>Ga0335078_10001279_pt1 | contig 38195 bp, 34 predicted proteins | sample Lox_Sample_32_FD_206711 | JGI IMG/M metagenome (GOLD analysis project Ga0335078, IMG submission 206711) | Soil microbial communities from Loxahatchee National Wildlife Refuge, Florida, United States - Lox_Sample_3.2 | ecosystem: Environmental > Terrestrial > Soil > Wetlands | place: USA... | reverse complement strand
GGGTGAAGCGCCTCGCCCCGGTGAACCCCGTCGCCCGCTTTCACTGGATCTCCGGGCCCGATGGGGCGGAGGTGCCCCAGGAAGTGGTGGCGCGGGCCTTCCTGGACGCCGACGGAGCGTACGCCGCGGCGGTCCTGGAGCGCCTCGACGGGAACCGCGACGGGCGGGTCGACGACCGCGAGTTGCGGCTCGACTCGAGGTCCAAGGTGGAGTTCGTCGCGGACCGCCTGCGGGCGCTCGGGGTGGTGGAGCCGGCCATCGAGGGCGTTCTCGAGCCGGTCCCCCTGGCGCACGGCGTCCCCGCGCGCGAGCGGGCGCTTCGCGACTGCACCGCCTGCCACGCCGCCCGCTCGCGCGTCTCCACCGGCTACCCCATCGCCGCCTACCTGCCCGGCGGGACGCCGCCGAGGCCCCGGGAGGGCTCCCGGGTGGAGCTGGCGGGCCTGCTCGTCCCGACGCCCGAGGGCGGGCTCACCCTGCAACGCGACCCCGCGGCCACGCCGGCGGGTCTCCACGTGCTCGGTCACTCCCGGCACGGGATCACGAACACCCTGGGACTCGCTCTCTTCGCGGCCGTCTTCTGCGGCGTTTTCGCTCACGCCCTCGCGAGGGTGGTGCTGCGCAAGAGGCGGGGCCAGCGGCCGCCCCGGAGCGGGAGGAAAGAATACGTCTTCGGCAGCTACGAGCGGCTCTGGCACTGGACCATGGCGCTCTCCGGCGTCGTCCTCGTCCTCACCGGGCTCGAGATCCACAACGCCGGCGACCACTGGTTCGTCGACCTTCCCAGGGCGGTCTCCCTTCACAACGTCTTCGCCGTGGTGCTGGCGGGGAACGCCTTCTTGGCGCTCTTCTACCACCTCACCACGCGCGCCATCCGGACCTTCCTTCCGGAGCCGCACGGCTTCTTGGCCCGGGTGCTCGAGCACATGGCCTACCAGACGCAGGGCATCTTCTTCGGCGGGCCCCATCCCGGGAACGCCCCGGGCCACAAGCTGAACCCGCTCCAGCAGGTGACCTACCTCGCCCTCCTGAACGTCCTCTTCCCGCTGCAGATCGTCACCGGGGCGCTCATCTGGGCCGTGGGGAACTGGCCGGGGGTGGCCCAGGCGGTGGGAGGGCTCTCCTACCTGGCGCCGCTCCACAACCTGGGTTCCTGGCTGTTCCTCTCCTTCTTCGTCCTGCACCTCTACCTCGTCACCACCGGCCGGACCCCGACCGAGCACCTCGAGTCGATGCTCACCGGCTACCAGTCCGTCGACGCGGAAGAGCCCACGCGGTAACGGAGGCCACGCATGGCCACGCCGAAGGAAGCCCGCCCGTACCTGAACCCCTACCTCGCCGGCACCCTCCTCGGGGGGGTGCTCTTCCTCAGCTACTACGTCACCGGCGGCGGCCTGGGCGCCTCGGCGGCCATGAGCCACATCCAGACGGGAGTCCTCGACTGGATCGCGCCCCTCCACGTGGACCGGACCGCCTACTTCGCCGACATCGCCGGGGGGCACCGCAGCCCCTGGGCTCACTACGCCATCTACCTGTTCATCGGGACGGTCCTCGGCGGCTTCACCTCGGGTCTCGTGAACCGTCGCTTGAAGCTCGAGTTCCGCAAGGGGCCCCACGTCACCAACCGGACGAGGGCGGTGTTCGCCTTCGGCGGCGGCGCCATCATGGCCTACGGGGCGCGGCTCGCCCGAGGCTGCACGTCCGGGCAGGCCCTCTCGGGAGGAGCGGTGCTGGCGGTGGGCAGCTGGGCCGTGGCGCTCTCCATCTTCGCGAGCGGATACGCCCTGGCGTGGTTCGTCCGGCGGCTGTGGACCTAGCGCGGAAATCGAGGAGGTAACCCCATGGCACCCCTGGACCTGTCGGGAATCGGCGCCGTCGGCTACGCGCTCGTCTTCATCGCCGTCGGCTTCGGGTTCGGAGCCGTCCTCGAGATGGCGGGCTTCGGGGACACCCGCAAGCTCGCGGCCCAGTTCTACCTGCGCGACGTCACCGTGCTGAAGGTGATGTTCACGGGCATCGCGGTCGCCGCCGTCCTCGTCGCCGGCGCCTCGGCCTTCGGGCTGCTGGACATGAGCCGGGTGTGGGTGAACCCGACCTACCTGTGGCCCGGAATCGTCGGCGGCCTCGTCATGGGAGTCGGCTTCATCCTCGGCGGCTTCTGCCCGGGCACGTCGATCGTGGCGGCCTCGACCCTCAAGGTCGACGGGATGCTCTTCCTCGCCGGCGCCCTGGGAGGCGTCTGGCTCTTCGGCGAGACCGTGGCGAGCTTCGAGCCCTTCTTCCTCTCCTCCTACATGGGGCGCTTCACGCTCGACGAGTGGCTGGGACTTCCGGTGGGCGTCGCCGTCCTCCTGGTGGTCGCCATGGCCCTCCTCATGTTCTGGGCCGGGGAGCTCGCCGAGAACCACTTCGGCGGGGGACGGCCCTGGTCGGAGGCGGCCCCCCGCGGCCGGGGGAAGCTCGCCGGCGCCGGGGCGCTCCTCCTCGCCAGCCTGGTGGTGGCGGTTCGCGGCCAGCCGACGCCGGAGCAGAAGTTCGCCTTGCTCGGCGCCGAAGCGAGGCGCCCCCTGGAGGAGCGCGGGATCTTCGTCGACCCGGCCGAGGTGGTGGCGCTGCGAAGCGACACGAACGTGAAGGTGGTGGTCCTCGACCTCCGCGACGAGCACGACTTCAACCTCTTCCACATCGGCGATTCGCGCCGCGTCGACCCCGACGCCCTGGCCCGCCCGGAGGTGCACGCGCCGCTCCTCGACCAGCCGGCGAGCACGGTCACCTTCCTCCTCGGGAACGGAGAGGCGACGGCGCTCCGGGCCTGGAAGGCGCTCACGGCCCTGGGCGTCCCGAACCTCTACGTCGTCGAAGGCGGAATGAACCACTGGCTGGAGCGCTACCCGGTGCCGGCCTGCGTCGCCGAACGATCCGCGATGCCGCCGGCCCGCTCGGACGCCTCCGCCTACCGCTTCGCCTACGCCACCGGGAGCAGCCTGCCGGCCGCCTGGCCCGAGCTGGCCGAGTCGAGTTCCTTCCGATCGCCCTGCGAGGGAGCGGTCCCGGGCGGCGAGGCCCAGGAGCGCGGCGGTGCCGAGCAGCCCGTCTGGCCGAAGTACCCGTTCGCGAAGAAGGTCAAGCTGAAGACCAAGGCCGCCGTGAAGGGCGGATGCGGGTAGCGGGCCCGAGGCCGACGCTCGACGGGATGAGCGCCGTCCTCCGGCGCCGGACGGCGCTGCCCTCGGGACCCGACGTTTCCGCCGAAGGCCATCGAAACCCGGGGGCGCCGAGCCCCTCGCCCCCTCCGCCGGCGGACGACCCAGGAGACCGCGCCTGTCACACGTCCTCACTGCGCTCGCCCTGACGCTCTGCCTCGGCTCCGAGCCGTCCGGGGCGGGCTCGCCCTCCGCGGCGGATGCCCGTTCGAGGTGCCAGGCGTCTGTGAGGCTTCTCCAGGAGCGTCTCCAGGCGAGGCTCGCGGCGGCCCTGGCGGCGGGCGGTCCTCCCGCGGCGGTGCGCGTCTGCCGAGACGAGGCCCCGGCCATCGCCGCCCGGGTCTCGCGCGAGCTCGGGGTTTCCGTGGGCCGGACGAGCACGCGGCTCCGGAACCCCGCCAACGCGCCACCGGCCTGGGCCGCGGCGGCGGTCCAGGCATCGCGGGGAAAGCGGCTCGCCGAGGTCGCGGACGCCGTCTTCGACCTGGGCGGCAGCGTGGGATTCCTGCGTCCCATCGCGGTGGCCAAGCCTTGCCTCGGCTGCCACGGCTCCCCGGCGTCCCTGGCTCCCGAGGTCCGCGGGGCGCTCGAGAAGGCATATCCCTCCGACCGGGCGACCGGCTACGCGGCGGGTGACTTGCGCGGATTCTTCTGGGCCGAGGCGGAGAGGTAAAGGCGGGATCCCGGTCCTCGCCGCGCGGCCTCTTCTCCGCACGGGGCGGGATCTGGTGCCTGGCAAGTCTCCGCGCTCACCGGCCGGGGGTGACCGGCGAGGCAATGGGGCGCGAGGCGGCGGGCGGCGCCCTCGCCAGGCCGGCGCGCCGGACGAGGACCGTCTTCACGAGGTCGTTCAAGCCGAGCGACGCCAGCGCCGCGACCCCGACGATGGCGGCGGTGTGGAGCAGGGGTAGGGGGTGAAGCCCCGGAAGGCGAAGAAAGGGCAGCAGCGCCCCGACGATGGCGTCGGCGAGGACCGCCCCGAGGAGTACCGGGCTCGGCCGGGACCTCCAGAAGTGGCCTCGCTCGCGCACCGACATCATGGAGAAGAGCCCGAAGTAGAGCAGCGACTGGAAGGAGAAGGTCTGCGCCCTCGCCGGATCCGCGCCGAGGCCGAGCAGGGGAGGCCCGAACGCCAAGAGCGCCAGGTTCTCCGCGAGCATGAGCAGGCCGAGAGTGACGGAGAGCTTCACCCAGGCGCCTATCTTCCACGTCTCGGGCCGCGAAGACCCCTCCACCCGATCGGTCGCGATGGCGATCCTCACGAAGTCCGTCATGAAGAGGAGCAGGATCATCCCGAACGCCGAAATCACGAACCGGCCGGTCGCCAGGAAGGCGAGGGTGACGTAGCCGGCCTCGTGAATGGTCCGGCTCACCTTGTTGACGATCCAGGTGAGGACCCGCTGGTACACGGCGCGCCCGCTCTTCACGAGCTGGACGATGCTCGTGATGCCCTCGGCGGTGAGCACCGCGCTGGCGGAGGCCTTGGCGACGTCGGTGGCGGTGGAGACGGCGATGCCCACCTCCGCCTGACGCAGGGCGGGCGCGTCGTTGACGCCGTCGCCCGTCATGCCGACGACGTGACCGGCCGCCTGCAGCGCACGCACCACCGTGTACTTGTCCTCCGGGAAGACCTCGGCGAAGCCTCCGGACCGTTCCACCAATTGAGCGGCACGGTCCTGGCCGTGCCCGAGCTCCGTCTTGAAGCTCGCCATCGTCGAGACCCCGTCCAGCCCGACCGCTCGCGCCACCTCCTGTGCCACCGGAAGGGAGTCACCCGTGAGCATCTTGACGCCCACGCCGAGCTCGCGAAGCTCCGAGATGAGGGCCCTCGAGTCCGGGCGCGGCGGATCCTGCAGGAAGGCCAGGCCGAGCAGCTCGAGCGGCCCATCGCCGAGAGATCGGGCCACCGCCAGGGCGCGCCAGCCGCGGGCCGCGGCCGCGCCGGCAGCCGCTTCCAGGCGGGCTTTGTCCGCAGCTCCCAGGGCGCTCATCTGGGCGACGGTCGGAAGGGCCCCCTTCACGACCCGGATGCGGCCGTCCCCCTCGCCGAAGAGGGCCTCGGTTCGCCGGGTCTCCGCCGAGAACGGGTGGAACTCGCGGCGCGCCGAGGGCTCTCCGCCTAGCCCCTCCTTCCTCGCCGCCGCGAGCAGGGCCAGGTCGATCGGGTCCTGGTCCGCTCCCTCCGAGGCCATCGCGCCGGCGCGCAAGACGTCGGAACGGGAGTGGGGCGGCTCCGCGGTGACGTCGGCCAGCTCGAGGCGGTTTTCGGTGATGGTCCCGGTCTTGTCGGCGCAGAGGATGTCCATGGTGGCCGCGTCCTCCACCGCGCTCAGGCGGGTGACGAGGACGTTGTGTCGAGACAGCTCCAGGGCCCCGAGGGCCATGCTGACCGTGAACATGACGGGCAGGGCCACCGGTAGGGCGCCGAGGAGGAGCAGCAAGAGGAGCGGAAGGATCTCCAGGAGCGAGAACCCCCGCAGCAGGGCCACGGCCAGGGCGCTGGCGGTGAGGGCTCCGGTGATGAGGAGCAGCCACCGGACGAGCCGTCCCACGACCTCCTCGACGTGCAGGCGCGGGCGCGCACTCTGGACGAGCTGCGTGGTCCGCCCGTAGTAGGTGCGGGTTCCGGTGAAAAGCGCCAGGGCGCTCACCTCTCCGTGGCGGATCAGTGAGCCGGAGTAGAGAAGGCCCTCCGGCCCCTTCCCCGACTCGACCGACTCGCCGGTGAGCGCGGACTGGTCGACGGAGGCGGCCCCGGAGATGACCTTCGCGTCGGCCGGGACGAAGTCCCCGGCGCGCAGGCGGAGAACGTCGCCGGGGACCACCTCGGCGGCCGGAAGCAGCCGCCAGCTGCCGTCCCGCAGAACCCTGGCCATGACCCGCAAGCGGGAGCGCAGGGCGGCCACCGCCGCGGAGGCTCGCTGCTCCTGCAGGAACGCCAGCGCCGCGTTCGCCACGAGGAGCCCGATCCCGAGCACCAGGTCCCCGGAACGCCGCAGCGGGATGGAGACGAGCACCACGAGTTCGATCATCCAGGCCGATGGGCCCCAGAACTTGCTCAGGAAGGCGAGCAGCGCGTGCCGCTTCTTCTCGGGCACCTCGTTTCGACCCAGGCGAACGAGCCGTCCGCTCGCCTCCGCCGAGGCGAGGCCGACCGAAAGGTCCGTCCCGAGCGCCGCCGCCGCGGCGGCGACGGGCAACTGGGTGAGCTCGGGACCGCCGCTGCCGGGCGGCGCCGCTTCACGTCCCGGAGCCGGGGGAGAAGCCTGCATGGGCGAATGGGGAGGTGACCCGTCAGCGTCCATCGAGCTCCAGCACCGCTTCCGCTTGGGGCGTGCCGCCCTCCCCGCCCCAGGCATCTTTAGGGGCGCGGCGCGGGATGCGCCACGCACCGCGAGAGGTGCCGGGAGCGCGCCGCCCCCCTTCCCGCTCGGCCGCGAAACCTCGGCTGCGAAGGGGCGCCGCCTTCACTCCGCCGGAGGGAAGGCCGGGCCGTCGTCGCCGGAGCAGGCCGCCCGGGGAGGCGGCCGCCGGACCCGGGGGAGAGACGCCGTCGGTTTAGGTGCGCCGAGGTGGCAGCGGTGCGCTCCCGACCCGGGCCGCCTCTGCCTCGGGCGAACGGCCAGGCGTGTTCCCGTGCTCGCATGCAACCAAGCAGGCCGGCCCGTGTTCATGGATACGAGCTTGCCGCCACGGGCCTCCCGATGGCGGACCACACGGGAGAACCCCATGACCGAGAGAAACCGAACCCGCCTCCTCCCCTCCCTCCTCGTCGGAGCCCTCGCCGGGCTCCTCGGCTGCTCGAGCGGCGCCACCGGCAGCTCGCTCTCCTCGCCGGTGCCGGCGGACTGGTCCGCGGCCACGCCCCAGACCCTGCCGAGCTCGGCTTTGAGCACCGTCACCGTCACCGAGCCGAACGGCACCTTCGCGCCGAGCGACACCGCCGGCGCGACGAGCACCACGCCGGTGGCGGCGGACGACGACCCCTGCCACCCGCACCTCTTCGAGCGCACCTACGAGATGGCCGACATCCTCAACAACCACACCCAGAAGATGATGGACCGGATCGCCGGCATCGTGGCGCACCCCCGGGCCCGGGACGACAGCCCGAACTGCACCGTGAACGACAAGAAGGACCCCACCGAGATCAGCTGCACCATCGACCCGGCGAGCGGGCTCTTCGGCGGCTACCCGCTCACCCTCACCTGGCAGAAGAGCGCCATCTCGGGCGGGAACGAGTACGTGACGAACGTCTACATCCAGCCCTCGAGCACCACCGCGGCAGACCTCCACCAGTGCGAGCTCGGGGCCAGTGCCTCGCCCCCGCCCACCTTCGGCGCCTGCAGCGGCGGCACCTGCCCGACCTGCACCACCATCTTCAGCTCCACCCTCGACGTCGTCCCCAGCTCCACCGGCTTCGCCGTCACCAGCCCGGCCACCACTCCCATGGCCTTCGACTTCACCTCGCTCCACGACGTGGACTCCGCCGAGCTCGCCACCGGGACCTTCGACGTGAACGTGAGCTTCACGGTGGACCTCTCGAAGCCCAACCCCTTCCGCCGCGTCCTCGGCTTCACCTTCAGCGACTTCGTCCCGGCGCTCACCGCCGCCGAGATCGCGGCCGGCGAGGCGAACCACGGCGCCCGCACCGGCACCCTGGCCCATATCGGCTACACCGGGTCCGAGGGCGGTGGCGGCGGCGCCATGGAGTTCGTCGACGAGGTGATCCTCTTCTGCCCGCAGTACGCCGGCGAGTCCTCCACCCCGACCCTCTACTCGGACGCCCTCACCGTGGGCCGCTGGTACCAGAGCTCGAGCTCGACCACCGCCCCCGGCTTCGTCACCCTCTTCGGCCGCGTGGACGCCGAGGCGGTGGGCGACGACGGCGGCACTCCCCCCGGCACCACTCCCTCCGGGAACGGCGGCGGGAACGGCCAGCTCCCGAGCGGCACCACCTACCTCGGCGCGGTCTGCTACGGCGGCTTCGCGAACGCCACGAGCGGCGCCCTCTCCGAGGGCGACGGCGACCCCTGGATGTTCGTGGAGGTGAACGGGACCGCGGTGGAGGGGAACAGCTACCAGTGCGGCCCGGAGGGCACGGCCGGCGACACCGCCACCTGCGCCAGCTCCTGCGGCAGCGCCTTCGGCTCCCTCCCCACGGTCTCCGCCGGATCGCTGGCGAACGGTTACTCCTTCAACGGCCTCACCCCGAGCATCTCTTCGAGCGGCATCCCCACCGACCCGGCCGCCATCGAGACCGCGCTCGCCCCGCTGCTCTGCGGGACCGGCGTGGGCACGGCCTGGACCGGGCAGCCGAACTGTCCCTGAGAAGCAGGACGGGCACGGACGGGAGGCGGGCGCGCCGGCTCTTTGGCGCGCCCGCCCTCGCTCTTCCCGGCGCCGGTATCGGCGAGCGCGCCTACGCCTTGAGCGAGGCCCCCTCGAGGATGCGCTCGCAGAGCTCGCCGAAGGAGATGCCGTTCCCGGCGGCGATCTTCGGGACGAGCGAGGTGGGCGTCATGCCGGGGAGGGTGTTCACCTCGAGGAGGTAGGCCGCCCCGGAGGGCTCGACGATGAAGTCCTGGCGGGTGGCTCCGGAGCAGCCGAGCGCCCGGTGGGCCACCTCGGCGCCCCGCGACACGAGCTCGACCGCCTCCCGGGAGATGCGGGCCGGGTAGAAGTACTTCGTCGTCCCGGCGGTGTACTTGGCCTCGTAGTCGTAGAACTCCCGGGCCGGCACGATCTCGATGGCGCCGAGGGCGGTGCCGTCGAGGACCGCCACCTGCACCTCCGCGCCGCGGATGTAGCGCTCCACGTGGACGTCCCCCTCGTAGCGGGCCGCCTCCACGCAGGCGGCCCGCAGGTCGGCCTCCTCGTGGACGATGTGCACGCCCACGGAGGAGCCCTCGGAGGCGGGCTTCACCACCGCCGGCAGGCCGAAGGGGAGCTCGGCCAGGGTCACCCGGCTCGCCAGGGCCCGCGGGACGACCCGGTAGTCCGGGATGGCGATGCCGTGGTCGCGAAAGAGGAGCTTCGAGAAGGTCTTGTTCATCCCCAGCGCCGAGGCGAGCACCCCCGACCCGGTGTAGGGGATGCCCATGGACTCGAGGAGTCCCTGGATGCAGCCGTCCTCCCCGTAGCGCCCGTGCAGCGCCACGAAGGCGACCGCGGCGCCGACCTCCCGCAAGCGCTCGGCGACGTCGAGGTCCACGTCGACGAGCGCCACGTCGTAACCTCTCGACCGGAGTGCGTCCGCGCAGCCCTGTCCGGACTTGAGGGAGACCTCGCGCTCGCTCGAGCGCCCCCCGTAGAGCATCGCCACCTTCGCTCCGTGAAAGCGACCCATGCCGTCTCCTCCTAGGGGGTCTCGTCCGCCGCGAACTCTCCCACGAGCCGGACCTCGAGTTCGAGGGCCACCCCGAAGAGCTCCCGCACCCGGGCGCGCGCCAGCCGGACGAGCGCGAGGCAGTCGCGCGCCGTGGCCCCGCCCAGGTTCACGACGAAGTTCGCGTGCAGCGGCGACCACATGGCGTTCCCGATGCGGTGGCCCTTGAGCCCGGCCGCCTCGACGAGGCGGCCGGCGTGGTCGCCGGGGGGGTTGCGGAAGGTGGAGCCCCAGGTCGGCTGGCTGAGCGGCTGGGTGCGCCGCCGCCTCTCCCGGTCCGCGTCCATCTCGGCGCGGCTCCTCGCCACGTCCCCTCTCCGGAGGCGCAGCGCCACCCGGGTGACGATCCCTCCGGGCGGGAGCGCGCAGCTGCGGTAGGCGAAGGAGAGCGCCGCGGCCTCCACCCAGGCGATCCCCCGCGCCGTCGCCACCTCCACCCGCTCCACCACGTCCTTCATCTCGCCGGCCGGGGTCCCGGCGTTCATGGCCACCGCCCCGCCCAGCGTGCCGGGGATGCCGGCGGCGAACTCGGAGCCGACGAGGCCGCGCTCGAGCGCGAGCTGGGCGAGCCGGCTCGTGGGCAGGGCGGCGCCGAGCAGGAGCTCCTCCCCGCGGACCTCGTCCTCCACCGGGGCGAGCCGGACCACCGCGCCCCGGACGCCGCGGTCGGCGACGAGGAGGTTCGAGCCTCCGCCGAGCGGGGTCACCGGCACGCCCCGGGCCTGACAGGCGGCGAGGAGCGCCACCAGGTCGGCGCCGTCGGCGGGGCGCACGAGCAGGTCGGCCGGCCCTCCCACCCGGATGGAGGTCCGCTGGGAGAGCGGGGCGTCGGGGACCGCCTCGCCCCGGACCGCGGAGGCGACGGGGGGCCGCCAGGCGGGGTCCGGGGCCGGTGCGAGCGGGGATGGGGAGGGGGGCGTCACGGCTTAGAGCAGCGCCAGGAGCTCCGGGCCCACGTGGGTGACGTCGCCGGCGCCCAGGGTGAGGACCACGTCGCCCGGACGCAGGCGGTCGCGGGCCGCCTCGGCGAGGTGGCCGCGGGGGACGAAGGAGGCGTCCCGGTGGCCGCAGGCGCGCACCGCCTCGGCGAGCGCCTCCCCGGAGGCCCCGGGGAGCGGCTCCTCCGAGGCCGCGTAGACGTCGGTGACGAGGAGCACGTCCGCGTCGTTGAAGGCGGTGGCGAAGTCGCCGAGGAGCGCCTTGGTGCGGGTGTAGCGGTGCGGCTGGAAGACGCAGACCACCCGCCGCCCGTAGGCCTCCCGCGCCCCGCGCAGGGTGGCCCGCACCTCCGCCGGGTGGTGGCCGTAGTCGTCCACCACCGTGACCCCGGCGGCCTCGCCGCGCACCGTGAAGCGGCGCTGCACGCCCTGGAAGGAGGAGAGGGCCTCGCGCACCGTCTCGGTGGGCACGCCCATCTCGTCGGCGAGCGCCACCACCGCGAGCGCGTTGAGCGCGTTGTGGCGCCCCACCATCTGCAGCTCGAAGCGGCCGAGGGGCTCGCCCCTGCGGGCGGCCTCGAAGGCCACCCGCGGCCCGAGCACCTCGATGCGGGTGGCGCGGTAGTCGGCCTGGGGCGCCTCCCCGTAGGTGACGAAGCGCTTCTCCACGCGGGGGAGGATGGACTGGACCCCGGGGTGGTCGAGGCAGAGGACCGCGGTGCCGTAGAAGGGCACCCGGTTCACGAAGTCGGCGAAGCCCTGCTTGAGCGCCGCCTCCGTCTTCCAGTAATCGAGGTGCTCCGGGTCGATGTTCGTCACCACCACCAGCGTGGGGGTGTAGTGGAGGAAGGAGCCGTCGGACTCGTCCGCCTCCACCACGATCCAGTCCCCCTTGCCCAGCTTGGCGTTCGAGCCGAAGGCGTTCACCTTGCCGCCCACCACCGCGGTGGGGTCGAGGCCGGCGTGGGCCATCCAGTGGGCGGCGAGGGAAGTGGTGGTGGTCTTCCCGTGGGAGCCGGCGATGGCCACCCCCTGCTTGAGCCGCATGAGCTCGGCGAGCATCTCGGCCCGGGGGATGACCGGGACCTTGCGGCGCCGGGCCTCGAGCACCTCCGGGTTGTCCCGGCGCACCGCCGAGGAGGTGACCACCACGTCGGCCCCGCCCACGTGGGCGGCGTCGTGGCCGAGCTCGACCCGGCCCCCCAGGGAGGCGAGCCGCCGGGTGGTCTCGGAGGCCTTGAGGTCGGACCCGGAGACCTCGTACCCGAGGTTCAAGAGCACCTCGGCGATGCCGCTCATGCCGATGCCGCCGATGCCGACGAAGTGGATGCGCGGGCGATGGGAGCGGAAGAGGGTCACCGCGTCCCCCCGCGCTCGCGCTCCGCCCGCTCCGCGCTCTCCGCCTCCGCCACCTCCGGGAGGACGGAGGCGAGCTTCTCCGGCTCCGGGCGCACCGGCCGGAAGCCCGGGCCGCGGTCCCGGCCGCGGGGCGAGTGCCAGCGGCGCTGCACCATCTCCGTCAGCACCTGGGCCATCTCCCCGGCCGCCTGGGGGCCGCCGAGGAGCCCGGCCGCCCGGCCCATCCGCTCCCGCAGGTCCTCGTCGAGGAGGATGCGCCGCATCTCGGTGGCGAGCCGCTCCCCGGTGAGGTCGCGCTCCTCGATGGCGACGGCGGCGCCGGCGTCCACCAGGCTCCGCGCGTTCGCCACCTGGTGGTTGTCGGCGGCGGCGGGGAAGGGCACGAGCACGGAGGGCTTCTTGCACACGGTGAGCTCCGCGAGCGTGGTGGCCCCGGCCCGGCAGACCACGAGGTCCGTCTCCGCGTAGGCGGCGCTCATGTCGGTGATGAAGTCGCGGACGTCGGGCTCGAAGCCCACGGCGGCGTAGCCTCGCTCCACGTACTCCCGGTCGCGGGCCCCGGTCTGGTGGGTGATGCGCAGCCGCCCCTTCAGGTCGACGAGGTGGAGGAGGGCCTCGATGACGCGCATGTTCAGGCTGTGGGCCCCCTGCGAGCCGCCGAAGACGAGCACGTGCAGGGCCTCGTCCGACTTCTGCACCGGGCGCATGTAGTTGTCGAGGAGCGCCTTGCGAATGGGGTTCCCGAGCACGTGGACCTTGCGGCGCGGGAAGTTCCGGGTCGCCTCCGGGAAGGCGGTGAACACCTCGTGGACCACCCGCCCCAGGATCCGGTTCGTGAGCCCGGCGATGGCGTTCTGCTCCTGGATGGCGGTGGGGATCCCCATCACCCGGGCGGCGAGCACCACCGGCCCCGAGGCGTAGCCGCCCACCCCCACCACCACGTCCGGCTTCCAGCGCCGGAGCGCCGCCATCGACTGCAGGAAGGCGCGGGGGAGCTTCCAGAGCCCGGTGAGCACCCCCCAGAACCCCTTCCCCTTCAGGCCGCGCACGTCGATGAGCTCGATGGGGAAGCCGGCCTGCGGCACCACCCGCGCCTCGAGCCCCCGGGCCGTCCCCACGAAGACCACGTCGTTGTCCGGGTGGCGGGTCACCACCTCCTCCGCCAGCGCGATCCCGGGGAAGACGTGCCCCCCCGTGCCTCCGCCGGCGACGAGCACCCTCACGGCGTTCCTCCCGCCGCCCGGGGCGCGCGCAGGAAGCCGCCGGCCCCGGCGCTGGCGGAGAGGAGCATCCCGGCGCCGGCGAGGAGCGTCACGAGCGAGCTCCCGCCGTAGCTCACGAAGGGGAGGGTGAGCCCCTTCGTGGGGAGCATCCCGAAGACCACGGCCAGGTTCACGAGCGCCTGGGCGCCGAAGAGGGTGGTGAGGCCGAGCGCCAGGTAGCAGCCGAAGGCGTCGGGCGCGGAAAGCGTGGCGCGCAGCCCCCGCCACACGAGCACGGCGAAGAGGCCGAGGAGGAGCGCCGTGCCGAGGAGCCCCGTCTCCTCGGCCACCACCGCGGCGATGAAGTCGGTGTGGGCCGCCGGCAGGTAGAAGAGCTTCCCCTTGCCCTGCCCGAGCCCCTGGCCGGCGAAGCCGCCGTTCCCGATGCCGAGGAGCGACTCCACGATCTGGAAGCCGATCCCGTCCCGGTACTTCCACGGCTCGAGGAAGGCGGTGACGCGGTCCATGCGGTAGCGGGTGTGGACCACGACCTCGTAGCCGGCCAGGGAGGCGGCGAGCACGGCGCCGGCGAGGTAGCCGAGCTTCACCCCTCCGGCGAAGAGCATGACGAAGAGGAGGAGGACGAGGATCACCGCGGTCCCGAGGTCCCTCTCCAGGAGCACGAGCCCGACGAGCGCCCCGGTGACGAGCACGTGGGGCAGGAACCCCACGGAGAAGATGCGCATCCGCTCCTTCTTCCGGGAGAGGGAGCGGGCCAGGTAGAGGACGAGGGCCACCTTGGCCGCCTCGGCCGGCTGGAAGGAGAAGGCCCCGAGGTCGATCCAGCGCCGGGCCCCCCCGGCGACGCGACCCACCCCGGGGAGCAGCACGGCGACGAGGGAGGCGAGCACGAGGAAGAGGAGCGGGGTGGAGACGGGCTCGAGGCGGCGGTAGCCGACCCTGAGCAGGAGCGCGAGGAACGCCACCCCGGCCGCGGCGGCCAGGAGCTGCCTCTTCAGGAAGTAGAACTCGTCGTGCACCCGGGCCGCGGCCGTCACCGCGCTCGCCGAGTAGACCATGACGAGGCCGAAACCGGTGAGGAGCAGCACCGCGGCCAGGAGCCACGGGTCGAAGCCGAGGGGGGAGGGGCCGCGCGGGGCCCCGGTCGCAGGTCTCGATGTCATGGGCGGGGCAGTTGCGAGACGAGGCGCCGGAAGGCCTCGCCGCGCTCCTCGTAGTTCTTGAACTGGTCGTAGCTCGAGCAGGCGGGGGAGAGGAGCACCACGTCGCCCGGGCCGGCGAGCTCGCTCGCGCGGGCCACGGCGCGGGCCAGGTCGCCGGCGGACTCGGTGGGCGCGAGCCCGCCGAGCTCCCGCTCCACGGCGGGGGCGTCCTCGCCGATGGTGAGGAGGGCCTTCACGCGGCCGGGGAAGAGCGCGCGGAGCGGCGCGTAGGGCGCCTTCTTGCCGCGGCCGCCGAGGATGAGCACCACGGAGGGCTTCCCCGCCGGGAAGGCGGAGAGGCCGACGTAGGTGGAGTCCACGTTCGTGGCCTTGGAGTCGTTCACCCACTCCACCCGCCCCCGCTCCGAGACGAGCTCGAGCCGATGGGGCAGCCCGGGGAACTCGTCGAGGGCCCGCTGCACCGCCCCCCCGGGGACGCCGAGGAGGCGGGCGCAGGCCACCGCCGCCATGGCGTTCTCCCGGTTGTGGCGGCCCCGGAGCGCCCGGGTGCGGATCTGGTAGGTCTCCGGGCCGGCGGAGGTGCCGGAGAGCACGAGCGGACCGCCGCTGTCGCGGATGGAGCGCGGCGCCGGCTCCCCGGTCCCGAAGGTCCAGAGCACGGCCCGGGAGGAGCTGGCGAGCAGCACGGTGCGCGGGTCGCGGGCGTTCGCCAGCGCCACGTCCCCCGGGCGCTGGTTCCGGAAGAGGCGCGCCTTGGCGGAGGCGTAGGCCTCGACGTCGGGGTAGCGGTCCAGGTGGTCCGGGGTGACGTTCAGCAGCGCCGCCACCCTCGGGCGCAGCCGCTCGATCCCCTCGAGCTGGAAGGAGGAGAGCTCGACCACCGCCACGTCGACGGCGCGCCCGGAGAGGACGAGCTCGCTGAGCGGGGTCCCGAGGTTCCCGCCCACGAAGGTGCGCCGGCTCTCCTGGAAGATGGCGCCGGCGAGGGCGGTGGTGGTGCTCTTGCCGTTCGTCCCGGTGATGGCGACGAGGGGCAGGTCCGGGAGCAGCTGGTAGGCGAGCTCCACCTCGGCGAGCACCGGGACGCCCTGGCGGCGCGCCGCCTGGATCTCCGCGAGGGCGAGGGGCACGCCGGGGGAGACGACGACCAGGTCCGAGCCGGTGAAGTCCCGCTCGTCGTGGCCGCCGAGGGCGAGGGTGACGGGCAGTCCTTCCAGGGCCCGCAGCGCCTCGCCGAGCTCGGTGGCGGCGCGCCGGTCCGTGGCGGTGACGCGCCCGCCCCGGGCGGCGGCGAGCTTCGCCGCCGCGACCCCGCTCTTCGCGAGGCCGACGACGAGGACCTTCTTCTCGGCGAGCTCGAGCGACATCCTCTCCCCTAGCGGAGCTTGAGCGACATGAGGGCCACCAGGGCGAGCATGATGGCGATGATCCAGAAGCGCACGATGATCTTCGGCTCCGCCCAGCCCTTGAGCTCGAAGTGGTGGTGGATGGGGGCCATGCGGAAGACGCGCCGGCCGGTGGTCTTGAAGGAGGCCACCTGCACGATGACGCTGCCGGTCTCCACCAGGAAGACGCCGTGGAGGATGGCGGAGGCCACCTCGTTCTTCGTGAGCACCGCCAGCATCCCCAGCCCGCCCCCCAGCGCCAGCGAGCCCACGTCCCCCATGAACACGGAGGCCGGGTAGGTGTTGTACCAGAGGAAGGCGATGCCGGCCCCGGCCAGGGCGGCGCAGTAGACGCCGAGTTCCTCGGCGCCGTGCACCGGGGGGATGCCCAGGTAGGCGGCCAGGCTGAAGCCGGCGATGGTGGCCCCGGCCACGTAGGAGAGGACGAGGAAGGTCATGGCCGAGACGATGGTCGGGCCGATGGCGAGCCCGTCCAGGCCGTCCGTCAGGTTCACGGCGTTCGAGGTGCCGAGGACCACGAGGAGCAGGAAGGGCAGGTAGGCCCAGCCCAGGTCCGGGCGGAGGTAGCGGGTGGGGACGAAGGGGAGCGTCAGGTGGGTGTCGAGGTAGCTCCCCACCGTGAGGAAGGGGAAGCTGCTTTCGAGCCGGAAGTTCCAGTCGGTGAGGAAGGCCACGTAGACGGCGAGGACCACGACCGCCTGGAAGAGGAGCTTCCGCTTCCCGGGCAGCCCCTTCGAGTTCTTCCGGGCGATCTTCAGGTAGTCGTCGGCGAAGCCGATGGCCCCGAAGCCCAGGGTGACGAGGAGCACGGACCAGACGAGGCGGCTCTTCAGGTCGCCGAGGAGCAGCACCGCCGCCGCCGTGCACACGAGGATGAGGGTCCCGCCCATGGAGGGCGTGCCCGACTTCTTCTGGTGGCTCTCGGGCGTGTCCTCCCGCACGTTGGAGGCCCCGTACTGGAGCCGGCGCATGCGCTCGATGAACCAGGGGCCGGAGAGCAGCCCGAGGACCAGGGCCGTGAACCCGGCCACCACCGTGCGGAAGGAGGGATAGCGCAGGACGTTGAAGGGCCCGAAGCGCTGCGCCAGGGGGTAGAGGAGGAGGTAGAGCATCTAGAGCAGGGTCTCCACGAGCCGCTCGAGCTTCATGCCGCGGCTCGCCTTGACGAGGAGGACATCGCCGGGGCCGAGCCGCCCGGAGAAGAAGGCGGCGAGCGCCCCCATGTCCTCGGTGTGGAAGGCATCCGCCTCCGGGAGCCCGGCCTCGAGGGCCACCCGGTGGGTGGCCCGGGTGCGCGGACCGAAGGTGGCGAGGACGGAGAGGCCGCACGCCCGGGCCAGCCGCCCGAGCTCCTCGTGGCTCTCCCCCTCCGCCTCCCCGAGCTCGAGCATGTCCCCGAGCGCGGCCAGCGCCCGGCCGCCCCGGGCCAGCCCGGCGAGGGTGTCGAGCGCCGCCGCCATGGAGGCGGGGTTGGCGTTGTAGCAGTCGTCGACGAGGAGCGCGCCGGAGGGGAGCCGGGAGAGCCGGAGCCTCCTCCCCACCGGGCGCACGGCGGCGAGGCCCTGGGCGATCTCCCGGTCGCTCGCGCCCAGCGCCACCGCTGCGGCCGCGGCCGCGGCCGCGTTGAGGGCGTTGTGGGCGCCCACGAGCGCCAGGCTCACCGGGACCTCCTTCGTCCCGACGCCGAGGAGGACGAGCTGCCCGCTCTCCCCGCGGGGCTCGACGGCGAGGACGGCCACGTCGGCCCTGCTCTCCCGCCCGGACGCGAAGGTCACCACCCGGCGCCCGCTCTTGCGGGCCTTGGCGAGCATGCGGGGGTCGTCGGCGTTCGCCACCACGATCCCGTCCGGCGGGAGGCCCCGGTAGAGCTCGGCCTTGGCGCTCGCCACCGCCTCCACCGAGCCGAGCCCGTGGAGGTGGGCGGCGCTGGCGTTCGTCACCACCCCGACCCGCGGCTCGGCGATGGCGGCGAGCCGGCTGATCTCGCCCGGGTGGCTCATCCCCATCTCCACCACCGCGGCCACGTGCTCGGGGGAGAGGCCGAAGAGGGTGAGGGGCACCCCCACCTCGTTGTTCAGGTTCCCCTCGGTCTTGAGCACCGGCCCGCGCACCGCGAGGACGGCGGCGATCATCTCCCGGGTGGTGGTCTTCCCGTTCGACCCCGTCACCCCGACGAGCGGGACGGGAAAGCGGCGCCGGTGGTGGCGGGCGAGGGCGCCGAGCGCCTCGAGGGTGTCCGGCACGGCGAGGAGGGGGAGCGGGCCGGGGAGCGGGGGGAGAGCCCGGCCGGCCGCCACCACCGCGCAGGCGGCGCCGCGGGAGGCCGCCTCGGCGAGGAAGTCGTGTCCGTCGAAGCGCTCGCCGCGGAGCGCCACGAAGCAGGCTCCCGGGGTGAGCCCGCGGGTGTCGGTGGAGACGCCCGCCGCCTCCGGCGGCGGCGCGCCGAGGAAGCGGCCGCCGGTCGCGAGCAGGAGCTCCTCGCTCGTGAAGCGGGGGGCGCTCACCGGATGCCGAGGGCCCTGCGGGCCTCCTCCCGGTCGTCGAAGTGGCGCCGCTCCGTCCCCACGATCTGGTAGTCCTCGTGCCCCTTGCCGGCGATGAGGACGGCGTCCCCGGGGCGCGCCGCCCGGAGCGCGAGCTCGATGGCCTCCCGGCGGTCCGGAACCACCGCGTAGCCGCGCTCGCCCGAAAGGACCTCGGCGGCCGAGAGCGGGCGTAGCCCGGCCTCGGCGACGCCCGGGACGATGGCGTCGATGATGGCGCGCGGGTCCTCGCCGCGCGGGTTGTCGCTCGTCACCAGTACCAGGTCCGCGGCCTCGCCGGCCGCCCGCCCCATGAGCGGGCGCTTGCCCCGGTCTCGATCTCCTCCGCAGCCGAAGACGACGAGGAGGCGGCGGGGCTCGAGGGCGCGGAGCGCCGCCTGGGCCGCGGCCAGCGAGTCGGGGGTATGGGAGTAGTCCACGAAGGCGGAGACGCCGCGGGCCTCGATGCGCTCCAGCCGGCCCGGGGCGCCCGGAGAGCGGCCCAGGCCCAGGGCCACGGCCCCGGGCTCCATGCCCAGGGCGAGCGAGAGGCCGGCCGCGCAGGAGAGGTTCGCGAGGTTGTGGAGGCCGACGAGGGAGGAGGCGACGGAGAGCTCTCCCCGCGGGGTGGCGAGCCGGACGCGCAGGCCGTGCAGGCCGGCGCTCGCCTCGCGGACCGAGATCTCCCCGGACGGGATCCCGAAGCGCCAGACGGAGCCCCCGGACCGCGCGAGCTCGTCGGCGAGGCGGGCGCCGTGCGGGTCGGCGGCGTTCACCACCGCGGTGCCGCCGGGCGCGAGCCCCTCGGTGAAGAGCCGGCACTTCGCCCGGAAGTAGGCCTCGGCGTCGGGGTGGTAGTCGAGGTGGTCGCGCCCCAGGTTGGTGAAGCCCGCGGCCCGGAAGGAGAGGCCGAAGAGCCGGTCCTGGTCGAGCGCGTGGGAGGAGGCCTCGAGCACGGCGAGGCGGGCGCCGGCCCCCACCATCTCGGCGAGGAGCGCCTGCACCTCGGTGGCGTCGGGCGTGGTGTGGGAGGCGGGTCGGGAGTGGCCCGGGACGCGCCAGGTGACGGTGCCGATGACGCCCGCCGGGACCCCGGCGGCCTCGGCACAGGACTCGACGAGATAGGTGACGGTGGTCTTCCCCTTCGTCCCGGTCACCCCGCACAGGGCGAGCCGGTCGGCCGGGCGGCCGTGGAGGTTGGCGGCGGCGACGGCGAGGGCGCGGCGAGGGGAGGGCGCGAGGAGGAGGAGCGCCGGCCCGCATTCGACCGGGCGCTCGGCGACGACCGCGGCCGCGCCGGCGCGGGCGGCCGCCAGGGCGAAGTCGTGGCCGTCCGAGCGGGTGCCCCGCACCGCGCAGAAGAGCGCGCCGGGGCCGGCCTTCCGGGAGTCGGCGGTGACGAGAGACACCTCGGGGTCGGAGCCGAGCCCGCCCGTCGTCCCACATCCGGCGATGACCGAGGAGAGCCGCATTCCTCCGACCTACCCCCACCCGCATGCATGCAAAGCCGTGTCCGCCATCTTTCCTCCGACGATCCGGCCTCTTGCGAGGCGGTGCGTCGGAATGGACACGCGAGTCGCATCCTAGCGTGGACGCGATATCCGGGCAGGTTTTTGACCGCCCCGCGCCCCCCTCTTTCCCGGGGGGACCGCCACGGGGGAGAGCGGCGGGGATGGGGAGGACGGAAAGCGCCTCGGAGAGGGAGCCCGGAGAAACGCTCCGTCAGCGCGGCGGCGCCGGCGGGCGCGCTCCCCCGAGGAGGGCGAGCGCGATCCCGGCCAGGGTGGCGAGGCCCGCCACGCCGAGGCGCGCGGTGAAGGGCTCCCCGAGGACGGCCACGGCGGCCGCCGCTGCCAGGATGGGGACGGCGAGCTGCACGGCGGCGGCCCGGGTGGCTCCGAGCCGGGGCACGACCGTGTACCACAGGCTGTACCCGACGCCGGAGGCGAGCGCGCCCGAGGCGGCGGCGAGGCCGATGCCGGCCGGCGTGGCCCGGGCCCGCCCGGCGAGGAGGAGGGAGAGGCCGGCGGTGAGGGCGGTGGCCCGGAGGAAGTTGCCCGCCGTGTCCGCCACCGGATCGCGGCCGGACCGCCCGAAGAGCGTGTAGGCGCCCCAGGCGGCCCCGGCCGCCGCCATGAGGAGCGCGCCGACGAGGTCCGGGGCGTCCGCTCCGGGAAGCGTGAGCCAGGCGACGCCGGCGAGGGCGATCCCCACCCCGGCCCACTGGAGGGGGGTGGGGCGAGCCCCTCTCCACACGCTCCAGCCGATCATGGTCGCCTGGACGGAGGCGAAGAGGAGGAGGGCCCCGGTGCCGGCCCGGATGCGCACGTAGGCGAGGGAGAAGGCGGCGGCGTAGGCGAAGAGGGCGAGCGCCGGCCCCCAGCCGGCGCCGCGCGGGCGGGAGCCGCCCCGCACGGCCGCGATGAGCGCGAGCGACGCCGCTCCGGAGGCGAGGCGCACGCTCGTGAAGGTGGCCGGGTCGACGAGGTCGCTTCCCAGCGCCGCGCGGGCGAGGAGCGAGTTCGCGGCGAAGAAGACGAGCGTGCCGGCGGTGAGAGCGAGCGCCAGGGCGGGTCGCATCCCGGGACGATAACGCCTCCGAGGCGCGGGCGGGCCCACCCGGCGGAGGCCTCCCTACCCGGGCGGGCCGAGCACGAGCCTGACCCGGGAGCCGCGGGCCACCACCTGTCCGGCCCGCGGCGCCTGGCCGGTGACGCGGCCGCTGCCGCGAAGCTCGGCGACGAGGTCGCAGGCCTCGAGGAGGCGGAGCGCCGCGCGGGCGGGGAGCCCCTCCAGGGAGGGCACGGACACGCCGCGGGACCCGTCCTCGCGGGGCGGGCGCGAGGGGAGCTCCGGGCCGGGGGCCGGCGCCGGGTCCTCTCGCTCCGGCTCCGGCCCGGCGAGCGCGAGCGCGCTCGACCCGGCCGGGCCGCGGCCCGGGGCCACGGGCACGCCCTCCGCCTGCAGGGCGAACTCGGCGATCTCCCGGAAGACGGGGGCGGCCACCTCGCCGCCGTAGATCTCGCCCTTCGGCTCGTCGAGGAAGACGCCGATCACCACCCGGGGGGCGGTGGACGGAGCGAAGCCCACGAAGGAGGAGAAGTGTCGGTCCGCAGAGTAGCCGCCCGCTGGATCGGCCTTCTGCGCGGTGCCGGTCTTGCCCGCCGCCGACCAGCCCTGGAGCCGGGCCCGCTTGCCGGTGCCGTCCGGGTCGGCGACCACGCCCTCGAGCCAGCGGGTCATCTGCGCGGCGGCGGCGGCCGAGACGGCGCGGCGGACCGGCGTGGGGATGGCCTCGGCGAGCACCCGACCCGTGGCCGGGTCGACCACCCGGCGCACCAGCCAGGGCTTCATGAGGGTGCCCCCGTTGGCGATGGCCGCCATGGCGAGCGTCACCTGCAGCGCGCTCGCGGTGACGCCCTGCCCGAAGCTCATGTTGGCGAGGGCGATCTCGGCGCGGGGGTAGGGCACCTGACCGCGCGGCTCGCCCGGGATGCCGATCTGGGTGTGGTCGCCGAAGCCGAAGGCGAGGAGCGCCTGCTGCAGCCGGTCCCGGCCGAGCCGGACCCCCACCTTGGCGGCGCAGATGTTGGAGCTCGCCGCGATCACCCGGGCCGGGCCCACCCAGCCGAGGCCGTGGTGGTCGTGGATGACGTGGCCGCCCACGCTCCAGGAGCCGTTCCCGCAGAACAGGGCGTCGGAGGGGCGGAGCACCCCCTCGTCCAGGGCCCGGGCGAGGACGAAGGTCTTCACCGTCGACCCGGGCTCGAAGCTGTCGAGCACGGCCCGGTTCCGCATGTCCTCGCGCCGCGGCGCGTTCGGGTTGAGGAGGGGGACGTTCGCCAGCGCCAGGACCTCGCCGGTGGCCGGGGCGACGACCACCGCCATGCCGGAGGCGGCGTGGGCGCTCTGCACCGCGGCGGAGAGCGCGCGCTCGGCGACGAGCTCGATCCCCTGGTCGATGGTGAGCTCCACCCGGGCTCCCTCGAGCACCCGGTCCGGGGCCGGGGCCTCGCCGAGGAGCTTCAGGCCGCGGGCGTCCCGGAGGGACGGCACCCGCATGGACTCGCCCTGCAGCGAGTCGTCCCAGGCCTTCTCCACGCCCTCCAGCCCATCGCCGTCGTCCCCGACCACGCCGAGGACCTGTCCGGCGAGCTCGCGCTGCGGGTAGTAGCGCCGCGTCTCCTTGAGGAGGCCCACCCCGGGCAAGGAGAGGGCCCGCACCTCGTCCGCCTCGGAGGGGGCGACGCGCCGCTTCACCCAGGCGAAGCGGGCTCCGTGCTCCACCCGCTTCTCGAGCGCCTTCGCGTCCACCTGCAAGGTGCGGGCGAGCCGGGACAGCCAGGGGCGCGGGAAGTCCCGCGGGTCGAGGAAGATGGAGTCCGCCTCGGCGTTGCCGGCGAGGACGGCGCCGCTGCGATCCGTGATGGGCCCTCGCCGCGGCTTCTGCAGGAGGTCCCGGAGGTACTGGTCGCGGGCCAGGCTGCCCAGGCGGTCTCCCTGCAGGACCTGGAGGTAGACGGCCCGCGACGCCACCGCCGCGAAGCCGAACGCGAAGGCGGCTGCCACCACCCCGATGCGGAGGGCGATGGCGCGCGCCGATCGGGGGTCGATTCCGGTGCGCATGGCCCGGTCAGTCGTTGCGCCCGAGACCGAGCGGAGGCCCCCCCGCCCGCGCGTTTCTCGTTGCCACTGGCTCCGCCGGCCCGGGGCGGCGGTCTGCCCCGCCAACCGCCTCGCCCACGACCACCTTCCCGCCCACCGTACCCGCCACCACCGTCCCGGGTGCCGGCGGAGCCATGCCCAGGCGCTCGCGCGCGTACCGCTCCAGGCGGCCCGGCGAGCGCAACGTCGCTACCTGCAATCTCAAGCGGTCCCGCTCGTCCTGGAGGCGGCAGTGCTCGGAGCGGAGCCGCTCGAGCTCGTAGCCCGCTGCCAGGACGCGGGTGCGCGACCAGACGTGAAAGACGCCGAGCGCCACGAGCGGCGTCACGAGGAGCGCGGCCGCGGCCACCGCCTGGAAGGTTCCCCGCCCCCTGCTCATCGCACCCTCGCCACCGCCCGCAGCTTCGCGCTCCGGGACCTGGGGTTCGCCCCCACCTCGGCCTCGGAGGGGCCGACGGCCCGCTTGGTGAGCGGCGCGAAGGTCGCCTGGGCGCCGCAGCGGCACACCGGGAGCTTCGGCGGGCAGGTGCAGCTGCGGGTGAGCGCCTGGAAGGCCCGCTTCACCATCCGGTCCTCGAGGGAGTGGAAGCTGATGACCGCGGCGCGCCCGCCGCGGGAGAGGAGCCGGGGGAGGCTCTCCAGCCAGGCGGCCAGGGCGCCGAGCTCGTCGTTCACGGCGATGCGCAGGGCCTGGAAGGTGCGGGTGGCCGGGTGGATGCTCCGCGGCCAGGCGCGGCGCGGGATGGCCGCCGCCACGGCCTCGGCGAGCGCCCGGGTGTCGAGCCCCTTTTCTCCCGCCTCGGCGAGCGCCCGCTTGATGGCCCGGGCCACCGGGCGCGCGAAGGGCTCCTCCCCGTACACCTTGAGGATGCGGGCGAGCTCGCGCTCGTCCACCCTTGCGAGGAGATCGGCGAGCGATTCCCCCTCGCCCGACATGCGCATGTCGAGGGGTCCGGCCCGGGAGAAGGAGAAGCCCCGGCTCGCCTCGTCGAGTTGCGGCGAGGAGACCCCGAGGTCCACGAGCGCCCCGTCCACCGACTCGATCCCGAGCGAGTGCAGCACCCCCTCCGCGTCCCGGAAGTCGGCGCGGACGGCGCGGAAGGCCTCGCCGAACCGGGCCAGGCGGGCGCGGGCCGCGGCCACGGCGCGCGGGTCTCGGTCCACGCCGATCACCTGCGCCCTCCGCTCGAGCAGGGCCTCCGAGTGGCCGCCCCCGCCCAGCGTCCCGTCCAAGAAGACCTCTCCCGGGGCGGGGCGAAGCAGCTCGAGGACTTCTCTCTCCAGGACGGTCGCATGCGCGTACTCGCTCACCCGGCTCTCACCGCCTCGGGGACGTCGGCGTGGAGCTCCAGGAGGCCGTAGGCGCCTCCGGCCCAGAGCAGCGTGCGGAGGTAGCGGCTCGCGCCGGCGAGCCGGATCCCCGGGACGGCGCCGAGGAGGCGCGCGCCCCCGTAGTGGAGGTGGCTCACCCGGGAGAGGTCCACCACCGCCGCCCGGCCGGCCAGGCGGGCCCGGGCCGCGGCGGCGGCGACCGAGGCCATCTCGGCGAGCGAAAGCTCGCCGTAGCAGCGGACGACGGTGACTCCGGGCTCTTCGCGCGCGGCGTGCATTTCCTCACCGGAAGAAGTCCACGACCTCGTCGGCCGGGATGTCGCGGGCCATCTGCTCCTCGTAGGCGGCCTTGTCGAAGAGCTGGATGGTCCGCCCCATGCCCACCCAGACCACCTCCTTCGCCAGGCCGGCGTGCTCCCGCAGGGTGGGCGGGACGAGCACGCGGCCGTGGACGTCGAGGTCGACCTCGTGGGCGGAGGAGTAGAAGCGGAGGATGTTCCGCTGGGCGCGGGCGTCGAGCGGGCTCGTCTCGAGCACCTTCTTCTCGAGCTCCTTCCACACGGAGTGCGGGAGCGCCTGCACGGCGCGCCAGTGCGGGTACTGGGTGAGGACGAGCTTCGACTCCCCGGCGGCGGCGAGCGTGTCCCGGAACCTCACGGGCAGGCTCGTCCGCCCCTTCGTGTCGATGGAGTGCTGGAACGTCCCGAAGAACACCGCCTGCCCGCTCCTTGCCGCTGTGATCCGCTAAATGCCACTGTTTCCCACCCGGATCTACGGAGATCGGGTGGGGAAGTCAAGAACCGACCGAGAAGCGCGGGTCTCGTAACTGCTCATCGGTGCAGCGATCCCGAGGCTTCTCGCCCTCCTTCCGGCGCCTTTGCGGGCGGGCCTTTCCCCCGGAGCCGGATCGGGCGCAGGCGACCCTCTCGCGGCCGGGAGGAAAAACGGGATGGGTGGGGGGAGCCGCTTGCGCCGGGCCGGACCGGCGGTCGATCCTCCCCGGGGTCCGCCATGGCGACCTTGCGGGGCAAGACGGTCTTCATCACCGGCGCGAGCCGAGGCATCGGCAAGGCCATCGGCCTCGCCGCGGCGCGGGACGGCGCGAACGTGGTCGTCACCGGCAAGTCGAGCGTGCCGAACCCGAAGCTCCCGGGCACCATCCACTCGGCGGCGGAGGAGATGGAGCGCGCCGGCGGCCGGGCGCTCGCCCTCCCCCTCGACGTCCGGGACGAGGAGCAGATCCGGGCCGCGGCCCAGGCCGCGGCCGAGCACTTCGGGGGCATCGACGTGCTCGTGAACAACGCGAGCGCCATCTTCCTCGCCGGCACCGCGGACACCCCGGCGAAGCGCTTCGACCTCATGCACCAGGTGAACGCCCGGGGGACCTTCCTCGCCTCGAAGGCCTGCCTGCCCTTCCTGGAGAAGGCGGAGAACCCGCACATCCTCGTCCTCTCCCCGCCCCTCGACATGCGCGCGAAGTGGTTCGCGCCTCACCTCGCCTACACCCTGTCGAAGTTCGGGATGAGCATGTGCGTCCTCGGCCTCGCCGAGGAGCTCGCCGGCCGGGGCATCGCCGTGAACGCGCTCTGGCCGCGCACCCTCATCGACACCGCGGCGCTGAACCTCCTCGGCGGGGAGAGCCTGGCCCGCCGCGCCCGGAGCCCCGCGATCGTCGCGGACGCCGCCCGCTTCATCCTGCGGCGGGAGGCGAAGAGCTGCACCGGCCACTTCTTCGTCGACGACGAGGTGCTCCGGGAGGAGGGGGTGGAGGACCTCTCCCGCTACGCCCGGGTCCCGGAGAGCGAGCTCCTTCCCGACCTCTTCCTCGAGCCCGGGCCGCGCTGAGGGGCGCTCGCCGCCGGGCCCCGGGGCGGAGCCGCCGGCGCGGCACCGCCCGGGGCCGGGGTGCGGCGACGTCGGTCGATAACTTGAAGTGGGGGGCGGCGCGTGTATGAATCCTCCCCAGGTGGGGTGACTCGATGACCTTCCGCTACCGTTCCTTCGCCTTCACGCCCGCGGCCTTGCTCGTGGGCGCCGTCGCGCTCTCCACCGCCTTCCTGCTCCTCATGCCGGGTTTCTGGCGGCTCGCGGCCGTCCTCCCCCTGCCCGCCGCCGCCGCCGGCGCCATGCTCTGGCTGGCGCATCGCGAGGAGGCCTGGCGGCTCGGCGCCGTCTACCTCGACGGGAGCGGCGTGCGGCGCATCCGCGGCGACGGCCGCGTCATCGAGGTCATCTCCTGGGAGGACCTCCGCAGCGTGGTGGTCGACTACCGCCACCGGCAGGCCCTCCTCGTCGGGCCCGACGGCTCGAGCTTCTGGGTGCGGGGGATGCCCTTCCTGGGCGGCGTGGGCCTCGAGGGGTTCGACGCGCTCCTGGACCTCCTCCCCGACTACACGAGCGCGCCGCTCAGGACCGTGGAGCACGCGCGCCGCGCCTACCCGAGCATGGCGCACCCGTAGCGGCGGCGAGGGCTCTCCCCCCGCTCAGCTCTCCCCGAGCTCGTCTCGCTCCTGGCGGGCCTGCTCCTCCATGACGAGCTCCGACACCCGCTTCTTCACGGCGTTGAACTCCGGGGAGGAGGGGTCCCGGGGGCGCGGGAGGGTCACCGGCACCGCCTCCTTCACGGTGCCGGGCCGGTAGGTCATCACCACCACCCGGTCGGCGAGGTAGATCGACTCCTCGATGCCGTGGGTGACGAAGAGGACGGTCTTCCCCGAGCCGCTCCAGATGCGGAGGAGCTCGTCCTGCAGGTTCCGGCGGGTGAGGGCGTCGAGCGCTCCGAAGGGCTCGTCCATGAGCAGGATGTCGGGGTCGATGGCGAGTACCCGGGCGATGGCCACCCGCTGGCGCATGCCGCCGGAGAGGTCCTTCGGGTAGCGGTCGCCGAAGCCCCTGAGGTGGAGCTTCTCGAGCCAGGCGGAGACCGCCCGGCCGACCTCGTCCCGGGAGAGGCCCTTCAGGCGCAGGCCGAAGGCCACGTTCTCCGCCACCGTCATCCAGGGGAAGAGGGCGTACTCCTGGAAGACCATGGCCCGGTCCGGGCCCGGCGCCCCCACCTCCCGGCCGGCGGCGCGCACGCTCCCGGCGGTGGGCCGCACGAAGCCCGCCACCGCGTAGAGGAGCGTCGACTTGCCGCACCCGGAGGGGCCGAGGAGGCAGACGAACTCCCCTCTCGCCACCTCGAGGTCGATGCCGTCGAGGGCCACCACCTCGCCGGCCCCGCTCGCGTAGCGGACCCGCACTCCCGAGGCGTCGATGGCGGCGGGCCGGCTCACCCCTCGAGGCCCCGGTGCCAGCGGAGGAGCCAGGCGTTGAGCCGCCCCATCCCCCAGTCGATGGCCAGGCCGATGAGCCCGATGGAGATCATCCCGGCGATGATCTTGTCGGACCAGAAGTACTCGCGGGCCTCGAGGATGCGGTAGCCGAGCCCGCGGTTCACCGCCGTCATCTCGGCGACGATCACCACGATGAAGGCGATGCCGATGCCGACGCGCATCCCGGCGAGCACGTAGGGCATGGCGCCCGGGAGCATGATGCGCCGGAAGACCGTGAACTCGTCGGCGCCCAGGTTCCGGGCGGCGCGCAGGTAGATGCCGTCCACGTTGCGCACCCCCGCCACCGTGTTCACGAGCACCGGGAAGAAGGCGCCGAGCGCGATGAGGAAGAGGGCCGGCGGGTTGCCGAGCCCGAACCAGAGGATGGCGAGCGGGATGAAGGCGATGGGGGGGATGGGGCGGAGCACCTGGAGGAGCGGGTTCAAGAGCTCGTAGGCCGAGCTCTTCGCCCCCATGACGAGCCCGAGCGGGAGCGCCAGGCCGGCGCCGAGGAGGAAGCCCAGGATCACCCGGTAGAGGCTCCCGAGCGCGTCCTCCCACAGTTCCCCGGAGGCGAGCCAGGCGAGGTAGCTCCCCCGGGAGGGGTCGTAGGGGGAAAGGGGGCTCGCGTAGGACACCCAGCGGCGGAGCACCTGGCCCGGGGAGGGCAAGATGAGCGGGGAGAAGAGGCCGGCTCGGCAGGCGAGCTCCCAGGCGGCGAGAGCGGCGAGCGGGACGAGGAAGGGACGGACGAGGCTCGCTGTGCGCCGCCGCATCCCGGCCCTGGCTAGTGGACACCGAGCTTCTGCTTCGCCTCTGCGAGCAGGTCGAGCTTCACCCAGTCCTCGGCCCGGGGCGGCCGGGAGAGCTTCCCCACCCCGTACTTCACCATGAGGTCGGTGGTGGCCTGGATGTGCGCGGCGGTGACGTCGTAGGTGAAGGAGGCGTTCGAGAGCGCCTCCCGGTACTCCTCGGCGCTCACCTGCCCCTTGAACATCTGCTCCCGCACGTACTGCTCGGCCAGCTGGGGGTGCTCGATGAAGGTGCGGGTGGAGTCGACGAAGCACTCGAGCACCCGCAGGGCCACGTCGGGGTGGTCCCGGTAGAGCCGCTCCGACATGACGAGGACGCGGACCGGCTCGCCGATGGGCGTGCCGTAGGGCTTGAGGAGCTCCTTGCCGTAGCCCTTGGCGAGCGCCTGGGAGGACTGGGGCTCGGACTGGCACATGGCGTCGATCTGCTTCTGCAGGAGCGCCTGGTTCAGGTCCGCGTACTGGAGGTAGACGAGCCTCACGTCCCCGCGCCCGGGCTCCTCCGACCAGGTGAGGCCGTTCTGGGCGAGCTCGGCGAGGAGCAAAAGCTCCTGGGCGCCCCCGCGCGCCACCCCCACCGTCCGCCCCTTCAGGTCCCGCACCATGGCGATGGGGAGGTCGGCGCGGGCCACGAGGCGGGCGCCGCCCTTGGCGAAGCCGGCCACCACGTAGATGGGGCCGCCCCCGGCCCGGTTGGCGATGGCGGCGTCGGCGGCGCTCGCGGCGAGGTCGATCTCGCCGCGCACGAGCGCCGGGAAGACGTCGATGCCCTTCGGGAAGATGGTCTCCTCCACCTTGAGCCCGAAGCGGCCGCAGTGCTCCCGCATGTAGGAGACGGCCCCGTAGTGGGCGAACTTGAGGTTGCCGAGGTGGACCACGTCCTCGGCGCCGGCGAGCGGCGGGAGGAGCGCCAGGGCGAGGGCGGCGAGGAGGGTGCGCACGCGCTTGGGGGGGGCGCCCGCTAGCCCACCGGCTCGACCTTGGGGAGCCTGGCGAGGGCCTCGCGCACCTTGTCGGCCGGGTACTCGAAGTCCTCGAGCTGCCCGGCGAAGTAGGCGTCGTAGGCGGCCATGTCGACGTGGCCGTGGCCGGAGAGGTTGAAGAGGATCACCTTCTCCTTCCCCTCCGCCCCGGCCCGCTCCGCCTCGTCGATGGCCACGCGGATGGCGTGGGACGACTCCGGCGCCGGGATGATGCCCTCGCTCCTCGCGAAGGTGACGGCCGCGTCGAAGCAGGCGAGCTGCCCCACCGCCTTCGCCTCGATGACGCCGGCGTTCACGAGCTGGGAGACGAGCGGCGACGCCCCGTGGTAGCGCAGCCCGCCGGCGTGGATGCCGGGGGGCATGAAGTCGTGCCCGAGGGTGTACATCTTGGCGATGGGGGCCATCTGGGCGGTGTCCCCGAAGTCGAAGGCGTAGACGCCCTTCGTCAGGGTGGGGCAGCTCGACGGCTCGGCGGCCACGAGGCGGAGCCTCTGGCCGGCCGCCTTGTCGGCCACGAAGGGGAAGGCGAGGCCGGCGAAGTTCGACCCGCCCCCGTGGCAGCCGACCACGACGTCCGGGGTGTCGCCGGCGAGCTTCATCTGCTCCTTCGCCTCGAGCCCGATGACCGACTGGTGCATGCACACGTGGTTGAGGACGCTCCCGAGCGCGTAGCGGGTGTCCTCGTGGGTGGCGGCGTCCTCCACCGCCTCGCTGATGGCGATGCCGAGGGAGCCCGGGTTCCCGGGGTCGCGCGCCAGGATGCCGCGCCCGGCGTTGGTGCGGTCGGACGGGGAGGCGAGCACCTCCGCGCCCCACAGCTGCATCATGCTCTTCCGGTAGGGCTTCTGCTGGAAGCTCACCTTCACCATGTAGACGGTGCAGCCGAGGCCGAACATCTGGCAGGCGAGCGCCATGGAGCTGCCCCACTGGCCGGCCCCCGTCTCGGTGGCGATGCGCTTCGTCCCGAAGATCTTGTTGTAGTAGGCCTGGGGCACGGCGGTGTTCGGCTTGTGCGAGCCGGCCGGCGATACGCCCTCGTACTTGTAGTAGATGCGGGAGCGGGTGCCGATGGCCTTCTCCAGGCGGTGAGCCCGGAAGAGCGGGGTCGGCCGCCAGATCCGGTAGATCTCCCGCACCTCGTCGGGGATGCGGACGAAGCGCTCCCGGGAGACCTCCTGCTCGATGAGCCCCATGGGGAAGAGGGGGAGAAGGTCGTCCGGGGTGACCGGCTTCTTCGTCCCCGGGTGGATGACCGGCGCCATGGGGCCGGGGAGGTCCGGGATCACGTTGTACCAGTGGGTGGGGATCTGATCTTCGGACAGGAGGAACTTGGTGCGCATGGCGGCGGGTCTCTCCCTGGGGGGGCGGAGGGGAAGGGCGAGATCGGAACCCGAAGCGGCGCCGGGAGTCAAGCGGGGCCGTCCTCGCGGAAGCCCGCCCGCAGGCGAGGGGCGCCGGAGGCCGGCCCGGGCGGACCGGGGCCCACCCGCCGTGAGGGCCTTCCGGCCCGGGTGGCGAGGGGAGCGCCGGGGCGCCGTCCTCGGCCGCTCCCCGGCGGGGCCTACGCCTGCACCTCGGCGCCGTCCACGTGGATGCACTGTCCATTGATGGCGGCGTTCCGGGCGAGGAGCACGGCCACCTCGGCCACCTCCTCCGGGGAGGCCGGCTGCCCGCGGGGGTTCGTGGCGAGGAGCGCGGCCCGGGCCTCTCCCGGGGACCGCCCGGTGGACTCCACCACCGCCTGCACCGCCTCCCGCATCATCTGGGTGTCCACCCAGCTCGGGCAGATGGCGTTGGCGGTCACCCCCTTGCGCGCCCCCTCGAGCGCCACCGTGCGGGTGAGCCCGACGAGCCCGTGCTTCGAGGCCACGTAGGCGGCGGCGTACTTGGTGGCCACCCGGCCGAGCACCGAGGCCACGTTGATGACGCGGCCGAAGCCGCGCTCGTACATGCCGGGAAGGAAGGCGCGGGTGAGGAGGAAGGGGGCGGTGAGGTTCACCTGCACGATCCCGTCCCACTGGGCGTCGGCGATGCGCGGGAGCGGTGCGCTCGCGTGGATGCCGGCGTTGTTCACGAGCACGTCCACCGGTCCGAGCGCGTCCGCCACCACGGACGGCGCCGCGGCGATGGCGTAGCGGTCCATGAGGTCGAGGGGGAAGAAGTAGGCGCGGCGCCCGAGCGCCTGCACCTCCCCGGCCACGTGCTCGATCTCCGGGACGCTCCGCGCGGCGACCGCCACGTCGACGCCGGCGCGCGCCAGCGCCAGCGCGATGGCCCGGCCGATGCCCCGGCCTCCTCCGGTGACGAGCGCGACCCGACCCTCGAGTTCTTCCATGAGCGTCCCTCCGCCGCGGCCGGGGGAGCCGCTTCCCCTAGCCGGCGGCCGAAGCGATGTGGTCCGAGGCCCAGTGGGCGATGGCGAAGATGGTCTCCTGCGGGTTCACGCCCAGGCCGGTGGGAAAGACGGAGCCGTCCACCACCCAGACGTTGTCGAGCCAGTGGAGCTTGAGCCGGGCGTCGACCACGCTCTTCTCCGGGTCGCGCCCCATGGCGCACCCGCCCATGGCGTGGGCGCTGAAGACGCCGACCCGGAGCGGCTCCCAGGGCGCCCGGTCCAAGAGCTCCACCTCCCGCTCCCTGCGCATCACCACCGGGTTCTCGTGGAAGGAGTAGACGGCGCTCGCCCCGGCGGCGAGCTGCAGGCGGGCGAGCGCCTTGTTGCCCTCCCGGAGCGCCTCCCACACCTCGCGGCCGATCGGGTAGTCGAGCCGCAGCCTCCCGTCCGAGCGGATGGAGACCGTGCCGCCCTCCTCCTCCGGCAAGAAGCCGTCGATGGCGAGCGCGATGAGGCCGTTCGTGTAAGGGAGGCGCGCCATCTGCTCCTCGTGCTCGGCCCCGAACCCGCCGAGCGAGGTGGCGACGAGCAGCGGCTGGAGCGGGGCGGCCTCGAGGAAGAAGCCCACCTTCCCCCGGCCGCGGTCGGCGAACTGGTGGGAGCTCACCGACTGGGGCGCCCCGTAGTAGCCCTGGATCTTGTCGGGGAAGACGGCCGCGCTCGCCACCACCGGGTGGAGGAAGGTGCGGCGCCCCACCCGCCCGCTCGGGTCGTATCCGCTCCGCAGCAGGATCTCGGGGGTGTTGATGGCGCCGGCCGCGAGGACGACGAGGCGCGGGCGCACCATCACCTTCCGTCCCGTGGCCTTCAGGGTGGAGGGGTCGAGGGCCTGGGCCTGCACCCCGGCGATGCGCTTGCCGACCTTCTCGAGCCTCGCCACCCGGGCGTGGGCGTAGACCCGGGCCCCGTCCCGGACCGCGTCGGCGAGGTAGGTCTGGTCGGCGGACTGCTTGGCCCCGGCCGGGCACCCGGTGCCGCAGTAGCCGAGGTCCTGGCAGCCGAGGACGTTGCGGCGGATGACCTCCCGGTCCCAGGAGAGCCGGCCGGCTCCCTCCCAGAGCACGTGGTTGTTCGGGTTCACCACCTCGAGCGGCCAGGGGCCGATGTGGAGTCTCTCCTCCACCGCCTGGAAGTGCGGCTCGAGGGATCTCTCGTCGAGGCCCGAGACCCCGAAGGCCTCCGCCCAGTGGCGGAGCACCCGCGCCGGCGTGCGAAAGCTCGTGGTCCAGTTGACGACGGTGCCCCCGCCCACCGCCCGCCCCTGGAGGACGGCGATGGCGAGGTCCGCCGTGGCCCGCTGGCCCCGCTCCTGGTAGAGGGCGGGGTAGGCCCAGGCCTCGTCCATCCTCATCTTCTCGGGCGGGAAGTGGCCGCCCTCCTCCAGGACCACGACGCGCAGCCCGCGGGCGGCGAGGCGGGCGGCGACCACCGCGCCGCCGGCGCCCGAGCCCACCACGCAGACGTCGGGCGTCTCCTCCACGTCCCGGCGGAGCTCGCCCGCGTCGACGATCTTGCCGGGGGCGGCCTCGCTCACGGCGGGCCCTCCTGCGGAAGGTCCATGCCGCTTCGCGGCGCCGGGGCCTCCTCGAGCGGCCGCGGCTCCGGGGCGACCGCCGGCGGCCGGGGGCGCGGCGCCGATCGCTTCGGCTCCGGCTTGGGCGGCGGCTCCGGCTCCGGCGGGGTGAGGGAGGGCGGCCCCGGGTAGCCGATGGCGGCCCACGTCTCGGGCGCGCCGTAGTAGGCCGCGTAGACGAGCCGCTTGAGCGCCTTGTAGCCGGTTCGCCGGAGCGCGTGCCGGCTCGTCTGCCAAGCGGCGATGCGCGCGTCCTGCTGCTCGAGCGTGGAGTCCGTGAAGGTGTGGAACTGACCGTCGAGGAGGAAGCCGGCGAGGGCGTTGTCGAAGAGGCGCAGGAGCCGGCGGACCTCCGCCTGTGTGGCCTCGGGAGCCAGGGAGACGATGGCGTCCACGCGCCTCGGGAGGTCCACGTCGAACGGCCTCGGGAAGGAGTCGCGGGGCGGGAGCAGGCGCTCGGAGAGGGCGAGGACCACCGTGGCCTCGACGGGGGAGAGGGCGAGGAGCGGGCCCCCCACGGAGAGCGGGCGCGTGCGCCGGGTGACGAGCCAGGAGGCGCCGCCCACGGCGAGGATGGCGGTCCCGGCAAGGCCCCACCGAAGGAAGCTGCGGCGGCCCTCGCTCTCGCCGGGCAAAAGGATTCTCTCCCGCCGATATCGAGTTCGACGCCACATGAGCGGGGCGAGAGTACCGCATGGCGGCCCGGGGTGTCGCCGATCCGATCTCGCCGGCGTTTCGCCCGCGCGGCGGCGCCGGCGGGGGCGTCGGGGGCGGGCGACCCCCCCCGCCCATAGGGGGCACTCTCCTTCCCTCCCACTTCGGAGTGAAGAAATCTTGCCTGAGAGCCTTATCGAAGCATTCTTGCGGGTGTGGGGAAGCTCGGGGACGTCGAGGTGCGCGGTGCGGCGGTTTAGCGCGCTCTGGGGAAGGGTCGGCAGCGGCCGGGGAGAATGAGCACCGAGAAGCGCACACATCCGCGGTTCCCGCTCATCCTGGCGGTCGACTACCCCGGCGCGGCCTCCACCGTTCGGGACTACACGGAGAACCTTTCGGCCGGCGGCCTCTTCATCCGCACGGAGCGCGACTTCGAGATCGGCGACCGGGTGACCCTCCTCATCTCCTTTCCCGAGCTCCTCGAGCCGGCGGAGCTCGAGGTGGAGGTGGTGCGCATCCGGCGGGGCGGGCCCGGGCAGGTGGCCGGGGTGGCGGTGTGGATCCCGCCGGACCGCGCCGACGACCGCCGCCGCCTGGAGCAGCTCGCGCGCGCCGCCGCCACGGCGGCGGAGGCCTCTCAGCCCGCCTACCGCGTCCTCCTCGTCGAGGACAACTCCCTCGTCGCCGCCATGTACACCTCGGCGCTGCGGCGGCTCGCGGCGAGCGAGGGCCTGGGCGGCCTCGCCGTCGACGTGGCCGTGGACGGCAACGAGGCCTTCGCCCGCCTCCTCGCCCAGCCCCCCATCGACCTCGTCATCACCGACGTCTACATGCCGGTGATGAGCGGCTTCGCCCTCGTCGAGAAGGTGCGGGCCGAGCCGCGCCTGCGCCACCTCCCCATCATCGTCATCTCCTCCGCCGGCGAGGAGGAGCGGGAGCGCGTGAGCCGGCTCGGTGCAAACTTCTTCTTGCAGAAGCCGGTGAAGTACCAGGACATCGTCACCACGGTCCGGACCCTGCTCCGCTCCGGGCCGCAGCCGGGCGCTCCCATCCCGTCCCGTCAAGCCCCGAAGGAGGAGCCCGGCTCCCCGATCGGGGAGGGTGCGGCGGGGCGCGTTGACCCGCGTTTCGAAAAGGGGCACAAGGACAGTTGAGAAGAGACCGGCATCCTTGCCGGCCCGCGGACGGAAGAGGCAAAGCGCCGTCCCGAAAACGAAGAAGGTCCGCCCCGGCACGAGGCGGACCTTTTCATTTGGCGGCCTCGGCTCCTCTCGTACCCGGAGTGATCGGCACCCGGAGCGCGGGAGGCCGCTCTAGCCGCCGTCGACCGCCTTGCGCGCCGCGGCGAGCTTCCTCTTGAGCTGGGGCACGGCGCCGGCCGCCGCCGGGCTGGCGGCGAGCCTTCCGATCGCCTGGTCGGCGGCGTCCAGGCCGAGGGAGAGCCCGAGCCGGGTCGTGGCCCGCCGCAGCGCCGCCTGGAACCCCGGGTCGGAGCGGAGCTCCGTCTCCCCGAGGGCCTCCGCCTTGGAGATGAGGTCGGTGAGGACCACGACCGCGCGCCCGACGTTCGCCGGCGAGGTGAGGTCGCCCGAGGCCGTGAACTGGCGCACCTCGGGGAGGCTCGTGGCGAAGCGGCGCAGCGCCTCCGCCTGCTCCGGGGTCCGCGGGTGGTCCTGGTGCATGATCGCCTGCGCCGCCGCCATCACCGCGAAGGGCGCGAGCGCGCCGTGGCTCAGCACCGGGGCGCCGGAGATGAACCCGGCGAGCGCCAGCCCGAGCACGGCGAGCCCCCCGAAGCCGTGCAGGAGGTGGAGGAGCTTTCCCTCGATGGCGAAGACCTCGTGGAGGAGGGCGCGCACCGGCGCGAACCCGAAGCCGCCGGCGGCGGCCAGGCACGCCACCGAGACCCCGCTCCGCCCCTGGAGCTTGTAGTGCTCGTAGGCCCCGAAGGCGACGACGGCGACGAGGAGGCAGGCGAGGTGGAGGGCGAGGCGCCTCAGGATGGGTCGGGCCCGGGCCACCGCGCGCGCCGGCTCCGGCCCGGGGGGGCGTGCGGGGTCGAGCATCGCCCGCTCGCCATAACGGGCCCGGGCTCCCCTCACAACGGAAGGTCGGGGAGCGGCCCCTCACCAAGGATGGTAGGCGGGGTGGCCGGGCTCCACCGCCACGAAGGTGCCGCGGCAGGTGGCGCAGAGCCTGCCCCCGGCCGTCAGGTCGGCCGCCACCACCGCCCGGTCGTCCGTCGACTCCACGGCGCGGGCCAAGAGCTCGATGGGGCCGGCGGTGGGCACGGGGCGGAGGAACTTCACCGCGTACTCGGCCGTGACCGTGCAGGGAGGGGCGGCGGCGGAGCGCCGGCGCATGAGGTGCACGGCGGCCGTCCAGGCGGAGAGGCAGTCGAGCAGCGTCCCGGCGATCCCCCCGCTCAGCATGCCGGGGTAGGCCTCGTGGTGGGGCGAGGCCCGCCAGGAGGCCGCCACCTCGTCGCCCTTCTCGAAGCAGCGCAGGCGGAGGCCCCGCTCGTTCGCCGGCCCGCAGCCGTAGCAGGAGAGGCCCGGCGCGTACCGCTCCTGGATGGAGGGGGTGTTCTCCGGAGGTGCACTCATGACGCTCTTCTATCCGGGGCCGGGCCGGGGCGCCTCTCGTTGCCGAGGCCGGCGCGACGCGGTAAACAGGCATCCCCCTTCCCCTCCGGAGGCTCGATGGCCCAGGTCGCCGCCCACATCACCGGAACCGTGGTCCGCATCGAGAAGAAGCCGGGGGACCTGGTCGAGCCCGGCGACGCGGTGGTGGTGCTCGAGTCCATGAAGATGGAGATGCCGGTGGAGTCGCCGGTCCGCGGCCGGGTGAAGGAGATCCGCTGCCGGGAGGGGCAGGCGGTCTCGGAGGGCGACGTCCTCGCCGTCGTCGACTAGGGGCCGGGGGCCCGCCAGCGCATGACCGGGAAGATCCAGGCCCAGGACCAGGGCTTCGTCCGCGTCCTCACCATCGAGAACCGGGCCAAGCGCAACGCCTTCGACTACGGCTCGCTGAGCGAGCTCGAGGAGGCCTGCCGGAAGGCGGAGCGGGACGGGGTGCGCTGCCTCGTCCTGCGAGGGGGCGGGGACCAGGCCTTCTCCTCCGGCTTCGACCTCGGGGCCATGGACGCGCCGGTGGAGGATCGGCCCGACCTGGCGGTGGAGCGCGCCATGGAGGCGGTGGAGGCGGTGCCCTGCCCGACGGTGGCCTTCGTGAACGGCGTCGCCTTCGGGGCCGGCTGCGAGCTCGCGGTCACCTGCGACCTCCGGGTGGCGGCCTCCGGGGCCGTGCTCGGCATGCCCCCGGCGAAGCTCGGCGTCGTCTACGCCGCCTCCGGGATCCGCCGCTTCCTCGCGCTGGTGGGTCCGGCCCACGCCCGGGAGATGCTCTTCACGGGCCGGCCGGTGGACGCCGAGAGGGCGCGCGCCATGGGGCTCGTGGACCGCGTGGTGGAGCCCTCGGCGGCGGAGGGCGAGGCCCTGGCGCTCGCCGAGGAGATCGCCCGGAACGCCCCGCTCGCCGTCCAGGGGATGAAGCGCATCCTCCGCCTGCTCGTGGCCGCGCACGAGCGCGGCCTCACCGGGGAGGAGCGGGAGGAGGTCGCCGAGCTCCGGCGGCGGGCCTTCGCGAGCGAGGACCTGAAGGAGGGGCGAGCCGCCTGGGCCGAGCGGCGCCCGCCGCGCTTTCAGGGGAGGTGAGGGGCGCGGGCCTCGGCCGCCGGGGGCGGCGGCGGCCCCTTGAGCCCCTTCCCCGCCAGGTAGCCGACGAGGGTGGCGGCGAGGCCCACGGCGAGGAGAACCGCGGCGGCCGCTCGCCAGTCCCGGAGGAGGCTCGCGAAAAGCGCCTCGCCGGGCGAGGCCGGGTCCGCCGCCGGGGCGGGACCGGCGGGCGGGAGCGGGGCGGTCGGCCGGTCGGCCGGCCCCTCGGAGGGCGGGCCCTCGATGGCGAGGTCCCAGTCGCCGATCTGCACGAGGTCGCCGGGCCGGATGCGCCGCCGTCCCTCGATGCGCTCCCCGTTCACGCGGGTGCCGTTCGCGCTCCCCAGGTCCTCGAGGTAGACGGAGCCGTTGACCCGCAGGAAGCGGGCGTGGCGCCGCGAGACGTTGCGATCCGGGAGCTCGAGCCCGCTTCCCGGGGCGCGCCCCACGAGGACCTCGCCGTCCGCGAAGGGCAGGGCCCGCTGCCGTCCCTCCGGATCCTCGAGCAGGATGCGCGTCTGGGCGGGGGCGCTCACCGGCCTCACCTCCCCG
>Ga0335078_10001278_pt1 | contig 38198 bp, 29 predicted proteins | sample Lox_Sample_32_FD_206711 | JGI IMG/M metagenome (GOLD analysis project Ga0335078, IMG submission 206711) | Soil microbial communities from Loxahatchee National Wildlife Refuge, Florida, United States - Lox_Sample_3.2 | ecosystem: Environmental > Terrestrial > Soil > Wetlands | place: USA... | reverse complement strand
GCACTGCGTCGAGGGGGAGCGTCTGTCCCACTGTCAGATTCAAGCCGTCGGTACGGAAGTCTTTGAAATTTGGGGCAGTGATGACGATCGTATATGTGCCGGGGCCAAGATCTTTGACGGAATATTCCCCTTTGTCATTGGTTGTAGCGGTTTTTGGAGAACCAGTTCCACCGCTGATGGTGACCGTGGCACCGGGCAAGACCGCTCCCGTCTGGTCGGTTACGACTCCCGAAAGGGAAGCCAAACCTCTCGTGGCGTTACCGGAAGTTGATCCCGCTTGTCCAAGCGCGGCAATCGAAATCAACAACAGCAGACACAACTGCACTGTCCGTGATTGCACAAGATTTTCCCTTTTGGAGTGGAAGTCAAAGGAGCCACATAGTTACCGAGAACTTGTGACAGAACGATGACCGGAAGGTTAATTTCAGATGAAAAGCAAAACGCGAATGGTGATTTGAGCATCGCGCTGGAGGTGGCTTCGCGGCCGCGCGCCCACGGTTCGGAATTGTGACTTGGTTATCGGACAATCTCGTGGAATTCACACGATTTTAATCTGCGGGTAGATTTTCTGAAACAAACATCGGCGATAGTTTCGCCGTCTCGTCTCTCAGGTTTCTCGCATGCGCGGTGTCGCGGCCGTGCTGCGAATTGATTCCAGAACTTTGTTTGGGCTGCCTCGAATCGATCCTGGCATGCGTCTGCAAGTGTCGCCTGCTGCGCTTTGAACCGGGGGTGCACCCCATAGCTGCGCCTAGTTGCGCTACGAGGAAGAGAAATGAAAAAACCGATCACAAGAATAGCGGTGACACTGTTCGTCGCCATTTTCGTACTCTCAGCAATGAACTGCTTCGCTGCCACTGGGGTGCTGTTCAATGCCGTGGGGTCGACTGGAGCATTCAACGCGTTCGCTCTCGCCGCCGATAACTCAACGTCGGAATGCGGTACCAACATCTGGACCAAGAAGAATGGCGGTTCGGGGATCGACAATCGCTCGACGTCGATTCCAGAAAATACAGCTAACATCTGGATCGTATGGAATAACGCCCAGAACACAGCTTGTGCTTATCTGGCGGTTGATTCTGTGATCGGCCAACAGCTCTTCATGGCTGTTCCGCGCGGAAGCCTCTCGATCGCCTCAAGCTTCATCGGTTCCGCAGGAGACGACTTGGTAGCGACTCTGACCGACGTACCGTTGCCGCAGGCGGTTTACAACCTCGTCAACAACAAGGTGTTCAACTGCGCTCCGACCGACGTTCGTCCGGAAGACGCAGTGTTTGAAGCGAATCGCGTTCTCGCTCCTCTGGATACGGTTCACTACACCGGATTGGGCTATGGTCCCGGACCGATCGGTACTGCCATTCTGACTTCGCAAGGAAGCGGCAAGAGCGTGACCCCGGTTGCTTATGCGATCAGCGGAACGGATCCGATTACTGGCGGAAAAGTGGCTGCCTGGAGAGCCGTTAATGTGGGCGCTCAGGTCGTGATGGTGTTCGTCAATACTTCGGATACGGGCAATGGCGGACTCGGCAGCTCGGCCGTTCAAAACATCAGCCGCTGGGAACTGGCCGATGCTCTGAACGGAACGCTCACCAGAACGCGCGACATTATCCCGCAGCAAGGTCTGCCTTCAATCGGCTTGCATACTTTCCTGCGTGAACCAACCTCCGGAACCTACACCACAATGGAATTCAGCGTTCCACGAAATGTGGAGATCAACTCGACGCAAGAACTGAACGTCAACCCGGCTACCGAAAATCCGCTAAACATCAGCTATGCCAGCGGTGGAACCCGGCAGCGCGTGATCGGAACTGGCGAAATGGTCAGCACGGTTGGTGCAACGACCGATAGCCTGGGGTATGCCTTCTGGAGCACGACGAATTTCTCGAAGGTGACCAGCACCACGAAATACATCACCGTAGATGGCGTCGACCCGCTGTTCCCGATCTATCTCGGTGGCGCCTTCCCAACCTGCACGGCTCCTTGCCCAGGCCTGATCCCGTTCACCAACGTTTTGAACGGTGGATACCCGATCTGGAACGTGCTCCGCGTCGTTACCACTTCACCGCCGCCGGCAGGAGTGCAGACCTTGATCAATCAGGCACAGAGCCAGGTCGCCAATATCCCTGACTTCGTTGCCTTCACCTCACTGCAAGTATTCCGTGCACACTTCAACCAATCCGGCTTCGCAGCTGGAGATGGATTCGCCACTGGAACGAAAGAAAGCGGCGGCGATGTGGGCGGCGCGGTCTTCACGATTCAGGCCGATCTCGACAACTTCACCGATACCGGCAAAGAACTGGTCAACCTGAAGCAATAACTTCTACCGTCAACCCTGGAGGCAGAGTGCAAAAGCGTTCTGCCTCCCGTTCTTTCAGTTGTGACAATGCGAGTTCCAGAAAAGTTGGAGCAGTGAATGCGTGGACCGTGGTATCGCACAGCTAGGGTTCTCCCGCTGCTGTGGCTGGTTTTGACAAGTTGTGTGGAGCTGTGGGCGCAAGCGGCTTCCGCCGACGCTGCCCCCGTGACGGCGCCTGCCGGACGCACGAAAGAGAACTGGGCATCGCTGTCGCTCGAAGGTAGTGATTTGCAGGCTGATCCGCCGATCTTTGGACAGAAGGACGAAAATCCCCTCTTCACTCGTGAACTCATTCGCGTGAAATGGCGTCGTGGCGATCCTATCGATCTTTATGTAATCCGCCCCAAAGGCGTGAGTAAGAAGCCTGTGGTTTTGTATCTGTACAGCTATCCTTCGGAAACCAATCGCTTCCGCGATGACGATTACTGTGGGCGCCTGACTCGCTCGGGTTTTGCGGCAATCGGATTTGTTTCCGCCCTCACCGGGCATCGCTACGCCAATCGTCCGATGAAAGAGTGGTTCGTCAGCGAATTAACGGAGTCGCTGGTGAGCTCTGTACACGATGTGCAGATGATTCTTAACTACGCTTCTACTCGCGACGATCTCGATGTGAGCAAGGTTGGCATGTTCGGTGCCGGTTCCGGCGGGACCATCGCGATCCTGGCGTCAGCGGTCGATCCCAGAATCAAGGCTCTCGATCTTCTCGATCCGTGGGGCGACTGGCCGGACTGGATGGCGCAGTCTTCGGTTATTCCGGACAGCGAACGGCTGGGGTTCGTAAACCCGGAGTTTCTAAAAGACGTCGCGTGGCTGGATCCGGTGAAGTGGCTGCCAAACGTGAAGGCGGAACATATTCGGCTTCAGCATGTGCTTGACGATCAGGCAACCCCGAGAATCGCCAAGGAACGACTCGAATCTGCCGCTCCGGCAACAACAGTCATCGTGAAGTACGACGATACCGGGCAATTCTTTCACGCGGTGTCGGGCGGAAGAATCTTTCAGTGGGTCAAAGACACTCTGAGGCCTTCGGGCCAGAAACAGACGACCAGCGTGGTGAGTTCAGTGAGTAACCGACAGACTCAATGACGATCAAGAAGTTCGAGCGAATGCCACATTTGAGCGCTTGCGGCGCAACCTTCAGAGAACTTGGCTACAGTCTCGTGCGTTCAGGAGCCTCCATGCATAGAGCTTTGTTTCGCTCATTCGGCGTTTCTGCAGTACTCGTTGGGTTATTCGGATTGCTCAGTTGCGGCGGATCACAGCCTGCGCCTATCAATGGTGCGGCAACGCTGGGACAGGTTAGCGTCTCCGTCAGTCCTCAGAACATGTCGGTTCCGACCGGCACAGTCCAGGCGTTTACCGCAACGATCAACAACTCGGGCGTCAGCGGCGTGCAATGGCAGGTAAACGGGTTTACGGGCGGAGGCGGAAATACCGGGACGATCGACAAATCGGGGAACTATACGGCTCCTCAGTTCATACCGAATCCGCCGACGGTCACCATAACGGCGGTTTCGAACGCCGATAACACGAAAACCGGCAGCACCACAGTTACGATTACGGGAGCTCAAGTTCCGGCGCAGGTCACGATCTCGCCGACACTGGCGTATCTGCAAGTTGGAACATCGCTAACCTTGTCGGCGGGAGTAACAGGGCCAGCAGACACCGGCGTTACTTGGCAGGTCGTAGATAAAGGCACGGGAGTTGTGAACGGCAACTCGGCAGTGGGGACGATTGCGCCTAGCAGCAATGGCAGCGCTGTTTACACTGCCCCGGCGAGCGTTCCTAGTGGCGGCGCAGCCACAATTCGCGCGGTGTCTCACGCGCAGCCGAACGTGTTCGCGACTTGCACAGTAAACATCTCGCTGAATCCCCCGAACATCGCGACGGTCACAATCTTGCCTGTTATTGCTGCGGTCCAAGCTGAAACAAGCTTTACCTTCGCTGCCGATGTCATTGGGGTTACGGATACTACGGTCGATTGGCAAGTCAATGGCGTCGCAGGCGGCGATGGTTCCAATGGTGTGATCTCGCAAACTGGAATTTACGATGCGCCTGGGATCATTCCACCCTTGCCTGTCCCTTACACGGTTACAGTTACAGCGGTTTCGCATGCCCAGCCCAGTAAGTCTGCTTCAGCAACGGTTATTCTGATTCCAGCGAACCCAAACTCGCCGGGCATTACGATCGACCCAACCGTAGTTCCTAGTCTGGACACAGGCTCATCCGTGACTTTTAACGCGGGTTTGATCAACGGTACGGACAAGACGACGGTGATTTGGAAGGTAAACGGGATAACCGGCGGGAACGGGACCTATGGGACGATTACTGCTCAGAGCGCTACGGCGGCTGAGTACATCGCGCCGGCGACTGTGCCTGCACTGAATCCGGTGATTGTTACTGCCGTGCCGAGTACAGCACCTAACATTTCGGCCAACGCGAGCGTCACGATCATGCAATCCACTGGCAAGGTAATTGTCACGCCGTCGAGCACGTTGCTCGAAGTCGGGCTGACGCAGCAATTTCAAGCTGCCGTGACCGGAACGGATGGGAACGACGGGGTTAACTGGTATGTGAATGGGATCCTGGGTGGCAATGCCACAGTTGGGATCATTACCAACAACGGCTCCAATGTAACTACCTATACGGCTCCGACGGCGGTGCCCAACCCTGCCGCGGTGCAGATCAAAGCGGTTTCAATCGCTGACTCGAGTGCTTTCGGCACGGCATCCGTCACGATCACTTCAGTGCCGGTGATTACAATCTCCCCTCCATCCGCTAGTGTTGAAGCAACAACCAGCGTTGACCTCACGGCCACCGCTACGGGCATAAGTGCGCCGTCTCTGATTTGGTCTGTTAACGGGGAACAGGGCGGCGATCCAACAATCGGCACGATCAGCCTGCTGGACACTACAACTTTGAATGCACAATACTTGGCGCCAGCCACGGTTCCCACGCCCAATACTGTGAATATCACGGCACAGGATCAGAACACGCTGGTCACATCCAACACTGCTGTAATGACGATCACGAAGTTCATCCAGCAGATCACGGTTGACTTATCACCACTCACAGCCACGGTGATGCCGGGTCAACAGCAGCTATTCAAAGCGAGCGTTAACAACAGCCCTGATCAGATTGTGAACTTCTCTCTCTCGGGCCCGACGGGCGGTTGTATCCCGACTATCTGCGGCACAATTACGTTGCAAACTAACGGCGATCCCGCAACCTACACGGCGCCTGCGACAATTCCGCCTGACCCCAACATCACGGTGACTGCAACAGCTGATGCTGCTCCCAATCCTCAAGCTACTGCGGCTGTGACCATTGCGATCTTGCCTGCCAGCATCTCCATCTCCCCCGCTGACCCCACGGTACAGGCAGGATCGACGTCGGTAACTACATTCGTCGCCACGGTTGAAAACGTCGATCCCAACACGACCAGTGTAACCTGGACGCTTGGCTGCGATTCTCAGGCTCCGGACATTGGTGGTGGCGAGAACTGCCGCTCATTTATCGGTGACGGTGCCGGCCCAGGATGTCTCAGCGATGGTTTAGACAACGACATATGCGTTGCTGGCTCGTTTTCGGATTTCGCGACCGTCAACATGTCGTACACGCCTCCAAAAATCTTGGGAAGTAACTTTGATGAAAACGTCTGCACCACGACTCCCGGAACCAATGGACTGGTTCCACTCACCGCTAATTTCACGGCGAGTAATTGCTTGAACGGCGGTATTTGCTCAGCTACGGTGTGCATCACGGTGACGCCCCCGTAGTCTGCAGTCGGACTTAGTGACGATGGAGCAGTTATCGCGGGAAGTGGTAATGCACGTCTTGCTTCGAAGGAATCGGGCTGCCGTCGCGCGTGGCGGGAAGAAAATGCCACTGTTCCAAGGCGGCCAGCACCTTTTGGTCGATGGCGGGCGTGAAACTTTGCAGAATTCTCATGTCAGTGATATTTCCAGCGGAGTCGATGGTGATCTCAATCACGACATCGCCCGCACTGCCGTCCAGTAAATCGGATGACACAATGGGATCGACGGATACCACGGGCAAAGCTGGCCTGACCTCAAAACCGCTGAGCCGGCCATAGGATAAAGATCCGAACGTGGATCCGGCGGAGAGTCCATCCGATGCGAGCGACGCCCTGATATCATTCCCTTTTTGCATTTTCGGTGCGATGTCGGGCCGGCGCTGAATCGCCAACTGTCTTGGCGAGGTCGGCAAGGAAATGTGCGTCCTTGGGTGAGCTTGCGTGATTCCGTGTTCGCCACCGAAATAAATCCGAGTTAATGTGCTTCCCCCTTGTCCCTTCGTGACAAGCGAGGGAGCAACAAAAATCGGCGGCGGACTGTGCAGGACGAAACCTAGAAAGAAGAGATGCAGCGCGACGGAGGCAATCAGGACCGCGTTCTGCCGACGTGCAAATTCGGACTTCAACTGCGAAAACATCTTTGCATCACCAGTGCTCAGTGCAGTTGGACGGTTGATCGGTTCGCAGGTCACCGTTTACAAGACTGCATTGTGGCAGTATGAAGGAGTTTGATGTCAAATACCAGCCGTTCAGCGTGCTTTGCACACGGAAATGCACGGGTTATACGGCACAATGACAATCCTTTGCATCTATTGGGCGGCAAGCTGAATCAACATTCAGTTGTGTGCCGCGATGTCTCGCTATCCTTATGACAGCTTGGACCCCGAGAAATTCATGGCGGCACAGGATTTCTAATTCCGCGGGCGTTGGAGTCATCTGCCTTCTGTTTTGGGCGTCTTGTTGTTTCTTGGCCAATGCGCAAACAGACTCCCCGGGGACGACATCTTCCTCTTCTTACACGAGCCAGATTGGTTTGGGTCCCAGTAGCGCGGCCGCACTAAACAGTTTGAGTCAAGCTCCTTACGTAGGCAGCGTTCCAGAGGGAAAAGCGACTCCTGAAACTTTGCCGTTGTCCTTCAGGGATGCGGTGGACCGCGCCATGCGAAATAATCTCGGTCTGCTGCTGCAAAGCGACAATACATTAGCGACCCGTGGCGAGAAGTGGAGGGAATTGAGCGATCTGCTTCCTCACCTCAATGCGACGGCAACTCAGAGCGTCGCCCAAATCGATCTGGCCGCCTTGGGATTTCGCTTTAATATTCCAGGTATCCCTAAGGTTGTCGGTCCCCTTGGAATTTTTCAGAGTGGCATCAACCTCAGCCAGTCCGTATTCGATTACAACGCCATCCTCCGCTTGCGGAGCGCGCATGACGAGGAGAACGCGGCGCAGTTTTCTCTCAAGAACGCCAGGGAGTTGGTTGTCCTGGCGGTTGGAAACGCGTACCTTTTGAGCTTGGCCAGCGCAGCCCGCGTCGATACCACTCAAGCGGAGGTGCAAACGGCGCAAGCGCTTTACGACAAGGCTTCGGACCAGCAGAAGGCCGGAGTGAGTCCTGCGATCGACGTGCTCCGTGCGCACGTCGAGTTGCAAAGTCGTCAGCAGCAATTGATCGTGGCTAAGAATGAGTACGCAAAGCAAAAGCTACAATTGGGAAGGGTCATCGGTTTGCCCGCCGGTCAGGAGTTCAGCCTGACGACCCAAGCTCCCTATGAGCCCTTGAATGCGCAAGGCATCGACGAATATCTGCACCGTGCATATCTGGCGAGGCCGGATTACCTGGCTGCAGCGGAGCAAGTCCGGGCAGCCGAAGCGAAACGCCGGGCTGCGACCGCGGAGCATTATCCAACGGTAGATATCGGAGGAGATTACGGAGCTGCCGGCGTGAACATCGGAAACTCGCACGGCGTGTTTCAGATCGGCGCGACTTTGACGATCCCGATCACGGCCGGCGGCCGCACTCACGCCAATGTTCTGGAGGCGGAAGCTGCATTGCGGCAGAGCCGCCAACAGTTGGATAACTTGCGCGGACAAATTGATTACGAAGTCCGAAGTGCGCTGCTGGACTTGACCGCAGCCGCGGACCAGGTTGAAGTAGCCCGCAGCTCGGTGGATCTTGCGAATCAAACTCTCATCCAATCACGGGATCGCTTTGCTGCTGGGGTGACCGATAATCTGGAAGTGGTCGAAGCGCAGGAGACTTTGGCCGCAGCGAATGAAAACTACATTTCCAGCCTGTATACGCATAACATTGCGAAGCTGGAGTTGGCGAAATCGATTGGTTTCGTAGAAGAAGGTGTGAAGCAGTACCTGCAAGGGAAGTAACCATGGCACAAGATACAGATACTGCAGTGCGCGATAAGCAGGCGGAACCTCGGCCCGGTCCGGAGCGGCATCAAGAACCTCTGCCTGCTTCCGACAGAGATTTGCGCTGGAAGCGCTTGCGGGCGCGCGATCCGCGATTCCGGATGTTTTTGATCATCGGGCTGGTGGTGCTGATTGTTGCGTTCTTCTTTTTATGGCGCTATTTCACCAGCTACGAGTCAACTGACGACGCCCAGATCGACGGGCATCTCAACTCCATCAGTGCGCGGATCTCTGGCCATGTGGCCAAGCTGCTCGTCCAAGACAATCAATACGTCCAGGCGGGCACTCCGTTGGTGGAAATTGACCCCAAGGATTATCAGGTCGCTCTGGATCGAGCCAAGGCAGATTACGATGATGCGGTCGCGTTAGCCGCGGCGGCTCAGGTAAATGTGCCCATCACTTCGGTGAGCACGACTAGCCAGGTTTCGAGTGCGCAGGCGGACATCGAGAATGCGCAAGCCGGAATCGCAGCCGCTCGACAGCAGTTTGAGGCAGCGAAGGCGCAACTGGCACAGGCGGAAGCCAATAACGTGAAGGCGCAAGATGACCTGGTTCGCTATCGACAACTGGTCGATAAACAGGAAGTCTCCCAACAGCAGTACGATCAGGCTTTGGCTGCAGCCCGGGCAGGGGAAGCTGGGGTGAATGCCGCAAGAGCATCGTCTCTTGCTGCGGAAAACCAGGTGCATCAGGCGCAAGCCAAGCGATTGCAGGCTGAGGCCGAGGAGCGCTCCGCCCGCACGGGGCCTCAGCAGGTGGCGGCAATCAAATCCCGGGCACAGTCGGCGTTTGCCCAAGTGGATCTCAAGAAGGCGGCTCTCGACCAAGCGCAGCTCAACCTGTCCTATACGTTGGTTGTGGCGCCAGTCGATGGGGTGGTCACGAACCGCACGGTGGAGGTTGGGCAGAATGTCTCGATCGGCCAGGAAATGATGCGGGTGATCAATCTGGATGATATCTGGGTGACGGCTAATTTCAAGGAGACTCAGCTTAAATCTATGCGTGTTGGGCAAACCGTGACCATCCAGGTGGATACCAACGGCAAAGACTACAAAGGTCATGTGCAGAGCATCGCCGGAGCGAGCGGCGCAATTACGAGCCTGTTACCACCGGAAAATGCGACAGGGAACTACGTGAAGGTGGTGCAGCGTATTCCGGTTAAAATCACCTTCGATCCCGGGGAGACGCGGGAGCACGTTTTGCGGCCGGGAATGTCCGTCGAACCCAAGGTCTGGCTTCGCTAGGGAGATTTTGGTTTGTACAGAATCATTACAGTCGAGCGTGAGTACGGATGCGGAGCTGGAGAGATCGCCCGCGAACTCGCCGAACACCTGCACTGGAAGCTCTGGGACCATGCTCTTACGGAGGAGATTGCGAAGCTCGCCAATGTGGAGAATGCAGCGGTCGAGCGCTGTGAAGAGCGCGCCGATACGACGTTCCGGCGCTTAGTGAATACCTTTCTACGCGGCAGCTTCGAAAGCCACATGTCGCATGGACACGAACCGTTCAATACGGACAAGTTCGTGGTTGTCGGGGAAAGGGTCATGGAAAAGGCTGCCAATGCCGGTAATTGCGTGATTGTCGGACGCGGCGCCCCGTATTTCCTGCGCGAGCGCGGAGATGCCTTCCACGTATTTCTATATGCGCCATTCCCGGAGAAAGTGCGCCGTCTGAAACTAATTGGAAAATCCGAGCAGGAAGCGGAGAAGTTGCTCGACAACATCGACCGGGAACGCATCGAATTTGTAAAGCGCTATTTTGATGCTGACTGGCCTACGCGCTCGCTCTACCACATGATGATTAACACGGCCATCGGGAACGCAAACGTGATCTCGATGATTCTGGACACCGTCCGAACCTTGGAACACGGGCCCATCCACGTGGCGCCTCCCACGCACTCCAGCGATCAACCCACGTCCAGGTAAACTTAGGCTGATCCCTTCGGTAACCCCACCCAGTGCACCTTTTTCGATGCAATTTAACATTCCTGAAATATTCTGTTTCTATGATGAACCGATGGGGGATTCTGTAGTTGGCCACCTCTAGGTTTCTCCGATTTGCGCTTCCGTTGCAGGTTGCGGCGGTGTGCTACCGCCGTCGCGGCTCTTTTCTGGAATTTCTGCTTGTGAACACCAACGGCGGCGGGAAGTGGACTTTTCCCAAGGGCGCTCCCGAACCCAACATGTCGCACAGCCAGGCTGCGGAACAAGAGGCATTGGAAGAAGCCGGAGTTCGCGGACACATCGAGCCGCGGCACTTCCACCTGTATCTGCACTCAAAGGGCGTTTTCTGGAAGCCACCCGGCGTACGCGAATTTGTCGTCAAAGCTTTTCTGATGGAAGTGGAACAGAGTGAGCCTTCCCATGAACCGGAACGCAATCCCACTTGGTTTTCTCCCGAGGAAGCGCGGAGGACTCTAGCCAAGGGCCGCGAGGTCAAGTATGCGAAAGAGATGCAAGTCGTGATTGATAGAGCCGTGGAACACCTGGACGCGATCAAGCACGTCCCCGCTCGGTAACCAGCGCAGCTTACTCTCCTCCCCTGGAACTACTCCACCGGCGTCAACAGGAACGCGTGGTCCAGTCCGTTGATCGCGCCATAACCTACAATCTCCCGGGCATTATTGATCGAGGCGGCATGGTGAAGATCCCAGCCAGTGTTGGGTGGGATCATGTTGTTCAGGTCCTGCATTCCGGTTTTCTGTGTCCAGATGTAGGCGTGGGTATCTCCTCCGGTTACCGTCGACTGCCCAAGGATGATCCCCGAATCGCTGATATACCCTGGCGAACTTGAATTTCCGCCCGGTAGCGTGCCGATGCTGTGGATCTTGCCAGCCGTGTCCCAATACACCGATACCCCGTTCGGATATTGGGTCGAGGTCGACGTGCCGGCAACCACTCCTGCATCTGTCATCCAGATTCCTTGACTCAGCGCGCCTCCCTCTAACGTTCCCAGGTCCTGCCAACCCTTAGTCTTACTCCAGAGGAAGGCGTGGTAACTGCTGTTGTTGTTGAAAAAGTAGGCGGTACCGGTAACTTGCAGGTTCGCGTTGATGTCGTACGTGTAACAGTAAGGAGCGCTTGGCAAGCATCCCAGATCATGAATAACGTAGCTGCCTTGGCTTCTGGTCCAAAAAACTAGATCTTCGTTACCATTACTGGTGGCGGACTCGCCGACAATCACTCCCTTCGACGTGATCGCGGTGGCAAGGGTGTAGCCACTCCCACCGGGCAGATCGGGCAAGGCAACCATGGGACCCGGGTTGGTCCAGACAAATCCGCGGTACACGCCGGTCGTCGTATTCTCGGAGGAGCCTACCACCACCCCCGAATCATTGACCACGTAACCGACGCTCTGGTCGTCGCCGGAAAGATAGCCCAGAGGCTGCATATCACCGTTGCTCCACAAAAAAGCCTCGGCGGCGATGTTGGCCGTGCAGGGAACGGTCGGCACCGTCGAGTTGTCGGAACAGCCTGTGACTTGCCCCGCATTGTTGTTGTCATCGGCATAGCTGCTGGTAAAACCAGACAGTGCTCCGAGATCGGTCACGTTGTATTGTTGTGCCACCGCGTCTAACGCAAGCAGCAAGACCCACAAACACGCCACAACCCTTACTTTTCTCATACGCATTCCCTCCCCAGAAAGACGGCGCATTCTACCCCAACTCGGAGGCGCTTGCCATATCAGGGCGAAGGCGAACTTCTCGGACCAGCGAATCCCGACGCCGAGCGACGCCCGATTCCCCGCCCTCTCTTCTGCAAACTGCCCGCTCATGAGACGATTGAAGAGCCCATGATTCAGCTGTCTTCTGCAGGAAAACGCTTTGGCCAGAAGCTCCTTTTTGAGGGAGTGGACTGGCTAATTACGCACCGCGACCGGGTCGGCCTGGTGGGTGCCAACGGCACCGGAAAATCCACATTGCTCAAAATCCTCGGCGAACTCGAATCGCTCGATTACGGTTCGATCAACACGGCGAAAGGAATCAAGGCGGGGTATCTCCCGCAGGAAGGTTTGTCGCTTTCCGGCCAGACCGTTTTTGCCGAGTGCATGTCGGTCTTCTCGGATCTGCGGGGCATGGAGCAGGAGATGGAAGCGCTGACGGCGCGCATGCCGGAACTCGACCATGCGTCGGCGGAATACGAGCAGGTTGCCGAGCGCTATCAGCGGATCGAGCATGAATTCCGTACCCGGGACGGGTATGCGATCGAGGCGCAGGTCGGAGCCGTGCTGATGGGGCTTGGCTTCGGCAAAGAGGATTGGCAGCGGATGACGGACGAGTTCTCCGGCGGCTGGCAAATGCGCATTGCGCTTGCCAAACTCCTGCTCGAAAAACCGAATCTGTTGCTGCTGGACGAACCCACCAATCACCTTGATCTCGAGGCCCGTAACTGGCTGGAAGAGTATCTGACCAGCTATCCGTATGCATTCGTGGTCATTTCGCACGACCGCTATTTTCTCGATGTGACGGTCGACAAAATTGTCGAGATCTGGAACAAGCGCGTTCACTTTTATCCAGGGAATTACGAGAAATTTCTGGCTCAGAAGTCGCAACGCCAGGAGCAGTTGGAAGCGGCGTACCGCAATCAAAGGGAACGGATTGACCAACTGGAAGTCTTCATTAACCGCTTTCGTTATCAGGCGACCAAAGCTAAGCAGGTGCAGAGCCGGATTAAAGAGCTGGACAGAATGGAGCGGATTGAGCTGCCCGAAGAAGAGAAGACGATTCATTTTTCGTTTCCGCAGCCCAAGGCGAGCGGGCGGATTGTCGCCGAGTTCGCCGGCGTCGCGAAATCATATGGCGAGAAAGAAGTATTTCGCGATGTGAATTTCATGATCGAACGCGGTGACCGGATTGCCCTTGTCGGTGTGAATGGCGCAGGCAAATCGACACTAATTAAGCTGCTGGCGGGAAGGGAGTCGCTTAGCCAGGGCGAGTACAAGCTCGGTCACAACGTGCAATCCGATTATTTCGCGCAGGATCAATACAAAGAGCTTGATGCGGATGCGCGGCTGATTGATGATATCGGACGGCTTTCTCCAAGGTCGACAGAAACGGAACTACGAAGTCTGCTGGGCTGTTTCTTGTTTTCTGCCGATGAAGTCTTCAAACGGATTGGCGTGCTTTCTGGCGGTGAACGCAATCGTTATGCGTTATTGCGAATGCTGCTTCATCCAGCTAATTTCTTGTTGTTGGACGAGCCTACTAACCACCTCGACATGCGTGCCAAAGATATCCTTCTCGAGGCGTTGTCCAGGTACACCGGAACCGTCGTCTTTGTTTCGCATGATCGCTACTTCATCGACAAGCTGGCCTCGCGCGTGATCGAGATCGGCGGTGGCAAAGTCGAAGTCTATCCCGGAAACTACGAAGATTACCGCTGGCGCAAGGAGGGTGGCGCGGAGCAGTTGCAGGAGAGTGTAGAAACCGCGGTTACCCAACCCAGCAATGGTCACAAGCCTGAAGCGAAGCCCGAGCCTGCCGACGGAAGGTCCAAGCGCCTGAATCCGATCAAGCGCAAGCAAATGGAAAATCGAGTTCGCGAACTGGAAGCGGAGATTAGCCGGACGGAAACGGTCATCATCGATTGCGAGACTGCTCTACAGACCTATGTCAGTGCAGAAGAAACCGAACGCTTGACCGGTCACTTGAACAACTCCCGAAGCGAATTACAAAAGCATATGCAAGAGTGGGAAGAGTTGGCGCAGCTTTTGCAGGCCTAACTTGGTTTCTACGTTCGTACAGCATCTTTCGTAACCTCCTATATCCCTAAAGATCATGCGATAGTCGCCTAAGCCGCACAGAATCCGCGCCCGGCGTCGGACCCCGCGCGATACAAGGACAAAAATTCATGTTGTATCCAGCACAGAAAGAAACTCCCAAAGCTCCCGCGATTCCAACCAACTACACCCCTGTAAAAACTGTTGCGCCTCCCGTGGAACAAGCGACGATTGGCCGTTCTCTGGTGATCAAAGGCGAGATCTCCGGATCCGAACCGCTGTTCATCGACGGCCGGATTGAAGGCTCCATCACTCTGACCGACAACCGCGTGACCATCGGCCGCAATGGCAACGTGACCGCAAATATTGACGCAAAAGAAGTCGTGATAATGGGATCGGTGAAAGGAAACATTCACTGCACCGACCGACTAGATATTCGTAGCGAAGGCTCTTTGACCGGTGATGTGGTTTCACAGCGTATCAGCGTCGAAGATGGAGCTGTCCTGAAGGGCAGCGTGGAAGTGAAGACCGGCGATCAGAAGCATGAAAAATCCCACACCACCGCACTGGCCAAACCCATGGCTGCCGCGGCGGGTGCAGGCGCGTAGTTCAAACTCTTTCAATCAGGCTAAAAACGACGCGACTTCGCGTCGTTTATTTTTTGTCAGACGGTTTCAGATCCAAAGAAGCTGAATTCATGCAATAGCGCATGCCGGTAGGCGCAGGTCCATCGGGGAAAACGTGCCCCAAATGCGCGTTACAACGGGCGCAGCGCGCTTCGGTGCGAATCATTCCATGCGTGCGATCGGTATGTTCATCGACAGCCTTCGGATCAAGGGCTTGATAAAAACTGGGCCATCCCGTGCCCGAGTCGAACTTCGTTTCGGAACTGAATAAAGGCGCACCGCAGCAGGAACACGTATAAGTGCCCTTGTCTTTCGTCTTCCAATATTTCCCGGTAAACGGCGCCTCGGTGCCCGCCTGGCGCGTGATGTAGTACTGCTCGGGAGAGAGTTGCTCTTGCCACTCCTCTTCGGTCTTTGTGATTTTCTCTACCATACTTGCTCCTGAACCCATGATGCCACAGCCCGTGACGTATGTGGCTTGACTTCGCCTAATCTTCGCCTACAATGTAGGACATGGCGATCACTAGGCGACAGCGCGAGGTGTACGACTTTATCTCCGAGTTCGTGCAGAAGAACGGATATTCGCCCTCGTATGACGAAATCCGCATCGGGATGGGGCTGAATTCTCTCGCCACGGTCCACAAGCACATTTCCAATCTTGAAAAAAAATCGCTGCTCACTCGCGACTACAATCGCAGCCGGTCGATCGATCTGTTGCAGCCGAAAGGCCGCCTGAAGCAGGCCATGAGCGTGAATACGACGATGGTGTTGCCACTGATGGGCCGCATTGCTGCTGGTCAGCCCATTGAAGCGGTAGAGAATCCGGAGACGATTTCGCTCGCGGATTTTGTGCGCTCGAAGGAAGTGTTCGTTCTCGAGGTGCGCGGCGATTCCATGCAAGATGAGCACATCCTTAGTGGAGATTACGTGCTGGTGGAGAAAGCCAAAACGGCCCACAACGGAGATATCGTGGTGGCTCTGGTTGAAGGCTCGGATGCGACCCTAAAGCGGTTTTATCGCGAGGGCGATAACATCCGCCTGCAACCGTCAAACGTCCACATGAAGCCCATCATCGTGCCCGCTGCCGATGTGGACGTGCAAGGGCGCGTAATCGGGGTCCTGCGAAAGTATTGAATAAACAAAAACGCCCAGCCGCGAGACTGGGCGTTTTCTAAAAGTGGAAATTACCCGACCTGCTTGTCCAGGGCCTTGACGTGCTTGTCCAGAGCCTTTTGAATCGTCTCTTTGGGGACGTAGCCGACGATCTGCTCCTGCACCTGGCCACCTTTGAACACGAGGAGTGTCGGGATACCGCGCACACCGTAGCGCATGGGGGTCGCGCTGTTGCGATCGACGTCCATCTTGCCGATCTTCACCTTTCCCTCGTAATCCTTCGCCAACTCCTCGACGATCGGAGCGATAGCGCGGCAAGGGCCGCACCAAGTCGCCCAGAAGTCGACCAAAACCGGAGTCTCGGATTTCAACACATCCTGGTCGAAATTCGCGTCGTTCACCTCAATGATTCCATTTCCTGCCACATTTCCTCCCTTGGCACGCCCATGCTGACGCGCCGGGCGAAACCTTGATAAATGCCAGTGAATTCTAGCACTTTCTTTAGATGCACCGCAGTGTGGAAGGTCGCAGAGCAGGGGTCAGTACTCAGCGGTCGGTAGTCAGGGGTCCGCGATTAGTAGCATGCAAGCGGCAGGAATTCCTTTCAATGATTCCTGACGATTGGCAACCGTTCCACTGAAATAAAAAAGCGCCCTGAACCGAGTCCAGGACGCCTGGCAGCCCTCCCCCAGAACTGCCAAACCACGAGTGGATACTATCGGGGTGCCCTAGGGGTGTAAACGTCACTTTGGTAATTCGGAGCTGCCGGCGACATCAGCCCTAGGTTGCAGAATTTCAAGGAGTTCCGCCCTTGGGAAACTTTGGGATGAGGGGAATTGCTACTTCTTCGACCAGGTTTGGCCACCATCACCGGTCGCCCAAGACTCGCTTGCGGACGTGGTCAAGGTGCCATGTTGTGGGTCGGTAAATTCGACGCCGATGATATCGCTGGTTAGGGACTGTCCGTTTACCGATGGTTGCACCTGCATCCAGCGGCGGCCTGCGTCGATCGAGTGATAAAGGGCACCATTGGTTCCCCCCACCCAGATATCCATACCGTTGGCGGCGAGGGCACGAAAGCGCGCTTGGCTGGCTATGGGAACGTTTTCCCAGGTATTCCCCGAATCGAAAGATCGCTGCAGAATGCCATCCGAGCTCAAGGTCCAGCGCGGTGTGATTTTCTTGGCAAACGCCGGACTAATCGCATTGAGCGCTAAAGCACGGGCCGAAGTGGCGGGCGCCTGACGAGCAGCACCGGATCCGGTTGCGGTTGGTTCTGCGCCAGCGTCCTTAGCCCGGCCGGGGACCGCGTCTAACTGCGATGTGGACGCCGGCGGTGCGTTCTGTGCAACCGTTGCTTCAGGAGCAGGAGCTGCTTTCAACTCGTCCTCGTTTGTCTGGGCGATTCGGCCCGCAAATGCCTGGTTGAATGTCGTCTTCGAATCTCCAGATGTCGACGCGTTACGTTTGACGCGCGACTGGTAGCGCAAAGCAGAGGCATCTCGCCTGGCTAGAAGCGTCTTCTCGGCCTGCGGTTCTCGCGAACTTGATTTTGCTCCTTTCGGAGCTATCGGTGCGGATAAGGAATTGGGCTGCGAAACAACGGTCTCAGGTGGAATCGCTTCGCGACTGTGCGACCGATAGCGAACGCTCACTGCGGCACCCACCACCACCACACAGGCGATAGCAGCACCCCACCGTAAGATCGGCCATGTGTGCGAGCTTGAGACCGGCACTTGAACTGGGACCGCTTCGAATGTTTCTGGAGCTGATAACGCGAGCAATTCGCGGCAATCGCTACACCGTGCGAAGTGCTGCATCAATTTCGAACGCTCGGCTGCGCTAACGGCCTGCTCCAAAAAGCCACTGATCAGGTTCGGATCAGGATGATCCCCAGCCGGTTCATTGGAACCGAGCCGGTAAATCGCGGGCTTGGGTAACTGTGCCATTCGTAACTATGTCTCGACAGGCCGCTTGCCGCCCTCAGCCTTTTGGCAGGGTGTTTCCGCCCCTGTACTTGAGAACGGCGCTTGTGCAGTTTCTTGCAGCAACCGGGTGCGTACGTTTACTTGCAAGTCACGAACATCGACCTCCAAGGCCTCTTCGGCCTGCCGACGGCTCATCCCTTGCTTGCCCAGGCCCGCCAGTATCCGCTTATGCAGCGACTTGCCAAGCTTGTCGACCTTGCGGCTAATAGTCGACTCGTGGACTCGCAAGGAGCGTCCAATCTCTGCCAACGTTCTCGAGTCCAGGTAATACGAAGCCAGAATGAAGCGATCTTCCGGGGCTAGTTCTGCAAGGGCGTCGTCAATAGCGGTCTCTAGGCGGGGATCGACAGCTTTGACCACCAGGGGCGCGGTCGCCACAAACTGCACGCCCTCTTCGGCTTCCTCGTCGAGACTGACTAGCCGACGGGTTCGCCGGTATCGGTTGATGTACTCCTGAGCGATTACCGTTCTAAGCCATCCCTCCAGCGAGCCTCGACCGGTGTAAGACGCCAGCTTCGAGACCCGGTGCCCATCCCGCTCAACCGTGCCGTATAGGTCTCCGTAAATCGAATCCGCGAGTTCACGAGCTGCCGAAGTTTCTTTCGCGATATAGCCGGCTATTTCGTACAACTTTTCGCGGAAGCGGGTCAGAAAAATCTCCCATGCCTTCCCGTGCCCCGCAGCACAGGCGCGAGCAAGGACTAGATCTTCAATGCGAAGGCTGGAAAACAAAGCCACGACGTCGCTGTGAGTAGTGTCTTCGGGCAGGTACTTTGCGGCGATGTCTCGAAGTACGGTCGTGAAGAAATCGAGAGAGAAATCAAAGTCACCGGCTTTGCCATCTCGATAGAGTCGCGAAATGAGAGGTTCCAGATCAGAATGTTCCACGACAGATTGGACACCAACTCTCATCCTCGAAGTTCGCCTATCCACCGATGCTACCAATTTTCTTAGACGCAAGTTGCTGGATTTTTGTCGTTCGGTAATCAGAAAGGCTCAATAAAAAGGGCGCTTCGAATCCACCTCGAAACTCCCAAGCCTGAAGTGTTTTTGTGCTGGTTAGGAGGTCGTTATGTCGGGCAAGATCCTCGTCCACCTTCTGTCATCCGCGATTACCGCTAGTTTGATCGTTGCCCTCCCTTTTAGCGCGCCAGCCGGCGAACTTCCGTCGAGTTCCAACTACAGGGTTCTTCCGGCTCTGCACTATGACAACTTGACGGTTTTTCCCGTCATTGCGACCAATTCACATGATACGAGGCAGTTCATCACTCTCGATGAAGGGCTGAAGTCCGGCGAGGTCGTAGTGAATGAGTCCGGGAATATTACGCCGCTCGTAAGGCCGCGGCACGGAGTTTCGCTTCATCCGACACCGCCCGGTGCCCAGGTTAACCAACTCGTGCTGGTCAACAACTCGAAGCGGCCGTTGATCCTGCTGGCGGGAGAAATTGTTACGGGCGGCAAACAAGACCGCGTTATCGGAAAAGACCGCTTGGTTCCGGCGGAAAGCGATCCCATTGACTTGGGCGTTTTCTGCGTGGAACCCGGCCGCTGGACCGGACCGAAAGGAAGCTTTCAGAGCGCGGTCGGTGCCGGGATGGCTGCTCCTGGCGTGCGCGCCAAAGCTATGGCCGACAAAAATCAGCAGCAGGTATGGAATGAGGTTCGTAGGTCGCAAATGCAAATGGCTGCCCAACTGCCTGCGCCCGCCGCGGCCTCCGTTGAAGGAACAACGTCATATGCTAAAGCGATGGACAACAAAGATGTTCAGGAGAAGGTCGATTCGATTGCCGCGCCGATTGAGCGCAACTATCAGAGCGTGATCAAGCAACTGCGCGATCGCAACGCGGTCGGAGTGGTTGTTGCCGTAAACGGGGAATTGATCTGGGCTGATGTCTTTGCCGGCACCGACCTGCTTGAAAAATATTGGCCGAAGCTGATTCGTTCCTATGCCGCAGAGGCCGCCTTCAATCACTCAAAGACGAGCGAGCCCGAAGTCCACGCCGCGCAGCAGTTTCTGGATGGCCTGGAAGGACGGCGGGAACTCGTGGAAACCGAGCCTGGGCTCTATCGCCACACCGAAATCACTGGCGACAGTTTCAAAGCATTCGAATTGACGTCGTTGCTCCCGAAGACCGGGTTCGATCTTCATCTGGCCAAGATGGCAGAGTGAGCGGCTTAGTCCAGAATTAAGCCTGGCTTAAGGTGATGAGTTATCCTCTGGTGCGTTTGCAATTTGTCATCGCACTTGAAAGAGGACATTACCATGAGGCGACTTCTCGCGACCGCAATCTTAGGGGCATCTGCTCTACTGACTACACTGGCCGGGGCGGCGGATTCTGGCTATCACGTCATTAACACTTACAAGCTAGGCGGCGAAGGTGGCTGGGATTACCTAACCATGGATAGCGCCTCGCGCCGGCTCTACATTTCGCGCGCCACCCACGTCATCGTCATCGACGCGGACTCAGGCAAGCAGGTTGGCGATATCGCGGATACGCCCGGCGTTCACGGCATAGCCTTAGCTCCGGAACTCGGGCGAGGATTCGTGAGCGCAGGTCGGGAAGGCACGGTTGTCATTTTCGATATCAATACGCTTAAAACCATTTCCAAGGTCAAAGCGGGCGAGAATCCTGACGCGATTCTCTACGATCCAGCCAGTAAGCGCGTTTTCGCTTTCAACGGCCGAAGTCATGATGCGACGGCGATCGACGCCGCCGAAGGCAAGGTTCTGGGCACAATTGCATTGGAAGGAAAGCCGGAGTTCGCCGCCAGTGACCGCAAAGGCATGATCTTCGTGAACATCGAGGACAAGAGCCAGATCGATGCCATCGATCCCACTAAATTGGAGGTGAAGGCTCGTTGGCCTTTGGCTCCATGTGAAGAACCCAGTGGCCTGGCAATCGATGCCAAGAATCATCGGCTTTTTGCCGGTTGCGATAACAAGATGATGGCTGTCGTCGATACGGATAGTGGAAAGGTTGTGGCGACTCCGGCGATCGGTGAGGGGGTTGACGCCAACGCATTCGATCCCGGCACGAGTCTTGCGTTTGCCTCCTGCGGTGAGGGTGTCCTGACTGTAGTAAAGGAAGAAGCTTCCAATAAATTTACCGTTGTCGAGAATGCAAAGACGCAGCAGGGCGCGCGCACAATGGCCCTTGATGAAAAGACGCACAACGTTTATGTGGTGACTGCCAATTTCGGCCCTCCCCCGGCAGCGACGGCGGACAATCCACATCCCCGGCGAACGATCTTGCCGGATTCGTTCGTAGTCTTAGTGCTCGGCCAATGACGGCAATTGCCCTCCCATAAAAGCGGGCTGCGCGAAGAATCGGATGGTTTCTAGGCGGTGACCAGTTCCACCGGTTCTTCGCGCATTTTTGATCTAAACCTGCTCCTCCAGCATTAAATTCCGCTGTCTTAATCCAATTGTCTTCGAGAGTGCATCTAATTTCGGCTGCACTCCTATGGAACGAATCAGACCCACCGCATTGTTCTTCATCGTCCTGTGCTTATGGCCGATTTCGAGCAGGGCCTATTCCGTCTTGACTCACGAGCAAGTCGTCGACCTGGTGTGGAAGGACAAAATTCATCCGCTGCTAATGGAGCGTTTCCCCGGCGCAACCCCCGACGACTTACGCACCGCGCATGCTTATGCGTACGGTGGCAGCCTGATCCAGGACATGGGCTATTACCCGTTTGGCAATAAATATTTCAGCGATCTTGTGCACTATGCGAGGACTGGGGATTTTGTCTCCGCCCTGATCCAGCAGTCGACGGATTTGAATGAATATGCCTTCGCTTTGGGGGCCCTGGCGCATTATTCCGCCGACAATCTCGGGCATCCGGCGATCAATCGTGCCGTGGCCATTCGCTTTCCAAATCTCAAGCAAAAATTCGGCAATGAAGTGACCTACGCCGACGATCCGAAAGCTCACATTCGGACCGAATTCGGATTTGACGTGGTGCAGGTTGCAAAGAACCGTTACACCTCGGACGCCTATCACGACTTCATCGGTTTCAACATCTCAAAGCCGGTTCTGGAGCGCGCCTTCCAGCAAACCTACGGAATTCAGCTTCACGATGTCATTCGCGACGAGGACCTCGCGTTCGGGACCTTCCGCAGGGCAATCAGCCAAGTCATACCGGAGATGACGAAAGTTGCGTTGATCAGCCGTCGAGCCGATATCGTCCGCGATACGCCGAACTTCAACAAGAGAAAATTCCTCTATCGCCTGTCTCGGACCGGCTACGAAAAAGAATGGGGCAAGGGCTATCGGAGACCCGGCCCCGGAGCCCGCTTTCTGGCATTCATTCTCCGAATCGTTCCCAAGGTTGGACCCTTCAAGGCTTTGGCTTTCGAATTACCGAATACTCAAACCGAAGATCTGTACATCAAGAGCATTAATGCAACGGTGGATGATTACGATGCGCGTCTACGAGATCAAAAGTCAGGGCAGCTTCAACTTGTGAATATGGATTTCGACACGGGGCGCGAAGCCCGCGTGGGTGAGTACCAGCTTTCCGACAAGACTTACGCCCGTTTGCTAGACGATCTAGCGAAACGCCAATTTGCACCGGCCACTCCGGACCTCACCCAGAACATTCTCGCGTTCTATCAGAACCTCAACGCGCCCTCGACCGTGAAGAAGAACAAGAAAGCTTGGGTGAAGACTCTTGTGGAACTCCAAAAACTAAAGCTGCATATGGATACCCAACCGAAGGTTGGGCGCTTCGACCAAAGATGAGAGTTCGAAACCGGCACAGTGACTCTCTCGGGGTGATTCCGGTGCATCTTATTGTCTAGTAGATTTTTTGATTTGACTCATTGAAAAAGTTGATAGCTCAACCTGGTGTTTGGTCGTTCTGAGCAATGAAAGTTCCAGTACACTAGCCGGACGCGCACGCATCATGAGGGCGAGGTGCGCATGAGCGTGACAGATGACAAGTTCTACCATCCGCGCGTTACCAACCGCGTGGAACTCGGTCCCAACCTTTGGATTTTCCGCATTCGTCCTGAAGGCGAATTTACCTTTGCACCGGGTCAATATGCGACGCTAGGCGTCGAGAATCCCGATCGCAAGCGCCAGGAGCGGCCGTATTCGATCGTATCTTCGCCCCTGGAAGATGAGATCGAATTCTTCCTCGAGCTCGTCCCTCACGGCGACCTGACTCCGCTGCTCTATCGATTGCAGCCGGGCGATGAGTTGTTGATGCGCAAGTCAGCTAAAGGGCGCTTCACCCTTGATACCCAAAGCGGCCGAACCAATCATTTGTTGATCTGTACCGTCACGGGAGTCGCGCCTTTCGTTAGTTACATCCGCACGTTTTCGCGGGACTGGAAAGCTGGCAAGTTCTCCGGTGAACACAGGCTGTTCTTGATCAACGGGGCAAGCCGTTCCTGCGAATTCGGCTATTTCGACGAACTGCGGAAATTCGCACAGGAAATTCCCTGGTTCCAATATGTGCCGACGATCAGCCGTCCTTGGGACGACCAGACCTGGATGGGTGAAACCGGAAGGGTGGACGACATTCTTCGCAAATATGCCGATATGTGGGGGATCAGTGGGTCGAATTCGGTGGCGTATCTATGCGGGCATCCCGAGATGATCGAGCACAGCAAAGGCATTCTGAAGCGGGTTGGTTTTGCGAAGGAATTCTTGCGAGAAGAATTCTATTGGGTTCCGGCCAGAGCAGTCGCCAGCTAGACTCTTTCTAAACACCGGTCACAGAACTTCTTCGCTCGAGCAGTAAGACATCTCGCCATTGTTCGCCGAGTTTTCCGATTCGTTGCCTCACGCCAACATCGCGAAACCCTAACGATTGATGCACCTTGAGGCTGGCGAGGTTCTCTGGAAAAATTCCCGCCTGCAGAGTCCAGATTCCATTCTTCTCGGATTCTGTGATGAGCGACCGAAGCAGCGCCCGCCCAACACCGTACCCGCGAGCGCTCGCTGACACATAGACAGAAACCTCCGCAACTCCGGCATACACCGCGCGAGTGGAAACAGGACTCAGGGCTGCCCACCCCAGCACGATCTGTGCTCGTTTCGCAAGCAGGCGGCTGTGTTTGTGGTGGCCGGCGTCCCATTTCGGCCAGTCAGGCGATTGCACTTCAAACGTTGCATTCCCCGTCGAAATGCCTTCGGCGTAGATTTCGCGGATGCTCGGCCAATCGGACGATTGCATCGACGTGATCACGAAATCCAAACGATTGCCTCCCGATATCCGCGATTACAAGAACTAAGCGCTTTCCGCGGGCGCAAAGAATACCAGCACCAACAATTCCTCCAAAATGTCGTGAAAGTGATGCGCCACATTTGCAGCCACGAAGATCGCGCTGCCAGCCTCGACGATACGGTCTTCCGTGCCGACCATGATGCGCGCCTTTCCCCGCACAACGTAGTACAGCTCGTCTTCTTTGTGTGAGGTTTGCGGATCTGTCCCTCCGGCGGGAAGCAAGTAAATGCCCGCGCTCATCGTGGGAACGCGCAGGAATTCGAAATATCGCTTCTCCTGACGTGAGCGTTCTTGCTCGAGATTGTTTAACTCGTAAAACTCTTGTGTCTTCATGGAGTTCCTTTAGGCAAGATCTCGCTGGCCGGATGAGTGAACGGCCAATGTCCGTGCCATCCAAGCCGTCCAGAGTAGCCAACCGCGATCCCAAACTGCACATCGAATGACGCTTGCAGGAGTGTAGCGCAATGAAAGTGTGTTCAGTTGGGGCTCTAGCCCTGATCGTGTGCATGGTCGCCGCCATGGCCGGATGTCACGGTCTTGTCGGGGCGAATCAGAGCATAACTGTTGCATTGGCCGGGGATGGCACCGGCACCGTCACGAGTGCGCCCAGTGGCATCAATTGTGGCACGACGTGTTCCGCGACTATCTTCAGTAATACCGTGATCACCCTCACGGCTACGCCCGCGGCAGGCTTTACTTTTACGGGTTGGAACGGAGGGGGATGCACCGGTACTGCTCCATGCAAGATCACCGGAGCTTCCACGACCGGCACGCAGACCGTCACCGCCACGTTCAGCGCAACACTCCAGGCAATCAATCACATTGTCTTTCTTGCACAAGAGAACCGCTCGTTCGATAGCTACTTCGGCGCGATGCGCCAATATTGGTCGCAGAACGGATACACCGAGCAGGCATTCGACGGCTTGCCTCAATTCAATTCTCCGGCGGGAGCTGCGCCCACGAATCCCGGGTGCGATCCAGCATTTCCTTATGACCCGACCGCGACTCCTCCTGAAACGAACGATTGCATGTTCGATCCGGCGAATCCGGTGACGTCGTTCCATTTCCAAACCATGTGTGTGGAGAATCCGAGTCCCTCGTGGAATGAGGCGCACACGGATTGGGACTTCAATGATCCGGTAGGAAATTCGCCTGCCACGCTGGACGGTTTTGTGCATGCAGCAGGTCACGATGCTAGAGAAATTGTGCCGCCCTTCAATGACACAAACGGACTGAGAGCTATGGGTTACTACGACGGCGGCGACTTGAACTTTTATTACTTCATGGCGTCGAATTTTGCCACCTCCGATCGCTGGTTCGCGCCGGTGATGTCGCGCACCAATCCCAACCGTGAATTCCTGATTGCCGCCACGTCGGGTGGGTATGTTTACCCGGTAGGAACGAATGCGAACGATCAAGCGCTGATCAGTGCTCCGCCTATTTTCGAAAAACTTCAGGGCGCGGGTGTGAGCTGGAAGATCTATGTACATCCGCTGCCGAACGACTGTTCCACTCCACAGTGCCTGTATACCCAAAGTTATGTGCAGAACTTCACTTACGGCAACACGATCCTGAATCAGTTCTCTCAAAATATCGAGAGCACCGATCAGTTTATCCAGGAAGCGCAGAATGGAACCCTGCCGCAAGTCGCGCAGATCGAACCGGCGTCCGCGAATGGGCTGGACGAACACCCGTCCGACTTTGATCCCACTCCTCAGCAACCGCTCCCGTGTTGCAGCGTCCAGGTGGGAGCAAACTTTGTTGACAGTCTGATTTCAGCCGTGATGAATGGGCCGAGCTGGAAAGACACGATCTTTATCCTGACTTTTGACGAGCCTGGTGGATTTTACGATCACGTCTCGCCGCAGACTGCAGTCAGTCCGGACGGCATAAAGCCGAAAGATCTGCTGCCGGGAGATATTTGCAGTGTGACAACAGGTCCGACCTGCGATTTTATTTACACCGGCTATCGTGTTCCTCTGATTGTGATCTCTCCTTACAGCAAGAAGAACTATGTGTCACACACCGTTGCCGATGAAACAGCGATTTTGAAGTTGATTGAGACTCGGTTCAAGCTACCTTCGTTGACAAAGCGCGATGCCGCACAGATAGACATGACAGAGTTCTTTGATTTTGTGAATGAACCTTGGAAAACGCCTCCCAAGTTGCCAACTCAGGTTGGCAGTGGCGCTTGCTACTTGGATCACTTACCCTAATTCAAATTTGGTAGAGTGATTAGGCTACAGTGACCCGCAGTCAACTTAACGCAGGACGTTTGTCTTTCTGAAGATTCCGACTCCCGCCTGCTAAAAGCGGGGCTGGCACTCTTCGCGTGGGATGGCGGTTTGACCCCTTGCTTCCGGATCTATCCGGCAACTCACGACTGCGGTGTAATCGAAAATCACAAATTCGAAGTCTCACAATTAGACGAGATGAAGAAATCTTGCCAGACGCACTGCTTCTGGACCTTGAATCACAACCTTGGTTTCTGTTACAACGATTCCAGGGTCATTCACCGGTACACCGGTTCTTCTCATTGGGGGCATCTCTCAGGCGCACTGGGAGATCGTTTTAATTTTTTAAGGCGCCCCGGGATTTCGTAATGCAACGATTCTCGCCGGCGTAAACATCGAACCTCCTTCAGTCAAGCCGTAAGGAGTTTCCGATGCTGTTGGATCTCAGGTCCGCAGTGCCCAAGCGTCCCCTTGGGCTCAATTTCGAGCACACTTCTGTGCTGGCCTTGCCGGCGTTCCTTCGAAACACACGGTCTTGTCGTAATCCGTTTGCCTTCTTCACAAATCTCGCCCCCGGAGGAAGATAATGGCGACTAATTTTGTCCAAATCGAAAATGAACAAGAAATCAAACAGCGCCTTGATGCAGAGCGCGCGCGCCTGCGCAAAATCGCCGGGCTCGATCAGCCGCAACACTTTCATCGTCCGGTGGAGCGTGCTTTCAAAGCGGAAGAAAGAAATCGTGTAACGATTCTTTTCGGGGGCTTCACCTGGAAACACGAGGACCTGATCCGCGCCGTGTTCCAAGGCTGTGGCTATCGTTGCGAGAAACTGCCTGTTCCCGACGTGCCCGCCTTCCAGATCGGCAAGGAATTCGGCAACAACGGCCAGTGCAATCCGACTTATTTCACGGTCGGAAACCTCGTTCAATATCTCCAGTTCCTGGAGAAAGAGGGTGTCTCTCGCAGGGAGATTCTCGACAACTATGTGTTCTTTACTGCTGGCTCATGCGGTCCGTGCCGCTTTGGCATGTATGAAGCCGAGTATCGGTTCGCTCTCAAAAATGCCGGTTTTGATGGCTTCCGCGTTCTGCTCTTTAAGGACAGCGATGGAATTAAGGCGGCGTCGGGTGAACCCGGGCTGAAGTTCACGATCGACTTCGGTTTCGGGATGCTGAATGCACTGCATCTCGGCGACGTGATCAACGACATGATTTATCAGATTCGTCCATTTGAGGTGAACAAGGGCGAGACCGACCGCGTGTTCCGCGAGATGGTCGACGGGCTCTGCGAAGATCTGAAGGACCGCGATTCCTTCGAAATTGAACAGCGTTCGCCGGATTGGATGAAGCCGAAGTTTAAGAGCAACAAAGTTCTGCGCAATACGGCGAATGTGTTCGGCAAGATGCACGAGCACATGTGGGGCAAGGATTATCTCGATGCCCTCCATACCGCACGCGAGCGGATCAATGCCATTGAGGTCGACCGCACGAAGGTCAAGCCCGTCGTGAAAATCACTGGCGAATTCTGGGCGCAAACGACCGAGGGCGATGGCAACTTCCACATGTTCGAGTTCCTCGAGCGCGAAGGCGCTCAGGTGCTGGTCGAGCCGATCGCGACTTGGGTCGCGTATCTCATGTATCAGGCGAAGGCACATGCCAAAGCCAAATGGCCGGTCAACCGTCCCCATCGCAATCCGGAGTGGTACGAGTTCAAGAAACAGATGGCAAATTACTTCGGCCTGCGTAAGAAACTCTGGGGTATCGGCTTCGGCCAGAAGGCGTGGAATTACTTCTACCATCGCACGATCAGGAACATGGGCGGCCTGACGCACCACCTCGTGAACCAGCAGGAACTGGCGGATTTAGCTCATCCGTTTTACAACCAGTTTGCGCGCGGCGGAGAAGGTCATCTTGAAGTAGGCAAAAACGTCTACTACACGGTTCACAAGCTTTGCCACATGGTGCTGGCGTTGAAGCCGTTTGGCTGCATGCCTTCATCACAATCCGATGGTGTGCAATCTGCTGTGATCAATAAGTTCAAGGACATGATCTTCCTGCCAATTGAGACGTCGGGCGAAGGCGAGGTCAATGCACACAGCCGAGTGCAGATGGCACTAGGTGAAGCCAAGGTGAAAGCCAAGACTGAATTCGAGACGTGCCTGAAATCGACAGGGAAGACGCTGGAGGAAATCCGTGAGTATATCGCGGAACATCCCGAGTTACGGCGTCCGTTCTATCACGTCCCACACCGGGATGGTGTTGCAGGAACCGCGGCGCAATTCATCTTGCACGTAAGTGATCGCATGGATAAGAGCAGCAAGCTTTGGAAGCGCTCGCGGGTGCCTGGAGTGGCCGTCGCTGCGACTGCCAGTGGGGACTAGAAAAACTGTAATCATAGCCGGTGGTCAGCGGTCAGCAAAACTGCTATTGAGAGGACGAATGCACGATCATACAGTGCACGAACATCAGGAGTCGCAGCAGGCCAGCCGAAGCACTCCCCAAGAACATCTGAAGCCGCACGATCATAAGGCCAAATTTCTTGTTGGTCTCGACGTGGGTTCGACCACCGTAAAGGCCGTTGTGGCCGACGCAGTGTCGGACGAGATGCTCTGGTGCGACTATCAGCGTCATGAGACCAAGCAGCCAGAGAAGTCGCTGGAATTCTTGCGTCGCATGGAAGCCGAAGTCGGTATCAGTCGGCACAACACGCGCATGTTCATGACCGGATCCGGCGGCGGTTCGATTGCCGATCAAATTGGCGCGAAGTTCGTGCAGGAAGTTACGGCGGTTTCTCTCGCGGTCGAGAAACTTCATCCCGAAGTGTATTCGGTGATCGAGTTGGGCGGGCAGGACGCGAAAATTATCGTCTTCAAAGACGATGAGGAAACCGGCCGCAAAAAGAAGATTCCCTCGATGAACGACAAGTGCGCTGGCGGAACGGGCGCGGTCATCGACAAGATCAACGCGAAACTCAAAATACCCTCCGAGCAGCTTTGCCAACAGGGCTATCACGGAATCAAGCTGCACAAAGTAGCAGGGAAGTGCGGCGTCTTCGCGGAAACCGACATTAACAGTCTCCAAAAAGTTGGCACGCCGCCCGATGAGTTGATGGCTTCGCTATTCGAAGCGATCGTTCTGCAGAATTTGAGTGTTCTCACTCGCGGGCACACACTTCGTCCGCATGTGTTGCTCTTGGGTGGACCAAACAGCTTCGTGAAAGGCATGCGGGAAGCGTGGCAGGCCAACATCCCGCGCATGTGGCAGGAGCGAAAGGTTGCAGTTCCCGATGGTGCAAAACCCGAGGATCTGATCAAGGTTCCGCAGAACGCGCAATACTTCGCGGCGCTTGGCGCGATTGAATTCGGCAAGAGTGAAGAAGACTGCGTCGGCTGCTACCAGGGTTATGAGCGACTGGTGCACTACATCGACTTTGGACGCCAGGAGGAGAAAGCAAAGTCGGGGGCCAAGGGATTGGTAAGCAACAGTAACGAACTGGACGATTTCAAAGTCGCGTATCGCCGCAAGAAATTTGTTCCAGCGCTGTTTAATACGAATCAAACTGTCGCCGGATTCATCGGTATTGACGGGGGATCGACCTCGACGAAAGCCGTTCTCCTCGACGAAAATGGCGATATCCTCTGCAAATCCTACCAACTCTCGAATGGCAATCCGATCCAGGACACGATCGAGATGTTCGAAAACCTTCGCACCGAGGTAGAGAGCCAGAAAGCCAAGCTGGAAGTTCTGGGCGTCGCTACGACCGGTTATGCCAAGGACATTTTGAAGGATGTTCTTCACGCTGACGTGGCCTTGGTTGAAACCGTCGCGCACACCGAATCCGCGCTGAAGTTTTACGAAGATCCGCATGTGATCGTCGATGTTGGTGGCCAGGACATCAAGATCATCATTTTGCACAACGGACGCGTAAAAGATTTCAAGCTGAACACACAATGCTCGGCGGGAAACGGATATTTTCTGCAATCGACTGCGGAAGGCTTCGGACTGAAAGTCGATCAATATGCGGATCTCGCGTTCTCGGCGCAAGCCATGCCGGTTTTCGGATACGGATGTGCGGTATTCATGCAGTCCGATATCGTGAACTTCCAGCGCCAGGGCTGGCGGGCTGAAGAAATCCTCGCCGGTTTGGCCGCTGTCCTTCCGAAGAACGTTTTCTTGTACGTTGCCAGCATTCCCAATCTCGCCGCACTCGGATCCCGCTTCGTTCTGCAAGGTGGCACGCAGAACAACATGGCCGTGGTAAAAGCGGAAGTCGACTTTATTCGGAACAGTTTCCGGGCTGCTGGGAAACAGCCCGAGATTATTGTTCATGAACATTGCGGGGAATCTGGAGCGATCGGCGCGGCGGTCGAGTCTCTGCGTTTATGGCGCAATGGGCTGCAGACCACGTTCGTTGGACTGGATGCGGTCCGAAAAATCGAATACCGGACCACGCGCAATGAGGCCACGCGCTGCAATTTCTGTAAGAACAATTGCCTGCGCACCTTTATCGATATTCGTACCGAGCCCAAGACGGACTTGAGCTTTGTTCCGATTCAGAAAGTGACCAAGGTTCCGCTAATGCACGGTGAGCAGCGGTTAATCATCGCTACCTGCGAAAAGGGAACGGTCGAAGATGTTAACGACATGAAGGACATTAAAGCCGGCCTTGACCAGATTCGTGACAAGCATCCGAACTTTGTCGACTTGGCCTCCAAGGATGTTTTCCGGCCTGTCAATCCTAAGAGCGTCGCCGATCCGGTTCCTATCGTGAAATTCTGGAACAAGGCTGCCAAAGAGCGCGCAGCGGTCATGGAGAAGCGCAAGACCGTTCGGATTGGCATTCCGCGCGTTCTCAACATCTACACTTACGCTCCGCTGTTCAATGGGTATCTAGAGAGCCTAGGGGTCCAGCCGGAGAACATCATTTATTCGGACTACACCAGCCCCGAACTCTACCGAGCCGGTGCGAATCGCGGAGCGATCGATCCCTGTTTCCCGGCAAAGATCGGCATATCGCATGTCTACAACCTGATTCAGGAGAAACATCGGAAGAAGCCGTTGAACGTGATTTTCTTCCCGATGTACGACGTGCTTCATTCGCCGCTGAAGAACATCGTGGCTGCGAATGCTTGCCCCACCGTCACTGCGACGCCGGAGACGGTAAAAGCAGCGTTCACAAAAGAGAACGATGTTTTCGCTGAGCACAATGTCAAGTACGTCGATCCAGTCCTCAATTTTTCCGATCGCAAACTGTTAGCCTATCAAATGCTGCAGGCGTGGCAGCCCATTCTCGGTCTATCCGAGGAAGAGAACGACCGTGCAATCGAAGTTGGGTATCAGGCGCTTGCGGATTATGAAACCCGGATTCGCAAAAAGGCGCGCCAAGTTCTCGATCAACTTGAGCGCGAAGATCGCATTGGCATCGTGATGCTCGGCCGTCCTTATCACCATGATCCTGGTCTCAATCACGAAATTCTTGAGGAGTTCCAGAAGTTGGGTTATCCCATCTTCTCCCAGAACACGTTGCCTCTGGATGACGACATGCTGGAGCGCTTGTTCGGCGAGGAAGTGCGCGCTGGAGTCATCACGAGCCCACTGGACATTTCAGACGCGTGGAAGAATTCGTATTCGTGCAGTACGAATCACAAAATCTGGGCGGCGAAGTTTACGGCTCGGCATCCGAATCTTGTGGCTCTCGAAATTTCCAGCTTCAAGTGTGGCCACGACGCGCCGATTTACGGGGTCGTCGAGGGCATCATCGAGCAGTCCGGCACACCCTATTTCTGCTTTAAGGATCTCGACGAGAACAAGCCATCCGGCTCGATCAGGATCCGCGTGGAAACAATCGATTACTTCCTCCGTCGTTACCGGGAGGATGTGATTCGCAAACGCAAAGCCACGCAGGATATAGAAGCGCAATTAGCGGCACTAGAGGCCGAGCTCCGCGGACAGGCTGCGCAGCAGTCGCAGGAGCCCGAAGCTCAGGAGATGGCCGCCGACTAGCGCGTACCTGTGCGGTTGCGCCGGCGGTTCTATCGCTTTTGTCGCTTGGTGCTTCTGGAGGAGATTGGGTAGGGACGGTTAGGTGCGGAGGCTAGCTTGCCGCTTACTGCCCAATCGAACTGGCCACACTGGAGAACACGTTGTTGGAATTGCCGCCGATTAGACGAATCGTTCCAACTACGATCACCAGGATTACAGCCAGCATCACCGCGTACTCCGCGATATCCTGACCTTCCTCTTGTAACCAAAGTTTACGAAGAATCGCCGCCATAGTTCTCTCCCGCCGACCAAATCGGGCATGCTTGTTTGTCGGTTGCAATAGGGTGCAACAGCGTCCCAATCTTGACAATGGCACCTTTGGGGTACGGGCCTTACGCTAGTAATCAGGGAAACACCCGGTTGGAAGTCTTGTAAGGTGCTGAATCTAGGATGGTTAGTTACAGTCCGTTACTGCCATTTCCCCGACCCCTCAACTAAGGTGATATAGCGGTCTAGGGGTAGGTCCGTGAACCGTTCCACTAATTTGCAGGGGAGGGGCCAAGCCACTTCGATCCAGTCAACTTTCGTGACGCTGCCGATGCCAAGTACGACTCGCGGATCATGCGAGGAAAGATAACTTCCCCCGCCTGTTTTCATTCGGTACCGCTTGCGATCGCCAGCCGAATATGTAATGCGGGCGCCAATTGCATCCCGATTCGCGGTCTTGCCGACGAGCCGAATTCCCAGCCAATGATTTTGCTTCGCCGCAGCATTTCGAAGTAGAAGCGGAGCGCCGTCATTCATTGAAATCAGAACATCGACCGCGCCATCGTTATTGAAGTCGCCAATTGCCAATCCGCGCGCGGACAGTTGCTTAGCGAAAACCGGTCCGCTTTCAGCGGTCACGTTGTCCAGACCCTTTCCGCTATTGTGAAACAAAATCAATGGTTCCTGATATCCCACATCTTTGTGATAGACCTGTATCAAATCGTCTGGATTCCCGTTCGCCAGAAACAGATCCAAGTTGCCATCGTTATCGTAGTCGAAAAATCGCAATCCCCAGCCGCTCATAAGCCGCGTAGCTTTGCCGATCCCGGTCGGCCCAGCCTGGTCATCGAAAGTCTCATCATGATTGTTCTGATAGAGCGAGTACATTTCGTGGTCGATGTTGGCGACGAACAGATCCATCCAGCTGTCCTGGTTGAAGTCGGCTGAATCGACGCCCATCCCCGACCGCGGGCGCCCGGCTTCGCTATAGGCAACACCTGCAGCTGCGCCGATTTCTTCGAAGGTCCCGTTTCCACGATTCACGAATAAAAAGTTCTGTACCGTGTCGTTGGCCACAAACAAATCGATGAGCCCATCATTGTTGATGTCGGTTGCGACCACTCCCCACGCTTTCCCGAGATGCTTGGCAATCCCGGATTTCTCGCTGACATCGGTAAAAGTGCCGTCGCCGTTGTTGTGAAACAGCCAACTTGCCATCGCCCTATACAATCTCGGAATGCAATATCCAGGCCGGTTGTCGGCCTCGCAAGGAAGATTTTTGGATTTATCGAAGTCCACAAAGTGGCAAACGAACAGATCCAGACGGCCATCGTTGTCGTAATCGAACCAAACTGCACTTGAGGACCATCCGGGGGCAGCCACGCCGGCCTTCTCCGTCACATCGGTAAAAGTTCCGTCACCGTTGTTGTGGTAAAGAATGCTGCGGCCATACTGCGTCACGTACAAATCCGCAAAGCCATCTCCGTCGTAGTCGCCGACGGCAACTCCCTGGCCGTACCCTCTGCCAGATACGCCTGCTTTTTCCGTAACGTCGGTGAACGTTCCATCCCGATTATTTCGATAAAGAGCATTTCGCAGCGGCGGGCTGGGATCGTAGAAGTCGCATTTCCCGCTGTTCACGAGATAGATGTCCATCCATCCATCATTGTCGTAGTCGAGGAATGCGCAGCCTGCTCCGGTTGTTTCCGGAAGATATTTCTGCAGCGAGTGGCCGGCAGTATGTTTCCAAGTGATTCCCGATGCTGACGCTGGTACTTCTTCAAAGGGATAGGCCGGCGCGTCAACGGCGCGACTGAAAGCAGAAAAAAGCGGGTATGCCGCCGTTGAACCGAGGCCTAGCAAGAAATTGCGGCGGGATAGAAACCAGCTCAGTGCAGGCTTCCTGAATGCCTTCGGGTGTTTGGTTCCGCTCATTGGTTCTGATTTTGGGGAGGAGGTGTTGCGCCGCCCGGCGCCGCAGGCTGTTCTCCAATTAATTTCTGATGGATTGCGAATTCCTTCTCGCCATCTTGTTTTCGGCCGGCGCGAGTGTAGGCCGTCGCTAGATTGTAGTGAGCATCCGGATTCTGAGGGTCTAACTTCACGGCGGTTTCGAGAGGCGCGATCGCATCGGGGTATTTTTTTTCCGCCATCAGCGTGACTCCCAATCCTAAATATGCCTCGCTGAAATGATTGTCGAGTTTGGCTGCGCGCGAGAAGTGCGTGGCGGCATCCTCCCACTTCTGGCTCTGTCTCGCCATTTCCCCGAGGACATACTCCGCCCCCGCGTTCGACGGATCAATCTTGAGTTCCTGCTCGAAGTCTTGCTTGGCTTCCTGGGCGGCTTCCGGACTCGGATTCGGTTTTGAGAGAAGCAGGCGTCCGAGGCGGAAATGGATCCCGGGGAACTTGGGATCCAGGATCAAGATTGCGCGATATTCCTTCTCGGCGGAATCCCACTTCCCTTGCATTTCGTACGATTCAGCCGAAAGCTCGTGAGCCTGAATGGAGTTGGGAGCATTTCTCGCGAGCTGTTCGGAATTGAAGCTCGAAAGATCCGAATAGGCATGCACCGCGACGTAAAGGACCTCCGGGTCTTTCGGAAAATCACGTGTGAGCATCTGCAGGAACTCAACTGCAGAATTGAATTGGTTCGTGGTCATGGCGCAGTGAACGCCGTCGAGACCAATTTTTCGCTTGAGTTCCTTGTCGGATGTGTGCGCCAGACTGGTCTTCAGAGAGGGGAGGGCCTCGGCACATTGTCCACTCTCCGCCAGAGCAGTGGCGCTGCGCGCGCTAGCGGAGGTATCCGGCCTGGTTGGCTTGCCCGGGGGCTGAGCGAGGCACCGGAAGGACACAAAGAGGATTAGAAATGCCGATAGAGTCCAACCACGGAACATATAGGGGCGATCATAAATGAAAATGGCAGGCAGCCAAAAGAGCCGCCTGCCATTCTGTAGTTCGTTTAGAAGTAGAACTTCAAGGCAAACTGCATCTGCCGCGCATCCTGGGTGTTTGTGATGAGACCGCCTCCCGGAATGAACGTGCTCGGCGCATTGAAATTCGGATGGTTGAATGCGTTTAGGAAGTCGGCGCGGAACTGAAGTCGCATCGACTCTGTGAGCGGAAAGTTCTTCTGCATGCTGATATCGGTGTCAACATACCCCGGCCCAATCACCGGTCCCTGCGCGGGGCAGTTCCCGAAACCAGACGTCGGGTTTGCGAAATTTACATTCGGATCAAACCACATAAAGCCACCTACAACGGTCTGCTTCGGATAGGAAACCGGCCCGAGGCAGTTGGGTCGAGGCGAGAAGATATCTCCGGTCCCCGAGGCGTCAGAGCCCCGCAAATTCAACGGGAAGCCCGTGTGCCAAGTAACGATCGGGTTAATTGACCAGTTGCCCGCCACCGCGTTCAGAGCCTTAGGCATGTCGTTGCCGAACTGCTTACCGCGGCCGAAGGGAAGTTCATAGACGGCGTAGGCACTGATGCTATGTTTCGCGTCCCAGTAGCACTGCGCATAGTCGCCATTGGGATTGAACAGGTTTTGCCAGTAGCTGTCGGCATTTTGCGACTGACCGCCCCAGCTACCGTAATAGCCGGCGCTGTTTGCCATACACTTCTGCCAACTGTAGGAGATCTGAGCTTCCAGCCCGCGGCTCAGCCTCTTCTGCAGCACAGCCTGCAGAGCGTTGTAGTTCATGTTTCCTACCGATGCGGTGTTCTTTACCAAGCCCAGTCCGTTGGGCCCGTAAGTAATCGCCGTGGTGGTGATGCCGTCGATCACCGTTCCCACCGGATTCTGACCGCCGATCATCGGGTAGGTGATAGTTCCATTAGGGGCAAGGTAGCCCTGATCTAGATCTTCGGGAACCATCAAGTGTGTTGTCCGCTGGCCGACATATCCGATCTGGACTGTCGTGTCGCGGGCGATCTCGCGCTGAATTGTCAAATTCCATTGATCGGCGACTGCGGGCTGGATACCAGACCAGGTCTGCAAAGTTGCGCCAATGAATGGATCGCCGGCTGGAGGCGCGGCGAAGGCGAACGCGGTCTTCGTGTCGAATGCGGCGGTACCTGTAGCCACGTTCGTGCCATTTGACTGCGGCGGGATGAACGGCGGGTTCTGCGTCGGGCGAAGGTTAGTTCCCGTTCCTTCGAGGAAGGAAGAGACCGCGATACCGCCGCGAATCACGGTCTTGCCTCCCATGCCTTTAGGGCTCCATGCGAAGCCGAGCCGAGGTTGGAAATCGGGCAATCCCCAGGTGGCGGAGTAAAGCCCAGCAGGGAAGCCGTTGGTGCCGACGATTCCGGCAGGGACAGCATCGCTCCCTGGGAATTGCAGCGCGCCGGTCAGGATGTTTACGTTGACCTGATGATTGTTAACTTCCGTCCAGGGCGTGCGCGCTTCATAGCGCAAACCGATATTCAGGGTCAGGTTGTCGGTCACGCGCCAGTCATCTTGAGCGAAGCCAGCGATGAGCCAATCGCGCGCGTGCCAGCCTCCGGTGCTGACACCGCGGCCCGCGCTTTCAGGAAGGCCCAAGGCGAAATCAGCAGATGGGTCGCCCGCGCCCGTGGCGGTACCGTTTCCAGAATAATTACCACCCGGCGCGAGGCCGAACACTTCCGCGCCCAACTCCCCGGCATTGCCTGGATAGAACACGTTCAGGTTGTACCGCTGCAATTGAAAACCGGCCTTCAGAACATGTCTTCCGCGGGTATAGATCAACACGTCATCGACCTGCGTAACGGTTGAAGAAAACTTCTGTGGATTTACCAGTGCTCCGAGGTTTGTCAGAGTTCCCTCTCCAACCGAACTGGCAGTTCCGCCCGCGAAGCCGAATTCCGGCAGACCGTCGATCCCGGTCGGGTTCCCTTGCTGGATTCCCAGGGTGTTTGCGAACGCCCCGACAGAAGGATCAAATGTCGTGGTGGGAGCGATCAGCTTGATGCCGTTCTTACCGAACCGCACTTCGTTCATCAGAGTGGGCGTGAAGGTGTGGGTCCAGTTGGCTGATCCACTATTGATCCACGCCTGATCCAAGGTGTTGCCCAAGAGCGGCTGCGAGTTTGTCGCCGGGTCGTTCTGCGCGGCCTTTGAATACCGGGCGTTGAAGTGGTCCTTGACGGTTGCGTTGTAATCAATCTTAACGTCGCCCTGATTCTGATTGTACTGTTGGTCTGTGACGTTGACGGCAGCTCCAAAGCCATTCGATAGGGTCGCGATCGCCTTGGGGTACAGTGCGTTGGTAACCAAAGAGGTGAAAGTCGGGTCCAGATTTGCGCCGGGGATGATGTTGCCGGTAAATGGAGATCTGGAGCCAGGAGCTAGGATCGAACAGGCTACGCCTGATGCACCGCCGGTCCCAGCCGCGCACGGATTGTAGATCTGTGTCGGCAAGGCACTGAAGTTGCCCGCGATTTCTGCTG
>Ga0335078_10001277_pt1 | contig 38217 bp, 36 predicted proteins | sample Lox_Sample_32_FD_206711 | JGI IMG/M metagenome (GOLD analysis project Ga0335078, IMG submission 206711) | Soil microbial communities from Loxahatchee National Wildlife Refuge, Florida, United States - Lox_Sample_3.2 | ecosystem: Environmental > Terrestrial > Soil > Wetlands | place: USA... | reverse complement strand
CACGGCCAGGGCGGCGGCCGACAGTGCGACCAGGACGCGACGGGCTCGACGGGGGCGACGGCGGATGGCGACGATGGTAGTGAGAGCGGCGCGGCCGGCCGCGGACGGTGCCGGCCGGACACCCAAGGTGGCCGAGGCGGACGGGCGGCGTCCCGGAGCGCGGAGCCCCGACGGCTACGGTGGCGCCACCATGCGTGGGTTCGGCCTCCCCTCCCGGCGCGACGTGGCGGCCCTGTTGCCCCGGACCCGCTCCGCCGGTGGCGACGGCACGCGACTGGGGCGCCTCGGTCCCCGGGCCCAGCTCGACGCCGTCTACGGCCTGCTCCTGCACCGCGCCCCGGACCCCGCCGGCGTGGCGTCGTACCTGCCCGGGCTCCAGGACGGCTCGCTGTCGCCGTCGAAGCTGGCCGAGTGGATCCTGGCCTCGAGCGAGTGGTGGACGGCGGTGCGCTTCACCGAGCTCTCGCCGTCGCTGCACTTCAGCCGGAGCGTCTTCGTGCGCTCGCTCCCCCGCGCCCGGCGCATCCTCGACCTCGGGGGCACCGCGCTCGGCTCCGACAAGGGGGCCATGGTGGTCATGGGCTACCCGTACGCCTTCGAGGAGCTGGTGGTGGTGGACCTGCCGTCGGCGGAGCGCGACGCGCTGTACCGCGAGGACGTGGCCCACCAGGTGACCGAGACCCACCTCGGGCCGGTGCGCTACCGCTACCACTCGATGTCGGACCTCTCGGGCTACCCCGACGACAGCTTCGACCTCGTCTACAGCGGCCAGAGCATCGAGCACGTCCCGGTCGAGGAGGCCGACGCCGTGCTGGCCGAGGCGGCCCGGGTCCTGCGGCCCGGCGGCCACCTCGCCCTCGACACCCCCAACGCCACGGTCTGTCGGGTGCAGCAGGACGGGTACATCGATCCCGACCACGACTACGAGTACACCCACGCCGAGATGCTGGCCAAGTTCGCCCGGGCCGGTCTCACCGTGGTCGAGGCCAAGGGCCTCAACCACGCCGGCGCCTCGGTCGACCGGGGGACGTTCTCGGTCGAGGAGGTGGCCACCGCCCGGGGCCTGTACGCCGACATCGAGCGCTGTTACCTCCTCGCCTACCTGTGCCGCACCCCGGCGTGAGCGACACCGACGCCACCGCAGCGCCGGGCCCCGCCGACGGGCCCGACACCGAGGCCGCCGAGCGCGCCTACGTCGAGCAGGTCCGCCGCGAGATCGACGACGAGGTGCGCCGGCGCGCCGCCGGCGAGCTCCCGCCCCAGCTCGAGCGCGAGCTCGACGAGCTGTTCCTGCGCCACGCTCCCCACGGCAAGGGCGGGGCCGGCCTGCGCGACATGCTGCGCCAGGTCGACGCGGCGGTGTTCATCGACCCCATGGTGCCCATCGCCTCGCGCCGGCCCGGCGGGGCGGCGGTCAAGCGCGGCCTGCGCTCGATCAACCTCTGGTACCTGCGCTACGTCACGTACCAGGTGAGCGCCTTCGCCACCGCCGTGAGCCGGGCCCTGCACGTGCTCGACCTGCAGCTGGGCGAGCTGCGCCGGGCGGCCGAGGCCGGCGCCCCGCCCCCGGCGGTGGTGGTCGAGACCGCCGACACCGCCGGGCCCGGGGCGTGGTGGATCGGCCCGGTGGCCGACGAGCTGGCGGGCGCCCCCGGCCGCGTGCTGCACGCCGCCTGCGGCGACGGCTGGCTCGTCACCCGCCTGGCCGGGCGCGGCATCGACGCCTACGGCGTCGATCCCCGCCCCGGCGCGCTGGGAACCCACGAGCTCGACACCGTCGACCTGCGCCAGGAGGACGTCACCCTCCACCTCGACGCCGTGGAGCCCGGCGCGCTGGGGGCGGTGGTGCTCTCCGGCGTGCTCGACGGGGCCGCCCAGGGCGAGCGCCTGCGCCTGCTCGAGCGCGCCGCCCGGGCGCTGCACGCCGGGGGGACGCTCGTGCTGCACTCGGTGGGCCGTGCCCGCTTCGAGGCCGACGACGCCCCCGTCGAGGCCGACCTCGTCCCCGCCCGCCCCTACCGCCCGGCCACGTGGCGGGCCCTGCTCCTCGACATGGGCTTCGGCGCCGAGGTGCTCGACGCCCCGGCGGGGGGGGACTTCGCCGTGGTGGCCCGGCGCATCGCCCCGGGGTCCTGAGGGCGTGGGCGCCGAGCGCACCCTCAAGGTCGCCTTCGTCACCCCCCGCTACGGCCCCGAGGTCATGGGGGGCGCCGAGGCGGCGGCGCGCCAGCTCGCCACGCACCTCGTGGGCGAGTGCGGCTGGCCGGTGGAGGTCTTCACCACCTGCGCCCTGGACCACATCACCTGGGACGACGTCCTCGCCCCGGGCGACAGCACGGACGGGGGCGTGACCGTGCACCGCTTCCGCTCGGCGTCGGGACGCCAGCGCGCCTTCTACGACCTCGACGCCCGCCTGCGCCCGGCACCGGCCGAGGCCACCCCCGAGCAGGCCCGGCGGTGGCTCGAGCTCAACGGCCCCGTGACCCCCGAGCTCGTCGACGCCGTGGCCCGCTCCGACGCCGCCGTGGTGTGCTTCTACCCCTACCTGTACTGGCCCACGGTGGTGGGCATGGAGCGCAGCCCCGCCCCCCGGGTGCTGCACCCGGCGGCCCACGACGAGCCCGCGCTGTACCTGCCGGTGTTCGAGCCCACCTTCGCCGGCGCCGACGCCATCTGCTACCACACCGCCGCCGAGCGCCGGCTCCTCGAGCGCGTGCACCGCGTGGCCCAGGTCCCCCAGATCGTCCTGGGCCTGGGCGTGGCCGACGCCGCCGGCGCCGGCCGGCCCGGCGGCGTGGTGAGCGGCCTCGGCGACCGGCCCTACGTCGTGTGCGTGGGACGCGTCGACGACCACAAGGGATCGTCGATGCTGGCCGCCTTCTTCCGCACCTACAAGGAGCGTCACCCCGGTCCCCTGGCCCTCGTGTTCGTGGGTCCGGTGGCGGCCACGCTCGAGGTCCACCCCGACATCGTGGTCACCGGGGTGCTGAGCGAGGCCGACAAGACCGACGTGGTGGGCGACGCCCTGGTGTCGATCTCCCCCTCGGCGCTCGAGTCGTTCTCGCTGGTGGTGCTGGAGGCCTGGGCCCAGTCCGTGCCGGTGGTGGTCAACGCCACCTGCGACCCCACCCGTGAGCACTGCGAGCGCTCGGGCGGCGGGCTGTGGTTCGGCTCCTACGCCGAGTTCGAGGTGGTGCTCGAGCGCCTGCTCGCCGACGCCGGGCTGCGGGCCCTGCTGGCCCGGCGCGGCCGCGCCTACGTCGAGCGCTTCTACCAGTGGCCCGAGCTCATCGCCCGTTACGCCGACTTCCTGCGCGGCGTGCGGGCCCGCGCCGAGGCGGCGGCGGTCCCGGGCCGCTGACGCCGTCGCCGGGCACGGTCCGGTCAGGGCCCGGCGAGCTCGTAGACGGCGTGGACGGGCCAGTGGTCCGAGGGCGGCACGTTGTCGGCGTAGACGTGCGGGCTCGACACCGACAGGGGCCGGGCCCGCTTGTTGGCGACGATCCAGTCCAGGACGAAGCACGAGGCGAACCCGTAGCCGAGCAGGCGGTCGGGGAAGGCGGGCATCGTCGGCGGCGGCAGCTGGTGCAGCGCCGCCCAGGGGCTCTCGTAGCCCGCCAGGAAGAAGTGGGCCAGCGGAGCGAGCGCGTCGTTGAAGTCACCGAGCACGAAGGCGGGCTCCTCCTCGCCGACGAGGCGACCGAGGGCGGCCAGGACCGCCTTGGCCTCGTGCACCCGGGTGGTGCGTCCCTCGTCGAGCTCGGCGGGAAGCCCCGAGTCGCTCAGGTGGACGTCGCCCACGAAGAGGGTGGTGGGCCGGTCGCCCACCCGCAGCCTGACCCAGAACAGGCGGCGGTCGGGATAGGCCTCGATGCCGACGGGCTCGGCCCCGTACGCCACGAGCTCGAGCAGCTCGGCGTTCCACCAGATGTTCCCCTCGGTCCTCCAGCCGCCGAAGGCGTCGTGCACGTGCCGGTGGGACACCAGGACCTCGTCGAGCACGGCTTCGGTCTGGGGCGTGAGCTCCTGCACGCACACCACGTCGGGCCGGTAGCGCTCGAAGAAGAGCCGCAGGGCGGCGCCCCGTTCGGGCCAGCGCTCGGTGCCCCACAGGTTGTAGGTCACGAAGCTCAGGCGCGCCGGGAGCACGGTGCACCCTATCCCTGGGCGCCCCGAGCGGCCCCGAGGCCACGACGTCGCCCGGGGTCGGGTCGGGGGCTAGAAGCCGCCCATGCCCACCACCGGCTTGGCCAGGCGGATACCGCCGGTCGAGCCGTAGAAGGGGGCGTCGCCGTAGGAGAAGATGCCGCCGTCGGTGGCCACCAGGCGGTAGCCGCCGCCGTCGCCCGTCGCCATCATGCCCACCACCGGCTGGGCCAGGCGGACGCCGCCCGTCGAACCCATGAACGGGGCGTGGTAGGCGAAGATCCCGCCGTCGGAGGCCACCAGCCAGTAGCCGCCGGTGGCGTCGTCGGGCGCCATGCCCACCACCGGCTTGGCCAGGCGGACGCCGCCCGTCGAGCCCCAGAAGTGGGCGTCGCCGAAGGCGAAGATCCCGCCGTCGGAGGCCACCAGCCAGTAGCCGTGACCGTCGGGGGTGGGGGCCATGCCCACCACCGGCTTGGCCAGGGGGTGCCCGCCCATCGACCCGTAGAAGGCGGCGTCGCCGTAGGCGAAGATCCCGCCGTCGGAGGCCACCAGCCAGTAGCCGCCGCCGTCGGCGGTGGGCGCCATGCCCACCACCGGTTTGACGAGCGGGTGCCCGCCGGTCGAGCCGTAGAAGTGGGCGTCGCCGAAGGCGAAGATCCCGCCGTCGGAGGCCACCGTCCAGTAGCCGCCGCCGTCGGCGGTGAGGGCGATGCCCACCACGGGCTTGGCCAGCACGATGCTGCCGGTCGAGCCGCAGAAGGGCAGGTTTCCGTAGTTGAACACGCCGCCGTCGCTGGCGGTCATGTCGTAGCCGCTCGGCCGGCCGCTCGGGGCGTTGCAGGGCACCTCGAGGGTGGGCGCCGGTGTCCCGGCGTCACCGGTCAGCTGGGAGTCGTGGTGGAACACGGGCCACGCCCCCGCCTCGGCCACGTGCGCGCCGCTCGAGCCCTCCACCTCGAAGTGCTCGATGACGCCCTGGTTGTTCGTGTTGTACCCGGCGATGGTGATGCCGATGGTCCCGTTGGGGTCCTCGGTGACGAGCGGGGAGTTCTGGAAGGCCAGGGCGTCGGACATGCCCAGGTCGGCCACCACCTGGCCCGAACGGCCGTCGAAGACCTGCACGCCGCCGGTGGTGGGCACGAGCAGGTCCTGGTAGCCGCCACCGGTGAGGTCGGCGGTGACCACCGAGCCGATGACCTGCCCGGCGGCGTCGGCGTGCCAGTCGGTGTGCCCGGTGGCGCCGTCGAGGACGTACACCGAGTTGCCCCGGGTGCCCTCCACCACCTGGAGCTGGCCGTTGCCGAGCACGTCGGCCAGCGCCGGGCTCGAGGTGGTGGTGCCGTCGAGCTTGTCGGTCCACTTGGTCTGGCAGTGGCTGTTCACGGCGATGAGGTCGTCGGTGGTCGAGGCGCCGGCGAAGGTGGCGCCCGTGCCGAAGACGATGCCGACGGCCCCGCCCGCCAGGAACTCGCCCACCGCCGGCGAGGACTGCACGGTCTGGTCCACGTCGTCGTCGCACACCAGGCCGCCGGCGGGGTTGCCGGTGCCGGCGTTGCCGGTGGGGCTGAGGACGCGCAGGTGGCCGCCCTGGGTGTAGGTGTGGCCGTAGGCGGTCCCCGGAGAGGAGTCCCCGCCCTCGACGATGTCGGTCTGGCCGTTGCTGTAGACGTCGGCCAGCGCCGGCGTGGTGAAGTTGCTGTCGGCCTGGAACCACGGGAAGCCGCTCAGCACGGCGCCGTTGGCGCCGTTGAGGGCGTCTTCGGCCTCGCCGAGGGAGCCGGCCACCACGTCGGTGCCGCCCTGGAGGCTGCCCACCGCCATCGACCCCTGCACGGCCACGGCCGGCGAGGTGTCGGTCGGCGGGTTCTGGACGTCTTCGAACCACTGCTCGGTGCCGTTGGGGGCGATCGCCATGTACCCGCCCTCGGTGGGGGTGGAGGCGTTGCCCACCCCGACGTACACGGTGTCGAGCCCGTTGCCGGCGGGGGCCACCGACGGCGTGGAGTCGACCGGCACGCCGCCCGTGGACACCGGCCACCCGGCCACCGTCGCCCCGCTGCCCAGGCCGAAGGCGTACACGTGGCCGGCACGGTCGCCGATGACGACGGCGGGCCCTCCGGCGAGCTCGGCCACGTTGGGCGAGGACAGGGCGATGGGGCCGCCGGCGTCGTTGAGGGTCTGCGACCACGTCGACACGATGCTCAGGTGCGGCACGGCGGCGGCCACCGGGGCGCTGGTGCAGAGCAGTGCCAGCGGCCCTGCCCCGAGCACGGCACCGAGCACGCCGAGGGCCCACACCGGGAATCGGCGCTGCCGGCGGGCGCGCCGAGGTCGGGCTGCGGAGCTGTGGTTGGTCACGGGCTGCATCGGTTCGACCCCCTCGACCATCGTCTGGGCTGTATCGGCCCGCTCTACCCCGACCTTGACCGGGCCCGAACCACCCTCACGAGGCGCTGGCGCAGCCAGCGCCTCGTGTCGCGGGCCACCGCCCGCACGCCGCCGTCCAGGTAGAGGGCCCGAACACGGCGCAGGTCGCGGCGCCACCCCGGCTCCCGGTCGGGGCCGAGGGTTGTCGGCGCGTTGTCCGGCGCGGCCGGTCCCCCCGCGGGCCGGGGCGTGGGGGGCCGCCACTGCGGGTCGTCGGGGGCGCGGCGTGCGTCGGCGCAGAAGGCCACCACGGGGGCGAGGGCCACGGACCAGCGAAAGCGCGGCGCCACGGCGGCGACGCGTCGGGCCATGGCGGCGCGCCCGGGACCGTCGTCGAGGAGCTCGCCGAGGGCGTCGGCCACGGCGTCGGCGTCGCCGGCGGGCACCACCCGGCCCAGGCCTTCGTCCCGCACGAGCTCGGCGAAGCCGTCACCGGTGGTGAGGACCATGGGCAGCCCCGCCCACAGGTAGTCGAGCACGCGGGTGCGGAAGGAGAAGCGCGTCTCCACCGTGACGTGGTGCAGGCTCACGGCCAGGTCGGCCTCGAGGAGGTGGTTCTGGCGCTCGTCGTAGGGGACCCAGCCCTCGTTGAAGAACACGTGGGTGCCGCTGAGGCCGAGCTCGGCGGCCAGGCGCCTGGCTTCGACGGCGACCGCCGACTCGGCGACGTCGGGCTTGGGGTGACGCATGCCCATGAACACCACCCGCAGCCTGGGCCGGGCGCGGCGCAGGCGCTCGACGGCGCGCACCAGGGTGACGGGGTCGAACCAGTCGTAGACGCCGCCCCCCCACACCACCACCTCGTCCCCGGCGGCGATGCCCGGCACCACGCCCCGCAGGGCCGCCCCGGTGTGCACGGGTGGCTCGTCGGGGAGCCCGAAGGGCACGACGTCCACGAGCCGGCGCAGGGTGGGGTCCTCGCCGTAGGTGTCGGGATTGACCCGTCCCACCGAGGCCAGGAAGCCCAGCCAGAAGTCGCGCTGGCGCTCGCTGGCGCAGAAGAAGCCGTCGCCGCGCACGAGCTGCTCCTCGACGGTGCCGACGCTGTTGCCCACGTGGAGGGAGCGCTCGGGCTCGGGGAGGCCGCGGGTGAGCTCGAGCGCCTCGAGGTGCAGGGGGTCGTAGAGGTCGAAGGCGAGGACGCGGTCGCTGTGGCGCAGCCCCGGCACCTTGTGGAGCAGGTACCCCTGGACGAGCGCCACGTCGCACCAGCGCTCGAGCTCGGCGAAGCGGGCCCCGTCGGCGGCCTCGGTGGCGAAGGCCTCCGAGCGCAGTGCGCAGGTGCCCGAGGTGGTGGCGAGGACGACCTCGTGCGTCGCCGCCAGGGCCCCGGCGATGTGCCAGGCCCGGATGGCCGGACCGGCCAGGCGCTCGGTGAAGACGTCGTCGGTGGCCACCAGCACGCGCCGGCGCCCGGCCGGCGCGCCGGCGGAGGCCGCTGACCCCGCGGGCCCCCCGGCTACCATCGAGCCGGTGCCGGCCCCCGACGCCCGCTCGCCCCGGCACTCGGCACGACCGGAGCCTACCGACCGGCGCGCCCCGCTCCGGGGTGCCCGGGCCCGCCCGGTCCGGGCGTGCCCGCACCGTGGCTGAGCGCCCCGAGGCGGGCCGGCGCGTCCTGGTCCTGTGCTTCGACCCCATCACCGAGGCCATGGCGGGTCCCGCCATCCGGGCCTGGCAGCTGGCGCTGGTCCTGGCGGCCGAGCACACGGTCACCCTGCTCGGCACGGCCGGCGCCACCCGCCGCCACGACGCCATGACGGTGTGCTCGCTCACCGACGGCACCGTCTCGCTGGGCGCCCTGGTCGAGCAGGCCGAGGCCGTCTTCGCCCCCACCAGCGCGGTGCGTCGCCATCCCGAGGTGCGCGCCGCCACCGTGCCGGTGGCGATCGACCTGTCCATCCCCACCCATCTGGAGAACCTCGAGCGCGGCGGGCGCGCCGTCGACGCCTGGCACCGCGACGTCGCCCACCAGGTGGCGGTGGTCAACGAGGACCTGGCCCGCGGCGACTTCTTCGTGTGTGCCAGCGAGCGCCAGCGCGACTTCTGGCTGGGCTCGCTGTCGCAGGCGGGCCGCGTCAACCCGGCCACCTTCGAGGACGATCCCGCCCTGCGCACGCTGATCGACGTCGTCCCCTTCGGGGTGCCGCCGGCGGCGCCGCAGGCCGCCCCCGGTACCCTGCGGCGCCGCTTCCCCGCCATCGGCCCCGCCGACCCGGTGCTCGTGTGGGGGGGCGGCGTCTACGACTGGTTCGACCCCGTGACCGTCGTGCGGGCCGTGGACCGCCTGCGCGCCGACGTCCCCACACTGCGCCTGGTCTTCCTGGGCATGACCAACCCCCACCCCGACATCCCCGAGATGGCGCGCGCCCGCGAGCTGCGCGCCGTGGTGGCCGAGCTGGGCCTCGAGGGCAGCCACGTCTTCTTCAACGAGCAGTGGGTCCCCTACGACGCCTGGGGGGCCACGCTGCTCGACGCCGACATCGCCGTCAGCACCCACTTCGACGCGCTCGAGACGCGCTTCTCGTTCCGCACCCGCGTGCTCGACTACATCTGGACGCGTCGGCCCATGGTGCTCACGGGCGGCGACGCCCTGAGCGACCTGGTCGGCGCCCACGGGGTGGGCGTCGCCGTGCACCCCGGCGACGTGGGGGCGGTGGCCGACGCCGTGGCCCGCCTCCTGGCCGACCCCCCGCCCGCCGAGCGCTTCGACGCCCTGGTGGCGGACCTGCAGTGGCCGGCGGTGGCGAGACCCCTGGCCGCCTGGGCGGCCGCCGGACGCGGCGCCCCCGACCGCCCCCCGGCGCCACCGCGCTGAGCACGGGGCGCCGGCATCCTTGACGCCCCCCGGGGGCGGTGGCCAACCTAACCCCCGTGAAGCGCGTGCTGCGGGGGATCGTCCGGTGGGTGGAACGGCGCGCCCTGGCCCAGGTGCACGCCGAGATCGGCGCCCTCGACCAGCGCCTCGACGCCCTCGACCGTCGCCTGGCCCAGATGCAGGCCGCCCTGGAGACCACCGCGGCGCGATCCTCGGCGTCGGCCGAGCTGTCCCAGGGGTTCGCCGAGTCCGAGGCGCGCGCCGCCCGACGCATCGACGCCATCGAGGAGCTCCTGGGGGCCAGACCGCCGGGCGGCCGTTGACCGCCGCCGTCCGGTTCGCCGTCGACCTCCAGGCACTGCAGGTCGCCGGCTACGCCGACCGGGGCGTCGGGCGCTACGTGGCCGCCCTGAGCGAGGCGCTGGCCGCCGGGGACCGGCTGGCGGCGGGGCTGCTCGCCCCCGAACTGGCGCCCCCCGCCGGGCTGGCCCCGGCCCTGGCCGCCGGGGGGCTGGTGCGCTTCGACTGCCGGACCGAGGCGCGCGCCCTGGCCGGGCGGGTGGCGCCGCTCGCCCGCCTGGTGCCGGCGCCCTTCCTGCACTGCGCTCCGGGCGATCCGAGCGCCCTGGTGGTGGCGCCCCACTGGGAGGAGCTCGGCCTGCCCCGGGTGGTGCTGCTCCACGACCTGATCCCGCTGCGCGCCCCGCACCACTACCTCCCCACCGAGGCGCACGTGGCGCGCTACCGGGCCCGGCTGGCCTGGGTGGCATCGGCCGACCTGGTCGTCACCAACTCCGAGCACACCCGGCGCGAGGCCATCGACCTCGGCGGGTGCGACCCCGGTGCCGTGGTGTGCGTGGGTGCCGGGGTGGGGCGCTACTTCACCCCGGCCGACGGCAGCGACACCGAGCTGTTCCGTTGGCACTTCCCCGGGCTCGAGGACCGGCGCTTCCTCCTGACCGTGGGCGGCAGCGACACCCGCAAGAACACCGAGCGCCTGGTGCTGGCGCTGGGGGCCCTCGTGGCCGCCGGCCACGACCTGGCCCTGGTGGTGGTGGGCGACCTGAGCGCGCCCTGGCGGGCGCGCCTCGCCGACGCGGCCCGCCACGCCGGGGTGGCCGACCGGCTCGTGCTCGGCGGGGCGGTGGGCGACGAGCTGCTGCGCGCCTGCTACCGGCGGGCGCTGGCCACGGTGGTCCCGTCGCTGGCCGAGGGGTTCGGGCTGCCCGTGCTGGAGTCGGCCGCCTGCGGCACCCCCGCCCTGGCGTCGGCGTCGAGCGCCCTGGCCGAGGCGGCGGCCACCCCGCTCGCCACCTTCGATCCCGCCGACACCGGCGCCGTGGCCGGCGCGGTGGCGGCCCTGCTCGACGACGACGGGCGGCGGGCGGCCGTCCTGGCGGCCCAGCGGGCCCTGGCGGCCGACTCGAGCTGGGAGACCGTGGCCGGGCGGCTGGCCCGGGCGGCCGACGCCGCCCTGGGCGCCGGGCCCGGCGCGCCGGCGCCCCTGCCCGGGCCGCGCCGGCGCGTGGCGCTGGTCGGCCCCCTCCCCCCGGTGGCCTCGGGGATCGCCACCTACGACGACCGGCTGCTGCGGGCCCTGCCGCCGGGCGCCTCGGTCGACGCCGTCACGCCCCGCCCCGCACCCGGGCCCGGGGCGCTGCCCCCGGGCGTGGGGCACTTCGAGCTCGACGCCTTCGGCCCCGACGTGCGCCCCGCCTCCTACGACGCCGTGGTGTACGTCCTCGGCAACTCCGAGGGCCACCTGGCCACCGTGGAGTGCGCCCTGCGCCACCCGGGGTGGATCTGGCTGCACGAGGTGCGGCTCCCCGCCGTCGCCGTGACCGCCCTCGCCGGCCTGGACGACGACGCCTTCGCCGGCGCCATGGCCTGGCTCCTCGAGCGTGCCTACCCCGGCCGGGCCCCGCTGGACGCGGCGCGCCGGGCGGGGCGCTCGGTCCTCGATCTCATGGCCGGCGGGGTGGGCCTCGTCCCGCTCCTGGCCGAGCGCTGCCGCGGCTTCCTCGTCAACTCGGCGGTGGCGGCGCGCCTGCTCGAGCTGGACCTGGCCCCCCTGGCCCACCACCCCCCCGTCCACGTCCTGCCCCCCGCCTGCCCCCCGGCGCGCGCCACGCCCCGGCCCGATCCCGAGGGCGAGCCCGTGGTGGTGGCCTTGGGGGTGGTCTCCATGGCCAAGCGCCCCGATCTCCTCGTCGACGCCGCCGCCCTGGCCGGCTGTCGCCTGGCCTTCGTGGGACCGTGCGACCCCTTCCTGGAGCAGGTCATCGGGGACCGGGCCCGCCTGCGCGGCGTCGCCGGGCGCGTGGAGGTGACCGGGGCGGTCGACGACGAGGGCTGGGCGTCGTGGCTGGGGCGGGCCACCGTGGCCGCTCAGCTGCGGGAGGGCACGAGCGGCGAGACCTCGGCGGCGGTGCTCGAGGCGCTGGCGGCGGGCGTGCCCGTGCTCACCAACCTGGCGACGGCGGCGGACTACCCCGAGGGCACCGTGGCCCACGTGGCCGGGACCGCCCCCGAGACGGTGGCCGAGGCCCTCGGGCACCTCCTCGGCTGTCCCGAGGGGCGCGCCGCGCTGTCGGCGGCGGGGGTGGCCTTCGCCGCCGGGCACCAGTTCGCCGATCTGGCCGAGCGGTTGCTCGCCGCGGTGGCGCCGTGACCCCGGGCAGCACCGGCCCCGCCGGCCCCACCCCGGGCGAGGCGCCGGACCTCGACCGCCTCATCGGCGACGTCGAGGCCGAGGGGGCCCGGCGCCGGGCCGCCCCCGACTTCCCCCACGACCGCGCCGCCCGCCTCGGCCTCGAGCTCGACCGCCAGGCCCCCGCGGGCACGCCCGCACCCGACGTGGCGGCGGCCCTGGCCGAGGCCGAGGCGGCCGTGGCCCGGCTGGTCGAGGCCGTGGCCGACGGCGTCCCCGCCCATGCCGGGACCCGGGGACGGCGCGCCCGGGAGCGGCGCCTCGAGCACCTCGAGCACCTGCTGGCCGCCACCGGGCTCGCCCTGGCGGGGGCGGTGCGCGTGCTCGGCACCGAGCTGGCCCGCCTGGCCGGACCCGGCACCGGCGCCGGGTCCGGCGAGGCCGCCCCGGTGCAGCCCGGGGGGTTCGGGGCCGACGACGCCCTGGCCGCCTGGCGCCCCCGGCTGGCCGAGCACCTGCCCACGGCGGGCCGCGTGCTCGTGGCCGGCACGGGAGCGCTCGTGGAGGACGTGGTCGGTGACCTTCGGGCCGGCGGCGTCGACGCCTACGGCGTCACCACGTCGGGGCCCGAGCTGCGCAGCGGCCCCGACGTGCGCCACGGCACCCTGCTCGAGCACGTGCGGGCCGTGGGCGACGGCGGGCTCGGGGCCGTGGTGGTGACGGGCGTGGCCGACGCCCTCACCCCGGGGTTCTTCGAGGCGCTCGTCCCCGAGCTGGTGCGCTGCGCCCAGCGGGTGGTCGTCGTGTCCTCGGCGCCGTGGTGGTGGCGCCGGGCCCTGGGCGCGCCGGCGGCCGACACCGCCGGGGGGCGGCCCTTCGAGCCCGACACCTGGATCGAGGCGCTGGCGCGCCGGGGCCTCGAGGCCAGCGCCGCCTACGACGGCACCGGCCACAGCTACCGGGTGGTGGCCGGCGCCCCCGGGCCGTGAGGCTCGGCCTGGTCGTCCCCCGCTACGGCCCGGAGGTGGTGGGCGGGACCGAGCACTGGCTGCGCCTGCTGTGCGAGCACCTGGTGGCCGACCGGGGCTGGGAGGTCGAGGTCTTCACCACCGGTGCGCTCTCCGCGGCCACCTGGGCCGACGAGCTGCGCCCGGGCACCACCGAGGTGGGGGGCGTGACCGTGCACCGCTTCCGCTCCCGGTCCGGGCGCGACCCGCGCTCGGCGCTCGTGCGCGCCCTGGTGACGCCCGCACCGTCGCTCGTGCCCGGCGCGCTGGCGCGCCGCCTGGTCGAGCTGGCCGGCCCGGTGTGCCCCGAGGTGCTCGACGCCGCCGAGGCCTCGACCTGTGACCCGGTGGCCGTCACCCCCTACCTGTACTGGCCGGCCGTCGTGGGCGCGCCCCGGCTGGGGCGGCGCGTGGTGTTCCACGGGGCCGCCCACGACGAGCCCGAGCTGCACCTGCCCCTCATGGCGGCGGTCTACGGGGCGGTGGGCGGCTTCGCCTTCAACTCCTTCGCCGAGCAGGCGCTCGTCGAGCGGTGCTTCCGCGTGGCCGAGCGCCCGGCGGCCGTCATCGGCAACGCCGTGGTGGAGGGGGCGGGCGATCCCGCCGAGGCCCGGGCCGCCCTGGGCCTCTCCCCGGGCGAGCCCTTCGTGCTCTCGCTCGGCAAGGTGGAGCGGGCCAAGGGATCGCACGCCCTGGCCGAGCTGTGGCGCGCCTACCGGGCCCGGCGCCCCGGCGCCCCGCGCCTGGTGCTTGTCGGACCGGTGCACGACGAGCTGGCCGGGGACGCCGACGTGGTGGTGGCCGGACGCCGCCCCGAGGACGTCAAGTGGGGCGCGCTGCGCGCCGCCGCCATGGTGGTGGTGCCCTCGGCGTGGGAGTCGTTCAGCCTGGTCGTGCTGGAAGCGTGGCTGGCCGGCGCGCCCGTGGTCGTGAACCGCCGGTGCGAGGCCACCGTGGAGCACTGCGTGCGCAGCGGGGGCGGGCTGTGGTTCGAGGAGTACGCCGACTTCGAGGCGCTCGCCGACCGCCTCCTCGGCGACCCCGCCCTGCGCGCCCGCCTGGCCGCCGCCGGGCGCGCCTACACCGAGCGCACCTTCAGCTGGCCGGCGGTCCTCGACCGCTACGAGACGCTCACCGAGCGCATCCTGCGGTCCCGCCGCGGCGCCCCGGCGGCGGCGGTTCGGGGCTCCGCCAGGACGGGCGCCGCGGCGTCCTAGGATGCCGGCGTGGCCCCTGTCGTGCTGTCCCGGCTGGCGGCACGGGCACGCCGGGCCCTCGGCATCGAGCAGCTGACCCGGCGTCTCGACGCCATCGACGCCCGGCTGGCGGCGGTCCCCACCGACCGCTACCCCAACCCCCCGCTGTACTTCGGCGACCACACGGCCCTGGTGGCGGCGCGCTGGGGGGGCAAGCTCATGGTCGACACCCGTGACGCGGCGATCGCCCCGTGGCTCGTGCTCGACAGCCTGTGGGAGGCCCACGTCACGGGCTGGCTGCAGCAGACGCTGCGCCCCGGGCAGGTCTTCGTGGACGTGGGCGCCAACGTGGGGTACTTCACGGTGCTCGGCGGCCAGCTCGTCGGGCCGCACGGCCGCGTGGTGGCCGTCGAGGCCCATCCCCACCTGGCCGAGCTGCTGCGGCGCAACGTCATCCTCAACGGGCTGCACGGCCACGTCACCACCCACCACCGCGCCGCCTGGTCGAGCGCCGGGGACGTGAAGCTCCACGTGCGGCGCAGCTTCGCCGGCAACTCCAGCGTGGGCGCCATCGGCGCCGAGGCGCTCGACCGCCTGGGCGACACCGAGGAGATCGTCGAGGTGCCCGCCGTGCCCGTCGACGACCTCCTCGAGGGCCTCCCCCCCGTCGACGTCCTCAAGCTCGACGTCGAGGGGGCCGAGGTCCACGTCGTCGCCGGGCTCACCCGCACCTTCGAGCGCAGCCCGGGCATCGTGGTGATGGTGGAGTGGGCACCGGCGCAGATCGAGTCGGTGGGCGACGCCCCCGCCGCCCTGGTGGACGCCCTCGAAGGCCACGGCTTTGGCTTCCGGCTCATCGAGCGGGACCTGGCACCGATCGAGCGCGCCGCGCTGCTCGAGCTCCCCTACGGGAACCTCGTCGCCACGCGCTGACCGGCGCCGATGACCCCCGACACGTCGGTGGTGGTGGTGTCGCACCGCCCCGGGGCCTGGCTGGCGCCGTGCCTGGCGTCGGTGCTGCCCCAGGCGGGCGAGGTGCTGTGCGTCGACAACGGCGCCGACGGCGAGGCCGCCGCCGTGGCCGGGCCCATGGGGGCCACCGTGGTGCGCTCCCCCACCAACGTCGGGTTCACCGGGGGCGTGGCCCTGGGCCTGGCCCGGGCCCGGGGTGCGGTGGTGGGCGTGCTCAACGACGACGCCGTGGCCGGGCCCACGTGGCTGGCGGCGGCGGGAGCGGTGCTCGAGGACCCCTCGGTGGCGGCGGTCACGCCCAAGGTGGTGCTGGCCGGGACCTACGCCGAGGTCGTGCTCGACGACGACCCCTGGTTCGCACCGGGCGACGCCCGGCCCCTCGGGCGCCGCCTCACCACCGTCACCGTGGACGGCGACGAGGTGCTCGAGGCGCTCCAGGGCGCCGGGGTCCACGACCTCGAGACCGCCACCGACACAGGGGCGCGCTGGCGCTGGACGGCGGGGCGCGCCCCGTTCTACGTGCCGGTGCCCGACGGCGGCGGCACCGAGCTGTGCGTCGAGGGCGAGCCCGTGCGGCCCCGCACGCGCTGCACGCTGCTCAACCACGCCGGCTCCTTCCTCGAGTTCCACGGCGTGGCCGGCGAGTACGGCCTGGGTGCCCCCGACGACGGGCGCTTCGACACCCCCGCCGAGCGCTTCGGCTTCAGCGGCACGGCGCCCGTGTTCCGGGCCGACACCCTGCGGCGCCTGGGTTCGTTCGCCGTGCCCTTCTTCGCCTACAACGAGGACACCGACTGGTGCCTGCGGGCCCGGCTGGCCGGCTTGCGCGTCGTCTACGACCCCGGCGCCACCGTGCACCACCGCCTGTCGGCCACGAGCCACGGGTCGCGCTCGGCGACGGTGCGGTTCCTGGCCCGCCGCAACGCCGCCCTGTGCCTTCTGCGCAACGCCCCCGCCCCGGTGGCGGCCCGCCAGCTGCGCGCCCTGTGGCGCCACGGGGCGGACCCCGAGGTGCGCCGGGCGGTGCGGTCCAGGATGGCCTGGGCGCTGTCGAGCCGGCTGGCCGCCCACCGCACCTGGACGACGACGCCGCGGCGGGTGTGGATGCGCTGGGCCGGCGCCGACACCACCTGGGACACCTCCCCGGCCCGACCCCGTCCGCGGTGAGCGCCCGGGAGCGGTTGCCACCGGCGCGGGCGGCCGGCAGCCTCGGCGCGCCGGCTCAGGCGGCTTCGGCGGCGATGGCCCCGGCCACGAGGTCCACGAAGTGCCGGCGGGCCGTGTCGAGGGCGAAGGCGGCGGCCCGGGCCTCGCCCAGCTCCACCAGGCTCCGGCGCAGCCGGGCGTCGTCGACGACGCGGTGCACGGTGGCCGCCATGCGCAGCGGCGACTTGGTGTCGAGGAGCATGCCCGCACCCGCGACGGTCTCGGGCACCGCGCTCGAGGCGTAGGCCACGACGGGCAGGCCGTGGGCCATGGCCTCGATGAGCGGGACGCAGAAGCCCTCGTGCTCCGAGGCGCACACGAAGGCGTCGCAGCCCCGGTAGTAGGCCTCGAGCTCACCCGCGGTGACCGAGCCCGTCACCGACACGGCGTCGGTGAGCCCGAGCTCGGCCACGAAGGCGTCGAGGGCGGGACCGTAGGTGGTGCCGAGGGCCGAGCCCACCAGGTGCAGCCGGGCGCCGGGGTGGTAGAGCCGGCGGTACACCGACAGCATCTTGACCAGGTCGTGCTGGGCCTTGTGGGGCGAGACCTTGCCCACGAACAGCAGGTCGGGTGACCCGTCCTCCCGGGCCTCGGCCAGCCGGCGGGCGAGGAGCGGGTCCGGGGCGGCCGACTCGGTGTCGATGAGCAGCGACGAGACCGCCGTGCGGCGGTAGCCGGCGGCCACGAGCTCGCGCTCGTTGAACGCCGAGTCGGCGATGGCCAGGTGGCACTGGGCCGCCAGGCGCCCGAGCTGGGCCCGGCCCACGCCCACCTCGTAGGCCACGGCCGGCTCCCACCACTGCAGGAGCTCGGCGGGGGTGATGTTGTGGTAGTTCACGAGCGTCGTCTCGGGTCGCCCCGCCACCACGTCGAACACGGGGCTCCCGATCGACGCCTGGTAGAGCAGCCACCGGTCGCGGCTGGGGCGACCCAGGCTGGACAGGGGCCGCGCCCGGTCGGCGACGTCGTCGGTGCACGTGCCGTAATAGATCTCCGAGGGGATGCCGCGCTGGCGCAGGGCGTCGGTGAGCGCCAGGGTGTGGGCGCCGATGGCGTCGCGGCTGGTGAGCGAGGGGATGATCTGGTCGACGCGGGGCACGCCGGGTTCAGCTCAGGCTGGCGGCGCGGATGTCGGCCTCGAGCTGCAACGCCACGTTACCCCGGGTGCGGCCCGGGTTCATGACCTCGAACCCGGGCTGCTCGCGCCCGTCGTAGACGATGCCGAGCGGGCTGCGGAGCTGGACCTTGAGGCTGTAGCTGCCGTCGAGCAACGGCACGTGCTCGAAGCGCAGGTCGGCGCGCCCGCTGCCCACGGGGGCGTCGTAGGGCTGGTCGAGGATCTCGGTGTCCGAGGCGAACACGAGCGCCCCCTGGACGTCGTGGATCTCGATGCCGAAGACCAGCCCCGGCACCGCCTCGAAGGCCTCGAAGGCGATGTGCACCGTGAGCGGCTCCCACGGGAGCATGTGCCGGCGCGCCCCGGTGCCGGGGTGCTCGACGTCCACGGCGGTGATGACCACGGGGCGCCGTTCGGGCTCGGCCGGGGCCGCCCCCTCGGCCGCAGGCGGCTCGGCCGCCCCGATCCCGGCCCCGCCCGCCACCAGCTGCTCGTGGTAGAGGCGCACCGCCTCGTTGGCGTTGCCCACCATGAGGGTCTGGCCGGCGTTGAGCACGACGGCGCGGTCGCAGATCTGGCGCACCATGTCGGCGGCGTGGGTAACGAAGAGGATGGTGCGGCCGTCGTTCTGGAATTCCTTGATGCGGGCCATGCACTTGCGCTGGAAGTTCTCGTCCCCCACGGCCAGCACCTCGTCCACCACGAGCACGTCGGGGTCGACGTTCACGGCCACGGCGAAGCCGAGCCGCACGTACATGCCCGAGGAGTAGAACTTGACCTGGTTGTCGATGAAGTGCTCGAGCTCGGCGAAGGCCACGATCTCGTCGAAGCGCCGCTCGATCTCACGCCGCGACATGCCCAGCAGCGAGGCGTTCAGGAAGATGTTCTCCCGCCCCGACAGCTCGGGCTGGAACCCCGCCCCCAGCTCGAGCAGGGCGGCCAGCTGGCCCCGCACCGTCACCTGGCCGTCGGTGGGCTGCAGGATCCCCGACACGCACTTGAGCAGCGTCGACTTGCCCGAGCCGTTGCGTCCCAGGATGCCCACGGTCTGGCCCTCGGCCACGTGAAAGCTCACGTCGCGCAGCGCCCAGAAGTCCTCGTGGGGGTTGGACCCGATGTGCAGGACGCGCTCTTTGAGGGACTGGTACTTCTCGTGGTAGAGCCGGAAGCGCTTCGAGACGTTGTCGACGTCGACGGCGATGTCGCTCACGACCCCCTCACAGCTCCTCGGCGAAATTGCCCTCGAGGCGGCCGAACACCACGAGCGCCCCGAGCAGCAGCACCCCGGACACCACCAGCACGGCCAGGTCGGCGGCCAGGTACCAGTGGGTGCCGTAGGTCGCCAGCATCTGGGTCTTGGCGTAGGGCTTGATGGTCGAGGGGGCGCTCGGAACGGCGTAGAAGACCTTCTGGAAGGTCATCACCATCGGCACCAGGGGATCGAGGAAGTACAGCCACAGGATGTGGTGGCTGGCCAGCTTGTCGTGCACCGTGCCCGTGAAGCGGTAGATGCCGGGCACGGCCCAGAACCACGCCAGCAGGATGACCTCGACGAGGTGCTGGGTGTCGCGCAGGTAGACGTTCACCGCCGCCAGGAACACCGACAGCGCCGAGGCGAACACCACCACCGCGGCCAGGGCCGGCACGAGCAGCCAGATGTCGGACCACAGCGGGCGGTGCCAGAACGCCACCATGAAGCCGACCATCACGATCGACTGGAAGAGGAAGAACATGAACGCCGAGCCCACCGAGGCGAAGGGCAGGATCTCCCGGGGGAAGGCCACCTTCTTCACGAGCCCCCCGTTGGCCACGATGGTGCTGGTGGCGGTGAGGGTGGCGGTCTGGAAGAGGTTCCACACGAGCATCGCCGAGAACATGTAGATCACGAACCAGCGGATGCCGTTGGGGAGGAAGTAGGTGAACAGGATGTAGAAGACGCTCAGGTTCAGGGCGGGGTTGAGCATCGACCACAGGAACCCGAGGAACGAGTTCTTGTACTTGACCTTGATCTCCTTGCGGACGAGGAAGGCGAACAGCTCCCTCGACCGCCACAGGTCGGCGATGCGCCGCCAGATGCTCAGCCGGGCCGACACCACCCGCGTGGGCTTGTGGCCCCGGGCCGCCACCCGGGCGGCACGCGCCGCCACCTCGCGCTCGTTGGCGCCCACCAGGATGGGCTCGTCGTCTCCCGTTGCCGTGCCGTCGGCGGGCCGGGACGTCGCCTCGGACTGGACGTCGGTCATGTCGGTGCTCCGTGGAGCCGGCGGGACGGTGCGCTCAGTGGGGGACCGTCTGGGGGGAGGAGTGCTCGATGACGCGGTCGATGAAGCCGTAGTCCTTGCCCTCCTCGGCCGTGAACCAGCGGTCGCGGTCGGAGTCGGCCTCGATGCGCTCGATGGTCTGGCCGGTGTGGAAGGCGATGCGCTCGGCCATCATGCGCTTCAGGTAGACGATCTGCTCGGCCTGGATGGCGATGTCGGCGGCCTGGCCCTGCATCTGCCCCGAGGGCTGGTGCATGAGGATGCGGCTGTGGGGCAGGGCGAAGCGCTTGCCGGGCTCCCCGGCGCACAGGAGGAACTGGCCCATCGAGGCGGCGAGGCCGACGCAGATGGTGCTCACGTCGCACGACACGTACTGCATGGTGTCGTAGATGGCCAGGCCGTCGGTGACCGATCCCCCGGGCGAGTTGATGTAGAGGAAGATGTCCTTCTCCCCGTCCTCGGCGGCGAGCAGGAGCAGCTGGGCGCACACCTGGTTGGCCACCGTCTCGTCGATGGCGGTGCCCAGGAAGATGATGCGCTCTTTGAGCAGGCGCTGGAAGACGTCGGCCGAGGCCAGGTCGGGGAGGTTGCCGGAGCGCATGTGGGTCGCCACCAGCGGTGACGGGCCGGTGCCCGGGATGGGAGCGGAGGATGCCATGCCACGAGGCTACCCGGGACGGCGCTCGGGGTCGGACACACTGCGGGACCGCCGGTAGGATCGAAGGTCCCGCCCGGGGCCAGCGGCGCCGCCGGCGGGCGCTGCGGGCGTGGCGGAACTGGTAGACGCGCGGGGTTTAGGTCCCCGTCCCTTCGGGGGTGGAGGTTCGAGTCCTCTCGCCCGCACTGGCCGCTCGGCGCCGCCGAGCTCGAGCGCGACGACAGGAGGCGACCGGCGATGGCGCGCCATGTGGCCATGCTGCGAGGGATCAACGTGGGCGGCCGGGCCAAGGTGGGGATGGCGGAGCTGCGCGCCGTGTTCGGCGACCTCGGCTACGGCGACGTCCAGACCTACATCCAGTCGGGCAACGTCGTGTTCTCCACCACCGACGCCGCCTCCTCGCTGCCCCCGACGATCGAGGGCGCCCTGCACGACGCCTTCGCCCTGCCCGTGAAGGTGCTGCTGCGCACCCACGCCCAGCTGGTCTCGGTCCTCGACCGCAACCCGCTGGCCGGGACGGGACGCGACGCGACGCGCCTGCACGTGACCTTCCTGGCCGCCACGCCGGCGCGCGCCAAGGCCGGCGCCATCGACGCCGACGCCTACGCACCCGACGAGTTCCGCGTCGTGGGGCGCGAGGTGTACGTCCACGCCCCCGGCGGCTACGGCCGCAGCAAGCTCTCCAACACCTTCTTCGAGCGCGCCCTGGACGTGGTGGCCACCACCCGCAACCTGCGCACGGTGGCCGAGCTCGCCCGCCGGTCGGCGTGACGCCCCCGCGCAGCGGGGCAGGACCCGGTGCCGCCGCACCATGAGCGCCGGCCGCGTTTATCAGCGGGCCCACAGGGGGCCCTGACCCGGACCACGGTGCGGTTCCCGACACTGGAACCGTGCTCGACGGTGCGTTGCGACCATCACCACCACGTCGCCACCACGGCGGTGGCGACGACGGCCAGGACCCCGAGCCCCGGGGCTCGGCGACCGCCGTGGTGGCCCGGCCCCGCCACGGCGCCGTGCCGGCGCCGGCGGGCCCCGACGTCGAGGTGGTCGTCCCCGTCTACAACGAGGAGGCCGACCTCGAGGCCAGCGTGACCCGCCTGCACGCCTATCTCTCGCACCAGCTGCCCTTCAGCTTCCGGATCACGGTGGCCGACAACGCCAGCACCGACCGCACCTGGGCCGTCGCCCGAGACCTGGCGGGGCGGCTGCACGGCGTGCAGGCGGTGCACCTCGAGGCCAAGGGGCGCGGCCGCGCCCTGCGCCAGGTGTGGGCGGCGAGCGACGCCGCCGTGCTCGCCTACATGGACGTCGACCTGTCCACCGACCTGGCCGCCGTGCTCCCGCTCGTGGCACCCCTCTTGTCGGGACACAGCGACGTGGCCATCGGCACGCGCCTGGCACGCGGCGCCCGGGTGGTGCGGGGCACCAAGCGAGAGGTCATCTCCCGCGCCTACAACCTGCTCCTGCACGCCGCCCTGCGGGCCCGCTTCTCCGACGCCCAGTGCGGGTTCAAGGCCATCCGCGCCGACCGGGCGCGCCTGTTGCTCCCCTTGGTGCAGGACCACGGCTGGTTCTTCGACACCGAGTTGCTGGTCCTGGCCGAGCGGGCGGGCATGCGCATCCACGAGGTGCCCGTCGACTGGGTGGACGATCCCGACTCGCGCGTCGAGCTCCTCCCCACCGTGCGCGCCGACCTGCTCGGGGTGGCGCGCCTGGGGCGCGGGCTGCTCACCGGTCGCCTGGGCCTCGGCGACCTCCTCGAGGCCGCCGGAACGGAGCGGGCCCTCCAGACGCCGCCGGGCCTGGTCCGTCAGGTGGTGCGCTTCGCGGTGATCGGGGTGCTGAGCACGGCCGCCTACGTGCTGCTCTACCTGGCCCTGCGGGCGGGGCTCGGCGCCCAGGGCGCCAACGCCGTGGCCCTGCTGGCCACCGCCGTGGCCAACACGGCGGCCAACCGCCGTCTCACCTTCGGCGTGCGCAGCGCCCGCCACCGCCTGCGCCACCAGGTCCAGGGGCTCGGGGTCTTCGGCGTGGGCCTGGCCCTCACGAGCGGGGCGCTGGCCGCCCTGGGTGCCCTCGCCCCGGGGGCGGGGCGGCTTCCCGAGGTCGCCGTCCTGGTCGGCGCCAACGTCACCGCCACGGTGGTGCGCTTCGTCCTGCTGCGCGCCTGGGTGTTCGCCCCCGCCCGGGTCCCCGCGGCCGCTTCGACTCCAGCGAGGAGCTCCTCATGACCACACCCGTGCTGCCCCTCGACGTCCCCACCCCGGCGCCCCCCGGCGCCCGTCCGGTGCCGCCCGCCCCCGCTGCGCCCCCGCCCGCGGGCGGGGGCGGGCCCGGCACCATCCATCCCGGCCGGCCCCGGCGGGGTCCGGCCCGCCTGTGGCGCGGCCGGCGCGGGGACCCGCCCTGGGTGCGCCCCGCGCTGCTCGTCCTGCTCGGGGCCACCGCCGCCCTCTACCTGTGGGACCTGGGCGCATCGGGATGGGCCAATTCCTTCTACGCCGCCGCCGTGCAGGCCGGCACCAAGAGCTGGAAGGCCTTCTTCTTCGGGTCCTCCGACGCCGCCAACTTCATCACCGTGGACAAGCCGCCGGCGTCGTTGTGGGTCATGGAGCTCTCGGCGCGCATCTTCGGCCTGAGCTCGTGGAGCCTGCTCGTCCCTCAGGCCCTCGAGGGCGTGGCCGCCGTGGCCGTGCTCTACGCCGCGGTGCGGCGTTCGGTCGGGCGGGCGGGTCCGGCGCTCGTGGCCGGGGCGGTCCTCGCCACCACGCCCGTGGCCGCCCTCATGTTCCGCTACGACAACCCCGACGCCCTGCTCGTGCTCCTGCTCACCGTGGGCGCCTACGCCACGGTGCGCGCCCTCGAGCGCGCCTCGACGTGGTGGCTCGTGCTGGCCATGGCCGCGGTGGGCACCGGGTTCATCACCAAGATGCTGCAGGCCTTCCTGGTGGTGCCGGCCTTCGCCCTCGTCTACCTGCTGGCCGCGCCCACCCCCCTGCGCCGGCGCCTGGTCCAGCTGGCGGCGGCGGGGGTGGCCCTGGTGGTGTCGGCGGGATGGTGGGTGGCGGCGGTGCAGCTCACGCCGGCGGCCGACCGCCCCTACATCGGCGGCTCCCAGGACAACAGCGTCCTCAACCTCGTCTTCGGCTACAACGGCTTCGGGCGGTTGTCGGGCAACGAGAGCGGCAGCGTGGGCGGGGCGGCCACCGGCGGCTCGCGCTGGGGGCCGACCGGCGTGCTGCGCTTCTTCTCCGACGACTTCGGCGCCGACATCGCCTGGCTCATCCCCGCCGCCGTGATCCTGGCCGTGGCGTGCCTGTGGCTGTGGCGGCGCCGGGCCCGCAGCGACGCCCCCCGGGCGGGGATGGTGCTGTGGGCGGGATGGCTGGTGGTGACCGAGGGCGTCATCTCCTTGGCGCAGGGGATCATCCACCCCTACTACTCGGTGGCCGTCGCCCCGGCCGTCGGCGCCATGGTCGGCATCGGCGCCGGGGAGCTCTGGGAGCACCGTCGACGGCTGTGGGTGCGGCTGTGCCTGGCCGGCACGCTCGTGGTCACCGTGGCCTGGGCGGCGGTGGTGCTCGAGCGCGCCTCCTCGTGGATGCCGTGGCTCGCCCCCGCCGTGGTGGCCCTGGGGGTCGCCGCCGCCGTGGGCATCGTGGCCGGGTCGCGGCGCGGTGGCGCCCTGGCGGCCGCCGTCGGCGCCGCCGCCGTGGTGAGCGCCCTGGCCGCGCCGGCTGCCTACGCCCTCGACACGGCGGCCACGCCCCACCAGGGGGCCATCCCGAGCGCCGGGCCCGCCACCACGGCCGGCTTCGGTGCTGCCCGGGGCGGCCCGGGCGCGGGCGGCTTCCCCGGTGCCCGCCCGGGCGCCGCGGCCGGATCGGGGACGCGCGCCCCGGCCTCGTCGGGCGCCGGCGCCGGCTTCCCGGGGACCGCAGCCGGAGGCCTCCCCGGGGCGCAGGGCTCGGCGGGCACCCCGCCCGCCGGCGGGTTCCCCGCCGTCGCCGGTGGGGCCGGCGCTGCCCCCGGTTCCTCGAGGGCCGCCGCGCCCGGTGCCGGCGGGCCGGGACCCTCGGGCCGGTCGGGGGCGGGGGGCGGCTTCCTGTCCGCCACCACGCCGGGCAAGGCCCTCGTGCGCGCCCTCGAGCGCGACGCCGCCCGCTACACGTGGGTGGCCGCCACCGTGAACTCCAACTCGGCCGCCGGCTACCAGCTGGCCACCGGTGACCCGGTCATGGCCATCGGCGGCTTCAACGGCACCGACCCCGCCCCCACCCTCACCCAGTTCGAGACCGACGTGGCCGAGGGCAGGATCCACTACTTCATCGCGGGCGGCGGTGGAGGGCCGGGTGGCGGCACCGGGACCACGGCGACCGCCATTACCCGATGGGTGGAGAGCCACTTCTCGGCGACGACCGTCGACGGCGTCACCCTCTACGACTTCGCGGCACGGTGATGTGGGACTGCCGCCACGACCCATGGCTGGCAGTGCCCTCGGCGTCGATGACGTCCGCCACCCTGCCGTGGTTGGCCGGCCGGGCCGGGAGCGACCTCGCCGACCCGATGATCGTGCCCACCGGCCGCCACGCCTACCGGCGACCCGACGGCGTCGCCGTCGTGCCCCTGGCACTGCTGGGTCCCTGACGGGGGCGCCGCCGCTCACCCACCCCCGTCGATCATGACGACCTGGCCCGAGACGTAGCCCGCCGCCGGCGAGCACAGGAAGCGCACCACGCCGGCCACGTCCTCGGGTCGGCACACGCGGCCGAAGGGCGAGCGGGCGTCCATGGTGGCGATGTCCTCGACCCCCATGGCCCGCACCAGGCGCCGTCCCATCTCGGTGGCCACGAGCGCCGGGGCGACCACGTTGACGTGGATGTCGTGGACGCGCTCCTCCTTGGCCAGCGTGCGGGCCAGGGCCTCGAGGGCGGCCTTGGCCATGTTGTAGGGCGCCCCGTTGACCATCGGGGTGCGGGTGGCCACGCTCGAGACCATGACGATGTCGCCCCGGGGGGCGGCGCGCATCGAGGGCAGCACGAGCCGGCACAGGTGGTGCGCCCCCAGGGCGTGCACGGCCATGACGTGCTCGAGCTCGGCCGGGTCGGTGTCGGCCACCGACCGCCCCTTGCTGGCGATGCCGGCGGCGTGGACGAGCGTGTCGAGGTGGCCGAAGTCCCCGAGGACGGCCTCCACCATGGCCTCGTCGTCGCCGAGCACGTCCACGCTGGCCCGGTAGGCGCGGGCCGTGACGCCCAGGGCCTCGAGGTCGGCCACCGTGGCGGCGGCGGCCTGTTCGTCGCGGCGGTAGTTGACGGCCACGTCGAACCCGTCGGCCGCCAGGGCCAGGGCGCAGGCCCGGCCGATGCCCCGGCTCCCCCCCGTGACCAGGACCACCCGGCCGGGCTGCACCGAGACCGTCCTCAGGCGGCGGGGCGGAACACCGGCACGTGGAAGCCCTCGCCGATGTCGGCGAAGTCCACCCGCAGCGCCATGCCCACCCGCAGGTCCTCGAACGCGCACTCCACGACGTTGGTCATCATGCGCGGCCCCTCGGCGAGGTCCACCACCGCCGCCACGTAGGGCACCCGCTCGTTGAACGGCGGCAGGTCGTTCTGGTGGACGACGGACCACGTGTAGAGGGTGGCGTCCCCGCTGGCCTGCTCCCAGGCCACCGTGTCGGACCCGCACAGGGGGCAGAAGGGCCGGGGGTAGTAGTGCACCTCGTCGCACGTCGAGCAGCGCACGAGCAGGAGCTTGCCCTGGGCCACGCCGTCCCACCACTGCTGGGTGTAGTCGTCGGGGGTGGGCAGATCGAAGCGCGGGCTCATGGGTTCCTCGTCGGCTGCCGGCACGCTGGCCGGAGGCGGTCGTCGCCGGCGCGGCCATGTCGGGCCGTGTTGACCCTGGCGAGCGCCATCGGTCATGCTGCCCGGGTTCCAGATCCGGCGTCAACGTGGCGCCGGCCCCGGCTCCCGGTACCGGGGACGGGACCCGACCGACGGCGGGGACCCGGCCCGGGAGCAGGGACGCAGAACCAGGGAGGACACCGCCATGGGCATGCTCGACGGGAAGACGGCCATCGTGACCGGGGCCGGTCGTGGGATCGGGCGGGAGGAGGCCCTGCTCCTGGCGGCCGAGGGTGCCAACGTGATCGTCAACGACGTCGGCGCCTCGCGCGCCGGCGAGGGCGCCGACGCCAGCCCCGCCGAGCAGACCGTGGCCGACATCAAGGCGGCCGGCGGCGAGGCCCTCATCAACGCCGACGACGTGAGCTCGTGGGCCGGCGCCGAGCGCCTGGTGGCCCAGGCCGTCGACACCTGGGGCAAGCTCGACATCCTGGTCAACAACGCCGGGATCCTGCGCGACAAGATGAGCTTCAACATGGACGAGTCCGACTGGGACGACGTCATCCGCGTGCACCTGAAGGGCCACTTCGCCACGTCGCACTTCGCGGCGGTGCACTGGCGCAACCGCTCCAAGGCGGGCGAGGAGGTCTCGGGCCGCATCATCAACACCGCCTCGGAGGCCGGCCTCTTCGGCAACGCCGGGCAGACCAACTACGGGGCGGCCAAGGCGGGCATCGCCGCCATGACCATCATCCTGGGCCGCGAGCTCGAGCGCTACGGCGTGACCGTCAACGCCATCTCGCCGCGGGCCCGCACCCGGATGACCGAGGACCTCTTCGGGGAGATGGCCAAGGCCCAGGAGGGCAAGTTCGACTCCTTCGGGCCCGAGAACGTGGCCCCGCTCGTGGCCTTCCTGGCCTCGGACGAGGCCGCCGACGTGAACGGGCAGAACTTCGTGGTGTTCGGCGGGTCGGTGTGGGTCATGCGGGGCTGGCAGCCCGACGGCCAGCTCAAGCGCGACAGCCGCTGGACCCCGAAGGAGCTGGCCGACAACAAGGCCACGCTCTTCGCCTCGCACCCGTCGGGCCTGCCCCCCTTCAGCTTCTTCTGATCGGCCGACGGGCCCTCGACCCGCCCCACCCGTCCGCCGCGCCAGGTCCGGGACGCACGTGCGCGGCGGGGGGCTCGCCTGGCGGGGCTCGGTGGTCGTCGTCACCGGGGCGTCGCGCGGCATCGGCCGCGCCGTGGCCCTGCGGGCGGCGGGGCGCGGTGCGGTGGTGGGGCTCGTCGCCCGGCACCGTCCCGAGCTCGAGGACGCCCTGGCCTCGTTGGGCGGCGTCGGGGCGGTGGCGGTGGCCGACGTGGCCGACCGCGCCGGGCTCGAGTCGGCCCTCGACGCCCTGGCCGCCGAGCTCGGCCCCGTCGACATCCTGGTCAACAACGCCGGCATCGGGGCCGCCGGTTCGGTGACCCAGGTGCCGGTGGAGGCCTTCGAGCGCCTCATGGCCATCAACTACCTCGGTGCTGTGGTGGCCACCAAGCACGTCCTGCCCGGCATGCTCGAGCGCCGGCGCGGTCACGTCGTCAACGTGTCGTCGGTGGCCGGGCGCTTCGCCGCGCCGGGCGAGGCCGCCTACTCGGCGTCGAAGTTCGCGCTGGTGGGCTTCAGCCAGGCCCTGGCCCTGGAGCTGCACGGCACGGGCGTGGGCGTCTCGGTGGTGGCGCCGGGGCCGGTGGACACCGGCGGCGACCCCGGCGGCGCCGACTACCAGCGCGGCTGGCCCCGCAAGGTGCCGCTCGCGGCGGTGGTCGAGGCCGTCATGACCGCCGTCGAGCGCGACCGCTTCGAGGTGGTGGTCCCGTCGTGGTACCGGGCGGTCGGGGTCGTCCAGGCGGCGGCGTCGGGCGCCCTGCGCCGGGTCCCGCCCTCGGTGTTCGGCATCACGCCCCAGGAGGCCGACGTGGCCGAGGCGCTGGCCGGCGCGGCCGCCCTGGGGGGAGCGGGCGCGGGCCCGGACTCGACCGGGACGGCGGTCCCTGACGAGAATGTCAGGTACGCCGTCGGCGAGACAGATAACCTCAGGCAGCCAAATGGGGAGCGGGACGCTGACCCTGACAGGGGAGGAGCCAGATGATGCACCGCACGTACGAGAGCCACGTGGCCCGGAGGGCCGGGGCCGGGACACCCAAGCGCCCACGGCGCGCCCTGGCCGCCCTGGGTTTCGCGGCGCTGGCCGTGACGGCGGCGGCGTGCGGGAGCTCGGGCGGGACGCCGACCCCGAACGCGGCGACCACCAAGAGCGGGGTGACGACGGCCTACAAAGAGGTGTTCGACCTGGCCAACAAGAGCCTCACCCCCAAGATCGCCGCCATCCAGGACGGCAGCTCCATCAAGGCGTCGTTCAACCAGGCGCTCTCGTCGTCACTGGCGAGCTCCTCGGGCGGGGCGTCGGTGAGCAAGGTCGTGCTCGAGCCCACCTCCAAGTGCGGGACGCCCACCACCGCACCGGCGCCGTGCGCCCAGGTGACCTACGCCATCCTGAGCCCCACGGGCAGCTCGCTGCTCGGCAACGAGAAGGGCTACGCCTCCTACGTGAGCGGAAAGTGGCAGGTGGCCAAGTCCACCATCTGCACGCTGCTCGGGCTCTTCTACCAGGCCGCCGGCAAGACCGGGACGCCGGCGGGCTGCGCGGGGACCTGACCCGCCCCCCGGGCGGGACCGGGGTCCCCGATCGGGGAGCGGCACACGAAACGAACCGAACGCCGGGTCCGCAGGAGCGGGCCCGGCGTTCGCCGTTGGGGGCCCTGCGCCCGGGCGCGGTCACGGGGCAGCAGGGGTAGGGTGCGCCGCCACGGCGGCCGGGCGCGGGGCCGTTAGGAAGGAACGACGGCCGTGGCCTCGCCCACGACCTTCACCTCACCGTCGGCGTTGGACAGCTCGCACTCGAAGTCCACGAGGTGGCGGCCGTCCTCGGTGCGCTTGCCCTTCACCACGACCTTGGTGATGAGCTCCTCGTCGGGCCAGGTCTGGCGCGAGAAGCGCACCTTGTAATTGACGACGTTGCCGGCGCCGACGTAGTCGGTGAGGGCGGTGCCGAGCAGGCCCATGGAGAACATGCCGTGGCCGAACACGCTGGGCTGACCGGCCCGGGTGGCGAGCACCTCGTCGTGGTGCATGGGGTTGTAGTCGCCCGACGCCCCGGCGTAGCGCACCAGGTCGGTGCGGGTCAGGGTGTGGCGCTTCACCGGGGCCTCGTCGCCCTCGTTGACGTCCTCGAAGTGCAGCGCCTGCGCCATGTCGGTCCCTCCTTGCCTGGTGGGCGCAGCTTGGGCGTGGGGCCGAGGGGCTGTCAAACCGTCCCGGTGCGCGCGGCCGCGTTCAGGCGCCGGGCTCGGGGTCCCGGGGCAGGCCCAGGATGCGCTCGCCGATCACGTTGCGCTGCACCTCGCTCGTCCCCCCGGCGATGGTGAGGCAGCGCGTGGACAGGAAGCCCCGGCTCCAGCGGCCGGCGTCGTCCTCGACGGTGGCGCCCAGGGGCCCGAGGAGGGTGAGGCCGAGCTCCTGGACCCGCTGCTCGTGCTCGGCGCCGAGGAGCTTGCGCACCGAGGCCTCGGGGCCGGGCTCCACCCCCGACACCGAGCGCAGGGTGGTGCGGGCCCCGAGCAGCGCCACCGACTGCGCTTCGGCCAGCAGCGCCCCGATCTCGTCGAGGATCACCGGGTCGTCGCGCTCGGCGGCGTCGAGGGAACCCAGGATCCACTCGATGCCGAAGCCGAAGGTGGCCCCCGAGGCCATCGACACCCGCTCGTTGGCCAGGGTGGTGCGGGCCAGGCGCCAGCCCCCGTGCACGGGCCCCACCACGCAGTCGTCGGGGACCACCACGTCGGTGAAGAACACCTCGTTGAACATGGCGTCGCCGGTGATCTCGCGCAGGGGGCGCACCTCGATGCCCGGCGTGCGCATGTCGACGATGAAGTAGGTGATGCCCTCGTGCTTGGGGGCGTCGGGGTCCGAGCGGGCCAGGCAGATGCCCCAGTTGGCCCGCATGGCGATCGAGGTCCACACCTTCTGGCCGTTCAGGACCCAGCCGCCCTCGACGCGGGTGGCCCGGGTGGAGAGGGCGGCCAGGTCCGAGCCCGCCCCGGGCTCGCTGAAGAGCTGGCACCAGGTGAGCTCGCCCTGCAGGGTGGGTCCCACCCACCGGGCCTGCTGCTCCTCGGTGCCGTGGGCGATGATGGTGGGCAGGGCCCACGCCCCCACGGCCAGGTGGGGGCGGTGCACGCCGGCGGCGAAGAGCTCCTCGTCGATCACGAGCTGCTCGATGGGCCCCGCCCCCCGGCCCCACGGCGCCGGCCAGTGGGGCACGAAGAGCCCGCTCGAGACCAGGCGCCGGCGCTGCTCGGCGCGGTCGGCGGCGGCGGCCACCTCGGCGACCTCGGCGCGTACCCGGGCCCGGACGGCGTCGGCCTCCCCGGGCAGCTCGATGTCGAGGCGCCGGCGCCCCCCGGCCATGGCCGAGCGCGAGGCCTGCACCCGCAGGGAGCGGCTGGGGCCCACCAGCTGGCGCAGGGACAGGGCCCGGCGCAGGTGGAGGTGGGCGTCGTGCTCCCAGGTGAACCCCATCCCCCCCAGGACCTGGATGGCGCCCTTGGCGCACTCGGCGTAGGCGTCGAGGCACAGCCCCCCGGCGAGCACCGCCGACAGGGCGGCCTGGTCGTCGTCACCGGCGTCGGCCGCCTGGGCGGCGTCCCAGGCCAGGGCGGTGACCTGCTCGACGGTGACGAGCATGTCGGCCAGGCGGTGCTTCACCGCCTGGAACTGGCCGATGGGGCGCCCGAACTGGCGGCGCTCGATGGCGTGGCCGGTCCCGGTCTCGAGACACCACCGCCCCCCGCCGGCGCACTCGGCGGCCGCCAGCACGAGCGCCATGCGGTGGACGAACTCGTCGGTGACCTCGACCAGGCGGCGCCCGGGCGCCACCACGGCGCCCTCCACCCGCACGGCGCCCACCCGCCGGGTGGGATCGAGGCTGGCCAGGGGCTCGACCTCCACGGCGGCGGCGTCGGCGTCGAGCACGCACCACAGCGCCCGGCCGGCGTCGACCTCGCCCTCGCCCACGGGCAGCGCCACCGGCGCCAGCACGAGGCGCGCCAACCCGGCCCCGAGCACGGGCCGCAGCTCGCCGCGCACCTCGAGGGTGCCGTCGGGATGGGGCGTGCCGGCCAGCGTGCCGCTCCCGGGCAGGGCCACGGCGGCGGGCAGCGAGCCGTCGACCAGGGACCGCAGCAGGTCCTTGCGCTGGTCGTCACCTCCCCCGCCGGCCACCACGGCGGCGGCCAGCATGGTGGGCAGCGCCGGGCCGGGCGCCACCGCCCGGGCCAGCTCCTCGACGACCACGGCCGCCTCGAGCAGGCCGAAGCCCTGGCCGCCGTACTCCTCGGCGACGTGGATGCCCAGCCACCCCTGGGCGGCGAGCTCGTCCCAGAACGGCGGCATGGTCTCGGTCTCGGCGTCGAGCAGGGCCCGGGGCACGGCCGACGGGCAGCGGGCCTCGAGCCAGCGCCGCACCGTGCGGCGCAGCTCCTCGTGGTCCTCTCCGATGCCGATGGGCATGGCGCGCTCCTCTCAGAACAGCCCGATGGCGTGGTCGAGCGACCACGTCTGCCACCCGTGGGTCCCGAGGACCACGGCCGCGGCCAACACCATCATGGAGTTCTGGCCCTGCTCGGCCCAATCGTGGATCATGAGCACGAAGTACACGAGGTTGAGCACGATGCTGGCGAAGGCGGCCACCGGGGTGAGGAACCCCACGGCCAGGCCCAGGCCGAGCGACAGCTCGCTCATGAGCACCACCCAGGTCATGGCCTTCGGATGGGGCCTGACGGTGAGCTCGAAGCCCCGGCGCACGAAGGCCCAGCGGTGCTTGCCGGCGATGTCGGCGGCCCAGTTGATGCCGGCCTGGCGCTTGATCCAGGCCTCGAGGTTCTTGTGGCGGAAGCTCTCCAGCCACCACAGCCCGAGCCCGATGCGCAGCACCGCGGCCCACTCCGCTCCGTTGAGGATCGAGGTCTTCACCTGGCATTCACGGCCGCCGTTCTACCACCGGGCGACCTCGGCACTCAGAACCCGATCCCCTCCCCCTCCCCCGCCCGACCGGTCTCCGGCGCGCCAGGCGGGGAGGCGCCGGCGCCGGGCGCGGCCGGGGCCGGGGTCCCGTGGGGCACGGCCCGGGGCACGAGCGAGCAGGCGAGCAGACCGGCCAGGGCCACGAGCACGGCCACGCCGTCGAAGAGGCGCAAGCCCGGGGCCTTGCCGTGACCCAGGGCCACCGACCACGCCAGGGCGGCGCCCCCCACCCCGGCGCCGCTCGCCACCCCCAGGGTGACGAGCACCTGCATGGCCGACACGGGGCCGCCCTGGCGGCCCTCGCCGGCGCCCGACACCACCACCAGGGTGGTGGTCGTGTAGGCGAGACCCATGCCCCCGCCGGCCACGCCCCAGGCGCAGAAGGCGGTCCACCACGGCGTGGCCGACCAGTCCAGGGCGGCCACCCCGGCCACGCCCAGCGCCACCAGGGCCAGGCCCGCCCCCGACAGCAGCCGGGGCCCCACGCGCTCCACGGTGTGGGCCTGGACCCACGATCCCGCCGTCCAGCTGAGCGAGGCCACCGTCAGCACGACGCCCGCCTCGGCCAGGTTGCGGTGGTGCAGGGAGGTGAGAGCCAGGGGGAGGAAGGCCTCGGTCCCGAAGAACGAGGCGTTGGCCAGGGCGGCCACCACCATCGCCCCCAGCTGGCGGGGGCCCGCCGCCGGCACCGGCCGACCGAGGCGCGGCAGGGCACGGCCGGCGCGCCCGGGGATGACCCCCGCCAGCGCCGGGCCGGCCAGGGCCAGGCCCAGGGCGCCCAGCACGAGGGCGGGCACGAGACGGTGCGTGCCGAGTGCGCCCAGGACCAGGGCGGTGCCGGCCGCCAGGACCACGGCGAGGATCGCCGAGCGGCGCCCGGCACCGGCGGGGGCGCCCTCGCCCCCGGGACCGGGCCGGTCCACGGCGCGCAGGGCCGAGCGGGCCACGGCCGTCCCGGCGGCGACGGCGGGCACGAGGCCCAGGAACACGAGGCGCCAGGTGAGATCCTGCGCCACGACCCCGGCCACGAGCGGGCCCACCACCCCCGGCACCACCCACGCCGTGGACAGCGCGGCGTAGGCGCGGGGGCGCAGCGACGGGGGGTAGCCCCGGCCCACGGCCACGTTGACGGTGACCCCCAGGACGCCGGCGCCGGCGCCCTGGACGGCCCGCCCCAGCACGAGCGCCAGCATCGACGGGGCCGTCCCCCCGATGAGCAGGCCCGTGCAGAACAGCACGGCCGCCACCGTGAGCGGGGCGCGCAGCCCCACCCGGTCGAGCACGGGGCCCGAGACCACCGTCCCCACCAGCTGGGCCAGCATGAAGGCGCTGAACGCCCAGCCGTAGAGGCGGACGCCGCCCAGGTGGCGCAGCACGGCGGGCATGGCGGTGGCCACCCCGATGGCCTCGAAGGCCACGAAGGACACCACGAGCACCACGCCGGCGGTCATGCGCCGGTGCTCGGCGTCGAGGAGCGAGGGGCCGGCGCCGGGCATGCCCCATCCTCGCCCACGCCCGGGCCCGGGCCGTCGGGGGCGGCTCCTCGGGCGCTACGCCCGGTGTCGTGCGGTGAGCGGTGCGGTCCCCGGCGGCCACCGCCCCGGGACGGCGCCGGCGGTGGGTGCCCGCCGAGCGCGCTGCTGGGGTGCGGTCAGCCCCGGTGGATGAGGTTGAAGCGCGACGTCACCACCGGCTCCCCGGTGGTGGCGTCGCGCCACACCGTCTCGGTGAAGACGAAGGTCATGGTCTTGCCCTTGGACTCCTTGGCGTAGGGGTGGGTGGTGCGGCCCTCGCCCGCGAGCACGTCGCCCACCGACACCGGGCGGTGGTAGACGAACTCCTGCTCCCCGTGCAGGATGATGCCGCCCTTGGCCATGAGGGGCCCGATGACCTCGCCCAGGGGGTTCCCCTTGGGCTTGTCGGTGGGCTGGTCCTCGGGGAACTCGCCCCAGCTCTGCATGACGAAAGGGAAGGTGGGGGGCACGGGGATGGCCCCCAGCCCCGCCTCGGCGGCGGCCCGGGGGTCGCGGTAGACGGGGCTCGGGTCGCACACGGCGGTGGCGAAGTTGGCGACGGGGCCGCGCTCGATGACCACCTTCGACTTGCTCATGGGCTTGCCGATGATCTTCTTCAGGTCCTCGTCCGACATCGTCACCCTCCCCGGCGCGGCCGCCTCCGTGGCACCGAACCTGACAGCAGCGTCAACGTAGCCGGGGCCCGCCTCCGGGGGCGACTCGCCGCCGGCGCGGCGGCGGGCCCGGGCGGCTCAGCCCCGCAGCAGCCCCACGGCCAGGGCGCGGAAGGCCCGGGCCCGGTGCGAGCGCAGGTTCTTCTCGGCGGCGCTCATCTCGGCGAAGGTGCGCCCGTCCTCCCCGTCGGGCACGAACACCGGGTCGTAGCCGAAGCCGCCCGCACCCCGGCGCTCCCCGGCGATGGTGCCCTCCACCACGCCGTGGGCCACCACTTCGCGCCCCCCCGGGAAGCAAGCCACGGCCACGGTGCGAAAGCGGGCCCGGCGCCGGTCGGCGCCCACGGCCCCCGCCGCGACCAGGTCGTCCAGCAGCTTGGCCACGTTGTCGTCGTAGGTGGCGTGCGCACCGGCGAAGCGTGACGAGTACACGCCGGGGGCGCCCTCGAGGGCGTCGACCTCGAGCCCGGTGTCGTCGGCCACCGCCGGCAGCCCGGTGGCGGCCACCAGCGCGTGCGCCTTGAGCCGGGCGTTGTCCTCCAGCGTGTCGCCGGTCTCCTCGACTTCGGCCACCGAGGGCGGGCGGGCCACGAGCTCGATGCTGTCCCCCGCCGCGCCGGCCATGATGGCGGCGATCTCGGCGGCCTTGTCGGGGTTGGCGGTGGCGAGCACCATGCGCAGGGCGCCGGGGCCGCCGGCACCGTTCCCGGTGCCCGGCGCGCTCGTCGCCGTCACCGGGGGGCGGGAGGCTCGGCCACCACCGTGCGCTGCTCGGCCAGCAGGGTGGTGATGCCCGCCTCGGCCAGGGCGAGCAGCTCGTCGAGCTCCCCCCGGGTGAAGGCCAGGCCCTCGGCGGTCCCCTGGACCTCGACGAAGCGCCCGGAGCCGGTCATGACGACGTTCATGTCGACCTCGGCGCGCGAGTCCTCGGAGTAGTCGAGGTCGAGCAGGCACGCCCCGTCCACGATGCCCACCGACACCGCCGCGCAGGCGTCGGTGAGGGGATGGGTCGAGATGACCTTGGACTGCAGCAACCGGGTGAAGCAGTCGTGCAGGGCCACGTAGGCCCCGCAGATCGACGCCGTGCGCGTCCCGCCGTCGGCCTGCAGGACGTCGCAGTCCACCGTCACCTGGAGCTCGCCCATGGCCACCAGGTCCGTGACGGCGCGCAGCGACCGGCCCACGAGCCGCTGGATCTCGTGGGTGCGTCCCGACTGCTTGCCCTTGGCCGCCTCCCGGCCGACGCGTTCGGCCGAGGAGCCCGGGAGCAGCGAGTACTCGGCGGTCACCCAGCCCTTGCCGCCGCCGCGCAGCCAGGGCGGCACCCGGTCCTCCACCGAGGCCGTGCACAGCACCTTGGTGCGGCCCATGCTCACCAGCACCGAGCCGTTGGCCATCTCGGTGAAGTCGCGGGCGAACGACACCGGGCGCAGCTGCCCCGTCTCGCGCCCGTCGCGGCGCAGGGTGCGGGGATCGGCGCTCACCGCCGCCTCACCACGAGTAGCCCCGTCCCACGGCGGCCTGGTCGACCGGACCACCGAAGGCACCGGCGGCCTCGGCGCGCACCGACGCCGCCGTGATCGTCGGCCAGCGGTGGGTGAGCACCAGGCGCCGCGCCCCGGCGCCCCTGGCGTTGCTGCCTGCCTCGCGGCCGCTCATGTGCCCTGCGGTGCCCTCGTGCTCGTGGGTGTAGGTGGCCTCGCACAGGGCGAGGTCGAGGTCCGTCCCGAGCGCCGACAGCGACCACCCGGGACCGGAGTCCGCAGAGTAGCCGAGGGCGTGCCCGTCCCCGTCCACCCGCACCCCCAGGGTCACCGGGGGGTGGTCGGTTTGGCTGAAGGACAGCGCCAGGTCCCCCACCTGGGCGCCGTCGCCGTCGCCCACCTCGCGCCAGTCGAGGATCCCGTCCACCTCCTGGCTGAGCGCACCCAGGATGCCGGGGGCGGCGAACGCCGGCAACGGGTCGCGCCGGTAGCGGTAGACCCAGCGGGCGGCGGTGATGTAGCCCTCGATGTCGCTGTAGTGGTCGGCGTGGCCGTGGGTGAGGACGACCGCCGACAGCGCGCCCGGATCGGTGAAGCGCTGCAGGTTGGCGAAGGTCCCGGGCCCGGCGTCGATCCACACCGAGGTCCCCGCGGCCCACGAGCGCACCAGGTAGCCGCTGGCGGCGCCGCCGGCGGCGGCGTGGCTGCCGTCGCAGCCCAGGACCGTCAGGGTGCGCACGCCTCAGGAACCGGTGGCCCGGCCGTGCGGCGGGAGCCAGGTGAGGCCGCGCACCTCGCCGAGCTCCTCGCCGAAGAGCCGGCTCCCGATGGTGCGGAACCAGCCCACGTCTCCCGACGAGTGGACCCGCAGCGTCCCCGCTCCCCCGCCGGCGCGCCGCAGCGAGGCGTCCTCGAGGATGTCGCGCACCTCGAAGGCGGTCTCGTCGGCGGAGGACACGAGGACCACGTCGCGTCCCATGACGTCGGCGATGGTGCGGGCCAGGAAGGGGTAGTGGGTGCAGCCCAGGAGCAAGGTGTCCACCCCGGCGTCGCGCACCGGCGCCAGCAGGCGCTCGGCGAGCACGGTGACCTGGTCCGAGCGCGTCTCGCCCCGCTCGACGAACTCCACGAAGCCCGGGCACGACGCCGCCACGAGCTCGAGGGACGGGGCCACGTCGGCCACGACGCGCTGGTAGGCGCCCGAGCGGATGGTCCCCACCGTGCCCACCACGCCCACCCGGCCGTTGCGGGAGGCCTTGGACAGGGCCCGGACCCCGGGCTCGATCACCCCCACCACGGGCACGGCCAGTGCGGCGCGCAGGTCGTCGAGGGCGGCGGCCGACGCCGTGTTGCACGCCACCACGAGCAGCTTCACCCCGACGTCGTCCACGAGCCACCGGCCGATCTGCAGGGCGAAGCCCCGCACCTCGTCGAGGTCGCGGGGCCCGTAGGGGTAGCGGCCCGTGTCCCCCACGTAGACGAGGTCCTCGCCAGGAGCCAGGTCGATCAGCGCCCGGGCCACGGTGAGCCCGCCGAAGCCGCTGTCGAACATGCCGATGGGGCGGCCGTCCACGGCCTGGGAGGCTACGCCGCCCGGGCCCGTCGCCGGGCGAGGCCGGCCGCGCCCGGCTCAGACCAGCGGCAATTTGGGGGCCTCGGCCAGCGAGGCCTGGCCCGAGCGCCGCCCCCCCACGGGGAAGACCTGCTCGGGGCGGAACGACCGGACGCGGTCCTCGCCGGGGCGCCCCCCGATGACCTCGACCGAGTCGGTCCCGTTGCGCTCGTTGCGCACGTAGGCGAGGAAGCGCCACGTGGCCCCCCGCACGGCCGGGCCGTCGATGTCGACGGCGTCGCCGCGGCGTAGTCCGTGCCACTGCTCGTCGCGTCGCAGGTGCTCGGGGCGCGGCACCGGCGGCGTGCGGCCCCGGGCGCGGCGGGCGGCGGATCGGGGGGCCACGCCTGCACGCTACCCGGCGGCCCCGGGCCCACCGCACACCGGGACCCACCTGGGCGCAGGGCACGACGGCTGCCTAAGGTACGCAGCACCGGAAACGGGTAGAGCCCCCGGGCCGGCGTCGGACAAGGAGCGGCATGGCGAGCGAAGGGCT
>Ga0335078_10001276_pt1 | contig 38235 bp, 44 predicted proteins | sample Lox_Sample_32_FD_206711 | JGI IMG/M metagenome (GOLD analysis project Ga0335078, IMG submission 206711) | Soil microbial communities from Loxahatchee National Wildlife Refuge, Florida, United States - Lox_Sample_3.2 | ecosystem: Environmental > Terrestrial > Soil > Wetlands | place: USA... | reverse complement strand
TCTCGGCTCTCTCACCCGCGGTTCGCCCGTGACTTACCGCGGCGTCGATGTCGGGGTGGTCACCGGCTTCTCGCTCGCCGCCAACGGACACGACGTGCGGGTGAGCGCGTTCATCCGCTCGCCGAGCGACCGGCTGGTGCATCCGGGAACGCGCTTCTGGAATGCCGGCGGAGTCGCGATGACGCTCGGCGCCCAGGGCCTGCAGCTTCGCGCCAATTCGTGGCAACAACTGCTGGCGGGCGGCGTGGCGTTCTATACCCCGCGCGATGCGATGACGGGCGCGAGCAGCGCGGCGGGCAGCGTCTTTCGGCTCTACGACAACAAGCAGGCGGCCGAGGGCGTCCCGTCCGGACCGCCCATGCTGACCGAGACGCTGCACAATCTGAATGACGTATTGCGAAATCTCGACCGCGCCACCTCGGGTCCGCAGCTGCGTGACGCGGTGCTATCGCTCAACCGCGTCCTGAATCACCTCGATCGGCTGGCGGTCGCAACGCAACCCAACATCAATCAGTTGCTCAAATCCCTGCGGGCGACTTCGCAGGCGGTGCAGCGCACGATGGCGCTGATCCAGGAGCGGGCGGGAGGCCGCGCACCCTCGAGCACGGACCTGCCGCAGTTGATGAACGAGCTCAGCCAAGCCGCGCGCTCGGTCCGTGAGCTGGCGGACTATCTCGACCGCCACCCGGATGCGCTGCTGCGCGGGCGCAAGTGAGGCCGCTTCATTCCCGGGTGTTCGCGCGCCGCATCGCCAGATAGTCGACGGGTTGGATGGTCTTGATCTCGCAGTGGTAGCCCCGCGCGATCACGTAGTTGGTGTGTGCGCGCACGGTGTCGATAGTCGAGGTGATGCCGAGACCGTCGGCCAGCATCAGGTTGGGGCAGGGCTGAGCCACGGTGATGAGATAAGGCCGGTTCATGTCGCTCCAGGCCACGAGCTGATCCCGCGAGATCGCGGAGCGTCCATGTTGGGAGGTGAGCCAGGTGAACTGGGCAACCGGCTTGCCGGCATACTGATCGAAGCGGGCGTGCTCGGCAGTGTCCTGTCGCTGCAGGGCGCAGGATGCGAGCAGCGTGGTGGCAGCGAGCAGACCCAGTGCGCCGAACGACTTCGAAGGGTTCATCGAAGGCTCCTTTGTGCACGCCAAGCCCCGATTTCGACCGCCGCGCCGCCCAAAAGTGCGTCGGCGCGCCGCGCAGCCATGGTAGCGCATCCGCTTCGGCGGCGGCCCGCGGCCGGCCTTGACACTTACAGATATGGTGATATAGTTGACTAGAACAGCAGTGCAACGGTCCGAGGACTGCAGACATGATGCTCCCGTGGAATTCAGCGGCAGAAAGGCCAGTACCGTCCTTGCGATCGCTGCCGGCCTTTTTGCGGCGTGCCGCGATGGTCTCTCCACGGGGGCTCGCGAGGGTTGCCGGCGCCCTTTATCTGCTCATCTTCATCGTGGCCCCGAGCGGCGCTTCGACGGCCACGCCGCTCACCCTGGCCGCCACGCTCGCCTGCGACACGGCCGTGGCGCTCCTCTTCTACGGATTGTTCAGGCCCGTGAGCCGCGACCTCGCCATGCTGGCGCTGATCTTCCGGCTCCTCTTCGTCGCGACGATGTCGGTCGCCGGGCTCGATTACTTCGGCGCCCTCGATCTGCTGCGGAGCGCCCACTCCGCGGCCGCCTTCGATACCCTCTACCGCCTGGCGCTGGTGCCATTCGGCGTGCATTGCCTGCTGATCGGTTATCTCATCTACCGCTCCGGATTCATGGCGCGGTTTCTCGGCGCGCTCATGGCCGTGGCCGGGCTGACCTACGTCAACTTCATCTATCCGTGGCTCGTGCACTTCGCCTTCCCCTATATCCTGATCCCCGGGGGCGTGGCCGAGGGCCTGCTCACCCTCTGGCTCCTTGCCGGCGCCGTGGACGGCGAACGCTGGGCGCAGCGGCGCACCGAGCGCGCAGCGACCCGCGTCGGGATGCGACGACCTTTCGAGAGCGACCTGAGGCGGACCGCTTGAGCGACGAGTGGAATGACAGCCAGCCGATTTACCGCCAGCTGCGGGATCGCGTGGTGGCCATGATCCTCGACAGCGAGATCGGGGAAGGCGATCCGCTGCCTTCGGTGCGCACGGTGGCGGCGGATTATCGCGTCAATCCGCTCACCGTTCTCAAGGCCTATCAGCAACTGGCCGACGAGCAGATCGTCGAGAAACGGCGAGGTATCGGCATGTTCATCAAGGCGGGAGTGCGCCAGCAGCTGCTGCATGACCGGCGCCGCAGATTCTTGAGCGAGGAGTGGCCGGCCGTCCTCGCCACCATTCGCCGCCTGGGCCTTACGGCCGAGGAGCTTCTGGACGGCGCTGCCGGCGGCAAGCGCTCCGATGAGAAAACGCCGCCGTTGAAGGGGGGGCGCTGATGTCGGTGATAGAAGCACGCGGTCTGCGCAAGAAGTACGGGACCACCGTCGCCCTCGACGGCATCGACCTCAACATCGAGGCCGGTCGCATCCTCGGGCTGATCGGGCCGAACGGCGCGGGCAAGAGCACCGCGCTCAACTCCATCCTCGGCCTGATCCCTTACGAGGGGCAGCTCAGCGTCCTCGGACGCGACCCCTGGGGATCGCGCGACGAGCTCATGCGCGAGGTCTCGTTCATCGCGGATGTCGCCGTGTTGCCGCGCTGGCTGCGGGTGTCGCAGGCGCTCGAGTACGTTGCCGGCGTGCATCCGCGGTTCGATCGCGCCAAAGCGGAGAGCCTCCTCGCCCGGACCTCCATCCGGCGCGGCAGCAGAGTCCGGGAGCTGTCGAAGGGCATGGTGACCCAGCTGCACCTCGCTCTCATCATGGCCATCGACGCGAGACTGCTGGTGCTGGATGAGCCGACGCTCGGGCTCGACATCCTCTACCGCAAGCAGTTCTACGATGCGCTGCTGACCGACTATTTCGACCATAGCCGCACCATCGTCGTGACCACTCACCAGGTGGAAGAGATCCAGAACGTGCTGACCGACTTCATGTTCATCAATGACGGCCGGATCGTGCTCAGCTGCAGCATGGAGGAGTTCGAAACGCGCTATGCGGAAGTGACCGTGCATCAGGAGCAGTTGGCCGCCGCGCGCGAGCTCGCGCCCATCGACGAGCGCCAGGTGTTCGGCCGCAGCACGCTGCTCTTCGATCGTGCCGACCGCGGGCAATTGGAGCAGTTCGGCGCGGTGCGCACGCCGAGTATCGCCGATCTGTTCGTCGCCATCGTCGGCAAGGCGCAGGCCGCCCGCCAGGCGGGAAGGGCAAGAGCATGACCAGCACGGAATCGACGGTAGGACCCGAGCCCGCCGGCTCGCCATCGGGGTCCCGGGCGGAGGGGCCCGTCGCCGCCTCGCCGGCGGCGATGTCCGCGGCGCGGCTCGCCTACTGGTCGGTGCAGCGGGAGCTGTGGGAGAACCGCTGGATCTACCTCGTGCCGCTCATCGTCGCCGCCGTGTTCCTGCTCGGTTTCGTGACCGGTGTTGCCCGAATTCCGATTCCCTTCCCCATCCCGCACAAGATCACGGCGTCGCACTCGTTGTCGCGTTTGCTCGAGGCGCCCTTCGACTTCGCCTCGATGGTCCTGATGCTCACCTACGTGATCGTCGCGGTGATCTACTGCCTGGCGGCGCTGCACGCGGAGCGCTGGGACCGCAGCATCCTCTTCTGGAAATCGCTGCCGGTGTCCGACCTGATGACGGTGCTCGCCAAGGCGAGCGTGCCGGTGGTGCTGCTTCCCCTCATCGCGTTTGCGCTGATCATCGCCACGCACATCGCCATGCTGCTCGTCGGCACCGCGGTGCTCACGGGCAGGGGAGCTCACGTGACCGAAATCTGGGGACAGATTCCCTTCCTGTCGATGTGGGGGGCGCTGCTCTATCACCTCCTGAGCGTGCACGCGCTCTACTACACCCCGTTTTACGGTTGGATGCTGCTCGTCTCCGGTTGGGCGCGCCGCGCGGCCTTCCTCTGGGCGAGCCTGCCGATTGCCGCGGTGATCATCGTCGAGAAGCTCGTCTTCGACACCTCGGTTTTCGGCCATATGCTCCTCTCGCGTCTCGCCGGCGGACCGGGAGCCATTGCCTTCCCGCGGCATGGGGATATGCCCATGCAGGCGCCGACGCTCGCCAACTTGAGCGCATTCCTCTCGAGCCCTGGCCTCTGGATCGGATTGGCGGTGTTCGCGGCATTCCTCGCCGGGGCGGTGTGGTTGCGCCGGAGGCAGGGGCCGATCTGATGATGTGGCTCCCCTTCGCCCTGCACATCGCTGCAGGCATGGTCGGGCTGCTTGCGGGCACGGTGGCTCTCCTCACGGCCAAGGGTGCGCGGCTACACCGGGTGGCCGGCACGGTTTTCTTCGCGTCGATGCTGGTGATGGCGGCCTTCGCCGATTACCTGGCCGTCGTCGTGCCAGATCAGTACGTCAATTTCTTCATCGGCTCTTTCGTGGTCTATCTCATCGCCACCGGCTGGATCACCGTGCGGCGCCCGCAGCGAACGATCGGCTCCGCCGAGAAAATCGCGCTCGCCGCCGTCCTTTGCCTCCTGCTGCCCTTTGCCGCACTCAGCTTCGAGCTCGCGACGGGTCTCACGCCACCGTTCAAGAGCGCGATACCGCTCAAAGGTCCGGTGCTCATCGCCCTCTATACCTTCACGTTCTTCATTGCTCTGGCGACGATCGGGGATTTGCGCGTGGTATGGGCGGGCGGCATCGCGGGCGCGCAGCGCATCGGCCGGCACCTGTGGCGCATGTGTCTGGCCCTCTCCCTGGCGGCCGGCTCCGCGTTCACCAACGGCCTGCCGCGGCTGCTGCCGCAGGGCGTGCACCTGCCACTCCTGGTTCTCTTCGTGCCGCAGCTTGCCGTGCTCGCGTTGCTGATCTTCTGGGCTGTGCGCGTGCGCTTCACCGGCTGGTACTCGCGCGCCGCGCCAAGCACCGCGTCATTCAGGGTCGCGGCTCGAGGGTAACGTTTGCAGGAGGACGCCATGTCTCGAGAGGGTGGGTTGAAATTGGTGATGATTGCGGCCGGATTGCTGTTCTCGGCCGGCATCTTTCCGCTCGTCGCCTCGCTATGGGCATGGCAGCACTCCGATGAGATCGTGCCCATGTTCCTCAGCCTCTACGTCACGCTCGGAGTCTTCCTGCTGATCGTGGCGCGCAATCCAGCGGAGCACCGCAGCCTGATCGCCTTCGCTGCCTGGTCGAGCTTCGCGCACGCGGCGGTCATGCTGGTTCAATCCTACGATGATGTCGCCGGCCGCCCGGAGTTATACGGCATGTCCGCCCTGCTCATCGCGATCGGCGTGCCGCTCCTCGCCCTGGCTCCGGCCAGACGCGCGGCTGAGTCGGCGGCGGCGACGGCGAATTAGTGTCCGATTGGCCGAGGTGCCGGCTCGTCCAAGCAGTAGGGGCGAAAAGGGGAGATCGCTGATGATCGACAGCATTGACCAGACGCACCGCAATGCCGCGAGAGCCGTCGGCGGCGCTTACCTCCTCACGAGCGCCCTGGCCTGGTTCGCCGAGTTCCACGTGCGCGCCAGGCTCATCGACTACGCGAGTGCCGCAAAGACTTTCGCGAACATCCTTGCATCCGAGAGCTTGTTCCGCTGGGCGCTGGCCGCCGACATACTCACGTTCGCGCTTCAAGTCATCATCATCGTCGGCTCGTATCTGATTCTCAGGCCCGTGAGCCGCAGCCTCGCCACTTTCGGACTCGCATGGCGACTGATCGAGACGGCCCTCGTCGCCGTCATGGCCATCAACACGTTCGAGATCCTCACGCTGGTCAGCGGCTCGGCTTACCTCAGGGCCATGCCGGCAGAGCAGTTGCAGGCGATGGTGCGCATGGCGATCGAGGCGCACAACGCGGGGTACAACGTCGGCTTCGTCTTCTTTGGGCTGGGATCCGGCTCGTTTTGTCTCGCCTGGTATCGATCGCGCTACATTCCGCGAGTCCTGGCCGCCTGGGGCGTAGTCGGATCGCTGCTGGCGGCGGCGAGCACGTTCTTCTACACCCTGTCTCCCGCCCTGACCAGAATCATCGAGCCGACCTGCTTCGTGCCGATCGGCACGTTCGAACTGATCGTCGGGTTCTGGCTGCTGCTCAAGGGGTTGCCGCGCGCAACCGGTGCCGCCCGTCAAACGGCGCGGGCCTGAGCCGCAAACCCGTCGGTCGCCATGACGAGCTCGTGCAGGTTGCCGCGCTCGAAAGCGGAGTGACCGGCGTCGGGCACGATGCGCAGCTCCGCTTCGGGCCAGGCGCGGTGCAGATCCCAGGCGCTCTTCATGGGACAGACGACGTCGTACCGTCCTTGCACGATGACGGCGGGAATGTGACGGATGCGGTGCACGTCCTCGAGGAGCTGGCTCTCCGAGCGAAAGAAGCCGCCGTTGATGAAGTAATGGCATTCGATGCGCGCGAACGCCTCGGCGAACCGGTCGTCGTCGAATTGGGCGAGGTAATCGGGCGAGGTGCGCAGGTAACTGGTGGCGCCCTCCCAGAGGGACCAGGCCTTCGCGGCGCGCGCGCGCACCTCGGGGTCCTCACTCGTCAGGCGCGTGTAGTAGGCGCGGATCATGTCGCCGCGCTCTTCTTGCGGGATGGGCGCGACGTAGTGCTCCCACAGGTCGGGATAGAGCGCGCCGCAGCCGCCCGGATCCTGGTAAAACCACTCGAGCTCCCAGCGCCTCAGCATGAAGATGCCGCGCAGCACCAGCTCGGTCACGCGCTCGGGATGAGTCTGCGCATAGGCGAGCGCCAGCGTGGAGCCCCAGGAGCCGCCGAACACCAGCCAACGCCCGATGCCGAGGTGCTCGCGCACGCGCTCGACGTCCGCCACCAGATCCCAGGTGGTGTTGTCGCTCAGGCTCGCGTGCGGCCGGCTCTTGCCGCAGCCGCGCTGGTCGAGGAGCACGATGCGGTATCGGGACGGGTCGAAGAAGCGGCGCATCTTGGGGTCGGTCCCGCCGCCCGGACCGCCGTGCAGGAACACGGCCGGTTTACCGCTCGGATTGCCGCATTCCTCGAAATAGATCTCATGGAGATCGGAAACGCGCAAGCCTCCGGTCCGATATGGCTTGATCGGCGGATAGAGCCGGCGTCGAACCTGCGCAGCGCGCTGCGGCCGCCCGGCCGTGGCGGGGGAGCTGTTCATTGCGAGCGAGACTATCAGAACGGCACGGATAGACCCACGAAGTAGCCGCGGCGCGGACCGAACTGCGGAGCGCCCACGCCGACGCCCGTGCCGTTACGGATCTCGTAGACCGTATCGAACACATTGGTGATGTCGAAGCGCAGCGTCGGGTAATCGCCCTTCGATCCCATGCCCCAGTGGGTGAAGGCGTGACTCACGCCGAGGTTGACCTGACGGTAATAGCGTAGATGGGCGCCTCGCGACGCTCGGGCTGCAAGGTTACCCGCCGTTAGCGCGATCATTCGGTCGTGGCGCAGAGCGAGGCTCATCAGCATCGCATCCCGAACCGCAAAGCCTAGCCGCAGCTCCCGGGCCGGGCAAGCACATCCGCTGGGGCTGCCGATAGGTGCGTTCCTCGGGGCGCGAATGTCCGATAATGTCTCACCAGGTTGCGGCAGACCCCGTTGAAACTCACGCCCGATTCCCTCTCCGCTCATCTCAAGCAGCAGCTTTTGCCGGTCTATCTGGTCTCCGGCGATGAGCCGCTGCTCACGGGCGAGGCGGCCGATGCGGTGCGCGCCGGGGCACGCAGCGCCGGCTTCACCGAGCGCGAAGTGCATTTCCTCGAGCGCGGCTCGGACTGGGAGGACGTGCGCGCCTCCGCCGGCAACCTCTCGCTTTTCGGCTCACGGCGGCTGCTCGAGCTTCGTCTGCCGACCGGCCGTCCCGGAGTGGCGGGTAACAACGCCTTGCTCGCGCTCATCGAGAAGAGCGATCCGGACACGCTGCTGCTCGTGCTCACTCCGCGCCTCGAGCGCGAGGCCCAGGCGGCACCTTGGGTGCGCGCCGTAGAATCGCGCGGCGGCTGGATCCAGGTCTGGCCGGTCGAAGCCGACAGGCTCCTCGGATGGCTGCGGGCACGTTGCCGCCGCCTCGGGCTCGACATCGACGAGGAAGCACTCGCGCTGCTGGCGGAGCGTACCGAGGGAAACCTTCTCGCCGCCCATCAGGAGTTGGAAAAGCTCAGGTTGCTGGCGGGCACCGGCCCGCTCACCGCCGACGCGGTTCTCGCGGCCGTCGCCGACAGCGCCCGCTTCGATGTGTTCCGGCTGTCCGAAGCGGTCCTCGAGGGGGAGGCCGATCGCGCCCTGCGGGTGCTCACCGGGCTGCGCGCGGAGGGCATCGAGCCGACGCTCGTCCTCTGGGCGTTGACCAAGGCGCTGCGGGATCTGTGGAGCGAGATCTCGAGCCCGACCGCCGGCCGTCCTCGGGGCTGGCAGCGACAAGCCGCGGCTTTGCAGAAGGCAGCCCGCCGGGCACCGCGGCTCTCCTTCCGCTCGCTCACGCTGCGTGCGGCCCGTGCCGATCGCATGATCAAGGGACGGCTGCACGGCGATGCCTGGGATGAGATGGCGCTGCTCGCGGCCGACATCTGCGCACGACCGGCGATGCCGGCCCCGCAGTCCATGTTCAAATAGCGCCATGGAACCGATCGGCCTTTTCGGCGGCACTTTCGACCCCATTCACTACGGGCACCTGCGCACGGCCTTCGAGCTGTGGCAGGAGTTGCGCCTGGCGGAGGTGCGCTTTCTGCCGACGGGGAGCCCCCCTCACCGCGAGCAGCCGTTGGCGAGCGCGGAGCTGAGGCTGCGCATGGTGCAGGCCGCCGTCGCCGACCAGGCGGCGTTCGTGGTCGATGACCGGGAGGTCCGCCGCACGGGCATTTCCTACTCGGTAGATACCCTGACCGAGCTGCGGGCGGAGTATCCGGATCGCTCGCTCTGCCTGCTCCTCGGGATGGATGCGTTCCTTGGACTGCCGCATTGGCATCGCTGGCGCGATCTGCTCGGACTGGCGCACATCGTGGTCGCCCATCGCCCGGGTTGGAAGGCGCCCACCCAGGGGCCGTTGGGCGAGGTGATGGTCGATCACGGCACCGGTACGATCCGCGAACTGCACGAGAAGAGCGCCGGCCGCATCTACGTCCATGCCGTGACGCAGCTCGAGATTTCCTCCACGGAGCTGCGCCAGCTCATCGTCTCCGGCCGCGACCCGCGGTACCTGGTGCCGGATCAAGTGCGGGAGATTCTGCGCGAGAGTCGGTGCTATGCTCGCGAGTGACGCTTCTCACAGGAGAGACTGCTTCCTCACATGACCACCCGCACAATCCGACGCCGCGGCGCTGCCGCGCAGGCTTCCAGGTCCGCACGATCACCCTCCTCACCTCGCAGCCCGGCGTCCCCGCCTTGCAGCGCGCCGACCCTGCTTCCGGCCGTCATCACAGCGTTGGAAGGCATGAAAGCCGTGAACGTCAAGGTGCTCGACGTCCGCGGGCTGACCGACATCGCCGATACCCTGATCGTCGCTTCCGGCACCTCCGACCGACACGTGCGCTCGATCGCGGAGCACGTGATCGAGCAGGCGAAGGCCCACGGCTTTCGGCCGCTCGGGACCGAGGGCGAGCGGGAAGGCGAGTGGGTGCTGGTCGATCTGCAGGACATCGTCGTGCACGTGATGTTGCCCCGCGTCCGGGAGTTCTACGGCCTCGAGCGACTGTGGGACGCGGGCGGCGCGGCGCACGGTGCGAGCAGCGGCTCCGTGGCGCACGCGGCCGGGCACTCTCACTGAAAGCGAGGCTCATAGCGGTCGGCACGCGACCGCCGGGCTGGGTGCGCGAGGCCTACGCCGACTACAGCCGCCGCCTGCGCTCGAGCCTGAAGCTGACGCTGCTCGAGATCGAGCCGGGCCCCCGCAGCGCCGGCCAGAGTGCGCGCAAGGCCGTCGAGCTCGAGGGCCGCAAGCTCCTGACCGCCCTGCATCCGGATGAATGGGTGGTGGCGCTCGATGAGCACGGCACGCAAATGAGCACGCGGGAGCTCGCGCAATGGCTGGCCGGCCGGATGCGGGAGGGACGCGATCTCGCCTTCCTGATCGGCGGTCCCGATGGATTTGCGGCGGAAGTTCTGGCGCGCAGTGATCTCTCGCTCTCGCTCTCGCGGCTCACGCTGCCGCATGCGCTCGTGCGGGTGGTATGGGCGGAGCAACTCTATCGCGCGATGAGCCTGCTGACGCATCATCCGTATCATCGGGACTGATGCCGATGACCCGACAACGCGCGAATACTCCCGTCGTCTGTCTCGCCTCGATGTCGCCCCGCCGGCGCGAGCTGCTCGCGCAGATCGGCGTGCCGCACACGGTGGTCGCGGCGCAGGTGGACGAGAGCTTCCTTCCCGGGGAGTCGCCGCAGGAGTACGTGGCCCGTCTCGCGCGGCTCAAGGCGGCGACCGTCCTCGGACGCGGTGAGTCCCTGCCCGTGTTGGCGGCGGACACTTCGGTGGTACTGAATGGCAGGATCTATGGCAAGCCCGCGGACCGCGCGGCGGGGATCGCGATGCTGCGGGCGCTCGCCGGACGGACCCACGAGGTGCTGACCGCGGTGGCGCTCGGGAGCGCGCGCGGCCTGGCGCTGCGCGTCAGCTCGAGCTCGGTGCGATTCCGGGAGATCGCTCGCGCGGAGATGGAGGCCTACTGGGACACGGGCGAGCCGCACGACAAGGCGGGGGGCTATGCCATACAGGGATACGGCGCCGTGTTCGTCGCGGCTCTGAGCGGCAGTTATTCCGGGGTCATGGGACTGCCGCTGCTCGAGACCGCGGAGCTGCTGCGCGAGGCCGGGGTCCGCTGTTGGATGGGAGCGGCGCCTTGAGCCTCGAGATTCTGGTCAACGTCGGTCCCGGCGAGATCCGCGCCGCGCTCGTGGAAGAGGGTGTCGTCCAGGAGATCTACGTCGAGCGCCGCCGCCGCCGGGGCCTCGTCAGCAATTTCTATAAGGGACGGGTGATGCGGGTCCTGCCCGGTATGCAGGCCGCCTTCATCGACATCGGGCTCGAGCGTACGGCGTTTCTACACGCCGCCGATATCGCGAGCCCGCCGACCGATGAGACCGTCGCGGGGCTCGTACCGCTCGGCCCGCCACCGGTCGAGGACGTACGCCGGTTGCTGAGTCCGGGCGATGACATCCTGGTCCAGGTGATCAAGGACCCGATCGGCACCAAGGGGGCGAGGCTCACCACCTACATCACCCTGCCCGCCCGCTTTCTCGTGTACCTGCCGCGTGGGGAGGGAATCGGCGTCTCGGCAAGAATCGAGGACGAGGCGGAGCGGCAGCGTCTGAAGGCCGCGGTCGCGCAGCTGCGCGGCGAGGAAGCCGCCGGCGGCTACATCCTGCGCACGGCGGCGCAGGGCGTGGCGGTCGAGAGCCTGCGCGAGGACCTCGACTACCTGCGCAAGCTCTGGCAGCACGTGCGCGTGCGGGCCACGCAGGCGGCCTCAGCCACGATCGTGCACGAGGACCTGCCGCTGCCGCTTCGCATGCTGCGGGATGAGTTGTCGCGCGATGTCAGCCGCGTGCTGGTCGACTCCGCGGCCGAGCATGCGCGCATGAGCGCCTTCGCGGCGGAGTTCATGCCCGAGCGCGCGGCGCGCCTCGAGCTGCACTCGGGTCCCCGGCCGATCTTCGATCTGCACGGGATCGAGGCGGAGATCGCCAAGGCGCTCGATCGCAAGGTGCAGCTGAAGTCCGGCGGCCATCTGGTGATCGATCAGCGCGAGGCGATGACCACGATCGACGTCAACACCGGCGGTTATGTCGGCCACCGCAACCTCGAGGAGACCACGTTTCGTACCAACCTCGAGGCGGCGGGCGCCATCGGTCGGCAGCTGCGGCTGCGAAACCTGGGCGGCATCATCATCATCGACTTCATCGACATGCACGATGAGTCGCACCGCCGTCAGGTGCTCGGCGCGCTCGAGCACTCGCTCGCGGGCGACCGCGCCCAGACGCACATCGTCAGCCTCTCGCCGCTCGGGCTCATCGAGATGACCCGCAAGCGCACGCGCGAGAGCCTCGAGCATGTGCTGTGCGAGCCCTGCCGCGCGTGCGAGGGGCGCGGATTCATCAAGACCGCGGAGACCGTCTGCAACGAGATCTTCCGCGAGATGCAGCGGCATGCCGCGCGATCCACCGGCCGCGAGCTGCTGATTCTCGCGCATGCGGATGTGATCGAGCGGCTCCTCGAGGACGAGGCGGCCACCCTGGATGAGCTCAAGGCGCAGGCGGCGGTTCCCATCCGGCTGCAGGTCGAGAGTCTCTACGGGATCGATCAGTTCGACATCCTGCACGCTTGAGGCCGCGGTGCTGCGGCCTGTTCCGCTTCCGGGTGGGCTTCGGACGCATGCCCTTGCGGGGCATTGCGGGCGATCCCCGGCGCCCCCATAGTAGGAAGCCATGCCCCTGATCGCCGCGATACAGATGACGTCGGGCCCCGACGTTTCGGCCAACCTGCGGGAGGCGCGCGCGCTTCTGCAGCAGGCGGCGGAGCGCGGGGCGAAGCTGGCGGCGCTGCCGGAGAACTTCTCCTTCATGGGGCTCTCGGACGCCGACAAGCGGCGGGCGGCCGAGGACGAGGGCGGCGGTCCGGTACAGGATTTTCTGGCGGAGACGGCCCAGCGCTTGGGTATCTGGATCGTGGGAGGCACGGTGCCGCTTCGCGGCGCCGCTGACGGTCGCGTGGCCGCCGCATCCCTGCTCTACGACTCCGCGGGCGAGCGGCGCGCGCGCTACGACAAGATCCACCTTTTCGATGTGCACGTTCCGGAGCGCGAGGAGCGCTACCGCGAGTCGGCCCATGTCGCCCCGGGCTCGAGCCCGGTGGTCGTGGAGACGCCCGTCGGTCGGCTCGGACTCTCCGTGTGCTACGACGTCCGCTTTCCCGAGCTCTACCGGCGCCTGAGCGCCGCCGGGGCGGAGCTGCTCAGCGTGCCATCCGCCTTCACCGAGCCGACCGGCCGCGCGCACTGGGAGCCGTTGCTGCGCGCCCGCGCCATCGAGAACCTCTGCTTCGTCGTGGCGCCGGCGCAGTCGGGCTTCCATGCGAACGGACGCGAGACCTACGGCGACAGCATGATCATCGATCACTGGGGGCGGGTGCTCGAGCGCCTGCCGCGAGGCCGCGGCTGCATCACGGCGCAGATCGACCTGGAGCGCCAGCGCCGCGATCGCGACAGCTTCCCCGCGCTCACCCACCGCGTACTCAACTGACACTCCACTCATGGACACCCGCAAGAGCTCAACCGTGACCGACCCGACCTCCTCGGCTGCCGATCCCCTGGCGCTCGCTCGCGATCTCATCCTGCGGCCGAGCGGCCTCGACATCTCACGGCTCGATCGCATCTTCGGCGAGGTGCTCACGCATTCGGTCGATTTCGCGGATCTCTACTTTCAGCTCGCGCGTCAGGAGTCCTGGTCGCTCGAGGACGGCATCGTTAAGGACGGCAGCGCCAGCATCGAGCAGGGCGTGGGTGTGCGCGCGCTCGCCGGTGAGAAAACGGGCTTTGCCTACTCGGACGAGATCATCCTGCCGGCGCTCGAGGAAGCGTCGCGAGCGGCACGCGCGATCGCCCAACAGGGAGGCGACCGGCGCGTCAGCGCCTGGCGGCCGCAGACGGGCCACCGGCTCTATCTGCCGGCCGACCCGGTCGCCACTCTCACCGATCGGGACAAGGTCGCGTGGCTCGAGCGCGTCGATCGCGAGACCCGCAAGATCGATCCGCGCATCGTGCACGTCACCGCCAGCGTGACCGCGGCGCACGAAGTCATCCTGATCGCGACCAGCGAGGGCGAGCTCGCCGCCGATGTCAGGCCGCTGGTGCGGTTCAACGTGTCGGTGCTGGTCGAGCAGAACGGGCGGCGCGAGCAGGGTTACTGCGGCGCCGGCGGGCGTTACTCGCTCGCGGAGCTCGTCGCGGGCGATCGGCCGCTCACCCTGGCGCGCGAGGCGGCCCGGCAGGCGCTGCTGAACCTCGAGGCGGTGCCGGCGCCCGCCGGACCGATGACGGTCGTGCTCGGGCCCGGGTGGCCCGGGATCCTCCTGCACGAGGCCATCGGTCATGGTCTCGAGGGCGATTTCAACCGCAAGGGCACTTCTGCTTTCGCCAACCGGATCGGCGAGCGGGTCGCGGCCGCGGAGTGCACCGTGGTCGATGACGGCACGCTGTCGCAGCGGCGCGGCTCGCTCAACATCGACGATGAGGGAACCCCGACCCAGTGCACCACGCTCATCGAGAATGGCGTGTTGCGCGGCTACATGCAGGACCGGCTCAACGCCCGGCTCATGGGCAGCCGGCCCACCGGCAACGGCCGGCGCGAATCCTTCGCGCACATGACCCTGCCGCGCATGACCAACACCTACATGCGCCCGGGTCCGCACGACCCTGAGGAGATCATCCGCTCCGTGGCCCGCGGCATCTACGCGGTCAATTTCGGGGGCGGCCAGGTCGATATCACCTCGGGCAAGTTCGTGTTCTCCGCGAGCGAGGCCTACGCCATCGAGAACGGCCGCATCGGCGCTCCCTTGAAGGGCGCCACGCTCATCGGCAACGGTCCGGATGTGTTGACCCGGGTCAGCATGGTGGGCAATGACCTGAAGCTCGATGACGGCGTTGGAACCTGCGGCAAGGACGGGCAGAGCGTGCCGGTAGGCGTGGGTCAACCGACCCTCAAGGTGGAGAACCTGACGGTCGGCGGGACCGCCTAGAGGCTCCTAAAGGGCCGCCAGGCCCCACGATGCCGCATTTCTGGGCGAAGACGGCGCGAAAGCCGGTCGCGCCAGGCGGGCCGGCAGGCCCAACATAGGCCAACGGGCGGAGCAGGGTGCTCCGAACGCGCAGGCCGCGCGGCCCGTCACTGAACATAATGTCTCCGAGGTGCCCCGGTCCCGCCCACGGTGTATCGTGGCGCCATGCACCTCTCCCGCCCCATGTACGAAGGGCTGCCGTGGCTCTATATCGCGGGTGGCCTCGCCGGCCTGGGTGTAAGTTACGCCATTGGGGATTCCCACGCGGTGGGTCTGCTGGTCGGGCTCGCCGGATTCGCGGCCCTGCTCGGCGGCGTCGTGGTGCTGCTGCGGCGTCGCGACTACCGCGATATGCGCTCTCAGTACGGCCAGCCGGATCTCACCCAGCGGCGGGATCACGACTGATCCCGCGTCCCCTCGAGCCGGACTTCCTCTTCCTCCTCGTCGGTGCGGTTGGCCGCGGCTTCGGCCCGCAACACGGGAATTCCCGGCACGGTGTCGTTGAGGGTGGCGCGTGTACGGGCCAGACGCTCGTCGACGTAGATGAGCTCGTGCTTGCCGATGAGGACGACGTCCCCGTCGTTGAGGTAATGCCGGCGCACGCGTTTTGATTTGACGTAGATGCCGTTCGTGCTGTTCAGGTCCTCGATGACGCACGAGTTGGCCGAAGTGGTGATCTGACAGTGGTGTCGGCTCACGAACCGGCTGTCGATCTGCAGGTCGTTCTCGGCGGTGCGGCCCACGATGATCCTGCCCTGGGTGAGTGGGAGCTCCTGCACCGTGCGACCGTCGGTCGCGACCAGGAGCTTCCCGAGCACCGGCAGCGCCGGATCGGCGCCGCGGACGCGGGGGAGCGCCAGCTCCGTGGCGGCGCGTAACTGCTGCTGCGTGCGCGCGGAGAACTCCACCCACTGCAGCTCGCCGACCGCGCTCTCGATGTCGAGCGGGGTGACCACGCCGCGGTCGGCGGTGTAGGCGGCCATCATCGCCGTATCGCACAGCGTGTTGACGAGCCGCGGCACGCCGCCCGTGAAGCGGAAGATGACCGGGAAGGTGTCCTCCGAGAAGATCTCCCGATCCCCGGCACCGGCGACCTCCAGGCGGTGTTGAATGTAGGCCCGGGTCTCCGCCTGGGAGAGCGCGGTGAGGTGAAAGCGCAGGCGCACCCGCTGGGTGAGCTGCACGAGCTCCGGGGCGTCGAGCTTCGCATTCAACTCCGGCTGGCCCGCGAGAATGATGCGCAGCACCTTCTCCTTGGTGGTTTCTACGCCCGAGAGCAGCCGAATCTCCTCCAGCACGCGCGGCGAGAGATTCTGCGCCTCATCAACGATGAGCAGCACCTTGCGCCCGGCGGCGTATTGCTCGATGAGGAAGTTGTTGAGGGTCGCGATGATCTCGCCCTTCTTCATCTTGAAGGGCGAGAATCCGAACTGCACCAGGATGGCCTGCAGGAAGTCGATCGCCGATACCTGCGTCTGATTGATCTGCGCCACCACGACGTCCGACTGGATCTCCTTGAGGAAGGACTCGATCAGGGTGGTCTTGCCCGCGCCGATCTCGCCGGTGATCACCACGAAGCCGTCCGTGAACCAGATCGTCGACTCCATGTACGCCTTGGCGCGGGCGTGCTGTTTGGAAAGGTAGAGGAACTGAGGGTCGGGACTCAGTCGAAACGGCAGCTCTTTGAGTTTGAACGGGTCGAGATACATGTCTGTCCGTCGTTGCCGACAGAGCGGCGTGCCGTTGGAACGCTTGCCTCTCTGCCTCGCTGTTGGACCCGCCCTGGCCTGGCTCGTTCCACCACTATACTACGGAATGCGTAATCCGGGAGCCAGCTCGGCAAGCAAACCGCGTGCCCGCCGGTCCCGGCGCGCGGCCGTCGGCTCGACGAAAGTGCAATGCCCCACCTTGCGTCCGGGCCGCGGCTGCTTGCCATAATCGTGCAGATGCAGCCCCTCGCGCTCGAGCAGCTCGCCGCGAGGCGGGATCTCGCCGATCAGATTCACCATCGCGCTGAAGCCCGTCGGCCGGGTGGAGCCGAGCGGCAGGCCGAGGATGGCGCGCAGGTGATTCTCGAACTGACTGGTCGCGCAACCTTCGATGGTCCAGTGTCCCGAGTTATGTACGCGCGGCGCCATCTCGTTGGCGATGAGCTTTCCGGCCCGCACGAAGAATTCGATGGTGAGCACACCAACATAACGGAAGTGCGTCAGACACCGCTCGAGGTGGCGAGCGGCGGCCCGCTGCCAAGGCGGCGGACCGTAAGGCGCCCGTGTCAGACGCAGTATCCCGTGCGAATGCACGTTGCCGTTCAGGGGGTAGATGGCGGTCTCGCCGCGCGCGCTGCGCGCGCCAATGATCGACACCTCGCAATCGAACGGCACCCACTCCTCGTAGAGGAGCGGCATCTGGCCGAGCTGCTCCCAGCCGCGATGGGCATCCTCCGGCCGTCGCACCCTGACCTGTCCCTTGCCGTCGTAGCCCATTCGCCGGGTCTTCAGCACGCCCGGCACTCCGATCTCGCGCAGCGCGCGCTCGAGTTGCGATCGCGAGCCGACCGCGCGCCAGCGTGTCGTCGGGATCCCGAGCCGCCCGAACAGCCGCTTCTCCGCGACCCGGTCCTGCGCCGCGGCCAACGCCGGGATCGGCGGACAGATGCGCGCCCCGTGAGCCGAGGCGGCGTGAGCGCGCAGTGCCTCCACGGAGATGTTTTCCCAATCGAAGGTGAGGACCTCGCATGCGCGCGCCAGCCGGCCGAGAAGCTTCGGATCGGTGAAGGCGCCGTGCAGCACCGGCGCCACCCGTCCCGCGGGCGCATCCCGAGCGGGGTCGAGGAAGAGGAAATCGAGCCCGAGCGGATAGCCGGCCAATGCGAGCATGCGGCCGAGCTGGCCCGCTCCCACGATGCCGACGGTCATGATCGCGACGCGCTGCGCGGATCAGGGTTGGCGAGCACCCCTGCGGTCTGGTTCCCGCGGAAGCTCTCGAGAGCGGCCGCCACGGGCGGGTACTTGTTGGCGAGGATGGCCGCTGCGCAGAGTGCGGCGTTGGTGGCACCCGCCACCCCGATCGCGAACGTGGCGACCGGCACTCCCGCCGGCATCTGCACGATGGACAGGAGCGAGTCGAGTCCGCCCAGCGCTTTCGATGCCACCGGCACGCCCAGCACCGGCAGGCTCGTCTTGGCGGCGGTCATGCCGGGAAGATGCGCGGCGCCGCCCGCGCCGGCGATGATCACCTCGAGACCGCGCGAGCGCGCGCTCGAGGCGTACTCGAAGAGAAGATCGGGAGTGCGGTGGGCCGATACCACCTTCACCTCGTGCGCGATGCCGAGCTTCTCGAGCATCTCGGCGGCGCTGCGCAGGGTCTCCCAGTCGGACGAGGAGCCCATGATGATGCCGACCAGCGCTGTCATCCAGGCATTCTAGCCGAGTAGGGTCCGCAGTGCCCTGAACAGGTCCCGCCCGGCGGGTCCGACCGTTCCGGACGCGAGATGGCTGCCGCGCTCGCGTTGCGCCGCGCCCACCCGTCGGCTCCATTCCGTCAGATCCAGGCCGGGCCGCAGGCGGGCGAGCTCATCGAGCGCCGCCGCGCCCTCGCTGATCAGGCGCTCGCGCCAGCTCTCCGCTCGCTTGAAGAGCTGTGTCTCGATCGCATCGCGCTCGCTGCGGGCCGCGAGGGCGGCGCGGATCGGCTCGAGGTCGATCTCGCGCATCAGCTTGCCGATGTACTGCCGCTGGCGCGCGCCGCCGGCCCGGCTCCTGATGTGCCGCGCCGCGCGCACCGCCTCGAGCAGCCGCTCCGGGAGCCCCAGCGCATCGAGCTCGGGGTCGCGCAGCCGGATCAACTCCTGGCCGAGCTCCTGCGCCGCGTGGGCGGCGCGCTTGCGCTCGCTCTTGCTCGGCCGCTGCGGCTCGTCTTCTTCCTGCGGGGGGTGCTCGGGGCGGCGCGGGGTCACGGGGGCTCGAACGGCTCGGGTCTTGCGGCTGCTAGAATGGAAATTCTGCCCTATTTCCTACCTTCGAGCGGAACGCGCATGCCACAGACGATCGCGGCGACGGATTCTTCCCCCTTGCTCCAGGACGTCGTCGCCTTTGCGCTCGAGGAGTCCCGGCGTCAGGGCGCCTCCCAGTACGAGGTCGACGCGAGCCTCAGCCAGGGGCTCGGCACGACCGTTCGGCTGGGCGAGGTGGACACGGTCGAGTACCAGCGCGATCGGGGACTCGCCGTCACGGTGTATTTCGGCAAACGCAAGGGTTCGGCGAGCACTGCCGACCTGGGACGGGAGGCCGTTCGCGCGACCATCGAGAAGGCCTGCGCCATCGCCCGCTACACGGCCGAGGACCCGTATGCCGGGCTCGTCGAGCCGGAATATCTGGCGCGCGACATCCCGGACCTCGATCTCGATCATCCCTGGGGCATCGCCGCCGAGGAGGCGATCGCCCTCGCGCGCCGCTGCGAGGAGGCGGGGCGCACGGTCGATCCGCGGATCGCCAACTCCGAGGGCGCTGCGGTGAGCAGTCAGCGGCACACGGGGCTCTACGGCAACTCCCTCGGGTTCCTCGGCGGGTACTCGGCCACGAGTCACTCGATGAGCTGCTCGCTCATCGCCCAGGAGGGTGATCAGATGCAGCGGGATTACTGGTACACCACCGCTCGTGATCCCGCCGACCTCGATCGGGCGGAGTCGGTCGGCACGGCCGCCGGGCGGCGTGCGCTCGCGCGGCTCGGTGCGCGCAAGCTCTCGACGCGCAAGTCGCCGGTACTCTTCTCGCCGGAGATGGCGCGCGGCCTCTACCGGCACTTCATCGGCGCCATCCGCGGCCCGAGCCAGTATCGCAAGGCCTCGTTCCTCCTGAATGCGGCCGGCGAGCAGGTGTTTCCGGATTTCCTGCAGATGCACGAGCGGCCGCACATCCTGAAAGGCCTGGCCAGCGCCCCTTTCGACGATGAGGGCGTCGCCACCTGCGATCGGGAGCTCGTGGCCGGCGGAATCCTGCAGGGATACGTGTTGGGAAGCTACTCGGCCCGCCGCCTGGGGCTGAAGACGACGGGCAATGCCGGCGGCATCCACAACCTCATCGTGGACTCCTCGGAGGATGCGCCGGGCTACGAGCCGCTGCTGAAGCGCATGGGCTCGGGCCTGCTCGTGACCGAGCTCATGGGGCAGGGGGTCAACGGCGTGACGGGCGATTATTCGCGCGGCGCGAGCGGCTTCTGGATCGAGGGCGGCGCGGTCAGCTTTCCCGTGCACGAGATCACCATCGCGGGCAATCTGCGCGAGATCTACCGCAACATCGTGGCGGTGGGGAGCGATGTCGATGCGCGCGGCGGGATCCGCTGCGGCTCGGCGCTCATCGGCGAGATGACGATCGCGGGGGAGTGACTTCGCAGCTCGCGCCCTCTGCAGCCGCGCGGCTCGTCGCGGCCCTGTCGATTACGGCCTGCCTCCTTCGGCCAGTCCATGAGCGGCTGACCGCCGAGATAGACAATAGGTTTGCATATGAAAGTCATGATCATGGTGAAGGCGACCGCGCAGAGCGAGGCCGGCGTGATGCCGACCCCGCAGCTGCTCGCGGACATGGGGCGATTCAATCAATCGCTCATCGACGCGGGTGTGATGTTGGCGGCCGAGGGACTGAAGCCGAGCCGTTGCGGCAAGCGCGTGCGCTTCTCCGGCAAGAGCCGCACCGTCACCGATGGTCCTTTCGCCGAGACCAAGGAGCTGGTCGCCGGGTTCTGGCTGTGGGAGGTGAAGTCGGTCGAGGAGGCGGTGGAGTGGGTCAAACGCTGCCCGAACCCGATGCTGACCGAATCGGACATCGAGATTCGGCCGGTGTTTGCGCCCGAGGACTTCGGCTGAAAAGACGAGGCCCGCCGGTGGGCGGGCCTCATGTTGGCTGGGGGACTAGGATTGCTCGGCCCCTCCTGGGCCTCGCCGCCTGCGGCGGCCGCCAAGCGTGGACGCTTGGCGTCCAAAATCGCTCCCGGCGATTTTGTCGAACCTGGGTTCTCATCCCAGGCCCCCAAATGACGAGGCCCGCCGGTGGGCGGGCCTCATGTTGGCTGGGGGACTAGGATTCGAACCTAGGTAAACGGAGTCAGAGTCCGTTGTCCTACCACTAGACGATCCCCCAAAAAGGTGCGGGATCCAAGCCTCGGACAATTGAAGCCCGAAACGGCCGCCGGCTGCAAGGTCCGACTAGCGCTTCGAGTACTGTCCGCTGCGGCGGGCCTTGCGCCGGCCGACCTTCTTGCGCTCGACCTCGCGGGCGTCGCGGGTGACGAACCCCGCATCCCGCAACTGCTTGCGCAGGGTATCGTCGTATTCGATCAGAGCGCGGGTGAGGCCCATGCGGATGGCGCCGGCCTGGCCGGTGATGCCGCCGCCGTCCACGGTCACGCTGATGTCGAAACGGCTGCCGATCTGCAGCGCCTCGAGCGGCTGGCGCACGATCATGCGACCGGTCTCGCGCCCGAAGAACTCATCGAGCGGGCGGTTGTTGACCGTGATGCGGCCGGAACCCGGACGAAGGTAGACGCGGGCGGTCGCGGTCTTGCGCCGTCCGGTGCCGTAATTCGCTTGCTGCGATGCCATTGAAAAGTCCTCGCTAAATCTCGAGCGGCCGCGGCTGCTGCGCCTGGTGCGGATGCTCACCGCCGGCGAACACGTGCAACTTCCTGAACATGCGCCGCCCGAGCGGATTCTTCGGCAGCATGCCCTTGACGGCGAACTCGATGGCCCGTTCCGGATGCTCATCGAGGAGCTTCTGCAGGGCGATCGACTTGATGCCGCCGATGTGACCGGTGTGGTGGTAGTAGATCTTGTCGCTCAGCTTGCGGCCGGTGACGCGCACCTTGCCGGCGTTGAGCACCACGATGTGATCGCCCATGTCGACGTGGGGGCTGTAGTCGGCCTTGTGCTTGCCTTTGAGCCGATGTGCGATCTGGGAGGCGAGGCGTCCGAGCGTCTTGTCGGTCGCATCGACCACGAACCAATCGCCCCGGACGCTGCCGGACTTGGCGAAAACCGTCTTCATACGAGCCTCAACCGGCCGCATAACGCGGCCCAGGAATAACATTAAAGCCCAGGCACAGGGGTGTGCCCCGCCGCCGTAGGTGGCGAGCGCTGGGCAAAAAACCACGCTTCTTGCTCAACGCGCGCTGGGCCGGGCCAGGATGCCCGGGTCCGGCGCCTCATTAAGGGCCGGCAAGTCTACTGAAGCTGCCCCGCCATTGCAAAAGCCCGCGCGGGCAGGGGATTATCCGCTCTGATGCCACTCAAGACCCCAGCCGCGAGGCGCCGATGACCGCTGACGATACCCCGGGAGCGTCTCTGGATACCTGGATTGGCGCCGCCGACCGGGCTCTGCGCGCGATTTTCGCGCCCGCGCATGCCTCACGTCCCGTTCCACAGCCGGCCGCCGCCCCCGCTGCCGGTGCCGCTGCGGGCGGCTCGGAGCTTTCCCCCGATGAGCGGCGCCGGGCAGCGGCCCTCATGCGGGTCAATCACGCCGGGGAAATAGCCGCCCAGGCTCTCTATCACGGCCAGGCCATCGTGGCGCGCTCCGAGACCACCCGCCGGCTGCTGCTCGAGGCCGCCCGGGAAGAGGCCGATCACCTCGCATGGTGCGAGAGCCGCCTCAAAGAGCTCGAATCCCGCCCGAGCCTCCTCAATCCGCTGTGGTACGGGGGCTCCTTCTTTATCGGGGCGCTCGCCGCCCTCGCCGGCGATCGGGCCAGCCTCGGCTTCGTGGTGGAGACCGAGCGGCAGGTCGAAGGGCACCTCGATGAGCATCTGGGCCGCTTGCCGGCCGGTGACCTGCGCAGCCGCGCCATCGTGCATCAGATGCGCGCGGATGAGGCCGCGCATGGCGCGAATGCCCGGGCCGCCGGCGGGATGGAGCTTCCGGGACCGGTACGCGCGCTGATGCGCCGGACGGCCGGAATCATGACCGGCCTCGCCTACTGGGTTTGATTGCGGGCGGATCACTCGCGATCCGCAAGTCGAGAGCGCAGCGCTCTGGTTTTCGCCGCACCGCGTGCGGTACGCTTGGCACATCGGCGGGGTCGACGTATAAACACTCTCAAAATCACGACACACAAATTCGGGGAGAGGTATGGAAGAGAACATCAAGCCGTTGAGCGACATTCCGGCGATCAACCGGTTCTTGAGCTACTGTCGCATCCGTACCGTGCCCTCGAAAACGGTCGTGATCCATGCGGGCGACCTTCCGGACGTCCTCTACTACATCATCAGCGGCTCCGTCGAGGTGATGATCGAGGACGAGGAAGGCAACGAGATGGTGCTCGCCTACTTGAATCGCGGGCAGTTCTTCGGCGAGATGGGACTCTTCTTCAGCGATCAGCCGACGCGCAGCGCCTGGGTACGCACCCGTAACCAGTGCGAGCTGGCGGAGATGACTTATCCGCGCTTTCGACAGATCGCCGCCGAAAGCCCGGGTCTGATCTTCGAGCTCGCCACCCAGCTGGCAACCCGACTCGATCGCACCAATCGCAAGCTCGGCGACCTCGCGTTCGTCGATGTGACCGGGCGGGTGGCCCATGCCATCAACAATCTGTGCGAGGAGCCCGATGCGATGACGCATCCCGAGGGCATGCAGATCAAGGTGAGCCGGCAGGAGCTCTCACGTCTGGTCGGCTGCTCGCGCGAGATGGCGGGTCGGGTGTTGAAGGTGCTGGAGGATCAGGGCCTGCTGCGCGCCACCGGCAAGACCATCGTCGTCTTCAACGCCCGGCCGAAGATGAAGACCCGTCCGGTCATCGTGCCGGCCAAGCCGCTCGCGAAGGCTCAGATGCCCCCGGAGCTCGATGACGAGGATGATGAGGACGACGAGGAGTAGGACGATGAGGACCAGGGCCGGGCGGTAATCGGCGGGGGCTACCGAGCCCGCTCCGCGACGCCGATCTGCGCGCGCATGGCCTGGATGGTCGCGGCGTAGTCCGCGCTGCCGAAGATGGCCGATCCCGCCACGAACGTATCGGCGCCCGCGCGGGCGATCTCCCGGATATTGTCCACCTTCACGCCGCCGTCGATCTCGAGCCGCACGTCGCGGCCGCTCGCATCGATGAGCCGTCGGGCCTCGGCCAGCTTGCGCAATGCGGTGGGTATGAATTTCTGGCCGCCGAATCCGGGATTCACCGACATGATGAGCACGAGATCGAGCTTCTCGAGGGTGTAGTCGAGGTAGTCGAGCGGTGTCGCGGGATTGAAGACCAGGCCCGGACGGCAGCCCTGCTCGCGGATGTGCTCGATCGTGCGGTCGATGTGCTCGGTCGCTTCCGGGTGGAAGGAGATATAGCTCGCGCCCGCCGCGGCGAAGTCCGGAATGATGCGGTCGACGGGGCTGATCATCAGATGCACGTCGATGGGCGCGGTGAGGCCGTGCTTGCGCAGCGCTTCGCAGACCATCGGGCCGATCGTGAGATTCGGCACGTAATGGTTGTCCATCACGTCGAAGTGGATGAGATCCGCGCCGGCACCGAGCACCGCGTCGACCTCCTCGCCGAGCCGCGCGAAGTCGGCGGAGAGAATGGAGGGGGCGATCCAGGGGGTGGCCATCACTGCGTCAGCCGGGTGAGCGCTTCGCGATACTTCTCGCTCGTGCGCGCGATGACCTGCGCCGGCAGCTTCGGTCCCGGCGCCTTCTTGTTCCAGTCGAGCGTCTCGAGGTAATCGCGCACGAACTGCTTGTCGAAGCTCGGCGGACTCTCGCCCGCCCGGTAGGTCTCGGCGGGCCAGAAGCGCGAGGAGTCAGGCGTGAGCGCCTCGTCGATCAGCGTGAGCGCACCGCTCTCGTCCACGCCGAACTCGAACTTGGTGTCGGCGATGATGATGCCGCGGCTGAGGGCGTGGGCGGAGGCGAATTCATAGAGGGCAATGGCGGTGTCGCGTACGCGCGCAGCGAGTGCTGCGCCGACGAGCTTCTCGACTTCGGCGAAGGAGATGTTCTCGTCATGAGTGCCGGCGGCCGCTTTGGTTGCGGGGGTGAACAGCGGCGCCGGCAGGCGAGAGGCCTGCTGCAGCCCGCGGGGCAGTGAGATTCCGCAGATCGCGCCGCTCTTCTGATAGTCCTTCCATCCGGAGCCGATCAGATATCCGCGCACCACCGCCTCGAGCGGCAGGGCCTGCAGGCGCCGCACGATCACCGAGCGACCTTCCAGCATCGCACGCTCGGCCGGATCGCCGACCAGCTCGGCGACGCTCCGTCCCGTGAGATGGTTGGGCACGATGTGGCGGGTGCGCGCGAACCAGAAGTTGGAAATCTGGTTGAGCACGCGCCCCTTTCCCGGTATCGGGTCGGGCAACACCACGTCGAAGGCGGACAGCCTGTCGGTCGTGACGATGAGCAACGCATCGGCGCCGGCCGAGTAGATATCGCGCACCTTGCCTTCGTGGAGCTTCTCGAGGCCACGGAGCGAGGTCCGAAAGACCGTTTGCGTGTCCATGCTTGCTACTATAGCAGCGCGTATGCGCTACACCGGCAAGGTCGTGGGGGGCTTGATCGGCATGTTCCTCGGGCCGCTCGGAGCCGCCCTGGGCGTGCTGCTCGGGCACCAGGTCGATGAGCACCTCGACCGGCAGGAATTGCCGCCGCCCGGCCCCGAGGAGCTGGCGGCCATCGGCGAGCGCTTCTTTCGCGCCACTTTCCGGGTGATGGGCTACCTCGCGAAAGCGGACGGCCGGGTCTCCGAGCAGGAAATCTCCGCCGCACGCGCCGTCATGTCGGAGCTGCGGCTCGACCCTGCACGGGTAGGGCAGGCGATCGACTGCTTCACGCAGGGCAAGGACTCCGGCTTCGACCTGGCGGCGGAGCTGGCGGGGCTCGCTCGGGTGTGTTCCGGCCGGCCCGATCTGCTGCGGGTCTTCATCGAGATCCAGGTACGCGCGGCGCTCAGCGGCAACAATCTCGATGGTCCGGTGCGCCCGCTCGTCAACCGCATGGCCGGCCGGCTCGGCGTGTCCCCGTTCGAGCTCGCGCAGATCGAGGCGGTGTTGCGCATTCGCGGCGGCGCCTTCCATTACTCGGCCGCCGGCGCGAAGCCGCGAGTGAGCGCGGGGGAGAAGCTCGAACAGGCCTACAAGGTCCTCGAGGTCGCTCCCGGGGACAGCGATCAGGAGATCGTGAAGGCCTATCGTCGCCAGTTGAGCCGCCACCATCCCGACAAGCTGAAGGCGAATGGGTTGCCGGAATCGATGATCGAGCACGCCAAGCAGCGCACGCAGCAGATCATCGAGGCGTATGAGCTGATCAAAGAGCGGCGGGGGATTTAGGTCGCACCGACCTCCAGGGTGGCGGGCCGCCCGGCCCGCCCATCCGTGTGCGGGCGCTCAAAGACACCGGCTCGCCCATTCCTCGATGACCTCCTGCACCGCGCGCAGTCCATCGGTGAGGGCGGCCGGCCCGGGCTGCAGGATGATCGAGGATTTGATCTCGCGCACGAAGGCGTTGCGCACCGCCGGGACCGCGTCCCAGCCGGTCCGAGCCGCCACGGCCTCGGGCCGGAACCTCTTGCCGCACCAGGAACCCAAGATGATGTCGGGAGCGCGCCGCGGCACCTCACTCGCATCGGCGATGATTCGATCGCGACCGAGGGAGCGCGCGGCCAGCTCGGGGAAGCAGTCCTCTCCTCCCGCGATACCGATCAGCTCCGAGACCCAGCGGATGCCGGAAATCTGTGGCTCATCCCATTCCTCGAAGTACACCCGCGGACGGCGAGGGAGGGCGGCCGCGCGCGCACGAGCGGCCTCGAGCCCCGCCTCGAGCCGGCGCACCAGCTCGGCCGTCGGCGCTGCGCAGCCGATCATTCCGCCCAACGCGCGGATCATGCGCAGGATCTCGGCGACGCTGCGCTGGTTGAAAAGATGCACCTCGAGCCCCGCGCGCGCGAGCTGCGCGGCGATGTCCGCCTGCAGGTCCGAGAAGCCGAGAACGAGATCGGGGTTGAGCTCGAGAATGCGGTCGATCTTCGCGCTCGTGAATGCCGAGACGCGCGGCTTCTCCTTTCTCGCCCGCGGCGGCCTCACCGTGAAGCCGGAGATCCCGACGATGCGCCGCTCCTCGCCGAGCAGGTACAGCGTCTCGGTCGTCTCTTCGGTGAGGCAGACGATCCGTTGCGCAAATCCGTCGGCTGCGGTGGACATGCTGATTAGGATAGCAGGCACAGGGACGTGCCCCGCCGCCGCGGCTCGCGCTTACACCCGTGACATCGCAATGTCAGCCGCTTAACCTTGTCGGGCGATGTGGGCTCGAATCTGGACCTTCTTCGACAGGTGCTTCTTCGGTGCCGCCTCCCAAGGGACCGGGCGGGGGGCGCGCTGGCTTCGCGGATTGCGCTACCCCTACGCGGTGATCCGCGACCTTTCCCGCGGGGACATCACCCTGCGCGCGATGGGACTCGTCTACACGACGCTCCTCTCCCTCATTCCACTCGCCGCCTTCAGCTTCGCGATCCTCAAGATCTTCGGCGCGCGACGCGATCTCGAGCCAGTCGTATATGGGCTCTTCAGCGCCTTGGGTCCCGACGGTGCCTCGGAGCTCACTTCCCGTGTGATGGATTTCGCCAACAGCGTGAGCGGTGGGGTGGTCGGCTCGGTGGGCTTTGCGCTGCTCGCGTGGACGCTGGTCGGCACCATCAAGAAGGTCGAGGACAGCTTCAATTTCCTCTGGCGGGTACAGCAGCCCCGCAGCTTCGCCCGCCGGGTGAGCGAGTACCTGACCCTGATCGTGGTCGGGCCGGTGATCCTGGTCGTCTTCATCGGCATGTCGCGCCGCGCGTTGGAGAGCGCTCCGATCCGCGTGCTCGGGCAGCTGCCGCTCGTCGACATACTCACCACCACGGGGGTGAAGCTGGCGCCCTACGTCGTGGTAAGCGCGTTCTTCACGGCGCTCTACCTCTTCATCCCGAACACGCGCGTACGTTGGCGTCCCGCCCTCATCGGCGCGTTGGTCGCCGGGATACTCTGGGCGGCCGTGGGCAGGGGATTCACCGCCTTCGTGGTGCACTCCACCCGGCTCACCATCGTCTATGCCGGCTTCGCGCTCATCGTCGCGGCCCTGCTGTGGACCTACCTCGGCTGGCTGATCCTGCTCGCCGGGGCGCAGCTTTCCTTCTACATCCAGAACCCGACGTACCTGCGACTCGGCCTGCAGGAGCTCAAGCTCTCGAGCATCGAGATCGAGCAGCTCGCGCTGCGGACGATGTATCTGGTGGGGCGCACGTATCTCACCGGCGGCAGCCGCTGGAGCGTCAATGGGCTTGCGACCGAGCTCGGCCTGCCGGGCATCGCCGTGGCGCAAATGGTGGCGACATTGGAGGCGTCGGGACTGCTCGTGGTCACGGAGGACGATGAGCTGCTGCCGGCACGCGATCTCGGACACATCACGGTGAGCGAGATTCTGGATATCGCGCGCAATCAGCGCAGCGGACACTTCAGTCCGCGCGGCCTCTTCATACCGGCGGTGGATCGTCTGCTCGCGACCATCGACGAGGCGCGCCGCAGCCGCTGCGGTGAGCTGACGCTGCGCGATCTGGTGGAAGAGCGGCCGACGCTGACGCTCGCGGCGGGGAAGCGCAGCTAAAGGGTGAGCACGCCCTGGTCGGTTCCGACCAGCAGCACATCCGCGGGGCGGGCCGCGAACAGCCCCACGGTCACTACGCCCGCCAGGTTCGTGAGCTCGCGCTCGAGTCCCGGGGGATCCTGGATCGAGAGACCGTGCACATCGAGGATGTGGTTGCCGTTGTCGGTAACGTATCCCTGGCGCCAGACCGGTTGCGCGCCGCGCGCCTCGAGCTGGCGTGCCACGAGCGCGCGCGCCATCGGGATCACCTCGATCGGCAGCGGGAATGCCCCGAGGGTGCCGACGAGCTTGCTCTCATCGATGATGCAGATGAAGCGCGCCGCCGCCGCGGCGATGATCTTCTCGCGGGTGAGCGCGCCGCCGCCGCCCTTGATGAGGTGGTGTGCGCGGGTGGCCTCATCGGCGCCGTCGACGTAGAGCGACAGCTCCGCGACCTCATTGAGATCCAGCACCGGAATGCCGGCGGCAGCGAGCAGCGCCGTGCTGGCGTTGGAGCTCGATACCGCGGCGCGGATGCTCTTCGGATGGACCGCCAGCGCCTCGATCAGGAATCGCACGGTGGAACCGGTGCCGACACCGAGCACGATGCCGGCGGGGATATGCTGCAGAGCGGCTTCGGCGGCGCGTTTTTTCTTCGCATCGGCCGGCGAAGCGGTGCGGATGGCATCGGTCATGGCGAATCCACCCTCCGGAAATGAACGTGCCCGCCGGAGCGGGCACGAATCTCAATCGGTGTTACTCGGCGGCCGCCTGAGCGGCCGCCGAGCAAAGGCCTTACTTTTTCTTTGCAGCTTTCTTCTTGGCCTTCTTTTTCGCCTTCGCCATGTTGGCTCTCCAGTTGTCGGGTTAGTCCGAGGTCGGAGTATATACAGGTGAAACGAAAATACAAGCAAGGGCATGGGAGATGTGCTAGCGATCACGCGCGAATCGGATCACGCCGCGCTCGGTGATCACCCGATCGAGTGGCACGTCATGCGCCGCGGGTGCGATGCGTTCCACCTCCTGCAGAGCGTAGGCGACTCCGACGAGCAGTGGCGCGTGCCAGACCGAGCGCAGGCGGCGAAATGCGAACGCGCGATCGTAGTAGCCGCCGCCCATGCCGAGACGAGTGCCGTACCGATCGAAGGCGACGAGGGGCAGGAAGACGACATCGAGCAGCCGGGCGCTCGCGAGCTCCGCTCCTTCGGGCTCGGTGATGCCGAAGCGGTTGCGGCGAAGAGGACGTCGGAGCGGTCCCCGGGCGAGCGGCACGAAGCGCATGGCGCACACGCGCAAGCGGCGGTCGATGCGCGGCAGGTAGACGTGGCAACCGCGGCGCAGCGCGAGCGCGATCAGGCCCGAGGTATCGAGCTCTTCGGCGGTGGCGGCGTAGATGCCGATACGCTGACCGGGACGCAGGTTGAGCGCACGCTCGGCGTGATGCGCGACCTGCCTGGCGGCGCGAGCTCGATCGACGGCGGAAATCTCCCGGCGCTTGGCCCGGAGGGACGCCCGCAGGGATCTGCGGGCGTCGGCCATGCTGGAATCAGGAAGCGCCACCCGCCTGTGCCGGTGCGGACCGTTGCTCTCGAACCAGAGCAACAGGTGGGACGAGCTGAGACAGGTAAGGCTTTCCGCTCATGGCGGACTTGCACAGTGCTGCCCGCGAGCCCTGCCCCTTGGGTGTTTCAATTAGGGTCCGAGGTAACCCGGCCCGCTTGTCGAACACCGCAGGCGACGCCGGAAACTACTCTACACCAACGCCGCCGGCTTGTGGCGGTCGTGCGTCTCACAGCTCGAGTTGCTGGGCTCTCTCGAGCGCGGTCTCGACCCGCTCGCGGATCGAGCGCACCTTGCCCGCAGCCTCGCTCTCGGTCTTGGCGCCACCACCGCGCACCTGCAGCAGCTCGTTCGCCATGTTGAGCGCCACCATGACGGCGATGCGATCGAGACCCACGACCTTGCCACTGTCGCGGATCTCGCGCATGCGTCCGTTCAGGTACTCCGCCGCATCGAGCAGCGCCGAGCGCTCCTCGTAGGGGCAGGAGACCACGTACTCCTTCTCCATGATGCGCACGCTCACGCGCGCCTGATCCTGGCTGCTCATGCGCCATGCTCCAGGGTCTTCAGCCGACCGATCATCGCCTCGACACGGGTACGCACCTGCTCGTTCTTGGAAAGGAGCGAGGCGCGCTCGGTCGCCAGCGACTCGTGACGCTGACGCAATGCGCGGTTCTCTTCCCGCAAATGATCGACGGTCGCAACCAGCTCCTCGATGCGTCGCGTGAGGCGCGCCAGCTCGAGATCGAGCTGTGATTTGACGGTGTCGCTCATGCCGCCGACTATAGTGCCGCGCTCTCGGCGCGGTCAATCGTGACCGCTTCGGTTTCGCGGACACCCGGCTTAACGCGGTGGCGGAACTCAGAGGGCCTCCTGAGGCATAATGGGCCGTCCATGATCCAGGCCAACTACGCCGATATTCAGCGCGTCCTCACCGACGAGCGCGCGTTGGCCGATGCCGCCGAAGCGCATGGCACCCTGACGGGCTGCCTGTGCGCCGCCCTCGGCTACCGCTTCGAGGACTGGCTGCTGGAGATCCTGCCCGAGGGGCGGGCACAGCCACTGGCCGCGGCCACCTTGCGCGAGCTCTATTCCGAAACCTCCGGGGCGCTGCGCGCGCCCGACATGGATTTCGACCTGTTGCTGCCCGAGGACGCGCAGTCGATTGACGCGCGCGCCGCGGCGCTCGCCCAGTGGTGTCAGGGATTTCTCTACGGGCTCGGCTCCGGGGCCGTGCGCGACGCCGCCAGCCTGCCGGGAGACGTGGGCGAGATCGTACGCGACCTGACCGAGATCAGCCGCGTCGGCGTCGATATTGCACAGACCGAGGAGTCGAACGAGAGCGCCTACGCGGAGCTCGTGGAGTTCGTGCGTGTGAGCGTGCAGGTCGTGTTCGAGGAGCTCGAGCCCGTCAGAGACCAGCCCTCCTCACCCGGAGCACCCCTCCATTGATCCGGCAGAGGAACGGCCGCAGGCCGATTGGAACCGCCGCCCGGCGCGCGGCCCCCGCGCACGCCTCGCGCTCCTCGAGCGTCGCCCCGCAGGATCTGCGCAACGAGTTCGCACGCCGCCGACGCTCGCTCCTCAAGCTGATGGGCCGCGATTCCATTGCCATCCTGCCGGCGGCACCGGTGCGGCATCGCAACAACGACGTCGAGTACGCCTACCGGCAGGACAGCGACTTTTACTACCTGACCGGATTCGATGAGCCGGAGTCGGTCGCGGTGCTCGTCCCGGGGCGCGACCATGCGGAATACATTCTCTTCGTCCGCGAGCGCGATCCGGCGCGCGAGACCTGGGACGGACGGCGCGCCGGACCGGCGGGCGCGCGGCGGGTCTACGGCGCCAACGATGCCTTTCCCATCACCGACATCGACGAGATCCTGCCGGGTCTCATCGAGAACCGCGCCAAGGTCTTCTACTCCATGGGCATGTACCCGGAGTTCGATCAGCGGCTCGTCGGCTGGGTGAACGGGCTGCGCACGCAGGCGAAGAACGGCCGCCACGCGCCGCAGGAGATCGTCGCCCTCGATCACGTCCTGCACGACATGCGGCTCTACAAATCGCGGCTCGAGATCGGGCTCATGCGCGAAGCGGCGCGGATCGGTGCCCGCGCGCACGTGCGGGCGATGCGCTTCTGCCGGCCGGGATTGCGGGAATACGAGGTGATGGCGGAGATCGTTCACGAGTTCCGTCTGCGCAACGCCGATACCTCCTACCACCCGATCGTGGGCGGTGGCGCCAACAGCTGCATCCTCCATTACCGCGAGAACGATCAGCGGCTCAAGGCCGGCGATGTGCTGCTGGTGGATGCGGGCTGCGAGTACGAGTCCTACGCCTCGGACATCACGCGCACCTTTCCCGTCAGCGGTCGATTCTCGCCGGAGCAGCGCGCCGTCTACCAGGTCGTGCTCGATGCCAACCGGGCGGCGATCGCCAAGGTCCGCCCGGGCAACCACTGGAACGAGCCCCACGAGGCCGCGGTCCGCGTCATCACCCACGGCCTGGTGAAGCTGGGACTTCTCAAGGGCAGACCCGCGAAGCTCGAGCGCGATGGCGCTTACCGGCGATTCTTCATGCACCGCACGGGGCACTGGCTCGGCATGGACGTGCACGATGTCGGCGATTACAAGATCGGCGACGAGTGGCGGGTGCTCGAGCCCGGCATGGTGCTCACGATCGAGCCGGGCATTTACATTCCCGCGGGCGCTCGCGGCGTGCCGAAGCGCTTTCAGCGGATCGGTGTTCGCATCGAGGACGACGTCGTGGTCACCAAAAGCGGCGTCGAGGTGCTGACGGACGGCGCACCGAAGGAAATCGATGCAATCGAGAGATTGATGGCCGGGTGAGCGCCATGCCATCGGAAAAGAAGCCGGCGTTGCGCGAGTTCGACGTCGCCATCGTGGGCGGCGGCCTCGTGGGGGCGAGCCTGGCGCTGGCGCTGGCCGGTACGGCCGTGCGAGCGCTCCTCATCGAGAGCGTCGCGCCGGATTCCTCCACCCAGCCGAGCTTCGATGAGCGCACCACGGCGCTCGGCAACGCGAGCCGCCGGATCTTCCAGGGGCTCGGCGTCTGGGACGATCTGTCGCAGGAGACGGCGCCCATCCGCGCCATTCATGTCTCCGATGCGGGCCGGTTCGGGTTCGCCCGCCTGCGCGCCGAGGAGCACGGGATCGATGCCTTCGGCTATGTCGTTTCCAACAGAGTGATCGGCGCGGCGCTCTGGCGACGACTCCGGGCGGCAGGTGGCGTCGAGGTCCGCGTACCCGCGCGGATCGAGGATCTCGATATCACCACGGAGCGCGCCTATTTCACGGTGGCGACGAGCGCGGGCGGGCGCGAGGTGTGCTCGGCGAGTCTTCTGGTCGCGGCGGATGGGGCCCATTCGGCCGTGCGTGCGGCGGCGGGCATCGAGGCGGGAGTCGAGGATTACGACCAGGTGGCGATCGCCGCCGCCGTGCTCGGCGATCGCGCCCACGACGGCACGGCCTACGAGCGATTCACGCCGACGGGCCCGGTGGCGGTATTGCCGCTTCGCGGCGGCGGCTTCGGCACGATCTGGTCCTGCACGCCGCCGCACGCGACGGCGCTCCTGGCGCTCGATGATGAGGCCTACCTCGCCGAGCTGCAGAGCCGCTTCGGCTGGCGGGCCGGTCGGTTCCGCCGTATCGGCCGCCGCGCCTCATACCCGTTGAAGCTGACACGTGCGACGAGCTCCGTTGCGCGACGCACGGTGCTCATCGGCAATGCCGCCCAGGCACTGCACCCGGTCGCCGGACAAGGATTCAACCTCGGCCTGCGCGATGCCGCATTGCTCGCCGAGGTGATCGCGGGCGCGAGCGGCGATGCGGGGTCGGCGGAGCTGCTGCGGAAATTCTCCGACGGGCGTGCCGTCGACCGCGGCGGCGTGGTCCGCTTCACCGACGGCTTGGTGAGGCTTTTCGGCAGCCGGATGCCCGGAGTCAGTCTGATGCGCAACCTCGGACTCCTGGCGTTCGATCTCTCGCCACCCGCCAAGCGCGCACTCGCCCGGGTGAGTCTCGGGTTTGGCGGGCCGACGCCCCGTCTGGCGCGGGGACTGCCGCTACGGTGAGTACGACCCGGAACTCCGTGGCGACGAGCTCGGGGAAACCGCACTCCCCGGCTTCCGGTGAGCCGTTCGACGTGCTCATCGTGGGAGGCGGACCCGTCGGAGCGAGCGCGGCGGCGCTGCTCGAAGCCGGCGCGAAACGGTCGCGGCGCCCGCTGCGCATCGCGCTGCTCGAGGCCCAGCGACCCGCGCCGATCGCGCCCGATGCTCCGCTCGATGCGCGCGTCTCGGCGCTCTCGCGTGCGAGCGAGCGCATCCTCGGGTCGATCGGCGCCTGGCAGCGGATCCCGCGGTCGCGCCTGCAGCCCTACGAGCGCATGCGCGTCTGGCACGAGAGCGTGCAGCCACGCAGCGCGGACGTGCTCGAGTTCGATGCCGCGTACGCGGGCGAGCCGAACCTCGGCACCATCGCCGAGAACCGGCTGGTGCAGACGGCGGCCCTCGCGGCTTTCGAAGCCGCCGGGGGTGAGGTCATCACGGGTGAGCTCTCGCGCTTGCGCGTTCACGATCATCACGTGGAGCTCGAGACCAGCGCGGGCGCTTTCGCCTGCCGGCTGCTCGTCGGCGCGGACGGCGCGCGCTCCTCGGTGCGCGAGTCGATCGGCCTCTTCGCGGAAACCTCGAGCTACCGGCAGACCGCGATCGTGGCCAACGTGCGCACGGAGCTGCCCCACGAGGGTACCGCGTGGCAGCGCTTCCTGCGCACCGGCACGTTGGCCTTCCTGCCGCTCGCCGACGGCTGCAGCTCCATCGTCTGGTCCATCGACGATGCCGCCGCGGCGCCGCTCCTCGCCCTGTCGCAGACGGCCTTCGAGCAGGAGCTGAGGAGCCAATCGGATGCCGTTCTGGGCGCGCTCGAGCTGCGCACGGAACGGCTGTCGTTTCCGTTACGGAAGCTCACCGCCCACCGCTTTACCGCGCATCGGTGCGCGTTGATCGGCGATGCCGCGCATGTCGTACACCCGTTGGCCGGTCAAGGGGTGAACCTCGGCCTGTTGGATGCCGCGGCGCTCTGCGAGCTGATCGTGGCCGCGTGGCGAATGCGTGAGGATCCCGGCGCGCAGAGCGTGCTGCGCCGCTACGAGCGCTGGCGCAAGAGCGAGATCGAGCCCGTCGCTCTCGCGATCGATGGCTTCAATCGGTATCTCGCCCACGGGGTCGGTCCGCTCTCGCGCATCGCACAGCGCGGACTCGCCCTGGTCAACCGTACCCAGGAGGTGAAGCGGTTCTTCATCAGCCGCGCCCTCGGGCTCGATGGCGAGCTGCCGCAGATCGCGCGCCGACCCCCCTCGGCGCCGGCGCCCTAGGTACGGGGGTGAGCCCCGCCGCCGCAGGGGGCGGGCGCCGGGCCGGGCACGCTGCCCGGATCCCCCGCTTCATATGAGAGGGATCGCATCGATCTTCGCCGCGCAGATGAAGTCGTTTTCCGACAGCCCCCTGATGGCGTGCGTGGTGTATTGCACCCGGCAGTAGTTGTAGCCCACCTCGAGGTCGGGATGGTGATCCTCGATGTTGGCGATGTGCGCGAGCGCATTGACGAAGCTCATCGTGCGGTAGAAGTCCTTGAACTTGAACGCCCGCCGCAGGCACGGGCCTTCCTTCGAGAGGACCCACTCGCTCGAGAGCTGCTCCATGAGCAGCTGCGCCTCTTTCGCGGAGTAGGGCGCGACGCCGCCTTCACAGGGTTTGCAATGCCTCTCGGCGAGCTCGGTCATACGTGTCTCCTCGCAACGGTCGATCAGGCGACTGTGGCCCCGGCAGCGACGTTCTTCTTGTTGAAGCGTCGAGCGACGTAGTGCTCGAGCAGCTCCTGGAATTCCTCCGCGATCCGATCGCCCTTCAGGGTCACCGTCTTCTCGCCATCCTCGTAAACCGGCGCCACCGGCCGCTCACCGGTTCCCGGGAGGCTGATGCCGATGTTGGCGTGCTTGCTCTCGCCCGGTCCGTTGACGACGCAACCCATGACGGCGACGGTCATATCCTCCACGCCGTCGTACTCGCGACGCCACTCCGGCATGCGGTGGCGAATGTGACTCTGGATGCGCTGCGCGAGCTCCTGGAACACCGTGCTCGTCGTGCGTCCGCACCCGGGGCAGGCCGTCACGAGCGGCAGGAAGGAGCGCAGCCCCATGGTCTGCAGGATCTCCTGCGCCACGATCACCTCCTGCGTCCGATCGCCGCCGGGCTCGGGCGTGAGCGAGACACGGATGGTGTCGCCGATGCCTTCCTGCAGCAGCACCGCCATGCCCGCTGTCGAAGCCACGATGCCTTTCGAGCCCATGCCCGCTTCGGTCAGGCCGAGATGCAGCGGGTACTCGCAGCGCGCGCCGAGGTCGCGGTAGATCGCGATCAGATCCTGCACGCCGCTCACCTTGGCCGAGAGAATGATGCGGTCATGAGCGAGTCCCAGCTCTTCGGCGCGACGCGCGCTCTCCAAAGCCGAGAGCACGACGGCGTTGCGCATGATCTGCTGCGCCGTCAGGGGCTCCGCCCGCGTGGAGTTCTCATCCATCAGACGCGTGAGCAGGTCCTGATCGAGACTGCCCCAGTTGACTCCGATTCGCACCGGCTTGCCGTAGCGGCAGGCGGTCTCGATCATCTCGGCGAATTGCGGGTCGCGCTTGCTGCCGCGTCCGACGTTGCCCGGGTTGATCCGGTACTTGGCGAGCGCCTCGGCGCAACCCGGGTGCTCGCGCAGGAGCTTGTGGCCGTTGAAGTGAAAATCACCGATCAGCGGCACCGCCACGCCGAGCTGATCCAGCCGGTTGCGGATGTGCGGCACGGCTTGCGCGGCTTCCGCCGTGTTCACCGTGATGCGAACCAGCTCCGATCCCGCGCGCGCGAGAGATTTCACCTGCTGCGCGGTGCCCTCGATATCGGCCGTATCGGTGTTCGTCATCGACTGCACGACGATGGGCGCGGGACCACCCACCCGGATGGGGCCGATCGACACCTGCACGGATCTGCGACGCTGGATGGAGGACATGGTACCTGCCGGAGGAGCGCTTCCTGGGACCATACATTTTAATGCTATGATGCGCTCACCCCATAATCGGTCTGTCCGGAGAGATTCCGGCCGACGCCGGAACGCCGAAGGCGCAAGCTCCGCCCGGAAACGCTCAGGCACATGAACGGCAGATCGCGGGGGCTCTGGAGAGCGGCGGTCGCGCGTGCGCCCGCCCACCGAAGGGGAGTGGCGCCGTCGGCGCCCGATCTCTCAGGTCACCGGACAGAGGGCGGCAAGGGCATTCCTGTGCCCGCCGTTCATCGAGTCCGGAGTGCCTGTGCCACGACGAACCCCGCTATTCGAACTGCACCAGAAGCTTGGCGCCAGAATCGTGGATTTCGGCGGCTGGGACATGCCGCTGCAATACGGCTCCCAGATTGCGGAGCATCACGCGGTGCGCCGCGGCGCCGGCATCTTCGATGTCTCCCACATGTGCATCGTCGATCTCGAAGGGCCACGCGTCCGGGCGTACCTCTCCCATCTTCTCGCCAACGACGTCGGCAAGCTGAAGGTGCCGGGCAAGGCACTCTACGGCTGCATGCTCAAAGAGTCGGGCGGCGTCATCGACGATCTCATCGTCTATTTTCTCGGCGAGTCGTGGTTTCGGGCGGTCGTCAACGCCGGCACGCGCGACAAGGATCTCGCGTGGATGCGCCAACACGCCGGCAAATTCGGCGTCGCGCTTCACGAGCGCACCGACCTTGCCATGCTGGCCGTGCAGGGACCGGAGGCCCGTGGCAAGACGGCGAGCCTGCTGCCGGCGGCGGCCGCGACCCGCGCGCTCGCTCTCGAGCCCTTCTTTGGACGCGAGATCGACGCTTGGTTCATCGCGCGGACGGGCTACACGGGCGAGGACGGCTTCGAGATCATGTTGCCCGCGAGCGAAGCCGAGCGCGTGTGGCAGGCATTGAATTCCGCCGGCGTCGCTTCCTGCGGCCTCGGCGCGCGCGATACGCTGCGGCTCGAGGCCGGCATGAACCTCTATGGCAACGACATGGACGAGAGCACGCACCCGTTCGAGTCCGCACTCGGCTGGACGGTGGCGCTCGATCCGCCGGCGCGCGATTTCATCGGCCGCGAGGCGCTCGAGGCGATTCGCTCGGGCGGCAGCGAGCGCAAGCTCGTGGGCCTGCTGCTGAGCGATCGCGGCGTCCTGCGCGCCCATCAGAGAGTCGTGGTGCCCGATGACGGCTCCGGTGAGATCACGAG
>Ga0335078_10001275_pt1 | contig 38238 bp, 23 predicted proteins | sample Lox_Sample_32_FD_206711 | JGI IMG/M metagenome (GOLD analysis project Ga0335078, IMG submission 206711) | Soil microbial communities from Loxahatchee National Wildlife Refuge, Florida, United States - Lox_Sample_3.2 | ecosystem: Environmental > Terrestrial > Soil > Wetlands | place: USA... | reverse complement strand
TGATCTTGATGACCTCGCCGGCGCCCTCCTGCCGCAGAATCTCGAGAATGATTCGCCGCGCATCGGCCGCGTCTGCCGCCCAGTGCACCTGGCCACCTGCCGCTGTGCACCGCTCTTCAAATTGCTCGAGATACGCGCCGAGATTTTCGAGCACCTCATCCTTAATGCGAGCGGCAGCGGCGCGCAGGGCCTGCCAGTCGGTCTTCTCGAGCACCAGCCGCGCCCGCTTGGCCCCGATGACGTCGATGGCGTGCTCCACGTTCTTGCGCAGCTGCGGATTGCGCAACACCGGCAGCGCTGCGACTGGAAACGGCGGCGCCAGCGCCGGATCAAGAACCGGGTGCCCGCCCGCCGCGCTCACGAGAACACCTCGGCCGGCTGCGTCTCCGTACTCGCCAAGATCTGCGCCATGTGAATCGTTCTCATGTCGGCGAATTGCCGGTGCATGGCCCCGCCCAGGTGCATCAAGCAGCTGTTGTCGAGCGCCGTGCAGAACTCCGCTCCCGTCGCCAGCACATCCTCCAGCTTTGCCCCCAGCATGGCCGACGATACGTCGCCGTTCTTTACGCTGAACGTCCCGCCGAACCCGCAGCAGCGCTCCAGATTCCCCAGCGGCATCAGCTGCAGCCCGCGCACTTTGCGCAGCAGCTTGTATGGCCGCTCGCCCAATTGCAACGCCCGCAGCCCGTGGCAGCTGGCGTGATACGTCACCCGGTGGGGAAAGTATGCGCCCACGTCCTCCACGCCCAGCCGGTCAACCAGGAACTCGCTCAGCTCGTAGACGCGCGGCAGCAGCGCCGCAAACTGCTCGCGCAGTTTTTCGTCGCCGAGCTCTTGGAAGAGGCCGGGGTACTGGTCGCGCATCATGGCTACGCACGACGACGACGGCACCACCACGGCCTCGGCATCCATATACAGGCCCACCAGCCGCCTAGCCTGGCTGAACGCCTCGCGCCGGAACCCGGTATTGGCGTGCATCTGCCCGCAACACGTCTGCCCCGCCCTGAACTCAACCTCCACGCCCAGCCGTTCCAGCAACCGCACCACCGCCCGGCCCGTCTCCGGAAACAGCGTGTCGTTGTAGCAGGTAATGAAGAGCGACGCGCGCATAGGCCTCACTTCCCCACAAGTCTACATCGAAATCTGGCTTTTCAAGCACGATCCCGAAAAAAATTCCCTATTGCAAACCAGCCTTTTCATCCGTCATTTCCTGCCCTCAATCCGGATCGCGGAACCGCTGCCTCGCCGGCCTACCGACTCGCTGCCTCGCTGACTCGCTGACCCGCCCCGCACTCCCTGCGTCTCTAGAACTGGTTGCATAAATGGCGGCGGGAGATGAGGAAACATCTCTCAGGGGCTAAAGCCCCGATGTTTTCGCGGCTTTTACGGCACGACCGAAGAGCATGCGGAAAAAGTCCGAATAGGGAGAGAAAGTGGCAGGCTCGAGATGAGCAGGGGCTGAAGCCCGCGATCTTTTTGCGAAACTTACGGCCCGGCTCAAGTCACCCCACGGACGTGGACCTGTCCGTGGGGACCCCGAGAAGCCGTGCCCTTGTTACAAAGCCACCTCCGTTTGAGTTTCTCCGCAATCTATAAAGTCGTGCCCTTTCAAAAGTAGATTGTGTGCGACCAGTTCTTGGGACCAGGCCGTATAGACATATACGCGGAACGTCGAAGGAAGCGTATGCGCCAGACCCGGCAATCTCCAGGTGAAAAATGCAAGTCCTTCGACTCAGTTTGGCGCGTAATCGCGCCAAACTTCGCTCAGGATGACCAGCAGCATATTGAAGCCAGCAACTTAGTCGGCCACTATATATCGATAAGGGCTAATCCCTAATCCCTGCTCCTTCGTCTAAATCTGCGAGTCTTCCGCGTGTGCTTCGGGGGCACGCGGCGTTTCACCTGCTTCTCATTTCATCCGGTTTCAAGCGTTCGTTTTAGATTGGTGCGGATGCACAACCTCGCGCTGTGCCGGTACGACCAGGGCATTTGATCTGCCCAGCCCGGCGGCGTGCGCCTGCTCCTCTTGCGCTCCCCGGCCTGTTTTGTCCTATGCTTGAAGTGTTCTCAAGTTCGAATAGATTTCCCACAGCAACCCGGGGCCACACCGGTTCTCTTCGCTCGCCGCTCTTTCCCCTCTCCGGATTTTGTTTCAAAGAAAGGTCCAGGAACCTGTTCCTATGACAAAAATGTGCTCGCTCCCCCTGTGTGTATTGGCCGGTGTCCTCCTCTGTTCCGCGGCAGCCCTTGCGCCGCAGGCCGCAATCGCCCAACAGGCCGCCACTGCGCCGCTGGCCGCTCCCGCCGTACGCATTACCAGTCCCATTGACGAGACCCAGCTCGTCACCCTGTCGCACACCGTGCATCCGCTGGCCAACGCCGCCAACGACCGCGGCGCGGCTCCCGACGGCATGCAGCTCGACCGGCTGCAACTGGTGCTGCAGCGCAGTCCCGCGCAGGAGACGGCCTTGCGCCAGATGATCTCGCAGATGCACACGCCGGGCTCGCCCAGTTACCATCAGTGGCTGACCCCCGGCCAGTTCGGGGCGCAGTTCGGCGCCTCCGACCAGGACATCACCACCATCGAGACCTGGCTCGCCGGCCACGGCTTCGCCGTCTCCAAGGTGAATCCCGGCAAGGGCACGCTCGAGTTTTCAGGCAGCGTCGCGCAGATGCGCGACACCTTCCACACGCAGATTCACAAGTATGTCGTCAACGGCGAGACGCACTATGCCAATGCCAATGACCCGCAGATTCCGGCTGCCCTGGCGCCGGTGATCGGCGGATTCTCATCGCTCAACAACTTCCGCCCCAAAAGCTACATTCAGAAGCTGGGCAAGGCCGGCTTCAATCCCACCACGCACGAGGTGACACCGCAGTGGACCTGGGGCACCGCAGCCAGCTCCTTCTACGTGCTCGCCCCCGGCGACTTCGCGGTGCAATACGATCTGAACCCGCTCTATAGCTCCAACGTCAACGGCACCGGCCAGACCATTGCCATCATCAACGAATCCAACATCAACATTGACCTGGTCAACCAGTTCCGCTCTCTCTTCGGCCTTCCCGTCAATCCGCCCCAGATCATCATCGACGGCAACGATCCGGGCGTCGACGGCGTCAACAACCCCTCCGGTCCCAACTACGCTTCCTTTGAGGCTTATCTCGACGTCGAGTGGTCGGGGGCGGTTGCGCCGGACGCCACCATTGATCTGGTCATCGCCGCCGACACGGCCATGGAAGACGGCCTGCTCCTGGCCATGGAGCGCGCGGTCTACAGCAACGTTGCGCCCGTTCTGAGCCTCAGCTTCGGATCCTGCGAAGCCTCTATCGGCGCCTATAACGGATTCGTCAACGCCCTCTGGGAGCAGGCTGCCGCGCAAGGCCAGACGGTGATGGTCTCGGCCGGCGACAGCGGCTCGGCGGGCTGCGATAGCAGTGGCAGCGAGTTCGCCGTCGATGGCCAGGCCGTGAACGGCTTCGCCTCGACGCCTTACAACGTGGCCGTGGGCGGAACCGACTTCTACTACAGCGACTACGCCACCGGCGGCGCCAGCGCCAAGACTGACTGGAATACAACGCTCTCGACCTCGCCCGCGGTATCGCTGCTAAAGCCGCTCCCCGAGCAGCCTTGGAACGACAGCCAGTACGGTCTCAACATCGTCACCTTTTACCAGGACGAGACCTACAGCACCGAGACCACGATTGCGGCCGGCAGCGGCGGCGCCAGCAATGCCGCCATCTGCAGCAACAACACCTTCAGCAGCACCGGCGTGTGCACGGGAAGCATGAGCGGCTACCCCAAGCCGTCATGGCAAACCGGAACCGGCGTCCCCAGCGACGGCGTCCGCGACCTGCCCGACGTCGCGCTGTTTTCGGCCAACGGCAACAATCTGAGCTTTTACCCCATCTGCGCCGAGGACGGCGACTGCCAGCCTGCTTCGGGAGGCAATCCCATCCAGATCTCCGGCGTGGGCGGCACCTCTGCCTCCGCGCCTTCGTTCGCCGGCATTATGGCCCTCGTCAACCAGCAGTACGGCCGCCAGGGCCAGGCCGACAATGTTCTGTACAACCTCAAGTCGCAATATCCGGCGGCGTTCCACGACATCACCAACGGCACCAACTCCGTGCCCTGCGAATTCACGCCCACGTTGAGCCCGAACTGCATCTCGGTCACGAGTCCCATCAGCCTTCAGGGCAGCAATGGAGCTTTGTACGAGGAAGGCCAGATCGGAACCGGAACGACAGCCGAATACAACGCCGCCGCCGGATACAACCTGGCCACCGGTCTCGGCACCATCGACGCGAATGTGCTGGTCACCGACTGGAACAAGATCACGCTCGCCGGCACCTCGACCACCTTGAACGCGACACCGACCAGCTTCCAGCATGGAAGCGCGGTTTCCCTCAGCGGCACAGTGAGCGAAACCTCGGGAAGCAAGACTCCCACCGGCAACGTTGCCCTTATGTCCGACAGCACCGAGCCCATCCAGCAGGGCCAGGGCCTGGCCACCACGCTCAACGGCTTCGTGGGCAGTTTCCCGCCGGGCACCTATGCGCTCAACTCGAGCGGCCAGTACTCGGGCAGTGCCAGCACTCTGCCCGGGGGCACCTACAACATCTGGACTTCTTATGGCGGCGACAGCAGCAACGCCGGAAGCCTCTCTGCCAAGACCCAGATCACGGTAACGCCCGAAACCAGCGGCATCTTCTTCCAGGCAATTTCGCCGGCTGGAACCGCCACCGCCGGCTCCTCAGCGGGCACAAGCGTGGACTACGGCACGCAGATTCTTCTGAGCGCCCAGCCCGCGCCTACCTCGAAGAACCAGCTCTCGAATTTCGAAACCTGTACCTCCAGCTGCCCGGTTTTCACCATTCCCACCGGGACGGTCACCTTTACTGACTCCGGAACCAGCCCGATTCCTGCCGTCACTCAGGTCCTGAACGCCGAGGGCGACGCCGAATACAACGCTCCCTTCGCCGTCGGCGCGCATTCGGTCACCGCGAGCTACAGCGGCGACAAGAGCTACAACGCGTCCACCGCGTCGGCCATCACCCTTACGGTGGTCAAAGACACCCCCACGCTGCTGCCCTTCACCACGATCACAACTACCGCGGGCGACCTGATCAGCGGCCCCGGGCAGCAGACCATCATCACCGTGCAGGTAGCCAACAACGCCCAATACTCCTCCGCAACATCGACGGGTATCTATCCCGTTCCGGTCGCCCCGCCCACAGGCACCATTACGCTGAGCAACAGTTCCATTTCGTCGCTCAATACCAGCGCGCCGCTCAGTGCCTATGTCGACCCGTCCACCGGAGCCGAATCCGGCGTGGCCAACTTCCTGGTCCCAGCCAATACCGCGGCCGGAAACTATACGGTCACCATCGCCTATAGCGGAGACACGAATTACAACGGCATCGCCGCATCCAGCAACACCACTCTCAATTTCGCGATCTACAACACCGCTAACGACGGCGGGCTCAACTCGACCACGACCGCCACCATGACGGGCAGCATCTCGCCCAACTCCACCATCCTCGTCACAGGCTCGGTGTCCGGCCCGGCGAGCAACGATCCGGCCCCGACCGGCTACATCTACGTTTATTCCTCGGGCAACTACCCGACGGCGATCTTCGTCAACCCGTCGGTCGCCGACACCTCAACGTTCTCGGTGGCACTCAACAGCACGGCGCTCTTCCAGGGCGCGAACTTCGTCACCCTCCAGTACTCGGGCGACAGCCACTACAATCCTTCCGCGTTTGTGCTGAACAACAACTCCGCCATCAACAACCCGCTGGCCGACTTCTCGCTGGTCCCCAACTCCACCATCGTGCCCGTGAGCATCAGCGCCGGCGCCAACAGCGGAACCGACACCATCAACGTCACTTCAATCAACGGCTTCAACGGCACGGTCAACCTGACGTGCAAGGCGACATCGCCACTCACCTGCAGCATCTCGCCCAACCCGTCGCTCAGCGCCGCCACTCCCGCCACGTCTACGCTCACCATTAACGTCCCGGCCAGCGCGCCCAACGGGAACTACGATGTGCTGGTCACGGGCGTGGACGCAACCACGAGCGAGTTCATCCACACTTTGGCAATCACTGCCGACGTTTCCGGCTCCGGCCCGGCTGAAACGCTTACCAACAGCGGCAACGTCACCGTCACCCAGGGCGCCACTACCGGCAACACCTCTACGATCACCGTCACGCCTTCGGGCGGATTCACGGGAGTGGTGAATCTGACCTGCGCAGTGACTTCGCAGCCGACCAACGGCAACCTCACCTGCAGCGCCGCCGCCAACCTGAGCCCGACTTCGGTGGATATTACCAGCACCGGCGCCCTGACCTCGACCCTGGCGGTCGCGACGACGTCATCCACCACCCCGGGCAGCTATCAGATCACGGTCACCGGCACCTCCGGCGGTCTCACCTCGACCACTGTCGTCAACGTCACGGTCAACCTGCCCCAGGATTTCGCGCTGTCGAATAGCGGCGCTATCTCCACCAACGCGGGCGCCACCACCGGCAACACAGCCACCATCGCCGCCAGCGCCCTGAACGGGTTCACAGGAACCATCAACCTGACCTGCGTGGTCACCACCTCGCCGACAGGCGCGGCAGTCCCGCTCACCTGCAGCACCTCGAATCTGAGCCCAACGTCCGTGGTCCTTCCCGGCGGGCCAACCACCTCGACTCTCACCGCCAGCACCACGTCTTCGACGACACCAGGCGGCTACATCATCACGGTGACCGGAACCTCCGGCAGCGACGTCCACACCACTACGGTCCAGGTCTCGGTGTTTGCGGCGCAGACGCCGAGCTTCACCGTCTCGGCCACGAGCCCGTCGGCAATCTCGCCGGGCAGCTCGGGTACATCGAACATCACGGTGAGCGCCGGTACGACGGGTTACGCCGGAACCGTTACCCTCGCCTGCACGCCCAGCGCGAGCAACCCGACGAACCAATCGGGGGATGCGCCCACCTGCACCATCACCTACACAACCGGCTCATCCATTACACTCACTTCCGGCACGACCAGCGGCACGGCGACCGCGTCGGTCTCAACCACGGCCGCTTCGGCTTACCTGGTCCGTCCCAACTTCTTCAAAGGGGACGGTTGGCTGGGCGCGGGCGGCGGCGCGGTGCTTGCCCTGCTCGTCTTCTTCGGCATCCCGGCACGGCGGCGCAGTTGGCGCTCCATGCTCGGCATCCTTGTCGCGCTGGTAGCGCTGGGCATGCTGTCGAGCTGCGGCGGCGGAAGCAGCGGCGGCGGCAATCCGCCTCCACCGAACAATCCCGGAACCACTGCCGGAACCTACACCTTCACGATCACAGGCACGGGCAACCCCACGGTGTCGCCCGCGCCCACCGGAACCTTCACGGTCTCGGTGAACTAGATCAACCGAACCAAGCACTGATCGGGCCCTTCCCTGGGGAGGGCCCGCGCTTTTTCGTTGCCTCGCTCTCCCAGTCCCTACGTCCCGGTCCTGTTTTTGCGCCGTCATCCTCTATTATTTGATGGTGCAAACGATACGCGTAGACACGCCTTCGGCGAAGTACGACGTGGTTTCGGGCAGTGGTTTGCTCGAGACGCTGGCGCCGAGGATGGAACGGGCGGTGGGACGGTTGCCGCGGCGAATCTTCGTCCTCACCTCGCCGGAGATCTGGGCCTTATGGAACGAAAGGTTCCTGCGCTCGTTCACCGAGCCGCCGGTGACGCTGTTTCTTCCCCCGGGCGAACGCTACAAGACCATGGCCAGCGTGGAGCGGCTGACGCGCGAAATGGTGCGCGCCGGCGGCGACCGCAGCTCGCTGCTGATCGCCTTTGGCGGAGGCATTGTGGGCGACGTGGGCGGGTTTGTGGCGGCGGTATTTATGCGCGGGATTCCCTACGTTCAGGCGCCGACGACGTTCCTGGCGCAGGTGGACTCAAGCATCGGCGGCAAGGTAGGCGTGAACCTGCCCGAGGGCAAGAACCTGGTGGGCGCGTTTCACCAGCCGCGGGCGGTGTTTGCCGATCTGGGCGTGCTGGGGACGCTGCCCGATCGCGAGCTGCGCGCGGGGCTGATGGAAAGCGTGAAGGCGGGGATCATTGGCGACCGCGCGCTGGTGCGCTTTATGGAAGAGCACGCGGACGCGGTACTGAACCGTGATCCGAGAGCTCTGGAGCGGGTGATTGGCGCATCCATCCGGATGAAGGCGGGGGTGGTGGGCGACGACGAGCGCGAGAGCGGGCTGCGCATGATCTTGAACTTCGGGCACACCGTGGGCCACGCGCTGGAACAGGCGACGCGCTACAAGGCCATGCTGCACGGCGAAGCGGTAGGGTGGGGCATGGTGGCGGCGCTGGCGCTGGCGCGGCGGCGGGGAACCATCACAGGCACGCAAATGGAGCGGATGGAGAAGCTGATCTACCGCTACGGGCCGCTGCCCAGGCTGAAGGTGAGCGCGGCGGGTGTGATGGCGGCGACCGCGCGCGACAAAAAGAACGTGGGCGGCGTGCGGCGCTTTGTGCTGCCCATCGGGATTGGCGACGCGGGCGTGGTGGAGGATGTGACGCCGCAGGAGCTTGAAGCCGCGGTGAAATACATGATGGTGAGAACGAGAACGGAAGGGACGTAGGGACCAGGGCATAGAAAGACGGTGAGCGGATTAGCGAGTCAGCAAGTCAGCGAGCCAGCAAGTCAGCGAGCTGGGATGGCCTTCCCGGCGATTATCTCGAGTAGAAAAGTTCAATACAAATGCAGGTCCTTCGACTCGTCCGCTGCGCGGACTCGGCTCAGGATGACCGATTGAATCGCACCTTGTTTCAGGCGACGCGCTCGATCCAGAAGCTGCACGGCCACACATTCTTGCCGTCGAGCGTGGGCACAAACACCCTGAGCGAGGAGGGGATGCGCTCAAAGCTGCCCTCCCAGGCCGGGAATGCCGCGCGCAGAACGTCGGGATGAAAATGCTGCATGGCGCTGCCGGACCACACCACCTTGAATGCGCGATTGAACGACAGGAACGCCTCGAGCATGTATTGCTCGCCCCAGAAGCACAGGTTCTTCTTGACAAATTTCTCGGGGTAATCGAAGGGCGCAAAGATGTCGTGGAAGTGGACCAACACGCCGGGCGCCAATTCGGGCAGGATGCGCAGGCATTCGTGCACGACGTCGCTGTCCATGGACACTACGTGGCTGGAATCGATGAACAGGATGTCGCCGGAGCCGAGGGCGCGAAAGAGGCCTAGTGGTGCGTCCTGGACCTTTTTCGGGATGAGCTGCGTGAGGCCGGGCACGCCATCCTTGAGAAATTGCGCAGCATGCGGCTCGATGGCGATGAACTCGGTGTAGAAGCCTTCGGCGGCGTTTTTGCGGACCGCGGTTGCCATCGCCAGCGTGGTGTTGCCGCTGCCGACTTCGACGATGCGCCTGGGCTTGCGGCGGCGCACGAAGGCGTAGGCAATCTCGGCATCGACGCGCTCAAAAAAACCGTTATTGAAATGGAACTCGCCATTTTGGTGCCGGCCTTGTTCAGCAAAGTTACATTCCGCGATGTAGGGCGCGAGGTCCGACTGCAGTCGCTGCACCTGTTCGCCAAGGCGGTAGTCGAAGGCCGCGCAGGGACGGCACGCGCGCCAATCCTTGTCGCGAAAGGATTTGAGGCTGGGAATGGGAAAGTAGAAATGCTCCGGCGTAACGCTGAGACCCAAGCCGCCTTGCACAAATTGAAAAAGGGAGGAGAGAGTGGCTCTCACCCTGGGGCTTCGTAAGATACTCGACACGACCGACACCTCTAATAAATGGACAAGGCTTGCAAGCAGTTCAGGCGAATCCGTCCCAGGGGTCAATTCCCGGGCCCAATCAGGTGAGATGCGCTCTCCGCGCAAAAGGCTTGAAGCCTGGATGAAATCGCTTACGGGAGCCGGTTGCCGCGGCGCAAAAAACTATAACCCGCAACCGCGGCCCGGCCGGAACATCCATAATGGTTGTGGGGATTGGCCCCATGCTTCCCCGAAATTTCCCCATTCCCGCCAAAACAACCCAACCAGAAAGAGAAGAGGATGAGCGAGCAGCCGATGTACCGATGGCTTGAGCAGCAGGGCGAGGCATTTGGCGCGCCGGGGCTGGCGCCGCGCTGGACGTCGAGCGTGAAGGATGCGGTGGTGACCGCCTACGCAGCGTCGAGCCACATCTGGTTTACGTGTTCGCACGGCATTCTCAACGAGATCTACTTTCCCACCATCGACCATCCTCAAACGCGCGACATGGGATTCCTGGTGACCGACGGCGAGACGTTTGTGCATGAGGAGAAACGCCACCTGTTGAGGACGTTCGAATACATCGATCCCGAGGCGCTGGGAGTGCGCTATGTGAATCGCGATCCCGAGGGGCGCTACAGCCTGACCAAGGCGATTATCTGCGACCCGCATCATGCCGTGGTGCTGCAGCACGTGCGCCTGGAGGGGCATGAGGATCTGCTGGCGCGGCTCAAGTTGTATGCGCTGCTGGCGCCACATCTTGGCGGCGGAGGCGCGGAGAACTCGGCCCGCGCCCTGGACCTGGCCGGGCACAATGTTCTGCTGGCATGGAAGAACCAGTGGTCGCTGGCGATGACGGCCAGTTGCGGTTTCACGCGCATGAGCTGCGGGTTTGTGGGCGCGAGCGACGGCTGGCAGGACCTGATGCAGAACCTCAAGATGGATTGGGAGTTCGGGTCGGCGACGAACGGCAACGTGGCGGTGATGGGCGAGATCGACCTGGGGTGCGTCACGGGCGCGAACTCCGCTGTTGTCGAGAGCTTTCCAGTACCCGGCGTGCGCGAGTTCACGCTGGCTATCGCGGTTGGCGAGGGACATCATACGGCTTTGCAGAAGATGATGGGTTCGCTGGCGGAGCCGTTCGAAGAGCAGTCGGAACGGTTCATGGAACAGTGGAGGCGGGCACAATATCCTGCGCAACTGGTCGCGAAGGCACAGGATGGCGGCATGTTATTGCGAGCCAGCCAGGCGGTGTTGCTGACCCACGAGGACAAGTCATTTCCGGGTGCATTTGTAGCGTCGGCGTCGATTCCGTGGGGGCAGGTGAAGGGCGACGACGACCTGGGCGGCTACCACCTGGTGTGGACGCGCGACATGGTGCAGACGGCCACGGCGCTGCTGGCCTGCGGCCGCATCGAAACCGCGCGACGGGCGCTGGTATATCTGGCTTGCACGCAGCAGCCCGATGGAGGCTTCGCGCAGAACTTCTGGATCGACGGAACACCCTACTGGAGGGGCAAGCAACTGGACGAAGTGGCGTTTCCACTGATTCTGGCGTGGCGGCTTTGGAAGGCGGAAGGCCTGGGCAAACTGCACATGTTCCCCTTCGTGGAGCGGGCGGCGGGATGGCTGGTGCGGAATGCGCCCATCACCCATCAGGATCGCTGGGAGGAGAATGCCGGCTATTCGCCCTCGACGCTGGCAGCGGTGATCAGCGGGCTGATCTGCGCGGCAGAGATGGCGCGGGCGTACGAGGCGGAGGAACTGGCGCAGTTCCTTGAGGAGTATGCCGACTGGATCGAGGGACACCTCGAAGATTGGACGGTGACCAATAACGGCGTGCTGTTGCCTGAAGTGAAGCGGCACTACATGCGCATCCGGCCGCCGGAGTGCGGCGAGGCCTACGCGCACGAGGAGTGCGGGAAGGAATTGATCGTTTTAACAAACCAGCCGCCGGGAGGGCGGACGGAATTTGAAGCGCGCGAGATCATCGACGCCGGCTTTCTGGAACTTGTCCGCTACGGGGTGCGGCGCGCCGACGATCGGTTGATTGTGGACTCATTGAAGGTGGTGGACGCGGTGCTCAAGCGCGATCTGCCGCAGGGGCCGGGATGGCTGCGCTACAACCACGACGGTTACGGGCAACACCGGGATGGCGGACCCTACGAGGGATGGGGCCAGGGACGCGTATGGCCGCTGCTGACCGGCGAGCGCGCACACTACGAGCTGGCTGCTGGACGCGATATTGGCGCGTTGGTCGGGAGTTACGAGGAGTTTGCGACGTCGGGCCAACTGATTCCGGAGCAGGTGTGGGATGCGGCCGATTGCCCGAAGCACCATTTGCTGAAGGGACGGCCCGCGGGCTCGGCGGTCCCGCTGGTATGGGCGCATGCGGAATATCTCAAGTTGTTGCGCTCGCTGTTCGACAACAAAGTCTTCGATCGCATCGAACCGGTGTATCAGCGCTACTGCGCGCCAGAGGGACATCAAGGGCTGCGGCGCGGGTTGGAGATTTACAGCCGCCAGCGGCCGATCCAGAGAATGAATGCAGGCAGCACGCTGCGTATTCTGGGCGATGCCTTCTTTCACGTGGTGTGGACCGATGACGGCTGGAAGACGGTGAAATCGGCAGTCAGCCAGGGACTGGGCAGCGCGGGATTCAGCGGCGATGTGACTCCGGAGGCAGCAAGCAGCGAATTGGAGTGGACGTTGCACTGGCCGGAGCGGAACGCCTGGCTTGGATACAATGTGAAGGTCAAGATCGATGCGCCCTGATGTGATTTCTGCAGGCGAGCGCGTACTTTGCGGAAAGGAAATGGCGGATTATATGTCTTCGAGCATTGCATCTCTCTCGCTCGATCAGTTATCGATCGATACTTTGCGCCTGCTCGCCCTGGATGGTGTGGAGAAGGCCAAGAGCGGCCACCCCGGGGCACCGCTGGGTTGCGCGCCTATTGCGTACCTGCTGTTTCACAAGTTGATGAAGCACAATCCGGCGCACTCGAAGTGGGCCGACCGCGACCGCTTCGTGCTGTCGAACGGGCATGCGTCGATGCTGCTCTACGGGTCGCTGTTTCTTAGCGGGTACAAAGTGACGCTCGACGATTTGAAGAGCTTTCGCCAGTGGGGATCGAAGACGCCGGGGCATCCCGAGTACGGGCACACTGACGGCGTGGAAGCGACCACCGGGCCCCTGGGGCAGGGATTTGCGATGGCGGTGGGCATGGCCATGGCAGAGAAGCACCTTGCGGCGGTTTACAACCGTCCCGGCTTCGAGGTGGTGAACCACCACACCTTTATGTTGTGCGGCGACGGCGACATGATGGAGGGAATCTCGCACGAGGCGGCTTCGCTGGCCGGAACGCTGGGCCTGGGCAAGCTGATCGTGCTCTACGATGACAATCTCATCTCGCTCGACGGCCCCACGGACTGGAGCTTTACCGAAGATGTGTACGAGCGCTTCGAGGCCTACCAGTGGCACGTGCAGCGGGTGATGGATGGCAACGATCTGGAGGGCATCGAAGAGGCCATTGTGGCCGCCAAGGCGCAGGTCGGCAAGCCTTCGCTGATCGGGGTGCGCACGATCATCGGATACGGCAGCCCGCGAGCGGGCACCAACAAGGTGCACGGCGAGGCCATGGGGCCGGCAGACGCCGCGGCAACAAAGAAGTTTTTCGGATTTCCTGAAGATCAGAGTTTCTACGTGCCCGACGATGCGCTGGCCAACTGGCGCCAGGCGGTGAAACGCGGTGCAGAATTTGAAGCGGATTGGAACAGGCTGTTTGCCGGCTACAAGGCAGCGTTTCCCGAACCAGCGGCGGAGTTTGAGCGCACACAGGCGGGCAAGCTGAAGGCGGGCTGGGAGAAGTCGATCCCGAGCTTTTCTACGGAGAAGCCCGTGGCCACCCGCAATGCGGGCCAGGCGGTGATGAACGCGATTGCCGCGGATGTGCCGGAGCTGTTTGGCGGGGCCGCGGATTTGACGGCTTCAACCAAGACGATCTTCAAGGACAGCCCGCACTTTGCCGCCGATTCGCTGGGCCGCAACGTGTTCTTCGGCGTCCGCGAACTTGCCATGTGCGCGGCGGTGAACGGAATGGCGGTGCACGGCGGGCTGCGGCCGTTTGGTTCGACGTTTTTTGTCTTCTCAGATTACGCGAAGCCGGCGCTGCGCATTGGATGCCTCATGGAGTCTCCATCCCTTTACGTGTTCACGCACGACTCCATCGGCGTGGGCGAGGATGGGCCGACGCACGAACCCATCGAGCACCTGATGGCGCTGCGCGCGGTGCCGCACATGACCGACTTTCGCCCCGCCGACGCCAACGAGACGGCAGCGGTGTGGCGGTTGGCGCTGGAGCGCGGGGGCCCGTGCTTCTTCGCGCTGACGCGGCAGGATCTTCCGGTGCTGGATGCGACCAGGCGCGACTTCTACGCCAGCGTGGGCAAAGGCGCATACGTGCTCGAAGACGCGGCGAATCCGCAAGTGGTGCTAATTGGAACCGGATCGGAGGTTTCGCTGGCGCAGGGTGCGGCCAGGCTGCTGGCAGGAGAAGGAATCCGCGCGCGCGTAGTGAGCATGCCGAGCTGGAGCCTGTTCGACGAGCAGTCGGCTGAGTACAGGGCCAGCGTGCTGCCGGCGAACCTACCCAAACTTGCCGTGGAAGCCGGCGCGACGCTGGGATGGTGGAAGTACGTGGGCACGAACGGCGACGTGGTTGGCCTCGACCGCTTTGGGGCTTCGGCGCCGGGACCCGTGGCGATGAGGGAGCTTGGGTTCACGCCGGAAAATGTTGCAGCGAGAGCGAAAAAGCTGCTGGGGCAGCGGAGTTAGCCGCGCTTCGCGCGTGTTCGCGAAGTTAGCGGAGCCAGGACGGCGAGCGAGCTGAGAGGACCTGAAGATTTTCTAACGCCGTTAACTCCGCCAACTTCGCTAGCTCCGCTGCTGAAAGGAAGCATTGTGAAGCTAGTCATCGCATCGGATCATGCTGGATTTGCACTGAAGGAAGAAATGCGCGCCAACCTGGCCGCGGCGGGGCACGAGGTGGCCGACCTGGGAGCATTTAGGGTCGAGCCCGAGGACGATTATCCCGATTACGCCGTCAGAGTGGGCGAGGCGATCAAGTCAGGAGTGGCGCCACGCGGCATACTCATCTGCGGCTCGGGGGTGGGCGTGTGTGTGGCTGCGAACAAGATTCCCGGCATTCGCGCCGGGATATGCCACGATGTGTACTCCGCGCACCAGGGCGTGGAACACGATGACATGAACGTGCTGGTGCTGGGCGCGCGGATCATCGGATCGGCGCTTGCCTTCGATCTTGCGCACGCATATATCGGGGCCAAATTCCAGGGGCAGGAGCCACGATTTGAACGCCGCTTCAAGAAAGTGCTGGCTATCGAGGCCGAGTACCTTTGCGGCGAGGGCTCCAGGAGCAAGGCATAGACGCGCCGCACGCGGCATCCGGGAATCTTCATTGGTTTCTTATTCCATCAGGGCCGGGTTCTTGTGCTTCCTCATTCCGGCTTGCTGGCCTGTTCGCTGGCTTGCTGACTTGCTGACTCACTAACTTGCTGACTGGCTAACCATGTTCCCCTTCGACGCGATCCTCTTTGATGTGGGCGGAGTGCTGCTGACCAACGGCTGGGACCACGCGGAGCGCGCGGCGGCCGTAAAGCGCTTCGGCTTGGACGCGCAGCAGCTGGACGCACGGCACGTGCAGGTAATGCCGGCCTGGGAGCGCGGTGAAATCAGTCTCGATCAGTATTTAAGTGCGGCCGTTTTCTATGAGCCGCGCACCTTCACGCGCGAGCAGTTCTTCGCCTTCATGCTGGAGCAGTCGCAGGTGCTGCCGGGAGGGGCTTTGGGAATCCTCGCGGGGCTTTCGGCATCGAACGTCTGTATGCTGGGCGCGCTGAATAATGAAGGGCGGGAGACCAACGACTACCGCTTTCAAAAATTCGGGCTGCGGCGGTATTTCAAAGTCGCGTTCAGCTCGTGCTACGTGGGCCTGCGCAAGCCGGAACCGGCTATGTACCGCAGGGCGCTGGATATTCTGGGCGCAGAGCCGGGACGCGTTCTGTTCATCGACGACCGCGAAGAAAATGTGTGCGGCGGCGCGGCGGCGGGAATGAACGCGATTCGGTTCACGGGCGAGGAGGCGCTGCGGACGAAGCTGAGAGAGTTGGGAGTGCTGTAAGAGGCAGCAATCATCTTCCAGCTGCCAGCTTTTTGGCAAGTTGGTGCGGGCTTGGAGAATGTCCTCACCCAAATTTTGCTGTCAGGTGTTTGCTTTCGTTTAAGAATTCCCCTTTGAGAATCACGCGGAGGTTTTTATGCAACTGGGAATGATCGGCCTGGGAAAGATGGGCGGAAATATGGCGGAACGGCTGAAGCTGGCCGGCCACCAGGTGGTGGGCTTCGATTTCGAAGCCGAGGCGGTGGCGCGATTGACGAAGGCCGGAAACGTAGGCGTCTCGTCGCTCGACGACCTGGTGAAAAACCTGAAGGGCCGCAGGGCCATCTGGATCATGGTGCCACAGGGCAAACCAGTGGACGAGACGATCGCCAAGCTCGAGCCGCTGCTGAATGCCGGCGACATTCTGATTGACGGCGGCAACTCGTACTATAAGGACTCGATGCGGCGCTACAAGGCAGTAACCGCAAATGGATTCCAGTTTGTCGACGTGGGAACGTCGGGCGGGGTGTGGGGCCTGAAAGAAGGCTACAGCATGATGATTGGCGGCGATAAGGACGCAGTGGGCTACCTGACGCCGATCTTTCAGGCGCTGGCTCCCGCGCCCGACAAGGGATGGGGGCACGTGGGCCCGGCAGGCTCGGGCCATTTTGTGAAGATGGTGCACAACGGCATCGAGTACGGCATGATGCAGGCCTACGCGGAGGGGTTCACAGTGATGGAGAAGAAGGAAGAATTCCACCTGGACCTGCCGCAGATCGCGCAGATCTGGCGATACGGCAGCGTGGTGCGCAGCTGGCTGCTCGATTTGACCGCCGATGCGCTGGCCGGCAATCCTACGCTCGACGGACTGCAGGCGTACGTGGTCGATTCCGGCGAGGGCCGCTGGACGGTGTTCGAGGCCATCGATCTGAATGTGTCGGCGCCTGTCATCACCGAGTCGGTGATCCGGCGCATCCGCTCGCGCGAGGAGAACAACTTTACCGATCGCATGCTGGCCATCATGCGCAACGAGTTCGGCGGGCACGCGGTGAAGAAGATCTGAGGCCCGAGAAGCAACGCTTGAACCGGCGATTCCTCACACGCAACCCAGCCGAGATTCACGTTTTGCGTGCATTGGCGCGGCCGCGGACGCGGTTGATGACCACGCGCAGCAGGTAGACGAAGACGAGGATGTTGATGGTGAGCAGGCCGACGCGGATCCAGGTGAGGCGGCGGATGATCTCGAAGATTTCCCAGGGCAGGAACGACGCCGTGATAGCGAGAGTGAGAAACTCGCCCCACGCTTTTTCGAAATAGAGACCGATGCCTTCGGCGAGCGTGAGGGCGGCATAGCAGTTCGCCACCAGGCTGAGACGCCGCAACATGGGGTCGTTGAGCAGCGAGGCCTTATCGAGGACGAAGATCACCAGGCGCGACTCGGGATTGAAGCGGAGATGGCGGGCGAGAATCTCGACCTGGTCGGCGATGTCACGGTGGAGCAGGCGGTGGATGCCAAATCCGATGGCGAAGAACAACGCCGCATGAAGAAATTTATAGATTGCAATGAGAAGCAGGAAGCGGTCGTGGTGCGGGCCTCCGAAGCGGGCTAGGAAGGAGATTCGGGTCTTCATGACGCGATGTGGCTGCTTGATTCAAGAGTAAATGATGGAAGCGGGCAAGTCAGCAGGCCGGCGAGCCAGCGCGAACGGATTTCAATCCATTTTGAATCAGCTCGAGTGGTTCCTGTAGGATGGCCGAACGGGGGAGATGGTGACTATTCGATTGCGCTGCGGGCGGCGAAGAATCAGGCGCGTGGGGAGCTGCGTCGCGTGCATGGCGCTTCTGGTTCTGACGGCGGCGGCTGCGCGCGCGCAGATGAGCGATGCGAAGGCGCGGGAATTGCGCGAGAAGATCAAGGCGGCGCTGTTTGTACCGCAGCCGCTGCCGGCGCTGGATGCCAAAAGCTACGGCAACTTTGCGCCCGAGCCGGGAGTGGTGGCTGAGCGGGTCACTTACGCCACGGAGTTCGGTATGCGCGTTCCCGCCATCGTCTACCGGCCGGAGAAGATTCACGGCAGGATTCCGGCGATGGTGGTGGTGAACGGCCACGGCGCCGACAAAACGACCTGGTACTCGTGGTACACGGGCGTGGAATATGCGCGCGCGGGCGCGATGGTGCTCACCTACGACCCCATTGGCGAGGGGGAGCGCAACGATGATCACAAGGACGCAACCGGAGAGCACGACCGCGTGATTGATGTGAAGGGCGTGCCGCAGCGCATGGGCGGGCTGATGATGACCGACGTGATGCAGGCCGTGAGCTACCTGATCAGCCGGCCGGAGGTGGATGCGCGGCGGATCGCGGTGATGGGATTTTCCATGGGATCGTTTGTGGTTTCGCTGGCCGGAGCCGTGGATGACCGTATCCACGCGGTGCTGCTGACAGGAGGCGGCGACCTGGACGGGCCGGGTGGATATTGGGATTCGAGCCATGCGGTAATGTGCCAGGCTGGGCCCTATCACGCACTGGAGTTTCTCGGCGACCGGCCGGCGGTGCTGTTTACGCTGCAGGCCAGGCGCGGGCCCACATTCATCATCAACGGCACCAACGACACAGTGGTGGCGATTCCGCAGCACGGGCCCGATTTCTTTGCCGACCTGCGCAAGCGGGTGATGGCGCTGAACGGATCGGACAAGAACGTGTTCACAACGTACTTCGACGAGGGAGCCAGCCACCGGCCGGAGTGGGTGATGAAGGTTGCGGGCACGTGGCTCGACGAGCAGCTTCACTTTGCCGACTGGAAGACAAAGCAGATTGCCGCGCTGCCCACGATCAAAATCGGCGACTGGGCGGCGAAGGTTGGCGTGGAGCTGAACAAAAGCGCGCAACGCGAGGACCGGGACGCGGGCCTGGTGGCGATTGACGTGAATGTGCCCAAGCTCACGCCGGAACAGTTGAGCGTGCTGCCCATGGCGGAGTGGGAGAAGGTCCGCGACGAGTTTGTCTACTCGACCTGGGCGCAGGACGCGATTGCGGATGCGAAGCAGGCGGGTGGAACGTTGTAAAGCGGCGAATCAGCGAGTCAGCGTCCTATCCCCGGTCTCAAAATCGAGACCGGGGGGCACCCGCGTTAGCAAGTCAGGAAGTCAGCTTGTCGGCGGGGGCGGGCTGAGGAAATCGAAGTCGCAGCCCTGGTCAGCCTGCGTGACGTGGCTGCGATAGAGGGCGAGATAGCCGCGCGTTTCTTTGGGAACGGGTCGGATCCACTCGGCCTTGCGGCGCGCCAGCTCGTCTTCGCCCACGCAAAGATCGAGCTTGCGATTGGGAATATCGAGGGAGATGGGATCGCCGTCTCGGACCAGAGCCAGCGGCCCGCCGACATAGCTTTCGGGTGCGACGTGCAGCACGCATGCGCCGTATGCGGTGCCGCTCATGCGCGCGTCAGAGATGCGCACCATGTCGCGCACGCCGCGCTCCAGCAGCTTGCGCGGAATGGGCAGCGTACCCCACTCCGGCATGCCGGGACCGCCCTGCGGGCCGGCGTTCTGCAGCACCAGCACCGAGTTCTCATCCACATCAAGGTTGTTATCGTCGACGCGGCTTTCCAGATCCTCAAGGTTTTTGAACACGACGGCGGGGCCGGTGTGCTGCCAGAAGCGGTGATCGGCGGCGACGGCCTTGATGACGGCGCCGTCGGGAGCGAGGCTTCCGAAAAGGATGGCGAGGCCGCCGCTGGCGATGAGCGGATTGGCGCGATCGCGGATGACGGCGCTGTTGATGGTCCGCGCTCCCTCGAGATTCGCCGCAACATTCTTTCCGCTCACCGTGATGGAGTTGAGATCGAGCAGGTCGGTGATTTGCGCCATCAGCGCGCGCAGGCCGCCGGCGTAGAAGAAATCCTCCATCAGGAACTCGCCGGAAGGGCGGATGTTGGCGAGCACGGGGACGCCGCGCGAGATTTCGTCGAAGAGCGGGAGGGGCAGGTGGATACCGCGGCGCCGCGCCAGGGCGACGAGATGAATGATGGCGTTGGTCGAGCCGCCGACGGCCATGTCGACGGTGATGGCGTTGCGAAAGGCTGCGGGCGTGAGAATATCTTCGGGCTTCAGATCCTCCCACACCATCTCGACGATACGACGGCCGGTCTCCATGGCCATGCGCACGTGGTTCGAGTCAACGGCTGGGATGGAAGACGCGCCGGGCAGCGTCATACCCAGCGCTTCGGCGACGGCGGTCATGGTGGAAGCGGTCCCCATGGTCATGCAGAAGCCTGGCGAACGCGCGATGCCGGCTTCAACGCCGCGCAGGTCGGCGTCGCAGAGCAGGCCTGCGCCGCGCTCCATCCAGTACTTCCTCACATCCGTGCCGCTACCCAGGAATTTGCCATCCCAGTTGCCGCGCAGCATGGGGCCGGCGGGCAAATAAATCGACGGCAGGTTGGCGCTGATGGCGCCCATCAGCAACGCGGGGGTGGTTTTGTCGCAACCGCCCATCAGGACGGCTCCGTCAACAGGCAGGCTGCGCAGCGCTTCCTCGGTGTCCATGGCCAGCAGGTTGCGATAAAGCATGGGGCTGGGCTTCATGTAGGTTTCGGTGATGGTGAACGCCGGAACCTCGACCGGAAACCCTCCGGCCTGCCAAACGCCGCGCTTCACCGCCTCGGCGCGCTCGCGCAGGTGCGCGTGACAGGGATTGATCTCGCTCCACGTATTGACGATGGCGATCACCGGTCTGCCGGTGAAGTCTTCGGGCACAAAGCCAAGTTGCCGCAAGCGTGAGCGATGCATGAAGCCATAAATGTTATCGGGAGCGAACCAGCGGTAACTGCGCAACTCGTCGGGATTTTTGCGGCTCGTCAATTAAGTAGCCCCTGGTGCGAAACGCTGCTCACGCGAATTTGCGTGGCGAGCATTCCGGCTAAGATCATACAGCCTGAAAGAACCCACAGTCCCGCGGAGTAGCCGCCGGTGACGGTCTTCAAGTAGCCGAAGAGCCAGGGGCCGGCGAGGCCGCCCAGATTTCCCAGCGAGATCACGCTGACGGCGGTGGCCGCGGCCGATTTTCCCAGCAGCGTGGTGGACAGCGTCCAGAACGCGGGCATGTAGGCCTGCGCGGTGAATCCGGCCAGGCAAAGAAACGCAGTAACGAGCAAGGCGCGATCGCGCGCGAGAACGGCAAGGGCGAGAGAGCAACCCGTGGCGAGTATGGGCAGCGCCGTGTGCCAGCGCAGCTTGCCGGTGCGCTGCGTCCAGATTCCATTGGCAAGAATGCCAAGGGCACTGCATGCATAAGGGAGCCCGGCGGCAACGAAGCGGATCGCCTGGGGCATGGCGCTCATGCTGCTGGTGATGGAGGGAATGAAATAGATGAGCGCCTGATTCCCGCTGACGACGAGGAACAGCACCGCCAGCAGCAGAAAAGTCTGCGGGTAGCGGAAGGCATCAACGATGCGGACGCGGCGGCTTGCGATTTTCTGCGCTTCGTCGGCCGCAAGTTGATTTAGGAGCCACTGTTTTTCGGCGACGGGAAGCCAGCGGGCGTTCTGCGGGCGGTCAGTAAGATAGCGCAACGTGATAAAGCCCATCAGGAACGGCGGAAGTCCCTCGAGGAGAAAAACCCATCGCCAGCTGGCGATGCCGGCCCAATGGGCGTGGTCGAGAATCCAGCCCGAGGCGGGAATTCCCAGAGCGAGGGCGACGGATTGCGCGAGCATGAAATAGCCCTTGGCGCGGGCGCGGTCCTGGGGGCGATACCAGTGCGAGATATAAATGATGACGCCCGGAAAGAAACCCGCTTCAGCAGTGCCAAGCAGGAGACGCAGGCCGTAGAACTGCAGGTTGGGCCGCAGAAAGTGAAGGAATGGCAGGCCCAGCAGAGCCATCGCGGCCGCGACCGCGCCCCAGCAGATCATGATTTGAGCCAGGACTTTGCGCGCGCTCCAGCGCTCGACCAGCAGCGTGACGGGAAAATTGAGGAGGAGAAAGCCGAGGAAGAAGATGCCCGCCCCGAAACCGATAATCGCATCGTTGAAGCCCAGGTCGGCTGCCATGCGCAACTTGGCGACGCCGAGGTTGGCGCGGTCAAGGTACGCCAGCAGGTAAGTGAACATGAGGAAAGGAATAAGATGGCGCGTAACGCGCTTGCGCGCGCTGAGGGGAAGATCTTCGCCGGCAGGAACCATCATCTTCTGAGGCGAAGCAGCGCGTCGCGGTCGAGAGGTTCGCCGTCGAGAATGATGGTCGAGATGCGGCGCGCGTTCCAAATGTTGGCAGCGGGATTGCCGTCGACGACAAGGATGTCGGCGCGGCGGCCGGGCGCGATGAGGCCGAGCTCGTTCCAGTTGAATTGAAGCGCGTAGTTGTTGGTGGCGGCGGCCAGAGCCTCGCGCGGCGTGAGGCCAAGGCGGACCAGCAGCTCAAGCTCGGTGTGCATGGAAATGCCCGGCATGGTGCCCATGGCGTCCGCGCCCGACGCGGCCAGATAGTGTGGGAAGGCGGAGAAAATGGTTTCGTTGATGCGCCAAAGCCGCAACGCGGTCAGTCCCGCTTTCTTCTGCTCATTTTCTTCCATCCAGCGCTGCCCCATGGCGGGCAGATGCCGCGTCCACGCGGGCAGCGGGAACACCATGTCGCCGGTTTCGGAGTCAGTGGGATCAAACATGCGGCCGGGATCGAGAAGAGACGCTGCCGGCTCCTTCCAAAGATTGCGGTGGCCGGGCAGCTCAACGTAGTAAAGGCTGAAGGTGGGCATCAGCGCCGCGTGGTGTGCGGCGAGAAAGCGAGCATACTCGCGCAGATGAATATCGGTTGGCGGAACGCGCTCAGAGTAATCGTAGGCGGTGTTGGCCGAAGGGCCGTCAGGGTCGTCGACCAGAGGACGCTGCAGCTCGTCGGGAATGACGCCAAGATCGTACCGGTCCATGTGCACGAGCGCGTCGACGCCGGCTTCGACGCCGACGCGGTACGGCGTGGAGACGAAGATGCCGTAAGTGACAAACCCCATCTCGTGGGCGCGCCCGATGATCCACTGGGAATTGGCCGCGGTGAGGTGCGGGGTAAGCAGAAGCACGCGCGTGCCCAGCTGCTTGGTGTCGGCCATCTGGCGAGCCGTGTCTTCGGGGCTGAGTTCGTCGGGGTGCGCGGCCTCGCGCAGCTTCGAAACCCACTCCGGATGCCGGGCGAGCAGGCTCCAGTTGTCGGTGACACCGATGGAGTCGATCAGGTAGACGTGCGGGCCGGGGTGGGCGCTGGCATCGATGAAGCCGCGCTGGTAATCGGCCCGGGCCACAACCGTAGTGACGCCCATGTAAAGATCGGCTCGCGCCTGGGCCTGCGAATTCATGCCTGCGAAGCCGTCAACGAGGCCGGGGATAAGAAACTTTCCCGAGCAGTCGATGAGCCGCGCGCCTTTGGGAATGGCGACCTGGCCGGGCAATCCGACATCGGTGATGCGCCCTTCGCGGATGACGACGATGGCGTCGGGAATGTCGCGCGCCGAGTGGCCCCAGTCAGAAACGTCGATGACCGTGCCGCCGGCAAGGACCACGGGAGCCGAAGGCGATGCAGGCGGGGCCTGGGGACGGGCGCAAACAGCCAGCAGTGCGCTTCCGAACACAATTCCAGGCAGAAATCGCTCAAGTCGCATCGTAAAAAGGTCTGATGAGGATTGTCGCATACAGAGGGGAGGCAGTCGCAGATGAAATGGCAGCTTGACGTCCCGTTGCTAAAATTCTCCTAAGATCTGATTGCACAGCGTGATCGATCGGCTGGTTCGATTTGGGGAGCGAGCCCTTGCGCCCGTCGAGTTCCAAAGAAAAGCAGATCGCGTCTTCCGGTTCGGCAGCGCGCCCCGGCGCGATGCAAGCATTCCCGGGCAGCGTGCAGTCGGCCCTGCGCAGCAAGGCCATGTGGAGCCTGATTCTGGCGCTGGCGGCGGGGCTCACGCTGCGCATCGTGTGGGTTGCCTGTTTTCAGGAATTCGACGACGATAGCTTCGTGTACGCCACCATCGCCAAGAACCTGATGGTGAATCACGCCTACGCGCTCGACAATCCTTTTCACCTCACGCTGATCCGCATGCCGGGCTACCCGGTGTTCATGGCGGTTGTGTTTACGTTCTTCGGAAAGATGAACTACAACGCGGTGTGCTGGGTGCAGGCGTTTATCGACATGGGCACCTGCCTGCTGCTGGCGGGCTTCGTGTGCGACCATGTCTCGCGCCGCGCGGCGCTGGTCACATTGTGGATCGCCTGCCTTTGCCCCTTCACCGCCAATTACGCGGCCATCCCCATGACGGAATGCCCGGAGATTTTCTTTGTGGCGCTGGGGATGTTTGCAGCGGGACGGCTGATTCAATCGATCAACATGCAGAGGAGGCGACGCTGGGCCTGGTTCGCGCTCACGGCGGCGGCGCTGATCGGCGCCATTGGCATGCGGCCAGACGGCGTTCTGCTGGCCGGCGCGATCGTTCCCGCTATCTGGTGGTACACGAAGAAGACCGCGCCGAAGCAGGGCCTGCGAATCGCGGCGGCTTGCGCGCTACTGGCGGGATTGCCGCTGGTACCGTGGACGATCCGGAATTACCGCGCCTATCACGTGTTTCAGCCGCTGGCGCCGCGCTCGGCCATGGATCCCATCGAGCAGCCACTGGAAGGATTCAATCTCTGGTTCACCACCTGGGAGGTCGATTTTGTCTCCGTCGGAGAAATCTGGTGGAGGGGCGACAGCGACCCTCTGGATATTCGATTGATTCCATCGCGGGCCTTCGACACGCCCGAGGAGTATCAGCAGACGGCGCAGCTCATTACCGAATACAACGACGTGTGCACTATCACGCCGGAATTCGACGCGCGCTTTCGGGCGCTGGCGGAGCAACGCATTCACCGGCACCCGATGCGGCAGTACGTTGAGCTGCCGGCGGCGCGCCTGGCCGACATGTGGTTCCGGCCCCGCATCGAATACCTGAACGACGCCATACCGGAGCGCTGGTGGGAGTGGAGCAAGCATCCGCAGAAGACGCTGATTGCCGCCGCTTATGCGTTGCTCAACTTGCTTTTGCTTGCCTGCGCCGCCGTGGGATTCGCGCGGCGCAGGGTTCCCTTCGCCGCCATGCTTCTCCTCTACGTCCTGCTGCGCTGCATGGTGCTCTGGCAGATGCCCAACGCCGAGCCGCGCTACACGCTGGAGGCGTTTCCGATGGCAATCGCCGCGGCGGGGATTGCGGTGACGAGGCAGCAAATTAGCAAGTCAGCGAGTTAGCGACGAGATGCAACCGCAGATCCTTCGACTCGTCCGCCGTGGACGGACTCGCTCAGGATGACAATCCATTTTCATAGAAGATATTGCCTGTTCAGTGCTGAACAAAGACTGATAGCTGATGGCTGAGAGCTGAAAGCCGCATTTGTCAGCTGGCCACCAGGGTGGGACGGCGTCGCCGCGCTAGCAGTGGCTGCACCTGGGCGATCGCGGCCTCGACAGTGAGGCCGTAGCGGGCGCGGAGCTGATCGACTTTGCCGTGCTCGATGAACTGGTCGGGCCAGCCGATGCGTACCACCGGAACGGAGAGGCCCATCTCGTCGAGCGCCTCGACAACCGCCGTGCCAAAGCCGCCTGTCTTTGCGTGATCCTCGAAGGTGACGAAGGCGGCGACGCGCGAGGCGTAGCGCTCGAGCACTTCGCGGTCCAGCGGCTTGATGAAGCGCGGGTTGATGACAGCGGCGGAGTAGCCGTCGTTTTCGAGCGTTGCGGCCAGTTCCCTGGCGAGCGCGATCATGGGACCGAGTCCGAAAATAGCGACGTCGGAGCCTTCGGCGAGCACTTCAGCCTTGCCGATCGGCAGCGATTGCGGCTCGGGCTTGCGCGTCACCCCGGCAACGGCACCGCGCGGATAGCGGATGGCGCTTGGGCCTTGAATGTCGAGCGCGGTTTTGAGCATGTCGCCCAGCTCGTCTTCGTCCTTGGGCGCCATTAGAACGATGTCGGGGATGGAGCGCAGGTAGCCGATATCGAAGAGGCCGTGGTGGGTGGGGCCGTCGTCGCCGGAAAGGCCGGCGCGGTCCATGCAGAAAAGCACAGGCAGCTTCTGCAGGCAGACGTCGTGGACGATGGGATCGAAGGCGCGCTGCAGGAAAGTGGAGTAGATGGCGCAGACGGGGCGAAAGCCGCGCGTGGCCATGCCGGCAGCAAAGAGCACCGCGTGCTCCTCGGCAATGCCCACGTCGAAGTAGCGGTTGGGGTGATGGGGCCTGAAGTGATCGAGGCCGGTGCCGTTGGGCATGGCCGCGGTGATGGCCACGATGCGCGGATCTTTCGAGGCCAGGTTGGCGAGCGTGCCCGCAAAGACCTCGGCATAGGTAGGCACGCCATCGGGAGTCTGACCGGTCTCGGGATCGTAGGGGCCGAGGCCGTGAAACTTTTTCTGGCCGTCGAGCGCGGGCTGAAAGCCGCGGCCCTTTTGCGTGAGGACATGCAGCAGGACGGGATGGTCGAGCGTCTTGAGGAACTTGAAGGTCTCGACCAGCAGCGGGATGTTGTGGCCGTCGATGGGACCGAAGTATTCCAGACCGAACTCCTCAAAGAGGATGGAGGGCCACAACATGCTTTTGGCGGCCTCCTCGGCGCGGCGGACGACCTTGATGGCGGTCTTGCCGCCGAAGCGTTCGATGAGGCGGGTGGCGCGCTCGTGCAGATGGTGGTAGTGCTCGTTGGTTACGATGCGGTGGAAGTAGCGGGCCACGGCGCCGACGTTGCGGTCGATGGACCACTCGTTGTCGTTGAGCACCACGATCATGCGTTTGGTTTGGACAGCGATATTGTTGAGAGCCTCGAAAGAGATGCCGTTAGTGAAGGCGGCATCGCCGGCCACGGCCACCACGTGCTCGTGTCCGCCGGCCAGGTCGCGGGCCACAGCCATGCCCAGCGCGGCTGAGAGCGCGGTACCGGCGTGGCCTGCTCCATAGCAGTCGTGCTCGCTTTCGGTGCGCAGCATGAAGCCGTTCAGGCCGCCGGGCTGGCGAATGGTCTCAAAGCGCTCGCGGCGGCCAGTGAGGATCTTGTGCACGTAGGCCTGGTGGCTGACGTCGAAGAGAATCTTGTCTTTGGGCGTGTCGAAGACGGCGTGCAAAGCCAGGGTGAGCTCGACCACGCCGAGGTTGGGGCCCAGATGGCCGCCGGTTTTGGACAGGGTTTGAATGAGAAAGGCGCGGATTTCCTCGGCAAGCTCGGTCATCTGCGCGGAATTGAGAGCCTTTACGTCGGCAGGAGAATGGATGGATTCCAGCAGTTTTTCCATGTAAAGTTCCTTCTCCCGTGAGTGGCGGGCTTTCAGTGGAAAGCCCCTGCGGCAAGGGTGCCATCTGGTGCGGGACTTCTCATGGCAGGGACCTGAAAACCCAAGGGTTTACCAATCTTTAGTATAGCTTTTAGCGAAATCCATTGACTGAGGGATTAGACGAACGTAATGGGGCGGGGTTTGGGGCGGACGAGCCTCTTGGGAGGCCGGGAAAACGCTATACTTGTGCGGACGACCGGGCGGGTGATGAATGCGGAGATGGGCGGTTCTGCTGCTGGCGACGGGAATGGCCTGGCCGGCGTGGGCGGCGAAAGCCGTTTCAGTGCAACAGTTGGAGGATCTGCTGGCGGCTCTGCACGGCAAGCCGGACGGAAAGGTGGCGCAGCAGCTCTCGGAACTGCAAGTGATGGAGCGGATCAGTTTTGACCGGCTGGCGCGCTGGGAAAAAGAAAATCCCGGCGAGCGCACTCACGAGGAGTTGGCGAAGCTGGCCGACCTGTCAGCGTTTCTGAACCCTCCCGCGGCCGACGTGCTGCGCGATCCGGAGCCGGATAACGATACGCAGGAGCAGATGCTGTCGCTGGCCGCCAGTTACGTGAAGACCACGTTGCGGCAGCTGCCGAACTTTCTGGCCACGCGTGAAACCATGCACTTTGAAGACACGCTGTCGCAGCAGCAGGTGTCGGGGAGCGGAACCGGGGGAGGGGGATGGCGCGGGGCGCACATGGGCGAGATGGAGGTGAGCCGAACCGCGTACAAGGCGATTCACAGCACGGGCACCACCAGCACGACGGTGACCTACCGCGACGGCTACGAGGTGCACGACGACGATGCGGCCAAGGCGGGAAAAGCTCCGCAAGCGGCGGCGGGCCTGTCGACCAGCGGGGAGTTCGGCCCGGTTCTGTCGATCGTTTTAGGAGACGCGCTGCGCGGCAACGTGACCTGGCTGCGCTGGGAGCAGGGCGCGAACGAGCCGGTGGCCGTGTTCGGATACTCCATTCCCGAAAATCAGTCGAACTACCTGGTGATGATTCCGGATGGCGCGAAGCTGGACCACATCTACAGCGCCTACCACGGAGAGATCGCGATTGATCCCGAGGCGGGACAGATTTCGCGCGTGAGCGTGGTGGCCGATTTGCCTCCGCCGCACGAAGCCTCGCAGACGGCGATGTTGGTGGAATACGGACCGGTGATGATTGGGGACCGGAGCTACATCTGCCCGGTGAGAGGCGTGGCCTATTCCAAAGTCCCCATGCAGAAAGCCAGCGGAGAGCCTCAAGGTTCAGCTGTGACGGTCCTCACCCAGATCAACGATGTGGCGTTTACCAACTATCACTTGTTCGGCTCCGAGGCGCGGATTGTGTCCACCGACAACGCGAAAAGCCCATCCGCGCCAGCCGACGTAACTCCGGCGTCTGCCGGTCTGCCAGCCAAGCCCAATTGATGCAGGGTGTTTGCGGCGCGAAAGCGGCACCGGTCGCCAAATCTCATGGGGACCGTGGGGCCGCGCCGGCTCGAGCGCCTCAGCTTTTTCTTGAAGTGACCGCGGAGAAGGCCGTAACCAGTTGCTCCACATGTTTGCTGCCGCAATGCGGGCATGCCACCCCGCCCTTGTCGCGGTCCGCCATGTGCAGAATCCGGGTGAACTCCTTATTGCAATCGAGGCATTGAAAGACGTATTGGGACATGGTGATTCTCCCGACCCACCATCATAGCGCCGTTCGATTGCAAGCGGGAGGTGCGAATGCCGGGCCCAGCGCCCAAGCATTGTAGGATGAGCGCATAGACCTTTGCGAAGTTGTGGAGGGTGCGATCGTGGCAGGATTACGGAGTTCTTTTTCTTTACTCGTTTTAGCCGGACTGATAGCAGGATGGGGTGCGGGCGCGGGGCGGGCACAGTTGCCGGAACCGGGGATGACGTCGCAGGCGCCGAATCCTCTCACTGACTCCACGGTGAAGCCGGGCAAGACGCTCCTCTTTGACCTCGAGGCGCGCTTTGCCAAGGATGTGCTAGCGCGGGGAGGAGCGGGATTTGCCGCATGGTTTGCCGAAGACGGCGTGGCCCTGGGCAACGGAGCCGCGCCGCTTATCGGCAAGGTGGCCATCGCCAAGTCGGCCACCTGGTCGCCGCAGGATTACCAACTCACCTGGACGCCGACCGACGCCTTGATGGGGCCCTCGGGAGATATGGGCTACACGTGGGGCCATTACGAAGGACACAGCAAGGACCCCAATGGAAATCCGGTAGTGACGAGCGGACGGTTCATCACCGTGTGGCGTAAGGAATCAGATGGCACATGGAGGGTGGTGCTGGACGCAGGCGCCAACGACGTGCCTGCCGCGGGCGACTGCTGCAAGTTGCCGGGACACTAGAGGCAGTTGTCAGGGGTTAGGTGTCAGGGGTTAGGTGTCAGGGGTCAGAGAACAAGGGACTGGAACAAGAAAGCAGGGACCCAAGTTGGCGCCTGCCGCCGAGCTGTCGATTGTGCAGAGACCCTGGCACCAAGGGAACGAGGGAACAAGAAAGCGGGAAACCCCAAGCAAGCGCCTGGCGCCGCAGCGCTGTCGATTGTCAATTTCACTCTCCACTTCATTCCTTGCCGGGCCAATTGCAGCAGAGTTGGTGCGTAGTAACCATAGAAAAGTATCCAAGGTAATTCCGCTGAGATTCCTGGAGTTCGAAAGAACGCGGGTACGTGGGATGTAGTTGAATTTCACAGATTTGGCCTCTTTGTGGAAGAGCAAAGTTAGTAAATCTCCACGATACTGTCAGAGCGGGTGCGTGTACCTATGAACGCGATGCTCGGTTCGCAGACCGGTGAGCACCAGGACGCGGGTGCGCGTTCGGAATTGAGCATCTTCGACCGCAATAATGATCCGGCGCTGGACGAGATCACCGAGCTGGCGGCGGTACTATGCAACGCCGACTACGCCTTCATCGGGTGGGTGGACTTCAACCGGCTGTGGTTCAAGTCGCGATTTGGATTTCGGGCGACGGAACAGCCGCGTACCACCACGGCCAGCCAGTTCATGCTGGAAAAAGGCGAGCCGCTGCTAATTGCAGACGCGAGCCAGGACGCGCGCTTTCCTCCCGGAGGCATTCCCCTGGCCGGAGCCGAACCCTGCCTCTCGTTCGCGGGTGCGCCGCTCATGGCCAACGATCAGGAGCCGATCGGCGCGCTGGCGGTGCTGGCGCGGCAGGCAGGACAATTCAGGCCTGAGCACCTGACACTGTTGGAGATTCTGGGCCGGCAGGTGGTAACGCGGCTGGAGCTGTACAAGCGCATCCGGGTGCAGGAGCAGGCGCAACGGCTGCGGCAGCGGGCCGAGCGTGCGCTGGCCGTGGAGCGCTGCTTTGTAGCCGCCACGCTGGACTCGATTCCCGCTCTCCTGGCAGTGTTGGACACGGCCGGGCGCGTAGTGCGGCTGAACGAACCCTGCATGCAGTTGACCGGCCTGAGCCTGGCCGATTCCGTCGGTCAACTATTCGTCGAAGAGTTTCTTGAGCCCGGCGACCGCCCGTGGGTGGCCGACCGGCTGCGCAACGCCGCGGCAGGAGAGACATCTGGCCCGCATGAAACGTCGTGGCGCGCCAAAGCCGGCAGAACCCGGCACGTAAGCTGGACACTGCGGCCTTTGCCCGGACCGGGCGGCGAGATTCAGTACCTCATTGTGAGCGGGCAGGACGTGACGGAACAGCGCGAGGTGGAACAGGCGCTGCTGACGAGCGAGGCACGCTACCGCGAGGTGGTGGAAAACAGCCTGGGATTCGTTTTCACCTGCACCATGGAAGGCCGGTTGACCTCGCTGAACGCGTTTACCGCGGAGACGCTGGGCTATCGCGCCGAAGCGCTGGTGGGGCGCGGCGTAACGGAGCTGACGGATGCGGCCGGAGCGGCGGTCTTTCAGGATTGCCTGAACACGCTGGAGAGCGAGGAAGAGTGGCAGGGCGCATTGCGCCTGCGCCGCAGCGACGGAGTCTTTCGTCGCATCGCCTGCCGCAGCCGGCGCATGCAACTGCCCGGCGAACGGCCCTTTGTGCTTAACCACGGCATGGATGTAACCGAGCAGTACGAGGCGCAGGAGGCGCTGCACCTGGCCACACGCCAGCGCGAACTGATTCTCGAATCGGTCGACGATGGCATCTTCGGCCTGGATTTGAATGGCATGGTGACCTTCATCAACGAGGCCGGCGCCAGGACCCTGGGTTACGAAGCCGCGGAACTGGTGGGCCGCGATTTGCACGAGCTCATCCATCACAGCCACGCCGACGGCACTCCCTATTCCAAGTCCACCAACCCGCTCTTGCAGGCATTGCGGCGGTGCGAACCGGTGCGGATGCGCGATGAGGTCTTCTGGCGCAAGGATGGCGCCGCGATTCATGTCGAATACAGCGCCACTCCGCTGGTTGAAGAAGGCCGCGTATCCGGCATCGTGGTCGCGTTCCAGGACGTGGGCGAGCGACGGCGCCTGGAGCGGATGAAGGATGAATTCATTTCCACGGTCAGCCATGAGCTGCGCACTCCGCTCACCTCGCTGCGCGCGTCGCTGGGACTGATTCAATCGGGCTCACTGGACAAGCGGCCAGAGAAACAGCGGCAAATGATTGAGCTGGCCATCGGCAATTGCGACCGGCTGATCCGGCTGGTGAACGACATTCTGGATTTTGAAGGCGCGGAAAAAGGCCAGATGCCGCTGCACCGCGAGGCCGCTGAGCCCATCGATCTGCTGCGCCGCGCCACCGACGTAGCGTATGGCGCGGCTACGGAGGCGCGAATCGGGTTCCGCATCGACGCCAACGCCGCCCCGGTGAATGCCGACAGCGAGCGGGTGATGCAGGTGCTGAACGAATTGGTGACCAACGCCATCAAGTTCTCGCCGCCCGGCACCACCATCCGCCTGAGCGCGAAGAATGTCGAGGGGGTGGCACCGGGCGCCAAGGAAGTGTGCTTCGCCGTCGAGGATCAGGGGCGCGGCATCGCGCCGGAGCAGTTGAAGCGCATCTTCGAGCGCTTCCAGCAGGGCGACGCGTCGGACTCGCGCGAGCTGGGCGGGACGGGGCTGGGACTGGCGCTATGCCGCAGCATCGTGGAGCAGCACGGCGGCCACATCTGGGCCGAGAGCGAGCCGGGCAAGGGAAGCAAGTTTCTGTTCACGCTGCCGGCGGCGTAAATGCAGGGACTCGGGACCAGTGACTAGGGACTAGGGGCGAGCCAGCAAGTCAGCGGGCGGTTTTACTTCGCACCCATCGCTTTCTGCATCTTGTCGAGCTCGGCGCGCGCCGCTTGCACCTCGTCGGACGCCGCAGTCGCTGAAACTTGGCCTGCAGGTTTAGTGAGAACCTGCCTGTATTGCGCCACTTCAACTTTGAGATCGTCGTTTAGATTTACCGTTCTTTTCATGCCTGTAGCGGGGTTTCTTACGACCACCTCGACCTCGGGATTGTTGCCTTGACCGGCATTCTGGCCGGCGGCCTCAAATGTCGTTACCAGGGCATCGAGATTTCGAATCACGAGCTGCACGTTCTGTGTCTCGGTGGGATTGAGACCGGGCAACTGCTGCGCCCGTGCGCATGCGCAGAGCGCTCCTTGACTGAGGCCAACGGCCAGGACGAGAACGGCGATTGAAGCGGCGAGAACGACGGGGCGCGCGGAACGGGTCATGCGGAACCTCCGGGGACGACAAGAAGCCGAAGCATGGGACCGACGTTAAGAAAACGTGAAGATGCTCGAGGAAAAGATCGGGACAGGATTTGGTTGGATGGTAGCAAGTTCGCTCCGGCGATGTCCACGAGAAACGAGGCGGGCCGTAGCCAATGGCCAATAGCCAGTAGCCAGTAGCTAGTAGGCGTTTCGCTGATCTCTGCTCTCCGACCGCTGCTCTCCGCCGTGAGACAATGCCATCGGCGGCCTTCCCCGCGTCGAATCTGCGGCCGCCGGACAAATCTGCATGAGCGTTTCCTCACAAGCATTGCTGGCATTCAGATTGCTGTTCGGCCGGCCGCTGGCCACCAGCGAGGAACGCGCCGAGCACATCGGCCCGCTGGCGGGGATTCCGGTGTTCGGGCTGGACGCGCTGAGCTCAGCCGCGTACGGGCCTGAAGCGGCGCTCACGCTGCTCATCCCGCTCGGCCTGATGGGCGTCAACTACATCGTTCCGGTGAGCGCGGCCATCGTGATCCTGCTGGGGATTGTTTACCTCAGTTACCGCCAGACCATCGAGGCCTGTCCGCACGGCGGCGGTTCCTACACGGTGGCCAGCCAGAACCTGGGCGAGGGCGCAGGCCTGCTGGCCGCGGCGGCGCTGATGATTGACTACGTTCTGAACGCCTCGGTAGGTATTTCCGCGGGGGTAGGTGCGCTGATCTCCGCGGTGCCCGCCTTGCAGCCGCACACCCTCAAGCTGTGCCTGCTGGCGCTGGCCATTCTCACCATTGTGAACATGCGCGGCGTGCACGATACCGGCATTGTGTTCATGATCCCCACGTACCTGTTTACAGGAACGCTGCTCATCGTGATCCTGGTAGGCGGATGGCAGACGGTGCTCGCGGCGGGCCATCCGGTGCCGGTTTCGCGCATGCCGGCTTTCCCAGCAGCAACCCTGAAGCTGGCCGGCTGGTGGCTTCTGTTGAAGGTGTTCTCATCGGGGTGCACGGCCATGACCGGCGTGGAGGCCGTGAGCAACGGCGTGATGGCTTTTCGGGACCCTACGCGCAAAAATGCCAAGGCCACGCTCACCATCATCATCGCATTGCTGGCCATTCTGCTGCTGGGCATCGCGCTGCTGTGCCGCGCCTACGGTATCGCCGCCACCGATCCGGGCCAGGCCGGCTACGAAAGCGTGCTTTCCATGCTGACGCGCGCGGTGATGGGACACGGATGGTTCTATTACCTGACGATTGCGTCGGTGCTGCTGGTGCTGGCGTTGAGCGCCAACACATCGTTTGCCGACTTTCCGCGCCTCACGCGCGCCATTGCGCAAGACGACTACATGCCGCGCATTTTCCTCATCCGGGGGCGGAGGCTGCTGTACTCGTGGGGCATCTACGTGCTGGTGGCGCTGACCGCGGCGCTGCTGATCTTCTTCGGCGGCGTCACCGACCGGCTGATTCCGCTGTTTGCCATCGGCGCTTTCCTGGCTTTCACGCTGTCGCAGGCAGGCATGGTGATGCACTGGAAGCGGCAGGGAAACGCCCCGGCGCGCATGATCATCAACGGCGTGGGCGCGGTGGCCACGGGCATCACCACGCTGGTGGTGCTGGTAGCAAAGTTTCTCGCCGGCGCATGGATCACGGTGTTGCTGGTGGCGGTCATGATCCTGTTCATGCGCGCCGTGCATCGTCACTACGTGCGCGTGAATCGCGAGATCGATCTCAACCGGCCGTTCGTTCCCGCCGAGGTGGGCGAGCCCATTGTCGTGGTGCCCGTAGACCGCTGGAGCCGCATCAGCGAGAAGGCGCTTTCGTTCGCGCTATCGATGTCGTGCGACATTCGTTGCGTGCACGTGCGCACCAGCGACGATCCCGATCCTTTTTGCGATGCATGGGAAAAGGATATTGTTGCGCCTCTGAAGGCGGCAGGACGCTGCATCCCCAAGCTGGTGATGCTGAAATCGCCGTATCGATATATTCTCTACCCCATCCTGGATTACGTGCTGGGAGTGGAGCGCGAACGCGAAAGTTGCAAGGTGTGTGTGCTGGTGCCGGAGCTGGTGGTGCAGCGCTGGTGGCAGGGCATGCTGCACAACCGCCGCTCCGACCTGTTGAAGGTGATGCTGCTGATGCGTGGCAACCGCCGCATTATTGTGATCAATATTCCCTGGTATCTGGGCGGGGGCTGATTCCAGCCATCGCGCCGTGCGCTCTCTTTCTTGCCCGGTCCGCGTCCCAATGGGAGTGCTTTCCAGCCGAAGATTTCTCCTGTCCGGTCAGGGGCGAGCCGCCGTGCACGCAAAGTTTCCGGCGCCTGCGGGCTTCATCAAAGCCGGGGGGAAAGGATAGTCTAGGAGGGTACCGGAAACTGAATGCGGATGCCGTTCCGGAGCTTATCCGGGAAGCGTGCTGCCTTGTTCCGAAGACGGTCGCAAATTGAGGGGAGTTTGAAGTTGAAGAGGACGTTTTTATTTGCCATTCTGGCTGCGGCGATTGCGCCCCTGCCGGCCGCCGCCCAGTTGAACCCTGAAGGTGCGCCGGGTCCCGAGCAGACCGCAAACTACAAGTACGAGGTGTACGTGGGCGCTGCTTATAGCCGCGTCAGGCAGGTTCCCGAGACGTACAGCGGATTGATAGGCGGAAAAATGACGGTGGGCCGTGATTGGGGAAGATATTTTCAGCTCGCCGGATCGGCGGACTATTACTCGAAGGGAACCGGCCACGCAGGGCTACCGAATCCCGGCCATCCGACGATCTACACGGCTCTGGCTGCGCCGACAGTCCACGCTACGCTCTATGGGAACGTCAGTGGGGAATTTTTCGGCGAACTGGGCGCAGAACATACCGGAGGCGAGAACATGTCGCCCAATCTCTCCTTTGCGGGGGGCTTTGGCGGAGGCCTGACTTACAGCTTGAACCAGAAATTCGCTGTGCAACTTACCGGCGACCGTGTCGCTGCGTCGTTCCCGCTGCCCGGCAGTAACTCGCAAAACGGCTACTCAACACACAAGACATGGAATGCGCGCGCCACCATTGGCGTGGTGTACCGGTTCTGAGAAATACGGAGACCGAGGGAACAAGAGAGCAAGGGAGTTACCGTCACCCTGACTCGGTTCCCCAGGGAGCGATGCGTTCCCTCAAGCCCGAAGACAGCGCATGCGTGCTACACTTCCTGCCGTTATGAAAACCGGCTTTCACAAACTTCTGAATCTCCTGCTCTGCGCGGGCCTTGGAACGGCGCTGCTTGGCGCTCAATCGAATGGGGCGCCGCACCTGGAAAAGCGCGGCGCGGCCACGCAACTCATCGTCGACGGCCAGCCATTCCTGATGCTTTCGGGCGAGCTACACAATTCATCCTCGTCGAATCTCGACTACATGACGCCCATCTGGCCCAAGCTGGCGGCGATGGGGCTGAACACGGTGGTGACGCCGCTGAGCTGGGAGCTGATTGAGCCCGCCGAGGGCAAGTACGATTTCGCGCTGGTCGACGGGCTGATCGAGCAGGCGCGGCAGGCGCACGAGCGCATCGTTTTTCTCTGGCTGGCGACGTGGAAGAATGGCATGTCAAGCTACGCGCCGGTCTGGGTCAAGCAGGATGCGCGGCGCTTCACGCGCGTAGTAATTCACGGCAACGAGGTGGAGATTCTGAGCCCGCTTTGCGCGGCCACGCGGGATGCCGATGGGCGCGCGTTCGCGGCGCTGATGCGCCACATCAGGGAGGTGGACGGCAGCCAGCACACCGTGCTGATGATGCAGGTGGAAAACGAGGTGGGCGTGCTGGGCGACTCGCGCGACCGCTCAGATGCAGCAAACAAGGCCTTCGCCGGGGCGGTTCCGGCGGAGCTGACTGCCTATCTTAAGACCCATCGCGAGGAACTGTACCCGGATCTGCGCGAACTTTGGGTAGCGAACGGCGCGAAGACGGCGGGGACCTGGACCGAGGTGTTTGGCGAGGGCGAGCGCGCCGACGAAGTCTTCATGGCGTGGCAATATGGACGATTCATCCAGATGGTGGCGGCGCGGGGCAGGGCTGAATACGACATCCCGATGTATGTAAACACCTGGCTGCCCTCAGACAACACGCCGCCCGGCGAGTATCCCAGCGGAGGGTCGCAGCCGCGCGTGTTGGATGTGTGGAGAGCGGCGGGGACTCTGGAGACAATGCCGGCTTTGGACTTTTACTCGCCCGATTTGTACGCGACGAATTTTGAGGAGTGGTGCCGGCGCTACCATGGCAACGGAAATCCGCTTTACATGCCAGAGACACGCGGCGGCGCGGCCGGCGCGGCCAACGTGTTTTATGCGCTGGGCGAGGATGCGGGGCTGGGGTTTTCGCCATTCGGGATTGAATCCGAGGCCAGCGAGACCGATCCGCTCGGCGAGAGTTACAGAGCGATCGCCGCCGTGGCGCCACTGCTGCTGGAGCACCAGGCGGCGGGCGATGTGCACGGGTTCCTGCTCGATCGCGAGCGGAGCTCAGTTGACTTCACCATGAACGGCTACACGCTGCATGTGAGCCTCGACAGCATCTTCGGCGGGCAAGCGGAAAGCGGATTCGGGCTCATCATGGCCGACGGCAAAGACGCCTTTCTCGGCGTCGGCAAGGGATTCCGCGTCACGTTTTCGCGAAGTCCGGCGAACGGATGGGGCGCCGGCATCGGCGCGGTGGACGAAGGGCGATTCGAGGACGGCAAATGGATTGCGGGGCGGCGCCTGAACGGTGACGAGGACGACCAGGGCCAGCATTGGCGGTTCGATCAGCGCCAGGTACGCACGGAAAAGATCACGCTGTATCGATTTGAATAGAGAACCGCGCTGGACAGCGACGCGCTCCATGATGGAATGTGGAGGGGATGAATCGCCGCGCGTTTTGCCTTTCCGCTGCAGCCGCCATGGCCTCAACCCGTGCACGCGCTTTTGGCGCGCAGGCCGCGCCGGCCGCCGGCACTGGCCCACTCATCACGCTGGCTGAAATCGAGCGAATCGATCGTGAGCGCATTTTGCGCGCGGCCAATGAATATCTTTCCGAGCCGCCCATCACCATCACGGCTTCATCTTCGCCGCGCAGCAAGGGCGGCAAGCACGACTACTTTTCCGAGGCCGATTACTGGTGGCCGGACCCGAAAAATCCCAACGGGCCCTACATTGACCGCGACGGCTACTCGAATCCGCAGAACTTCACCGACCACCGCAAAGCGCTCATCCGCCTCAGCCTGATGGTTCCGGCGCTGACCGCGGCGTGGCTTATTACGCAGGAAAAGCGCTATGCCGAGCGCGCGGCAGTGCATCTACGCGCGTGGTTTCTCGATTCTGAGACGCGCATGAATCCGTCGCTTGAGTTTGCGCAGGCTGTCTGGGGCGTTTCGCCCGGCCG
>Ga0335078_10001273_pt1 | contig 38249 bp, 29 predicted proteins | sample Lox_Sample_32_FD_206711 | JGI IMG/M metagenome (GOLD analysis project Ga0335078, IMG submission 206711) | Soil microbial communities from Loxahatchee National Wildlife Refuge, Florida, United States - Lox_Sample_3.2 | ecosystem: Environmental > Terrestrial > Soil > Wetlands | place: USA... | reverse complement strand
GCCCGGCGCACGGCGAGGGTGTGCAGCTCGTGCGAGGAAAGGGCGTCCAGTTCGTCACGTGTCACCCGTGGACTCTACCGCCTGCTCCTGATGCCGCGCCGCCACCCCGCCCGTACCGCCCGCCTGCCCTGCTGTCCCCCTTCGGCCCCGCGTCCCGCGCCGCCCGCCTTCCGTCCTGGGCCGATGGCCTCGATGTTCGATTTTGTCGTAGTTATTGTGCAGGCGATGTTTCCTGGCGCCTCATTGCTTGATTAGTGTTACGCCAGTGGTTAAGGTGAGCTTGATTTTCAGAGTGTTCTCTATGGCTTAATTATCGGTCGTGATGCTGAAACCGGGCTACTATCAGCCAAAACCGGGGGCCATGCTTTCTTGTTATGACCGATTTCTTCCGTCAAAGCCATAGATAATGGTTTTGCGCATCATTTACGGTGATTCTTGCCGGTTGTTAGATTCTGTGGGAAAGCGTCTCGTATCGCGGGACGGTCACATTGGCGTGACCGGCGGGCCTGGGGGGACGGACTGGGACTGACGGCGCGCGTGAGCGAGAAGGATCGCACATGCGTATTCCATGGTCAGGATGGGGATCCTCGACGAGATCCGGGCGCGGGTCATCGCCCGGGGGCAGGCGGAAGTGGCGGCTGCTGCTGGTGCCGGCGATGGGCATCGCGGTCGTCTGCCAGCTGAGCCTGACAGGCCCGGCGGGGGCGGCGGCCGCCGTGGCCACCGCGAAGACCGTAGCCTCGGGCGGCGTCGCGCCGAAGGCGACGAACGAGCTTGACTGCAACGGCTGGAGCAAGGCGTACGGCACGGTCAGGAAGCTCGCCGGGTCCACCTGCGTGGACCCGGTGAAGATAGACAAGGACGGGGACCGCTACCGGTTCGAGGACAACGGCCACTACATCGGGCACGACGAGCCGAGTGTCAAGTTCATCTCGAGCACGGCGGGCTCCGGCAACACGATGACCTACCTGGCGAAGATCCCGGTGGACCCGCACCAGTCCCCGACCCCGTCCGGCAGCGTCACGAACTACGGCCAGCTCTCCGTCGCGCCCTGGTTCGGCCTGCCGATGTGCGACCCGAAGTCCTACCCGCAGAACGCGTGCACCCCGGACAGCGACACCAACACCGGCCTGAACGAGCCGACCGACGCCGGCTCCGCGTTCATGGAGCTTCAGCTGTACCCGCCGGGCTACACCCCGCTCGTCGATTCCGAGAGCTGCAGCGCGACCAAGTGGTGCGCGGCGCTCAACATCGACAGCCTGGAATGCACGTTCGGCTTCGCCACCTGCAACAACGACTGCATCGAGCCGGTCAACTTCGCATTTCTGCAGACCAACGGCGTCCCGGCCGGGCCGCCGAGCCCGCAGCTGACGAACGTGCACACGTTCCTGCCCAACGCGCACACCCTGATGATCAATCCGGGTGACGCCCTCGCCGTCTCCATCTCGGATCCGCCGCAGGGATTCACCACGACAATACGAGATCTGACCACTCATCAGACCGGGACCATGACCGCCAGCGCGGCCAACGGCTTCATGAACACCAACATCGCCGACTGCACGGGCACCCCGTTCACTTTCCACGCCGAGTACAGCACCGCCAGGCAGCAGAACCAGGTGCCGTGGGCCGCGCTCGAGGGCGGCGTGCTGATGCAGCAGGAGATCGGTCACTCCGAGGTCTGCAACTCGGTGACGAACCAGGACCCGTTCACGTTCAGCACGACCTACAGCGACCCGAAGGTCTTCGACACCTGCCTGGGCGGATCCGAAGGCCCGGGCAAGACCGGTGAGGGTCCGTGCGACCCGAACACGGGCATCTGCCAGAACCCGTCGACCGAAGGACCGAACGGGCCGGTGGCATGTCCGACCAACGACTTCAACAGCGGTGCGAACTGCGAATTCGCCGACGGTAACTGCTTCCAGAAGGGGACGCGGCCGGTCACCATCGACAGCGTGCCCGCCACGGAGTCCTCGGACGCCAACCAGTGTTTCGACAACAGGTACCAGAACGGTGACCTGGACTTCGACGGACTGTCGTACCAGGCGTCCGCGTGGCCGGACGGGACCAGGAACCATCCGGCCGCGTTCGAGTACGCTGGGCCCTTCATGACCAGCGGGAAGCCGTACCAGCAGATCCAGTTCGAGACCAACGTCGGCGCGTCGGAGATCCTCTGCAACACCGCGACGGGTGCCGGCTGCACCGTCCCGCCGCGGGGATCGAAGTTCTACCCGTTCTGGTCGCTCAGCCTGCACCCCGCTCCGTTCGGGTCGCAGCGGACCGGGTGCGCGTGGAATTTCGGGAACGTGCTGCCGAATACCTTCAAGACCCTCGGCAAGGACGCCCAGTACGGCACGCCCGACGTGGCCAGGTTCGCTGGCACGAGCACCAGTGTGGTACAGGCCAATCCCGAGATCGCCGGGGCTTGCCGCTTCCTCTGACCGGTAGAGATGAGGCGCCGGGGTGCCCTGCCAGCCAGGCAGGGCACCCCGTTGCCGTTAGCCTGGAAGGCTGCGGGACACGGCCTGCGCGACGGCTCGCACGCCGGCGTGCGCGGGCAGGTCGTCGAGCAGCACCGGCTGCCCGTCGGCCCCGGTCAGCGGGATCCGCCAGTTGGGGTACTCGTCCACCGTGCCCGGCATGTTCTGCGGCCGCCGCTCGCCCGCCGCATCGGCCAGCGACACGCCGATGAGCACGGCGGGCGTCCGGGTCAGGAATCCGTAGAGCGCGGCCGTGAACTCCTGCGGCGAGGGCGCGCCTGCCCGCGGCAGCAGGCCCTCGCGGGCCAGCATGGCCAGCCACCCCGCCAGTTCCGCCTGAGCGGCTGCCCGCTCCTCGGCCTCGGGCCGGGTCAGCAGGCCAAGTTCGGCACGGATGGTGACCTGCTCGCCGGAGAGGAACGCCGCGGCCGGCGGCATGTCATGCGTGCCGACCATGGCCAGGCAGCCGCGACGCCATCCGCCCGGGCGGCGCGGGGTGCCGTCCGCCCGGCGCTCGAACCACAACATGGAGGTGCCCAGCACCCGGCGCTCGGCCAGGTACTTCCGCAGCCAGGGTTCTACCGTGCCGAGGTCCTCGCCGATCGCCACTGTTCCCGCGCGCGCCGCCTCGGCGGCCAGCACGCCGCCCGTCAGCTCGTGGTCGTAGCGCACGTAGGTGCCCAGGTCCGGTGACATCCCCGCCGGTATCCACCACAGCCGGGCCAGCCCCATGACGTGGTCCACCCGCAAGCCGCCCGAGCCGCGCGTGCACGCCGCGATCAGCTCGGCCAGCGGCCGGCCCGCCTGCGCGGCGAGCAAGCCCGGGTGCCACGGCGGCAGCGTCCAGTTCTGGCCGAGCTGGTTGAACTCGTCCGGCGGCGCGCCCACGCTGATCCCCGGCACGATCACGTCCTGCCAGGCCCAGGCGTCGGCGCCGCCGGGATGCGTGCCGACCGCGAGGTCGGTGATCACGCCGATACTCATGCCGGCCCGCCTGGCCGTCTGCTGCGCCGCGGCCAGCTGCTCCGCCGTCAGCCACTGCAGCCACTCGTGGAACGCGATCCGGTCGGCCAGCTCTCGCCTGAGCGCGGTCACCCCGGCCGAGCCGGGGTCGGCCAGCGCCGCGGGCCAGGACCGCCAGTCGGGACCGTGTACCTCGGCGATCGCGCACCATGCCGCCCAGTCCCCGATGGCCCGGCGGTCACGGGCCAGGAACGCGTCCAGTTCGGCCTGGCGGCTCGCGGTCAGCGGCACCGCGCGGATCAGCTCCGCCGCGGCGCGCTTGGCGGCCCAGACCGCGTCCCGGTCGATGAGCGCCGCGGTGCCGCTGGCCGCCCGCAGCGGCGCGGCCAGCGCCTCCACCCGGGCCCGGTCCCCGGCGCTCAGCCCCTGGTATTCGGGAATGTCCTCGATCCGCAGGTAGAGCGGGCTGATCTGGCGGCGGCTCATCGGCAGGTACGGGGACGGGCTGACCGGCGGCCGCGGCTCGGCCGCGTGCAGCGGGTTGACCAGCACGAAGTCCGCGCCCAGGTCGCTGCCGCTCCAGGCGGCGAGGTCGGCCAGGTCGTGCAGGTCACCGTGGCCCCAGGAGGCGCGCGAGCGCACCGAGTACAGCTGCACGGCGAACCCCCAGCCCCGGCGGGGCGGCCAGGGGGCTACGGGGGGGCGGGCAGCCCCCCCATGAGCAGGGGGGGCCTGGAGGGGATCATTTCCCCCGGGGCCCCTGAGCGCCGCGAGGACCGCGGCCAGCGTCTCGTCCGGCACCTCGACGTGCTGGCCGCGCCAGTTCTGGTAGGAGACCGCCACCCCGTGCGCCTGCGCCCGCCGCGTGAGCTCTGCCCGTCCTGTCACCGCACCAGTCTGCCCGACCGGTTCCCGCCTCGGGCCAGGACCCAACCAAAGGCGGGTCATCGCAGTCTTAACGGGCAGAGGACACCGCAAACAGCGGATCCCAGGCCGTAACAGGACGATCCGACATGAAGTACCTCACCACGATCCCGAAGATCTCCCGCCGGGCCGCCACGGTTATCGCCGCCGCCTCTGCCGCCGGGCTGATCGCCGCCTCCGCCGCCGTCGCGGCCGGCTCGTCAGGCGCCGTGCTGGCGGCGGACACCTCGCGCGCCGCGCCGGCCACGGTCCGCGCCTGCACGGCGGACGACCTCGGCGCCTGGGTGGCGGTGTCCCAGCTGAACGGCACCGCCGGGAGCAGCTACTACCCGTTGCAGTTCACCAACCTGAGCCGCCACGCCTGCGCGATGCGCGGCTTTCCCGGGGTGTCCGCCGTCGACCGTAACCTCCATCAGCTCGGCAGCCCGGCCGGCCGCGATCACGTGATCCCGGTCCGGACCGTAGTGCTGGCCCCGGGCGCGACCGCGCACGCCATCCTGCGGTACGGCGACGTCGCCGTGGCCACCTCACCCGGTTGCCATCCGACCCTTCGCACGTTCGAGTTGCGGATCTACCCACCCGGCGGGTACCGCGCGACCTACGCCGCCTTCGACTTCGAGGCCTGCTCGCACGCCGGCCCCGTCTACCTGGGTATCGAGCCGGTCCAGGCGGGCGTGGGCACGCACAGCGGCTAACTCCGGCACGTTACGAGCCCGCCGGCTCCAGGACGAACACCGGGATCTCGCGCGTGGTCCGCTGCTGGTACTCGGCGTAGGGCGGGTAGGCGGCGACCGCTCGCTTCCACCATTCGGCCCGCTCCTGCCCGCTGATCTCGCGGGCGACCATGTCCTGCTTGTGCGGGCCGTCCTGGAGTTCCACCCGCGGGTTCGCGCGGACGTTGTAGTACCACAGCGGGTGGGCCGGCGCGCCGCCCTTGGACGCCACCATGGCGTAGCTGCCGTTGTGCTCCACCCGCATCACCGGCGTCTTGCGCACCTTGCCGCTGCTGACGCCGGCGTTGGTCACGATCACCACCGGCAGGCCGGTGTCCCGCAGCGTCGTGCCCTGGGTTCCGCCCGAACCTTCGTACAGCTCGACCTGATCGCGTACCCACGCCTGCGTGCTCGGCTCGTACTCTCCTTCAACTGGCATACCGGACAGTCAACACCAATCGCCCGCCGCGCCATGTCGCGGGGCCTCAGCTCGCGGCCACTCGCCGGAACCGCGCAGCCCCGTTCCTAGGCCCCGTTTCAGGCGACGGCCCCCGATGGCGCCGTGAGCCCGGCCGCACTGCCCACGATGTAGTTGGTATAGGTACGCAGCAGAATGGCGACCCGGCCCGCGATAATCCGGCTCGGGATGAGGTAAATCGTCAGGTCGCCATCGACGATGAAGAACAGGTCGATCGATTCTGGATCGTAGGGAATCCGCCGTTCCCGGTTGCCAACGGAATACGGTCTGCGGCCGACCACCACTGTCCACCCGTCCTTGCTGTAGCACGTCGTCGTCTTGACTTGTACTCGTCTGATTCCTTCCGGCATAACCACCAGCAGGTCATAGACCGCCGGCTCGGTCGGGATCGCCACGCTGAATCCGCACAAGGAAAACCATGCCGCGGCGAGCGAGGTGGCGGCATCGCGGAGGTATCGGAGATCTGGCTTTGCTTCGGCAACTCCTACCAAATTCCCGACCGGGCTTTCCAGGTGCGACAGGTCGAGTCCCAGGCGCATCGCATGAGCCTTGACCCGTATCCGGCCATCTCCGCTATCTGGCGGCAGGCCTAGGGTGCTAAGCAACTCGTCCCAGGACAGCGAATCCATGACCGCCCGCCTGAGCTGCGAATCAGACCAGATGCGCTTGCCTCTGAAGTGGGATGTGTCAAGCCCGAGGCGTTCGACGTCCCGTCTCACAATCCGGATGGCTCCGGCGGAGCTGGCGTTCAGCCCGAGCTTCCGCATCACATCGCGCCAGTTCGGGGAGTCTGCAACTGCATCTATCAACTGGGCGTCGGACCATGTGCGTTCTGACTTCGAGGGTCGAGCCATGCAGGCACCGTAGCACCTGGTACTGACATTTAGTACTTTGTTCGAATTATGGTCGGGACGGCGGGATTCGAACCCGCGACCTTCGGTCCCCCAGACCGACACGCTAAACCGTACTGCGCCACGTCCCGCCACGCCACCATCTCGCTTCGGTGACGCTTGCCTGCCGGACTCCGGCAGGCTCAGTTAGCTTAGCGCAACCGCGGAGCCGCCAGGAACCAAGCCGGGCCGAACCGGGCGCCGCGCCGCCGCGGTTGCGTGCTTCCCGCCGGAACGGGAAGTTACGCTGTGCCGGGCATGGCGCCGATGCCGTGCTCGTTGTACTTACCGGAGCCGCACTCACACCGAAGGGCCGGGCCGTTGGGAGCACCGGGGACGCGCCGCTCAGCCTCCTCCGAAGGCGGCAGCTTCCAGAGCGAGGGCCCGACCCGGCCGATGCGGACCAGGCGGCGGTTCCGGATCGCCTTCCGCATCGCCAAGGTGCTCCTCGTCAGCGTCGTGCTCCTCGCGGTCGCCGTCGGCCTGCTCTTCCTGCTGACTCCGTCGGCCGGTCAGGCTACCGCGCTGGTGCGGGAGCAGGCGAGGGACCGTCACATCACTTACCCGGGCCCGCCGGTCCCGGCGTACTTCGCGCAGGCGCTGGTCGCGACCGAAGACCACAGGTTCTACGCCGATCCCGGCGTGGACCCGCTGGCCATGGGCCGGGTGGTGATCTCCTGGATCACCGGCCGCGAGGACCAGGGAGGCAGCACCATCGACCAGCAGCTGGCGAAGAACCTGTACACGGGCGGCCACAGCGGCGTCACCGAGGATCTGGAGCAGCTGGCGATGGCGGTCAAGCTCAACCAGACCTACAGCCGGCCGCAGATCCTGCGCATGTACGCCGAAGTCGCCTACTACGGCCACGGCTACTACGGCCTGGACGCCGCCAGCTGCGGGTACTTCGGCCGGCCGCCGGACCGGCTCACGCTGGTGCAGGCGGCCATGCTGGCCGGGGTGGTGAACGCGCCCAGCTACGACGACCCGCTGGTCTACCCGCGGCAGGCCCGGACCCGGCTGGAGCACGTCATCGGCCGGATGGCCGCGGTGGGATACCTGACGCAGGCGCAGGAAACCGCCGCGCTCGGCGCGCCCCTGGGCCTATCCTCCGTCCGCGGCTGCGCCTGACCGGCAGCCGGAAGAGCCGGAAGAGCCGGCGGGTCAGCGGCCCGAGGTCTCCGGCTGCAGCTGCTCAGGGAGCGGCGTGTCGTCCGCGACCAGGAACACCCAGCGGCGGTAGCAGTACAGCCGGAAGATGGTGGCCACGCCGATGCCGATGATGTTCGAAACGTTGTAGGACAGCTTGTCGTCCACCCCGAGTCCGTACCGCACGGCCGCGACGACTCCGAGCTGGATGAGCAGCCCGATGCCGTTGAAGACGAAGAACAGGACCGACTCGCGGCCCCAGTGACTCCCGTTGCGGTGCCGGAACGCCCAGAGCTTGTTGCCCAGGAAGGCGAACACCGTGGCCACCACGGTGGCGATCGTCACCGAGGTGAGTGGACCGAGCCCCGCGCCGTAGTGCAGCACGTTGGCGCCGCCGAGGGTGATGACGAAAGCGAGGACACCGACAATGCCGAACTTGGCTACCTCATGTATCAGAACCCTGAATCGTGCGTAGAGATCGCGTAGGAGATCCACCCGCTACTGTCCTTCAGTCGGTCCATCCCGTGATACACCGACTTTACCGTGCTCCCAGGTGGTGCTACGTACCGGTCGGTAAACCGTTCGGGAAATGTCACACCCGCCAGGTAGCGTGAATCGGGTGTCTCACAGCGAAGTGCTCGTCCGCGCGCGCGGCCTGAACAAGCGGTTCGGGGATTTCACGGCGGTGGACGGGATCGATTTCGACCTGTACCGCGGCGAGGCGTTCGGCTTCCTGGGGCCGAACGGGGCGGGTAAGTCCTCGACGATGCGGATGATCGGCTGCGTCTCGCCGCCGTCCGGCGGGCAGCTGACCATCCTGGGCCGCGACCCGGTCCGCGACGGGTCCGCGATCAGGGCCAGGCTCGGCGTGGTCCCCCAGGAAGACACCCTCGACGTCGAGCTGACCGTCCGGGAGAACCTGCTCGTCTACGGCCGGTACTTCGGCCTGCCTCGCCGGGTCATCAGGGAGCGGACCGACGCGCTGCTCGATTTCGTCCAGCTCTCGGACCGGGCCAGGGACAGGGTCGACCCGCTGTCCGGCGGCCTGAAGCGCCGCCTGACAATCGCCCGCTCGCTCATCAACGAGCCGGAGATCCTGATCCTCGACGAGCCCACCACCGGGCTGGACCCGCAGGCCAGGCACGTGGTGTGGGACCGGCTGTTCCGGCTCAAGCAGCGCGGCGTCACGCTGATCCTGACGACGCACTACATGGACGAGGCCGAGCAGCTGTGCGACCGGCTGGTGGTCATGGACCACGGCAGGTTCGCCGCCGAGGGCTCGCCCCGCGACCTGATCGCGTGCTACTGCTCGCCAGAGGTGCTCGAGCTGCGCTTCGGCCCGGACCGGCACGAGCTGGCCGTAGACAAGCTCAGGGACTTTCCAGCCGAACGGGCCGAGGTTCTCGCCGACCGGATCCTGCTCTACGTCACCGACGGGGACGACGCCCTGGCGGCAGTCCGCTCCACCGGCCTCGAGCCGCTCACCTCGCTGGTCCGGCGCGGCACGCTGGAGGACGTGTTCCTGCGGCTGACCGGCCGCAGGCTGGAGGACTTATATGGTCGCTGCCGCTCCGGCCCTGGCCGGCTGGTGCTCATCATCACGGTCGCTGCGTGCCTTCCAGTGCTGGATGACGGTGTACCGGCGGATCTGGCGGTCCAGCATCTGGTCCAGTCTGCTCGGCCCGCTGTTCTACCTGGGCGCGATGGGACTCGGCCTGGGCACCCTGGTGAACAGGCACGGGACGGCCAGCCTCGGCGGGGTGAGCTACCTGGCCTTCGTGGCCCCCGCCATCCTGGCCTCGGGAGCCATGAACACGGCCATGGGCGAGGCGAGCTATCCCGTGTTCGGCTCGATCAAGTGGAACAGGATCTATATCGCGGCGCAGGCCTCTCCGCTGCGTCCCGGCGACATCTTCCGCGGGCACCTGCTGTTCATGACCATGCGGATCGCGATGAACGCCGCCCTCGTCACGGTGTACATGTGGGCGTTCGGCGCCACCCAGTCCGCCTGGGCGGTGCTCGCCTGGCCGGCCGCCACGCTCACCGGCCTCGCCTTCGCCGCGCCGATCGCGGCCTGGGCCGTGACGCTCAAGATCGAGACCTCGTTCGCCTACCTGTTCAGGTTCGGCATGATGCCGTTGATGCTGTTCTCCGGGACGTTCTTCCCGCTGTCCCAGCTGCCCGGCTGGCTCCGCGCGCTCGCCTACGCCACTCCGCTGTGGCACGGTGTCGACCTGTGCCGCATGCTCAGCCTCGGTCCAAGGGTCCATGTCGACCTGCCCCGGGCGCTGATCCACATCGCATACCTGGCCGCGCTGTCCGCGCTCGGCATCTGGGCCGGCGCCCGCACCTACCGCAGGCGGCTCTATGTCTAGCGTCACGCTGCGGATGCTGCCCCCGGCCGGCTTGCTCGCCCGGCTCAAGCGGGCGGGCGGTGACGTGAGCAGCCTGCGCCTGATCGAACGGCACGCCCGGGTCTACCGGCACGCCTGGCTGGTGTTCGCGTCCGGTGTCTTCGAGCCGCTGTTCTACCTGCTGTCTGTGGGACTCGGCCTGGGCGTGCTCGTCGGCAAGGTTCCCGGCCCCGGCGGGAACCTCATCCCGTACCGCGAGTTCGTCGCGCCCGGCCTGCTCGCCGTGTCCTCGATGAACGGCGCCATGTACGACTCGACGTTCAACATCTTCTTCCGGCTGAAGTACGCCAAGCTGTACGACGCGATCCTGGCCACGCCGATGCGCCCGGCCCAGGTGGCGCTGGGTGAGATCGGCTGGGCGCTGCTCCGCGGCACCATCTACGCGGTGGCGTTCATCCTGGTCATGCTCCTACTCGGCCTGGTCCACTCGGCCTGGGCGGTGCTGGCCGTGCCGTGCGCGGTACTGATCGGCTTCGCCTTCGCCGCCATCGGCATGACCGGGACGACGTTCATGAAGAGCTGGCAGGACTTCGACTACGTGATCCTGGCCAGCATGCCGCTCTTCCTGTTCTCCGCCACGTTCTACCCGCTCGGCGTCTACCCGCGGGCGGTCCAGGTGATCGTCGAGTGCACGCCGCTGTACCAGGGCGTGGTGCTGCTGCGCGACCTGACCATCGGGGTGGTCGGCCCCGACCTGCTGTGGCGGGCAGGCTACCTGGCCGTGCTTGGCCTGGCCGGCCTGCTCATAGCGGGCCGCCGCCTGGCCAGGCTCCTCCTGGTCTGACCGCCGTCCGGGAGGGGGAGTCGCCGCAGACCCGCGTACTGGTTGGTAGGTACGCTGGACGCGATCGCCAACCCTGTGGCAGCGGCCCATCGGAAGGTTGTACTCCATGGACTTCGGCTTTGACGCCAGGACGCTCGACCTGCGCAAGCAACTGCTCACCTTCATGGACGAGCGGGTCTACCCAGCCGAGGCGGTGTACACAGAGCAGGTCGAGGCGGCAGAGGCGCGGGGCCAGCTGTGGGAGCGGGCGCCCGTCACCGCCGACCTCAAGGCCGAGGCGCGCAGCCGCGGCCTGTGGAACCTCTTCCTGACCGGCAAGGCCGCCCAGGCGGTCCGCAAGCTGGACCCCTCGCTGCTGCCCGATCCGCAACTGACCAACCTCCAGTACGCCCCGCTCGCCGAGATCACCGGCTGGAGCGGCGCGCTGGCGCCCGAGGCCCTGAACTGCGCCGCCCCCGACACCGGCAACATGGAACTGCTGGCCGAGTTCGGCTCGCCTGACCAGCAGGCCGAATGGCTCGTCCCGCTGCTTGAGGGCCGGATCAGGTCCGCCTTCTGCATGACCGAACCGGACGTGGCCTCTAGCGACGCCACCAACATCGCCACCGCGATCACCCCGGACGGCGACGGCTACGTGATCAACGGCCGCAAGTGGTGGTCGAGCGGCGCGATGAGCTCGGACTGCAAGATCTTCATCGTGATGGGGGTGACCGGGGAACCCGGCGCGGCCGGGGAGCGGAGCCACAGCCGTCACTCCATGATCCTGGTGCCGAGGGACACGCCGGGGATCACGGTCAAGCGCGGCATGAGGGTCTTCGGCTACACCGACGGGACACACGGCGGCCACGCGGAGGTCCTGTTCGACAATGTCCGGGTGCCCAGGGGAAACCTGATCTCCGGTGAGGGCGCCGGGTTCGCAATCGCGCAGGCCCGGCTCGGTCCCGGCCGCATTCACCACTGCATGCGGCAGATCGGCGCGGCCGAGCGTGCCCTGGAGCTGATGTGCCGCCGGGCGGTCAGCCGTACCGCGTTCGGCAAGCCCCTGGCCGAGCAGGGTGTCATCCAGGACTGGATCGCCGAGTCCAGGGTGCGGATCGAGCAGGCACGGTTGCTCGTGCTCAAGACCGCATGGCTGATGGACACGGCCGGCAACAAGGGAGCGCACACCGAGATCCAGGCGATCAAGATCGTCACCCCGGCTATGGCGCAGTGGGTGATCGACCGGGCCATCCAGGCGCACGGCGGCGGCGGCGTCAGCCAGGACTTCCCGCTGGCCCACCTGTGGGCCAGCGCGCGCACGCTCCGCTTCGCCGACGGCCCTGACGAGGTGCACAAGAGGTCTCTGGCCCGCCGCGAACTGCGGAAAGCCACCACCTGAACCGATAAGCAAGCCACCAGCGCGCCGCCCCGGACCAGCTGACCGGTGGGTACTGGCGCGTACCCGGGCCCGTTAGGGAGTTAAAGGAGAGGACATTAGGTGACAGAGAAAATCGCGATCGTGACCGGCTCGGCCCGCGGCATCGGCGCTGCCACCGCGTGCCGGCTGGCCGCGGACGGGATGGCCGTGGCCGTCCTTGACCTGGACGAGGCGGCCTGTGCCGGGACGGTGAAGGAGATCGCCGACGCGGGCGGCCGCGCGCTCGCGGTGGGCGCCGACGTGAGCGACGGCGCCCAGGTCCGGGCCGCGGTCGAGCGGGTGGCCGCCGAACTGGGCGAGCCGAACGTGCTGGTGAACAACGCCGGCGTGATCCGCGACAACCTGCTGTTCAAGATGACCGACGACGACTGGGACACGGTCGTGGGCGTGCACCTGCGCGGCGCCTTCCAGATGACCAGGGCCGTGCAGAAGTACATGGTCGGGCAGCGGTTCGGGCGCATCGTCAACCTGTCATCTTCCTCCGCGCTCGGCAATCGCGGCCAGGTCAACTACTCCGCGGCAAAGGCCGGCCTGCAGGGCTTCACCAAGACCCTGGCCATCGAGCTTGGCCAGTTCGGGATCACGGCCAACGCGGTCGCGCCCGGGTTCATCGCCACCGATATGACCGCCGCCACGGCGGAGCGCGTCGGCGTCTCGTTCGACGTTTTCAGCAAAGCCGCCGCGGAGCGCATACCCGTCCGCAGGATCGGGCAGCCCAGTGATGTGGCCCATACCATCTCATTTCTGGTCAGCGACGGCGCGGGTTTCGTCTCCGGCCAGGTCATCTACGTAGCGGGCGGCCCCCTATGCTGACCGACAGCGACAGCACCCCCGACGCGATCCGTGACCGGATCCGCGCCTTCCTGGCCGGACACGACGCGGCCGAGATGGGAAGGCAGGACTTCAACAACGCCCGGTTCGACGCGGGCCTGGCCTGGGTGCACTACCCGGAAGGGCTCGGCGGCCTGGGCGCCTCACGGACGCTTCAGAATGTCGTCGACGCCGAGTTCGCCGCCGTGGGTGCCCCGGGCCACAACGCCGAGCTCAACGCGATCGGGCTGGGCATGGCCGCCCCGACCATCCTCGCCTACGGCAGCGAGGAGCAGCAGAAGCGCTGGCTGCGCAGTCTCTGGACGGGTGAGGAGATCTGGTGCCAGCTGTTCAGCGAGCCCGGCGCGGGCAGCGACCTAGCCGCGCTGGCCACCCGCGCGGTTCGGGACGGGGAGGAGTGGGTGGCCAACGGGCAAAAGGTGTGGACCTCGCTGGCCCAGCACGCCCGGCGCGCGCTGCTGGTCGCCCGCACCGACCCCGACCAGCCCAAGCACGCGGGACTCACCTACTTCGCCGTGGACATGACCGACCCGGGCGTCGAGGTCAGGCCGCTGCGCCAGATGACCGGCGAGGCCGAGTTCAACGAGATCTTCCTGACCGACGTGCGGATCCCCGACACGGACCGGATCGGCCAGGTCGGCGAGGGCTGGAAGGTAGCCAACGCCACGCTGATGAGCGAGCGGGTGAGCATCGGCGCTTCCCGCGCGGCGGCGCGGGAGAGCGGCATGATCGCCTCGGCCGCCCGCACCTGGCGTTCCCGCCCCGAACTGCGCACGCCGGGCCTGCACGACCGGATGCTGCGGCTGTGGACCGAGGCCGAGGTGGCCCGGCTGGCGGGGGAGCGGCTGCGGCAGCAACTGGCCGCGGGCAAGCCCGGCCCGGAGGGCTCGGCCGCCAAGCTGGTCTTTGCCCGGCTGAACCAGGAGATTTCCGGTTTCGAGGTCGAGCTCGCCGGGGCTGACGGGCTGCGCTACGACGACTGGACCATGCGCCGCCCCGAGCACACCAACTTCTACGGTCGCGGCCCCGGCTACCGTTACCTTCGTGCCAAGGGCAACTCCATCGAGGGCGGGACCTCGGAGATCTTGCGCAACATCGTCGCTGAGCGGGTGCTCGGCCTGCCCGGCGAACCCCGCGTGGACAAGAACGTGCCATGGAAGGATCTACCGCGATGAGCGACGAGATCCCGGATCTGCTGTATTCAGACGCCGAACGGGCGCTGTCAGACGCCCTCGCGTCCCTGCTCGCCGACCGGGGCGGGTTGGACACCGCGCTCGCGCGCGTCGAGTCGGCGCAGACCTACGACGACAAGCTCTGGCAGGCGGTCGCCGCCGATCTGGGCTGCGCCGGGCTGCTGATCCCCGAGCGTGACGGCGGGGCCGGCGCGTCCTACCGGGAGGCCGCCACCGCCGCCGAGGTGCTCGGTAGCCACCTCCCGCCGGTGCCGTTCCTCGGCAGTGCCGTCGTGGCCACCGCCGCCCTGCTGAGCGTGGGCTCCCAAGGCGACCTGCTGGCCAAGCTGGCAGACGGCAGCGTGACCGCGGCGCTGGCGGTCTCGTTCGCCGCCGGCCCGGGATCGGGTTACCCGGCCTCGGTCCGGGTGGCCGGGCCGAAGCCCGGAGACGCTGGCGCCGGAGTGGCGCGGCTGCGCGGGATGGTCTCCGGGGTTGCCGACGCGCTGCCTGCCGGGATCCTGCTGGTCCCAGCCGACGGCGTGCCGCACGGGCTCTATCTGGTCGACTTGGCCGCCGAGGGGGTGGCCAAGGCGCCGGTGACCTCGCTCGACATGACCAGGCAGCTGTGTGATCTGTCGTTCGACGACGCGCCGGCCACGCTGATCGCGTCCGGGCCTGGCGCTGAGCGGGCCGTGGCCGCGGCGATGGCCGCCGGCGCCGGCATCCTGGCCGCCGAGCAGACCGGGCTGGCCCAGCGCTGCCTGGACATGACCCTCGCGTACGTGAAGGAGCGCAAGCAGTTCGCCCGGCCCGTCGGGTCGTTCCAGGCGCTCAAGCACCGGCTGGCCGATCTGTGGGTGTCGGTCACCCAAGCCCGCGCGGCGTCCAGGTACGCGGCGGCGTGCCTGGCGACCGGTTCGGCTGACGCCGCGGTCGCGGTCGCGCTGGCCAAGGCCTACTGCTCGGAGGTCGCGGTGCTCGCCGCGCAGGAGTGCGTGCAGATGCACGGCGGCATCGGGTTCACCTGGGAGCACCCGGCGCACCTGTTCCTGAAGCGGGCGAAGGCCGACTCGATCGGGTTCGGCACCGCGGATGCGCACCGCGCCGCGCTGGCGTCGCTGGTCGACCTGCCGGCGTCATGAGAGACGACCACGACGAGGCGGACCTGCGGAGCCGGGTGGCACGGCTCTCCATCGAGCAGAAGATCCGGCTGCTGACCGGCGCGGACTTCTGGGCCCTGTACCCCGAACCCGACGTCGGCCTGCGCCGGGTCGTCACCTCCGACGGCCCGGCCGGGGTCCGCGGCGAGACCTGGGACGAGCGGGACACCTCGGCGAACGTGCCGTCGCCCACGGCGCTGGCCGCCACCTGGGACTGCGACCGGGTGGGGGCGATCGGCGCTCTGCTGGCCGCCGAAGCGCGGCGTAAGGGCGTGGACGTGCTGCTCGCCCCCACGGTGAACCTGCACCGGACCCCGTACGGCGGCAGGCACTTCGAGTGCTTCTCCGAGGACCCGCTGCTCACCGCGCGGATCGGGGTCGCCTACGTGCGCGGCCTGCAAAACCAGGGGGTCGGCGCCACGGTCAAGCACTTCGTGTGCAACGACTCGGAGACCGAGCGGATGTCGGCGGACGTCCGCATCGACGAGCGGACGCTGCGCGAGCTCTACCTGGCGCCCTTCGAGGCGATCGTGCGCGAGGGCGGTGCCTGGGCGGTGATGGCCTCCTACAACGGGGTCAACGGGTCGACGATGACGGAAAGCCCGCTGCTGCGCGCCATCCTGCACGACGAGTGGGGCTACGACGGCCTGGTCATGTCGGACTGGACGGCGACCAGGGCCACCGGGGCGGCGGCCCGGGCCGCGCTGGACCTGGCCATGCCGGGCCCGGCCGAGCGGTTCGGGCCGTGGGGCGACGCCCTGCTGGAGGCGGTCAGGGCGGGGCAGGTCGACGAGGCCCTCATCGATGACAAGGTGCTCCGCATCCTGCGGCTGGCCGCCCGGGTCGGCGGCCTCGACGGCGCCCGGCCGATCTCCCCGGCGCCGGCGGACATTTCCCGCCAGCTGCGCGCGACCGCCGCGGCCAGTTTCGTGCTGGCCCGCAACGAGCGCTCGCTGCTGCCGCTGGACGGTTCAGGGCCCGGCGGTTCAGGATTGGGCCGGGTCGCCCTCATCGGCCCGAACGCCGAGATCGCCCGGACGCTCGGCGGCGGGAGTGCCACCGTCTACCCGCCGTACACCGTGTCCCCGCTCGACGGGCTGCGCGCCGCCGGGCTTGACGTGGCGTTTGCGCCGGGCACCCTCGGCCACCTGCGGACCGCGGCGGCCCGCCCCCCCTGGCTGCTGCGTGCGGATGGGTCCGGCCCAAGGGCCGACGTGCGGTTCTTCTCGCCCTCCGGCGAGATGATCGGCTCGGAGCAGCGCGACGCCGCCGTCTTCCGGTGGATGAACGGGTTCGCCGCGATCGGCGCCCCCGAACAGGTGGACCGGCTGGAGGTCAGCTGCCTGATCCAGGCCACCGAAGCCGGCACCTACCAGCTCGGCGTCACCGGCATCGGCCGGTTCCGGCTGCTCACGGACGAGGCCGTGCTCTTCGACGAGACACTGACCGTGCGCAAGGGCGCGGACGTCGGCGAGACCCTGATGGCCCCGCCCGTTCGGCTGGCCCCGCTGGCACTGGCCGCGGGGCAGTCGGTCACGGTCCGGCTCGAGCACGACGTGCACACCTCGCCGATGGCGGCCTTCGGCACGTTCTTCCAGCTCCTCCTGGAACCGCCGCACGGCACCGACGACGAGGAGATGGAAGCGGCGGTCGCCCTGGCGGCCGGCAGCGACGTGGCCGTGGTGGTGGTCGGTACCACCGCCGAGGTGGAGAGCGAGGGCTTCGACCGCACCTCGCTCGCGCTGCCCGGACGGCAGGACGAACTCGTCCGCAAGGTGGCCGCGGCCAACCCGCGGACCGTCGTGGTGGTCAACTCCGGCGCCCCGGTCCTGCTGCCCTGGGCCGACCAGGTGGCCGCGGTGCTGCTGACCTGGTTCGGCGGGCAGGAGTTCGGCAACGCGCTGGCCGACGTGCTGCTCGGCGAGGCCGAACCGGGCGGGCGGCTGCCCACCACCTGGCCCGCCAGCGAGGAGGGCCTGCCGCCCACGCAACCGGACGACGGGGTCCTCACCTACACCGAGGGCCTGTTTATCGGCTACCGCGCCTTCGACCGCGACGGGCGCGAGCCGCTGTTCCCGTTCGGCTACGGCCGCGGCTACACCACCTGGTCCTACGACTCGATCACCGTGGACTGCGACGAGGCGAACCCAGCGGGCGTCGCCGTATGCGTGGAGGTGCGGAACACCGGCTCCCGCCCGGGCCGCGAGGTCGTCCAGGTCTACGCGTCGCGTCCGGACTCAGCGGTCGGGCGCCCGGTCAGGTGGCTGGCCGGCTTCGCCGCCGTGGACGCGGACCCCGGCGAGACGGTGACCGTGGGGATCCTGCTGCCCGAGCGCGCCTTCCAGCACTGGGCCGACGGCGGCTGGACGCTGGAGGCGGGTACCTTCGCCCTCGCGGCGGGCTCGTCCTCGGCGTCCCTCCCGCTCACCGGTGCCGTCACGCTCAAGTAGGGATACGGCTCACCGCCCGGCGGCTCAACCGGGCCCGGACGGAGCTCCCGGCCGCCGAGGTCCGCCTCCTGCCGGCCTGAGGCTCAGCGGAGCTGCCCGGCCGCGTTGAGATCGTCGAACAGGAGCTGGTCGACCGGCGGTACCCGCGGCCGGTCGGCATAGCCGAACCAGGCCAGCTCGTCGATCTCGCTGCTGGCGGCCAGCGTGCCGGAGTACTCCCCGGTGTAGCAGCTCATCCGCACCACCGTGCCATCCGGGTGATCCGCCTGGTACGTACCCGCGTGCCGGACCGTCCCTGGCCGCAGCGCGACGGTCAGCTCCTCGGCGATCTCGCGCAGCAGGGTCTGCAGGTCGCTCTCGGCGCCCTCGCGCTTCCCGCCGGGGACGTAGAAGACGTCCTTTCCGCGCGGCCGCGCGCACAGGATCCTCCCGTTCTCCAGGTGAACCCACGCCACCGTGTCGATCATCACCCACCCTTTCCGTTTGATTGTTTCTCCAGGGTGGGCGATATGCCTCCGGCTGACCAGGCGATCGTCGGCGACATCTCCAGGTAACGTCCTCCGCACTCGTTACCAGCCGCGTAACAGCTGAGAAATACGGCCGAAACCCGCGCATGGGACATATGCCTTGCAGGAATACAGAGCGGCCGGGGCGGAGCCAGCCACCACGTTGGACTCAGAAGGCCCGTTTGCCCATGGAGGCATAGTGAATCCATATCCCAGCTGGCTTAACGCCGGGGATAACGCCTGGCAGATGACCGCTGCCACGCTGGTCGGGCTGATGTCCATTCCGGCGCTGGCCGTCCTGTACGGCGGCCTTGTCCAGAAGAAGTGGGCGATCAACACCGTGATGATGGTGTTCACCACCTTCGGCCTGGTTCTGATCGTCTGGGTGCTCTGGGGTTTCAAGCTGGGCTTCGGTACGCCGCTGGTCAGCACGTTCATCGGTGATCCGAGGACCGTGCTCGGGCACGGCGCCTTGCAGGGTCAGGCGAACATCCCGCTGCTTAACGGCCTGATGCCGAACTTCCGCATCCCGTCGGGGTCGGTCATCTACTTCCAGTTCGTGTTCGCGGCCATCACCCCGATCTTGTTCATCGGCAGCGTGCTCGGCCGGATCAGCTTCAGGGTCTGGCTGGTCTTCGTGCCGCTGTGGATCACGTTCGCCTACTGCGTGAACGCGTTCCTGCTCTGGGGCGGCGGCTTCTGGGCGGGCAAGGGCGCGCTGGACTTCTCCGGCGGCTACGTCATCCACCTGGCCGCCGGCACGTCCGGCTTCGTCGCGGCCGCGGTGATCGGCCCGAGGCTCAAGCGCGATCGTGAGCGCGCCATCCCGAACAACCTGATGTTCGTCGCCGTCGGCGCCGGCCTGCTGTGGCTCGGCTGGAACGGCTTCAACGGCGGTGACCCGTACTTCGCGGGCGCGGACGCCGCGGCCGCGATCGTCAACACCAACCTGGCCACCGCGGTGGCGATGCTGACCTGGATCGTCATGGACATGACGATCAGCGCCGAGAAGAAGCCCACCTTCCTCGGCGCTCTGAACGGCATGATCTGCGGCCTGGTCGGTATCACCCCGGCAGCCGGCTACGTGAACGGCTTCGGCGCCATCGTGATCGGCCTGGTCTGCTCGGCCATCGTCTGGGTGGCCTGGTACTACCTGCCGAAGTACGTCTGGCCGTTCAACAGGGTCGACGACGCGCTCGGGGTGGTGTACACGCACGGCTTTGCCGGGCTGTTCGGCGGCCTGCTAACCGGCTTGCTGGCCGACCCGAACATGATCGTTTACCTAGGCCTCGGCAAGAACCCGTCGATCAGCGGCACAGGCCTTTTCTACGGTCACCCGCACCAGCTGCTGGTCCAGCTCGAGGCGGCGCTGACCATCATCATCTGGGATGCCGTGGTCACGTTTGTCATCCTCATGGTCATCAAGCACGTGTTCAGGATGAAGCTCCGGCTGCCCGACGAAGTGCTGGCGATCGGCGACATCGCGGTGCACGGCGAGGAGGCGTACCCGTCCGACGAGCTGGTCAGCGTGGGCTCGTCGATGGCCGACGAGGCCTCACCGGCGCCGCCCGAGGCAAAAATGCCGGAGAAGGACAGTGCTAGCCCCCGGGGGGACTAGTGCCCGCGGAAGGCCTCCTCCAGCCACCAGGACCCGTGCGCCGACGTGACCTTGGCGTCGATGAGCAGCGGCCGCTCGCGGGCGCCGGTCAGCCAGTCGCGCACCGGCGCCAGGTCCGCCGGGTCGCGCACGGTCACTCCCTCGAACCCGAACCCGCGGCCGATCGCGGCGATGTCAGCCGGGGGGAAGCGGACCACGTCGAGGGGATCGCCGTCCGGCCCGAAGTGGTGCACCTCCGCGCCGTACGCCTCGTCGTCGTAGACGATCACCACCATCGGCAGCCCCAGCCGCGTGACGGTCTCCAGTTCGCTGACGCCCATCAGCGCGCCGCCGTCGCCGAGTGCGGCTACCGCCAGCCGGTCCGGCCGGGCGATCGCGGCCCCGATCGCCGTGGCCAGGCCGAGCCCGATCGACTGGAACGCCTGCGTAAAGCAGAAGCCCGCCTCGTCGGGAACGGACAGGAACATGCTCGGGTAGCCCATGAAGTTACCCGAATCGACCGCCACGGTCCGTTCCGCAGGCAGCAGGTCGTCCAGCGCAATGGACAGCGTGCGCGGGTCGATCCGCTCCCCGTCGCTCTCGTCGGAGTACGTCACGTCCCGCCAGCGTCCCTGGCCGGCGATCCGGGCCCGTACCTCCGGCGACCGGTACCCCGTCATGCCAGGTGACTCGCCGAGCGCGTCAGCGACCACGCGCGCGGTCTCCGCCACGTCCCCGGGTACGCCGAGGTGTACCGGCCGGTGCATACCGATCGCGGCCGGGTCGTCGTCCACCTGGACCAGTGTGGCCTGCGGCGGGATCAGCTTGCCGTGCCGCGTCGTCCACATGTTCAGCGAGCAGCCCCAGCCCGCGATGACGTCGGCATCGCCGATCAGCTCGGCCGCCAGCGGGGTGGCGAACCCGCCGCTCACGTCCAGGTTCCACGGGCTGCCGTGGAACAGGCCCTTGGCCACCGCGGAGGTGGCCAGCAGCGCCCCGCACGCCTCGGCCAGCCGTTCCAGCTCGGCCGCCCGGCCCCGGGCCCCCCGGCCCGCGATGAACACCGGCCGCCGCGCCCCGCGCAGCACCTCGGCCAGCGCCGTGACCGCCTCGGCGGCCGGGGCGGTCGGGTAGGCCTGCCGCAGCGCCGGCACCGGCCCCGGTTCACACGCGACGCCCTGGACGTTCAGCGGCAGGGCCAGGATCACCGTCCGGCGGCCCAAGGCCGTGGTGTAGGCGCGGTGCGCGTCGGCCACGGCCGAGGCGGGGGAGTAGAGCCGCTCACCGACCGCGCCGACCGCGGCCGCCAGCCCGGCTACGTCGACGTGGAAGTTGGACCGGACCTCCGGGGCCTCGGCCGCCAGGACCAGCAGCGGGGTACGGCTCTTGGCCGCTTCGGCGATGCCGGTCATCGCGTTGGTCAGCCCGGGACCCTGGTGCACGGTGACCACGCCGGGAACCCCGGTGGTCCTGGCCCAGGCGTCGGCCATGACGGTCGCGCCGCCCTCGTGCCGGGCCGCGACGAACCTGGCCCCGCCGGCCACCAGCGCGTTGGTAACGTGAAAGTTGCCGCTGCCGACCACGCCGAAAACGGTGTTCACCCCGAGCCCGGCCAGCCCGCGGCCGACCGTCTCCGCGATCCGCATGCTCAGGAACGCTCGACCAGCGCCAGCGCGCGGCACGGGGACCCGGAACCGCCCACGATGGGCAGCGGCCCCGCGATGACGACCGCGCCGGTGACCGGCAGCCGGGCCAGGTTCCGCAGCTGCGTGAGGCCGTACTTGCCCGCTCCGAGCAGCATCGAATGGCAGGGGAACGGCGGGTCGAAAGAGTGCGCCGCCCCGGCATCGGTGCCAACGGTCTCGGTGCCCAGCCCGATCACCGGCGACTGTTCGGCCAGCCATTTCGCGCAGGAGACGCTGATACCCGGCGTGTGCGGGCCGGTCTCGTTCGCGTTGAGGAATTCCGCCTGGCCGCCGGACCGGGCGTCCCAGCCGGTCCGGTACAGCAGCCAGCCCTCGGGCAGCGGCCCGTGCTCGGCTTCCCACTGCTTGACGTGCTCGATCTCGAGCAGGAAATCCGGGTCAGCGGCCGCCTCGGCGCTGAAGTCGAGCACCACGGCCGGGGCGATCATCCGTGCCGCCGGGACCTGTGCCGCGTCCTCGCCGTCCTTGCCTGTCACCCAGTGCACCGGGGCGTCGAAGTGGGTGCCGGTGTGCTCGCCGGTCACGATGTCATTCCAGTACCAGGCGGGGCCGCGGTCGTCGTAGTGGCTGATCTCGGTCAGCCCGAAGCGGGCCGTGTTGCCGAACGGCTCGGGAAGCTGGATTATCGGCGTCTCGGAACTCAGCGGCGCGGTGAGATCGATGACCTCGACGGAGCTGTCGCGGATGGCGTCGGTCAGGGCCTGCAGCACAGACATGGTGCTCCTTCTCTCAAGCGTTCTCAGCTACCCGAAGCTTTCCCCATGATCGCCCTGGCCGGCTAGTCCCCGCGCCGATCTTGCCCGGACCGGATTGATACGGTTCCCGCCGTCGTTTACTGCTTTGGGAACCTGCCGGACCTGACCCTCGGAGTGACAGCATGACCAAGCCCGTCGTGATGGCGTCGACCCTGGTCACGGACGACCGCGTACCGATCGAAGCCATCCACCTGCCGGGTAACTCAGATCTCGCGATCGTGGTCGCGCACGGGTTCACGCTGTCATGGCAGCGGCCCAACGTCTGGCGGATCGCCAGCCGGCTCAACCGGATGGCCGGCGTACTCACCTTCGATTTCCGCGGCCACGGACGCTCCGGCGGCCTGTCCACGCTCGGCGATCGTGAGATCAACGACCTCGACGTGGTGGTGCGCTGGGCTCGCGAACTCGGCTACCAGCGGGTCGCCGCGGTCGGCTTCTCGATGGGCGCATCCATCGTGCTCCGGTACGCGGGCCTGGTCGGCGGGCTGGACGCGGTGGTCTCGGTCAGCGGTCCCGGCCGCTGGTACTACCGCGGCACGCAGTCGATGCGGTGGGTCCACCGCGCGGTCGAACACCGCGTCGGCCGGTACGTCACCCGCCGGTGGCTGAAGACCCGGATCAGCCCGGAAGGCTGGAAGCTGGTGCCGGTACCTCCGGCCGAGGCGGCCGCGCAGATCTCGCCGGTGCCGCTGCTGATCGTGCACGGGGAGAAGGACCACTACTTCCCTTCCGAGCACGCGCGCCAGCTCTACATGGCGGCCGGGGAACCCAAGGAGCTCTGGCTCATACCGGACATGGGCCACGCCGAGTCCGCCTGCGGCCAGGAACTGATCGACCGCATCAGCCGCTGGATCAGCCAGGCCACGGCCCCGGCCCGCCCCCGCGATAACCAGGACCAGGGCGTCTCGACATCCCCGGGCGAGCCGGACGCGCAGACCCCCAACGCCGCCGCCTAGCCGCCGGGGGCCCAGCCGCCCGATGCGGATGCGACCGAACCTTAACCGAAAAGTTTCTTAACATCCTTCATGATGTTGGCATGGCAGAAGTGTCGGGAAGGCGAGCGCTCCGGCCGTTTCCCGCACTTGACCCCGAACCGCCCAGGCGCCTGACCTGGCGCAGCCTGCGCTGGCCCGCCGTGGCCTGCCTGGCCGCCGCGGCCCTGGCCGCGGCGTTCCTGACCTGGCCTTCGTCGTCGCAGTCAGCATCCAGGCCAGCGCGGGCCGCCTTCGTCGACCGCGACGGCCTGGTGGTGTTCGAGCAACAGCCCAGCGGGATGCTCGGCACCGCGGCCCCGGACGGAAGCCACCTGGTGACACTGAGGCATATCGGCGCCCTGCAGGGCGCCGACCTCCCAGTCGCCGCCAGCGACGGACGGTACCTGGTGAATCTGGAGGGGCAGCTGGTGACCATGGGCCCGGCGGGCCCCACCTCCGTCAGCGACCTTGCGAACAGCGCGGGCCAGGACGCCACGAACCAAGCATCTGGCTTCGGCTGGGCGGATGTCTCATTTGCCGACGGCGGCCGGTATGTGGTCGCGACCGCGTGTAACCTAGCGAGCCAGGTAAGCCAGTCCTGGGTGGCCGACCTCATCCCCGCCGCCGGCGGGAGAGGGCTCATGCTCGGCACGGCAACGGCCACCGCTGGTGACCCGCAATCCGCCGCGGCTATCGTGTCCGGGCCGGTCAGCTCGTCGGCACCGTATGCCTACGAGTGTTACGGTCCGCGGACAGCGCCGGACAAGGCCATCGAGTTGCGCGGGCCGGGTCGCGCGGCCCGGACCATCGTCACCGCCGCCGAGCTCAAGAGCGTACTGGGCTGGCCGCCGGCGACGCCGGTCCTGCTGCAAGCCGATCCGGACCCCCGCGGGAGCAGGCTGGCACTGCGCGTCGCGGTGGACCCCCCGCCAGGCCAGCAAGCACCGCGACAGGCCGTCGTCGTCATGAACCGGGGCGGCCGTATCCTGGCGCACATGCCTCTCCCGGCGGCCAGCAGCATCAGCCAATGGTCACCGGACGGGCAGCGGATCGCCTTCTGCCGGGCCAGCCCTCGCGCCCCGTCCAGCGTCTCCGTCTGGTCCCCGGGCCAGGAGAGCAGGACGATCGTGCTCCCCGGGCACCACGACGTGGCGTGCAACCAGCTGCTGTGGTCTCCGGACGGGAGCCAGCTCATCTACGCGGCATGGGCGACCGAGCGGGGCCTGACCCAGGCTGACAACCTGCAGCACGGCTGGACGGTGATCGACCTGCGCTCCGGCCGGGTGCATGACGTGACCGCGCCCGGCCAGCCGGCCGCATGGCTGCCGGGCACGGCGAAGGAGGGCCGGTGAGCCTGGTCGCGGGGACCGTGCGCGGGGCGTGGCGACGGGCCGGGGTCTCGCTCGGCATCCTGCTCGTCGCGACGGTCGCGTCCGCCGCCGCGGCCGCCGGGCCGGTCTACGACGCGGCCGCCCGCGCGTCCATCCTGCAGGACAACCTGCGCGACCCGTCCACCATCGCGCGAACCGTGGAGGTTGACGGCAGCGGGTCGGTGGTCGGCCTCGCCGACAACCTTGGTTCCCAGGTGACCAGCATCCTGGCGGGTCACCTGGGCGGGCCCGCGACCGTGGCCCGGCTCTTCCAGCCTCCGGTAGAGGTGACCCTGGCCCAGGTCAGCACGGGCGGTCACGTCACGCCACTCACCTGGCGCACCGATGAGTGCGCGCACTTGCGGCTGACCGCGGGATCATGCCCGAGCAAGGCGGGCCAGGTGATGGTGAGCACCTCCTACGCCCGGCTCGCCCATGTCCGTCCGGGTGACACGATCGCCACCGCCTCGGGGTATGGGCGCCTGACCGTCACCGGGGAGTACGCGGTCCCGTCCGGTCCGCAACTCCTGGCCGCGTACTGGCTGAACGGCGAGTGCGCCGACTTCATCTTCGAGAACCCGCATTGCCTCAGGAGCCCCCCGCCCTGGGACGCGATGTTCACGTCGGCGGCCACCTTCGCCAACGCGCCGCCCAGCGAGCAGGGCAGCGCCACGGTCCTCGACGTGCTCGCGCCGGGTGGTGTGCGGCCGACGGACCTGCCGGCCCTCAAGGCGGCGGTGAACGAACTGCTCACCGACCCGGGCCTCCAAGAACTCAACGCGAGCCCGACCAGCTCCATCCCGCAGCTGACCGACAAGATCGGCGTCAGCTGGCGGCTGCTGGACGTGCCGGTCTTCCTGATCACCTGTCAGCTGCTGCTGCTTACCTGGCTCCTGCTCTTCCTCATCGTCACGGAGGCGGCCGAGGCGCGCGGCGGGGAGGTCGCGCTGGCGAAACTGCGCGGTCACGGACGTTTGAGCACCGTCACGTTCGGCCTGTCCGAGCCGGTGCTGCTGCTCGCCATCGGACTTCCGGCCGGCCTGCTCGCGGGCTGGGCGGCCGCCGCGGGCCTGGCCCGGATCCTGCTGCGGCCCGGCACGCACGCCGGGCTGCCGCCGCTCGCGATCGCCGCCGCCGCGGCCGCCACGCTCGGCGGCCTGGTCGCAACCGTACTCGCCGCCCGGCGCGCCCTGGTCCGTCCGGTCACCGAGCAATGGCGGCGTACGGCCCGCGCTGCGGACCGGGGGTGGGTGCTCGACACGGTGCTGCTCACCGGCGCGCTGGCCGGGCTGGCCGAACTGATCCTCGCCGGGGGTGTGACGTCGGCGAAGGCGGGCTCGCTGGGGCTGCTCGTTCCGGGGCTGCTGGGCCTCGCGGCGGCCGTGGTCGCCTCGAGACTGCTTCCGGTCGCCTGCGGGCTCGCGTTCGCCGCCACCCGCCGGCGCGGCGGGACCGGGCTGTTCCTCGCCGTGCGGCACATCGCCCGCCGTCCCGGCGGGACGCGGACCACCATTGTCCTCACCGCCGCGTTCGCGCTGGCGACGTTCGCGATCGCCGCCTTCTCCGTGGACCAGCGCAACGTCAACCGGGTCGCCACCACGCAAACGGGCGCCGCGGCCGTGCTGACCGTGACGGCTCCGGCCCGGCAGGACCTGGGGGCGATCGTCGACCGCGTCGACCCGGGCGGCGGCCAGGCCGCCGCCGTGGACCGCTACGCGGGCGGCACGGACAACGGCGCGGTGCTGCTGGCCGTGCAGCCGGAACGCTTCATGCGGGTCGCGCTGTGGCCATCGGGCTCGCTCGACCGGCTGCCCGCGTCGATCGGCGCGGCGCTGGATCCGCGCGTCCCCCCCGCCGTCACGCTCCCGGCCGGGTCCGCGGCGGTGCGGGTCCGGGTCACCGGCCCGACCGGGATCGCGCCAGGGACCGATCTCACCCTCTGGGTCGTGCCGGTCGCCACGCCGGACGGCGGCCAGGTACCGGTCAGCCTGGGCGCCCTGCACCAGGGCTTGCTGTCCGCCGCGGTCACCGGGTGCCCGTGCCAGGTGACCATGATGACTATCGATGCGCCGACCGTCACACCCGGCGTGAAACACGGCAGCGTGACGCTGTCCGGCCTGGCCGTGCGGACCGGCGGCGCCTGGACCGGGCTGCCGGCCGCACTGGCCAGCGCGACCGGCTGGTCGCCGGGAGCCGAGGACCCGTCCGGCTGCTCCAGTACCGGGGGCCAGGCCCAGGCGGGCCCGGACGGCCTGCGCTGGTCGTTCCGTTCGGGGAAGGCCTGTAGCCCCGCGTTCCGCCGCGCGGATACCCCCGCTATGCTGCCTGCGCTGGTGTCGCGCCAGCTCACCAGCCGTCTCCAGGCCTTCCCGACGGTGGGGCTTAATGGCCGGCAGCTCCTGGTGAAGCCGGTGGCGCTGGCGGCGGCCGTGCCCGGCGCGCCCGCGGTCGGCGTCGTCGTCGACCGCACGTTTGCGCAGCGGACGGCCTTTTATGCCGACGACAGCCTCGTCGCCGAGCAGGTGTGGGTGACGCCGGGGTCGCTCGCCTCGATGCGCGCTAGGCTCGCCGCGGCCGGCGTGACGATCGACGGCGTGGCCACGGCGGCGGATGCCGAGGCGCTGCTCATGCGGCAAGGTCCCGCGCTGGCCAGCGTGCTGTTCCTGGCGGCCGCGGCGGCCGCCGCGCTGCTGGCCGGGGGTGCCGCCGTGCTCGGCCTCTACCAGGCCGGCCGCCGGCGGAGCTATGAGTACGCGGCCCTGATCGCCGGGCGCGTTCCACGCAGGTCGCTGCGTGCCTCCGTGTTCATCGAGCAGTCGGTGGTCCTCGGCTTCGGCGCGGTGACGGGGGTGGCGGCGGGCATCGGGTCGGCCGTCCTGGTGCTGCGCAACCTGCCGGTGTTCCTCGCCCCGCCGGCGGCGCCGTCGCTGCTGTTCGTCCCGTCGGCCACCCAGGTCGTGGTCCCGCTGGTGGTCACTGTGGCGCTGCTGGCGGCGGCCGTCGCGGTGGCCACCGTGCGGCTGATCCGGTCGGCCCGGCCCGAACTGCTCAGGGAGGCGCCGCCATGACCGCCCCGACGACCCCGGCCGTTCCCGCCGTCCGATGCGAGAACCTGGTGCACGTGTACGGCACCCCGGGCAACGAGGTGGCCGCGCTCAGGGGAGTGGATCTGGTCATCGAGCCAGGTGAGATGGTGGCGCTTCTCGGCCCGTCGGGCGCGGGGAAGACTACCCTGCTGTGGCACCTGGCCGGGCTGCTCAAGCCCACCGCGGGGACGGTCGAGGTCGGCGGGCGGCCGCTCTCCGGGTTCAGCGGCCGGGCGCTCACCAGCATGCGACTGCGCGAGGTCGGCCTCCTGCTGCAGAATCCAGCCAGCAACCTGCTGCCGAGCCAGTCGGCGACGGGCAACGTGCTCTTCGCCCAGGCGCCGACCCGGCGCAGTCGCCGGGTCAAGCGCCGCCGGGCCGCCGACCTGCTGGATCGTGTGGGCCTGGCGAGCGCGGCGCACCGGACCGCCGGACTGCTGTCAGGCGGCGAGCAGCAGCGGCTCGCGGTCGCGGTCGCGGTCGCCAACGGGCCGCGGCTGCTGCTGGCGGACGAACCAACCAGCCAGCTCGACCCGGAGTCGGCCGGTGACGTGATCGAGCTGATCCAGGCCGCCAACGCGAGCCTCGGCACCACCGTCGTGGCGGTCACCCACGATCCCGAGGTTGCCGCGGCGCTCGGGCGCACGATCACGATCAGGGACGGGCGCGTGGGCGCGGCTGGCCACGGGGGCCGCGAGTTCATGGTGGTCGGCAAGGACGGCACGGTGACCCTGCCGCCGGATCTGCTCGATGAGTTCCCGCCCGGCTCACTCGCCACCGCCAGCCGCGCCGAGGGCGGGGTGCTGCTGCGCCGGGTCGACCCCGGCACTATCGGCGACGAGGAGGAGACGTGAGCCTGCTGCAGGCCGAAGACCTGCGCTTCGAACGCGGCGGGCGAGTAATCTTCGACGGCGTCAGCCTCTCCGTGCGGCCAGGCGACCGGGTGGCGGTTACCGGTCCGTCCGGGTCAGGCAAGACCAGCCTGCTCTCCGTGCTCGCCGGCTTCGCCGCTCCCGCGGCGGGAACGGTGCGGCGCGGCGGAGAACTGGTGACCGCGGGCACGCTGCCCGCCCGCACCGCCGCGGTGCTGCAGGGTTACGGGCTGGTTTCGCTGCTGACCGCGGCGGAGAACGTGGAGATCATGCTGCGGGCCGGGGGCATGCCCGCCGGGCGGGCCATGGGGACCGCGAACACCGCGCTCGCCGAGCTCGGCCTCGGCGACTACGGAGACCACCTGGTCCAGGAACTGTCGGGCGGCCAGCAGCAGCGCGTCGCGGTGGCGCGGGCCCTGGCGGCACGGCCGGAACTGCTCATCGCCGACGAGCCGACCGCCGAGCAGGATGCGGTTACTCGCGAACTCGTGCTGGCCCGGCTGCTGGGCGTCGCGGCGGACGGCGGCGCGCTCGTGCTTGCCACCCATGATCCCGAGGTCGTCGCGCGCTGCGACCATGTGGTCAGCCTCGCCCGGCACCTGCCCGCGCGCGCCACGGCAGGCTAGCCCCGGCGGTGACTTCCTTTCCTGAAAACCATGAAAGAATGTCGACTTAAGTCCGTTAACGGATTTTTGATGGCCAGGCATTGATGTTTACGGCTCGTTAACATGGTCACCGCTAGGTTAAGAGCCGATGTCGTTTGCGGGATATCGACGGAAGGCTGAGAAATTCACGAACCGGTGCTTTCCGTCCGGCTTCTTCGCACGTAATCACCAGGGAATGGCCTACGGATCTCGAGACACCTTGGGGGGACGCCCGGCATAAGGGCTGAGGAGCGAAGGTAACGGTAATGAAGAGGATCACCAGAGGTTTTATCCCCCGCTGGCGGTGGCGCCGGATTCTGGCCGCGGCGGCCCTGGTCGCCGGGATGGCGTTCGCCGCCATCCCGTCCCAGGCAGCCACGGCGGCCTCGTCCATCTGCCCGGACGCGAACGTGGCCGCGTTCGGGCCCAACGTCTGTGTCTTCACCGACACCATGGGCCAGGCGGCCATCCAGAAAGACCTCGACAGCATCGCCACTCAGCAGGTCCCGGTGGCTAGCCAGTTCAACAGCCAGCGGTACGCCGTACTGTTCCGGCCCGGCACCTACGGGTCGGCCGGCAACCCGCTGGTCTTCCAGGTCGGCTACTACACCCAGGTCGCGGGCCTGGGCGCGATGCCGCAGGACACGGTGGTCAACGGTGCCATCGACGTGTTCAACAACCTGTGCACCGCAGGCACCCAGGACTGCAATTCGGATGACAACTTCTGGCGGTCGCTGTCCAATCTGACCCTCAATGTAGACTTGCCGAGCTCGCCCCCGGCCTACGCGCCTCCGATCGTCGATCCGTTCGGTACCGGCTGCACCAACTCGGCGGAGATGTGGTCGGCCTCCCAGGCCGCGCCGATCAGGCGCGCCATCATCAACGGCAGCGTCGTCTTCCAGGATTACTGCGCGAACAACAACTTCGCCAGCGGCGGCTTTATCGCCGACAGCAAGGTGAGCGGCAGCCTCAACTTCTTCGGCAATCAGCAGTACCTGGTCCGCAACAGCGCCATCGGCGGGGCGGCCGGCTGCCCCAACGGCCTGTGGAACATGGTCTACTCCGGTGTGCAGGGCGCCCCGGCGCCGGTCTTCACCGGCCAGTGCCAGCAGAACACGGTGCTGGCCGCCAGCCCGGTGACCGAGGAAGAGCCGTTCCTGTTCACCGACGGCGGCAACTACAACGTGTTCGTCCCCGCGGTCCAGCACGGCTCGTCCGGCCCGTCCTGGGCCGGCGGTCAGGGTCCGGGCACGACCCTGCCGCTGTCGAAGTTCTTCGTGGCCAGCCCGTCTACCCCGACGCTGGCCATCACCGCCGCACTGGCCCTGGGGAAGGATCTCATCTTCACCCCGGGCGTCTACAACCTGAGCCAGCCCATCGTCGTCAGCCGTCCGGGCACCGTGGTCATCGGCCTGGGCCTGGCTACGCTGGTGCCGCAGCGCGGTAACGCGGCCATCGTCGTGACCCCGAACCACGGCGTGAAGCTGTCCGGCCTGATCGTCGACGCCGGCCCTGTCAACTCGCCGGTCCTGGTCTCGGTCGGCCTCCCCGGGCTCGGTGGCAGCAGCACCGACCCCGACGTGATCCAGGACGTGTTCTTCCGCATCGGCGGGGCCGAGACCACCCCCACCTCGGCGACCGTCAGCCTGCTGGACAACGCCTCGAACTCGATCATCGACGACGTGTGGGCCTGGCGCGCCGACCACGGCAACGCGGTGGGCTGGACCCAGAACACCGCGGGCACCGGCCTGGTCGTCACCGGCGCCGACGTGACCGCCTACGGCCTGGCCGTGGAGCACTACCAGAAGAACGAGGTGATCTGGAGCGGGCAGGGCGGCACCGGCATCTTCTTCCAGAACGAGCTGCCGTATGACGTGCCCAGCCAGTCGGCCTGGATGGCAACGGCGAGCCAGGACGGTTACCCGGCCTTCCTGGTCGGCCCGAACGTCAGGACGTTCCAGGGTTACGGCCTGGGCAGCTACTCCTTCTTCAACCAGGGCGTGGATATCCAGGACGCCATGGCCTTCCAGGCACCCAAGGCCGCGGGGGTGCAATTCCACGACGTGTTCACCCAGTTCCTGAACGGCTCGGGCGGCATCAATTCGGTGATCAACAGCACGGGCGCCGCGGTTAACTCGGCCTTCCACGGCCCCAGCGACGTCATCACGTATCCCTGACGCCATTCCGTCCGCGGCGCACGTCTCACGGCGTGCGCCGCGGACCATTAGGCGCGGCCCGGCTCGGAATGGACCACGACCCAGATCGCGCGCACGACGTCGCCGGTCTTGTTGAGGTACTCGTGCGGCGTCGAGGAATCGAACGCGATCGAGTCGCGCGGCCCAAGCTCGTAGCTCTCGAATCCCACGTTGGCCGTCAGCGTACCGCTGATGACCAGGCCGTACTCGCGTCCGTCGTGCCGCAGCGGCCGCCGCTCGTCGGTCGAGTGGCCGCCGGGGGAGTAGATCACCTCGAGGAAATCGGTCAGCGCCTCGGACTGCGGGGTGAGCCGCTCCCAGCGCACGCCGCTGGCCAGGTCGATGATCCGGCGGTCGCAGCCCCGCTGCACGATCGCGGGTGACGGCGCGGCCGCCGGGTCCGGGACAGCCCCGGCCGGGGGCGCCGCGGCGGGCACGCCGTCCGGACCGGCACCCGACCCGAACAGCAGATAGTCGAGCGAGCTTCCCAGCTCGGTGGCCAGCGAGTACAGCACGCCCACCGACGGCACCGACACCCCGCGCTCGATCTGCGAGATCAGGCTGGCCGAACACCCCACCCGCCGTGCCAGTTCCCGGACGGACAGCTGACGCGAGCCTCGGACCAGCCGCAGCCGCGGCCCGAGCCCGGTGCCCGGATCGAAGTCTGCCATGATGTAAATCTACACTGCACACCGTGACCGAGCTGGCTTGACAGTCACACTGCACAAGTCTTTGGATTGTGGTCACGAGCCGGTGCATGAGCCGAGGAGCCCCGCATGCCTGATCGTCCCCTCGCCCCGGCGCCGGGCCGGATGAACGTCGATTTCGAGGAGCGGGTCGACTTCGCCCGGCTCCGCCGGTACCGGCTGGACCGGGCGAAGCAGGCCATGGAGCAGGCCGGCCTCGGCGCGCTGCTCGTTTTCGACAACAACAACATCAGGTACCTGACTGGCGTCGCGATCGGCGAATGGACCAGGGACAAGCTGTGCCGGTACGCGCTGTACACCCGGACCGGCGAACTGGTGCTCTGGGACTTCGGCTCGGCCGCCGTGCACCACCGGCTGTACTGCCCGTGGCTCGAGCCCGAGAACTGCATCGCCTCCTACACCACGATGCGCGGCGCCGCCCCGCCGGGATCCGGCCTCACTGGCAGGCAGGTTGCTGAGATCAAGGACCGCCTGGCCAGCGCCGGCATCAAAGACGAGCCCGTCGGCGTTGACTTCGCCGAGGTCCCCACCTTCTTCGAGCTGCAGAAACAGCACATCGACATCAGGGACGGCCAGCAGGTGATGCTGGACGCCCGGCAGATCAAGTCGAAGGACGAGATCGCCCTGCTGTCCACCGCCGCGGCCATGGTCGACGGCACGTACGCCGAGATCGCCGAGGCTCTGCGCCCGGGAATACGAGAAAACGAGGTCGTCGCGCTGGCGAACAAGCGCCTGTACGAGATGGGCTCAGACGACGTCGAGTCGGTCAACGCGGTCTCCGGCGAGCGGTGCAACCCGCACCCGCACAACTTCTCCGACCGCATGATCAGGCCGGGGGAGCAGGCGTTCTTCGACATCATGCACTCCTACAACGGCTACCGGACCTGTTACTACCGCTGCTTCGTGGTCGGCCGCGCGAGCCAGCCGCAAAAAGACGCGTACAAAAAGGCCCGCGACTGGATCGACGCCGCCATCGAGATGATCAAGCCCGGGGTGTCGACCGACCAGGTGGCCCGGCTGTGGCCGGCCGCGCAGGAGATCGGGCTGCCGGACGAGAAGACGGCGTTCGGCTTGCTGTTCGGCCACGGGCTCGGGCTGGCGCTGCACGAGCGGCCGATCATCTCCCGTCTCACCTCGCTGGACGCCCCGATGGAGATCAAGGAGGGCATGGTCTTCGCGCTGGAGACCTACTGCCCGGCCACCGACGGGCGCTCGGCCGCCAGGATCGAGGAAGAGGTCGTGGTCGGCCCGTCCGGGATCGAGATCCTGACCAGGTTCCCCGCCCAGGAGCTGTACGTCACCAACCCCTACTGACAAGGCGATCACGAACCGTGCCGTACACCGAGATATCCGAAGCCACCTCCCTCGAGCTGTACCGGAAGATGACCGAGATCCGGCAGTTCGAAAAGCGCGCCTACGACCTGTTCATGCAGAACCTGGTCAAGGGGACGACGCACCTGGGTACCGGCCAGGAGGCCGTCGCGGCCGGCGTGTCGCAGGTCATGCGCGACGACGACTACATGTTCGTCACCTACCGCGGGCACAACCACGTACTGGCCCGCGGCACGCCGATGACGCAGGTGATGGCCGAACTCCTCGGCCGGGAGAACGGCCTCATGCACGGCAAGGGCGGCTCCATGCACCTGCTCGATACCTCGCGCGGCATCCTCGGCGCCTACGCGATCATCGGCGCGCAACTGGTCATCGCCAACGGCTCCGCCTGGTCGGCCCTGTACCGCGGCACCGGGCAGGTCACGGTCTGCTTCCTCGGCGACGGCGCCACCAACATCGGCGCCTTCCACGAGGCGCTCAACCTGGCCTCGGTGTGGCAGCTGCCGGTGGTCTTCATCTGCGAGAACAACCAGTACATGGAGTACACCCCGATCGGCTCGGTGACCGCGGTGCCCCGGCCCGCCGCGGACCGGGCCGCCGCCTACGGACTCGACCCGGTGGTGGTGGACGGCAACGACGTGGAGGCGGTCTACGAGGTGGCGCAGGCCGCGCTCGGCCGGGCCAGGGAGGGCGGCGGCCCGGCGCTCATCGAGGCGCTCACCTACCGGCACGGCGGTCACTCGCGGGCCGACCCGGGCAAGTACCGGCCCGACAGCGAGGTAGCGGAGTGGCTGGCCCGGGACCCGCTGCCGGCCTACCGGGCGGTGCTGACCGGCCGCGGGGTGGACGCGTCCGCGCTGGACGCGATCGAGAAGAACGCCCGCGAGGCGGTCGACCGGGCCACCGAGGAGGCCAAGGCCGGCCCCCTGCCCCGGCTGGAGCTGGCGGGCACGAACGTGTGGGCCGACGGCGGCAACGCCTGGCGGAATTAGGTTGATACCGAACGGACCGATGTGACTGCAATTACTTATCGTGACGCGGTAACCCGGGGGATCGCCCAGGAGATGCGCCGCGACCCCAGCGTGGTATTCCTCGGCGAGGACGTCGCCGCGGCCGGCGGCGTGTTCAAGACCACGCCGGGCCTGCTCGAGGAGTTCGGGCCTCGGCGTGTCCGCGACACCCCGATCAGCGAGCAGGCCATTCTCGGCGCCGCGATGGGGGCCGCCATGACCGGCCTTCGGCCGATCGCCGAGATCATGTTCAGCGACTTCTTCGCGGTCTGCTGGGACCTGATCGCCAACGAGATGGCGAAGAGCAGGTACATGTCCGACGGGCAGCTCACGCTGCCGCTCGTGGTCCGCTGCGCCAACGGGGCCGGGCTGCGCTTCGGCGCCCAGCACTCGCAGTCGGTGGAGAACTGGGCCATGGCGGTGCCCGGGCTGAAGGTCGTGGCCCCGTCCAGCCCGCGCGACGTCGTCGGACTGCTCGCCGCGGCCGTGCGCGATCCGGACCCGGTTATCTTCTTCGAGCACAAGGGCCTGTACCCGAGCAGGGGCGAGGTGCCGGACGGCGAGATCACCGACGAGCTCGGCCGGGCCAGCGTGCTGCGCCAGGGCGGCGACGCGACGATCCTGGCGCTGGCCGCGATGGTGCCGCGGGCGCTGGCCGCGGCCGGGAAGCTGGCCGCGGAGGACGGCATCGAGGCCACGGTCGTCGACGTCAGGTCGCTCGTGCCGCTGGACACGCAGACGATCCTGGCCGAGGTGGCCAGGACCGGCCGGCTGTTCACGGTGGAGGAGAACCCGCGGCTGTGCGGCTGGGGCGCCGAGATCGTATCGATCGTGGCCGAGGAGGCGTTCGGCGCGCTAACCGGCCCGGTCGTCCGCATCACCACCCCGCATATCCCGCTTCCGGCCGCGGATAGGCTCGAAGATCACGTACTGCCCTCGGTGGATAGGATCGTCGAGACCGTGTCGAAAGCCCTGTAGGAGTCCCGTGAGCAGCAACCTGGCCGAACTGACCGGCATCGACGTCCCCACCCGGCTGCTGATCGGCGGGGAGTGGACCAGCGGGCGCGGCGGCGGCACGATGCCGGTGATCGACCCGGCCACCGAGGACGCGCTGACCGAGGTGGCCGACGGGACCGTCGAAGACGCGCTCGACGCGGTCGGCGCGGCCGCCGGGGCGCTGGCCAGCTGGGCGGCGACGCCGCCACGGCAGCGCGCGGAGTGCCTGCGCCGGACCTTCGAGCTGATGACCGAGCACGCCGAGTCCCTGGCGAGGCTAATGGTGGCCGAGAACGGCAAGGCGCTGCGCGACGCGCGAGCCGAGGCCACCTACTCGGCCGAGTTCTTCCGCTGGTACGCCGAAGAGGCGGTGCGGATGGAGGGCGTGCTGATGACCGCGCCTTCTGGTGCGAACAAGATCCTGGTCATGCGCCAGCCGGTCGGCGTCTCCGTGCTGGTCACGCCGTGGAACTTCCCGGCCGCGATGGCCACCCGCAAGATCGGTCCCGCGCTGGCGGCCGGCTGCACGGTGGTGCTCAAGCCCGCCTCGGAAACCCCGCTCACCGCGCTGGCCATAGCCGGCCTGCTGGCCGAGGCGGGCGTCCCCGACGGTGTCGTCAACGTGCTGCCCTCGCGCAAGTCGGGCGCGGTCGTCTCGGCCATGCTGAACGACCCGCGGGTCCGCAAGCTCTCGTTTACCGGGTCCACCGAGGTAGGCCGAATCCTGCTGCGCGAGGCCGCCGAGACCGTGGTGAACACCTCGATGGAGCTCGGCGGCAACGCCCCCTTCGTCATCTTCGAGGACGCCGACATCGACGCCGCCGTCGAGGGCGCGCTGATCGCCAAGATGCGCAACGGGGGCGAGGCCTGCACCGCGGCCAACCGCTTCTACGTGCACGAGGCCGTCGCCGATGAGTTCAGCCGCAAGTTCGCGGCCCGCCTGGACGCCATGAAGGTGGGGCCGGGCCTGGACGAGGGCACCGACGTCGGCCCGCTGGTCAACGAGCCGACGCGGTCGAAGGTGGCCGAACTGGTGGAGTCCGCGGCGGCCGACGGCGGCACGGTGGTCACCGGCGGACGGGCGCCGGACCGGAAGGGCTTCTTCTACCAGCCGACCGTCATCGACCAGGTGCCGTCGGGCGCCGGGATCCTCGGCACGGAGATCTTCGGGCCGGTGGCGCCCGTGGTCCGGTTCACCGCCGAGGACGACGCCGTCCGCTGGGCCAACGACACCGAGTTCGGGCTGGTCTCCTACGTCTACACCCGCGACCTGAGCCGCGGGCTGCGGGTCAGCGAGGCCCTCGAGGCCGGGATGGTCGGCCTCAACCGCGGCATCGTGTCGGACCCGGCGGCGCCGTTCGGCGGCGTGAAGCAGTCCGGCATCGGGCGCGAGGGTGCGCACGAGGGACTCCTGGAATTCACCGAGACGAAATACATCGCCACCAGCTGGTGACCCCGGGCCGCGCTCTCCGATTGGCTACACGCAGTCGTGCATGCAGGGAATCTCGCCGGGCAGGATGCCCGGGGCACTGCCCAGGTTGTCGAGGAGATTGTGGTTCCAGACCATGATGGTGAACGTCTTGTAGTGGTAGACGTGCGCGGGCGGCCCGGCGTGCAGGGCCGCGATGGCGCTGCGCGGGATCTCCGATACCAGGCGATTCGGGCCGCCGTCCATGCCCCAGTGGTCGGCGCTGTTGGTCAGGATGAAGTTGGCGAAGCTGTACCGGGGGTCGTCCCAGGACGACTTGGTCTCGAAGTGGCGCGGAAGATCGCCGGTAGAGTTCCACCCTACGTCCCTGATCTCCACGCGGCCCCCGCTGTCCATCGTGGTGAGGTTCGACTCGGCGTAGGTGCCCAGTCCGTGGGTGAGGTGGTGCGCCTCCAGCCAGGGAATGATCGCCTGCATGCTGTCCGGCACCGGGGACTGGGCGGCGCCGTAGCCAAGCGCCGCTGCGTAGCAGGCCAGCACGGCCGCTGACGCGCACGCCAGCGCCGGCTTCAGCCGCCGCGGAACCCCGGCCAGCTGCGCCGGGACCATGCGCCCCGCCAGGGCGGCGCCGAAGGGCAGCACGGCCAGGATCTCCCGGCTGTCGAACAGCCCGAAGGCCACGATGCTGACCGAGTAGGCCCCCACGTTGACGGCGATCGCCGTGGCCAGGACCGGGGAGACCAGGTCGCCGGGGTCGAAGAAATACCGGAACGCGCGGAAGAAGCCCCACACCGCCAGGGCCACGCCGACCAGGTGCACCGCGGCCAGGGCGACCCCGACGGCCACCGGCAGGCCGCCCAGGGCGGGCCCGAACGGAGAATTCTGCGAGATGTGGAACCAGTCGCCGCCGTAGATGTTGAGGATTCCCTCGAACGCCACCACGACACGACGCGGAAGGGTGTGCAGCGGCGCCAGCGTCGCCGACAGCACCGGGGTGACCTGGTATCCGTCCAGGTGGCTGATCAGCCGCACGGCGAGCTCGGCCACCACGAACGACAGGACGCTCGCCGCGGCCAGGGACAGCTCGTACCACTGGGAGGCCAGGGACCTGCGGTGGCGCAGGACGGCCCATAGGACGCGCGCACCGCAGACCAGGACGAGCGGCACGACCGCGTCGAGCAGTGCCACCCGGTCGGCGATGATGACCCAGGCCAGCACGATGCCGGCCGTGACCAGGACGTACCAGCG
>Ga0335078_10001272_pt1 | contig 38283 bp, 34 predicted proteins | sample Lox_Sample_32_FD_206711 | JGI IMG/M metagenome (GOLD analysis project Ga0335078, IMG submission 206711) | Soil microbial communities from Loxahatchee National Wildlife Refuge, Florida, United States - Lox_Sample_3.2 | ecosystem: Environmental > Terrestrial > Soil > Wetlands | place: USA... | reverse complement strand
TGGATCGTTTGTTCTTCTTTTTGGCCATGACACCCTCTCCATTTAATGAAAGTGTCTAACATCGGCCGTGTCTCAAAACTTGGGGGCACTCCAAGTAGCTCTATTGAGCATGGATTTACATGTCTCGAATCCATGCTCATCGATTCAGCGTCGCAGTTTCAATAAGTTGTACGCATCAAAATTTTGCTCGCGTACAAAATCCGTACAAAAAGCGTTCAAGCATCTCTAAACCATTGAATCTAAGGTGTGGCTCCCCGCGAGTGGCGGTTTCGAGTGCGGTCTCCGCCGGGAATGCCAAGCTCATCTACTGAGTGTGCGATACTCAGGCTGTGAGTAAGCGATTGCAAGTCCTCCTTCCCGACCAGGAGATGGTGGATTCAGCGATTCGCGCGGCGAGAGAAGGTCACGGTTGGGGAATGGGTCCGGCGTGTCCTACGGGAAGCACGCCAACAGAAGCCATCCAGCGACCCGGAAGCCAAGCTCAAAACCCTACGGCACTACGTCAAACTCTCATTCCCGACAGCGGACATTGAGCAGATGAACCGTGAGATCGAGCGGGGCTATCAGGCTTGATCTTTGTCGACTCCAACATTCCGATGTACTTGATTGGTGCGCCTCACCCGCACAAGACCGAGGCGCAGCTCCTCCTGGAGCGCTTGATCGCATCGGGACAGCGGCTTGTAACCGACGCCGAGGTGCTGCTGGAGATTGTTCATCGGTACGCCGCGATCGAGAAAAGAGAAGCGATCGGGCCTGCCTTCCAGCTCGTATTGGATGTTGTGGATGACGTTCTTCCCATCCAGAAGGCCGATGTCCTTCGCGCCGGCGAGATCGTGCAGAGCCGCGCTTTGCTGTCGGCGCGCGACAGCGTGCATATCGCCATTATGGAGCGTCATGGGATTCGGTCAATCCTCAGTTTCGATGCGGATTTTGATCGTTGGCCGGGGCTGAAGAGGGTCCACAAACTCTAACCCGGAGTCTCCGGTTCGAAAAAGCTGTCAACCAGTGTGGCTCCCCACCTTGGACACGTTTCGAACTCTTGCGGCATAAGAACGGCGATGCTCGAACTGCGACAACCGCATTGTTCGCAAGAACATCTGGGCGAAGAAGGGGCGTCCATTCAGACTGGGCACCCACAGAAATCAATCTCGAACCTCTCCGCTGAACTTCCCAATGGTCGACCATGCGGACGGAACTTGAGCGATTTCCATTGAATCCACCGCTGGTCTGGTGTTGTGATGGACTCATGCTACTAACCCAACAGCCGACGGTACCGCTTGCGTCCTATGTAGAGAAACTCTGGTACTGCGAGGGATATCAGGTGGTCCATCGCAAGGAACGCGTGCTACCGAATGGAAGATTTCAGTTGGTAATCAACCTTTCGGATACCCCGGTGCGGCCGCGGGATTGTGAGCTGGGGGAGTGGAGCCAGCTCGCGCCGTCGCTGGTCGTCGGAATGCGGTCGCATTTCAGCGTAATCCACACGGCCACACTCCAATCGATAATGGGTGTGCTCTTTTCGCCGGGCGGAGCGCGCGCTTTCTTTGACGCGCCCGCCGACGCGTTTTACAACGAAAGTGTACCGCTGGATCTCGTTTGGGGTTCGATGTCCAGCGAATTGCGCGACCGCCTGCGAGAAGCAGGCACCGCGGCCGAGAAGTTCCGGGCGCTAGAAATCGCGCTTCTGCAGCGGGTGAAAAAGCGACTTGAATTGCATGCAGCCGTGCGGTATGCACTCGGAGAATTTACGCGCGTGCCGCACGTCCGCAGCGTTCTCGACGTGACTAGAGAAGCCGGTCTGAGCCGCCGCCGCTTTGCACAGTTGTTCCGCGAGCAGGTCGGGCTAACGCCGAAGCTCTATTGCCGCCTGCATCGGTTTCAAGGCGCATTGCGGCAGATTGCCTCGGGTGCGCCTGTGGATTGGGCGGACTTGGCCCAAGCCGGGGGCTATTGCGACCAGGCGCATTTGGCCCACGAATTCCGCGATTTCTCAGGCATATCACCCGGTGCCTATCTAGCCAGGGAGCGATCGTTCGTGAATCACTTGCCTATGGATTGAATGAACACTGGACGAAGTTCACATTTTTACAAGACACGGCCGCCCGCTTCCTGAGATGCTGCGAACATGTCGGAGAGAATAGCAAGCGGCGCCACAATCGTCATCGGCATGAGCTACCGCAATGCGCCGGAAGCAATCGAATGGCTCTGCCGCGCCTTCGGGTTCGAAAAACGCGCGGTGTATCCCGGACCGAACCAACCATCAGGCATGGCGAGCTGACCCTGGGCAGCGGTATGATCATGCTCGGCTCTGTACAGGACAACGAGCACGGCCGGCTCATGAACCCCCCGGACGAAATTGGCGGGACCGAAACGCGGAGCGTCTACCTGAGTGTAAACGATACGGATGCACTCCACGCGCGTGCGAAAGCGGCTGGAGCAGAGGTCGTCCTGGACATCGAAGACAAACCCTACGCAGGGCTCGGCTTCACCTGCCGTGATCTGGAAGGACGCATCTGGGATGTAGGCACCTACGATCCGTGGCGAGCAAAGTGAAGCGGCCGTAAGGGAGATCTGCATGCCAACACCGGCAACCCCAATCACCAGTCAAGAACCGCTGCGGGATATTTCGGAGACCGCGTTGTGGGCGGCGGTCTTCCGCGGCTGGGAAAATAAGAGGCCGGACGCGCTGTTTCGAGATCCCTACGCGGAGTATCTGGCGGGGGAGCGCGGCGCCAAGATCGCGAAAGAAATGAAATTCGGCGCGCGCCATGCTTGGTCGTGGATCGCCCGAACCTACCTCGTCGACCAGACGATCCGTGAACAGATCGCAGAGGGTGCCGACATGGTGATCAACCTGGCGGCTGGCCTGGATACGCGCCCGTACCGGATGCCTCTGCCTCCTTCGCTGACCTGGCTGGAAATAGATCTGCCCGGGATTATCGACTATAAGCAAGCAGCCCTCGGACGCGAGCGGCCGGCCTGCTTGCTGGAGCGCATCAAGCTGGATCTAGCCAATGTGAGCGCACGTCGCGAAGTGTTCGGAGAACTCGGGCGCAGGGCAAAAAAGGCGCTAATCGTATCCGAAGGTCTAATGATTTACCTGAGCCGAGAGGAGGTCGCTGCGCTCGCCACGGACTTGGCGAGGCTGCCGAGTTTCCGGAATTGGGTTCTGGACATTGTTTCTCCAGCGCTACTGCGCTTGATGCAAAAGAGGATGGGCTCTCATCTGGAACTGGCGGGCGCGGCCTTGAAGTTCGGCCCGGAAGAAGGGCCGGATTACTTTCTTCCTTACGGCTGGAGACCGGTGCGCGTGCGGTCGATGTTGCATGCCGCAGCACGAGTCAAGCGGCTCCCGCTCTGGATGTGGCCGTTCGGCTTATTTCCAGACAGATTTCCACTCCAGGGCAAGCGTCCGTGGGGTGCCGAATGCTTGCTCGCCCGGGAGTGAGTCGCCGTCCATAGGTCTCGTTGTGGGAAGTCATAGCGCAGTATTCCCGCTTCCCCCACTTGCAAACCGGCCAATCCGTAGAAATCGTTCTCGACGTTCGACCGTAGCCGCGCCCCTCATAGTTCCGCCCGGTAATAACGGGCGATCTGGAAGTCGACTCCGATCCAAGGCATCGAATGTGGGCCCTGCGAGGCTGATTCGCCGATCCAGAACCTGAAGGGGTATGAAAAGGAGAGAAGTGACCTGCCTGTGGGTTCGGCGACCCCAGAAAGGATTCGAACCTGATGCCAAAGAACTTAGCGATTTTGGCCCTCGATGCGTCAATTAGAATCAAGGGGTTGCGGTGTGGCTCCCCAGTCTGGACACGTTTCGAACTTTTGTGGCCTGACACGCGGTCTGTTCGAACCACTCCAATCGCTTCTAGACCAATGGAATCCGCGCAAGACTGGCACGGTCATCCAGGCTGGGAGCCCAGCCGAGACGGCTTTCGAACCACGCGAGTCTGAGCATATGGCGAGGCCAGCGCTGAGTTATGCTAGACCTTGCAGCGGTCGAGCGTTCCTTCCTCATGTCGTCTCTCTTGATCTCGAAGATAGGACCCGAGTCGGACGTTCTGCTTCGGAACTTGTTTGAGCACTACATTCACGACATGGCAGAGTGGTTTGAGATCGATACCAAGTCCGATGGAAGCTACTCTTACGACACATCCTTGGTGTGGGAGAAGGGCTATGCTATGACGCGTATTTGGCGAAGGTCGGTGAGTCGATCGCGGGCTTTGCCCTGGTTGGATCGGCAGCGGAGTGGCTAGGCGATATCGGCGCCTATGACGTGCGCGAGTTCTTTGTCATCCGCAGATTTCGAAGGAGTGGCTTCGGACAGAGAATGGCTACTCTCCTTTGGAACGAGCGTCCTGGTGAATGGCTCGTTAGAGTCCTCGAAGCAAATGCGTCAGCCGCTGCGTTCTGGCGCTCTGTGATTTCGAGTTACTCGGATGATTCCTATGAAGAAGGCGGGCGCATCGTCAACGGCCGCCCGTGGCGATTCTTCAGGTTCGCATCCAAAGGCGCCGTTTCCGCATCGCCTCCGGTACGAGGCTAGGCGTTCTGGGAATAGATTCTCCCGGGTTGCGTTCAGCCTTCGCCGATCCGTTCGCCAAATACTTGTAGAGTGCGAAGGGTCCGAGCCTACTCTGGACCGGCAAGCCCAAGAAACATAAGAGAGAACCACGATACCCCGCACTTGGGGGTGGCTCCCCGGCATGGATTCGAACCACGATTCACGGCTCCAAAGGCCGCTGTCCTACCATTAGACGACCGGGGACCAGTTTCATTCAAGTTTACCGGTTCGGCGCCGTCCGCCGCAAATCCGATCGATGCCGATCAATTCCAATGAACACCTCGCGGGTTCTGGTAGAATCGTGCCGGAAGCCATTCTTGGTTGGTGCCGGGCGCGGGCTTCAAACCCGTTGAACGGATTCTGCTCCGTGGGTGGGTTCGATTCCCACTGGCTTCCGCCACGTACAAACCACCTTCGTCGCGCTGCATGTATCGGTTTCCCGCATGATTCCGACGAGTTTGCTGAAGTTCTCAGGGCTGCGTCCCTCTCGTGCGAAGCAGGATCGCCAGATCGTCGATCTTGTCATCCAGCAGGCTCAGGCGGTGTGCGAGGCCCTGGATTTCGGACTCCGAACGGCGGTTGATTTCGAAATCGAGCTCGCCGCGGAGCCGGTCCTTGGCGTCCTGGCGGTTCTGGCTCATCATGATCACCGGCGCCTGGATAGCCGCCAGCATCGAAAGAAAAAGATTGAGGAGGATAAACGGATACGGATCCCAAGCCCTTTTATCGAGGGCCACGTTAAAGATCACATAAATCGACAGAACGATGGAAAACAGGGTGATGAACGTCCACGATCCGCCAAATCGTGCGACCGTATCGGCGATGCGCTCGGGGAAGGTGGTTTGCTCGTGGATTACTTCGTTGGGATTGCGGCTGGCGCGAGCGCGCACCAGGCTTTGCGAGGCGTGGAATTGACGGCCGAGCGTGGTGAGCAGATCCATCCCCGCGTGCGGCTTCCGTTCCAGCAGAGTGGCGATATCGTCGCGCGATACTTCGACGCAGATGGTCTCTTCGAGGGCATGAGCGTTGGTTTGATGCGGCGTCTGTTCCAACATGGAAGCGAAGCCGAAAAAGTCCCGCTCTCCCGGTTCATCGACGGTCACCTCCTGGTGATCTTCATCCACAATGCTGACGCGGACTCTTCCGGAGATCAGTACATAGGCTTGAGGGGCTGGTTCGCCGATCTTGTAAATCCGTTCGCGCGGAGCGAAGGATTTCAATTCCACCTGACTGGCCAACACCGCCAGCTCGTCGTCATCGAGCAGGGCAAAAAGCGGGACACTTCTGAGCACTTCCGATTTGCATGCCATGGGCGCCTCCCGGGAGTAAGAAGTTGATGGTAGCAGAGGCTCTCCTGAAGGCGCCTGACCACGCTCCGAAGGGAAGGTTTGGGCGCCGGCACGATGAACGGTGACGGCCGGATCCACCGATACCGTGACGACTGGCACCGCTGCCCTCACTGTTGCAGAGAGCCAAGATCCGCCGGAACTGGTGGACACGGAGACCGAGAGCGTCGCCGTCGCGAGTCCCGGATAGGCGAGGAAGCCACGGGGTGCGGGCGCCGGGGTTCCGGTTTGCCGGGTCCACGATAAAGGACCAGCGCCAGGGTCCTCAGGCAACTCCGCCATCAGCGGTCCGGAGGCAACCGGGTCCAGCGGACCGAAAGTGGTGACGGGTGCGGGCGGGCCTTGTAAGGCGTTGCGGTAGTATGTCATCACTATTATACGGATGGGCGCCGAAGCGCGGACTTGGTTCTGGAACAAGGGCAAGCCGATCGCGAGCAGGCTGAAATCCGCGCAGCCGAAGTGACCGACGCGAACACCGTCGGATCGAGATCGAGGACCAGTTCTCCGCTGGACAAGGACAGCGCCCTGGCCAATGAAAACTGAATCTGCGTAGCGGCTCCGGCCGGCGCGGTTGCGCTGGAAGTCACCACGTTGATGGAGGATTGCCCGGACACCGGACAGGCGCCGGAAAGCACCAGGATGAGCCCGAGAATGACATGGCATCGCTCGGCTACATTGCGAAATTGCGCCATGCAGTGTTCTCTAAAACCCGCACGGGGCTGGATTCACTACACCCACCAGGGCCGTGGCTCGCCAATGAGCGCGCCAACGTTCACGGGAGCGCTTCGTACTCTTTCTGGGCTGCGATCCGGACTGGCAGGTCGGAATCGGCGTCTTTCCAGAGGGCGAGGAAGTCCTGGTAAGATTTGCGGGCTTGCGGGATATCGCCGCGGATTACCCAGGCGCGCGCCGCGCCCAGGAGTGCGAGGGGATATAAGGGGGACGTGGCGGCCTGGCCGCGGTTGTCCAGAATGCGTGTGAATTCGACCTGAGCTTCGGCGCTGTTGCGAAGCCGTAACAGGGCCTGGCCGCGTAGATATTGAGGCCAGAATTCCGCGGCCGCTTCAAAGCGGCGCGCGGGCGCGAGCAGATCGATGGCAAGCTGAGGATTGTCACGGCCAAGTTCACTCGCGGCCCGGATGACCGGAAGCCACAAGCCGGCGGTCAAGGTGTCCTCCGGGTACTCTTTTGCGAGCTCCCCGATGATCGAGGGAACGCCTGCCGACTCCCGGCATTGCGCGAGGGCAAGCGCGGCGCGACTGAGCGATAGACGGTTCCGCTCGATGGAAACCGATCGATTAGCCCATTCGATCGCGGCGCGGCATTCGCCGGCGGCGGCGGCGGCGAGCGCCGTGTCCGCCGCATACGAGGCGCCGATTTCGGCGGCATCGGTGCCGGTAATGCGGGCGATTGCGCGACCGACTGTCTCCCGGGATTTTCCCAGGCGGCCGAAGTACTGTTCGCCTTCGAATTGCCAGAGCAGCGAGTTGTAGTCATTCGGCCCGCGGGCGGCCCAATCCAACTCCCGCGCGATGGCCGCCGCATCCCCGCGAACGAAGGCAATCCGATACAGGCCGCGGTGCACGGAGGCGTCATCCAGTTTCGCGGAGACAGCCCTCTCGTACACCTGGCTGGATTCGGCCAGGCGGTTCAAACGGAGCAGGTAACTTCCCAGAGTGGCGTATCGCGACGAAGAGGAGGGATCGAGGCTCATGGCCTGGCTGGCCGCTTCCACAGCCTTCGCGAGCTGGCCTGTAGCCGCGTAAGCCGTGGAAACGTTGTTGTAAGGCAGCAGGTCGCCAGGGTAGAGCCGTCGGTACATCTCGAGGATGTCGATCTCCTTGTCCAAGTCGCCGGTCACATACTTGCAATAGAGAGAGGACACGCGAAGCTGCTCGCGCTCGCTCACGCGGCTTTTCAGAGCGTAGGCTTTGGCGGCATACTCGGCGGCCAGCCGCGGTTCCCGCGCGTTTCCATAGAGGGCCGCCATGGCCCCGTAGGCCGAAGCAAATTGCGGATCGAGCTCGACGGCTTGCTTGTAGAACGAAAGCGCGGCCGCGGGGTTGCCTTTTCTCCGCTGTTCCATGCCGAGCGAATAGGCTTGCAGCGCATCCAGCGATGGAGTGGTGACTTCCAGGAGCGCGCCGAACTGCTTAATGGATGCGATCGACTCGCCCAGCCTCCCGCGCAGCCGGGCCGCGGCCTGCGAGAGAACGTGCAGCACATCTTCTTTGCTGGCGGCTTCGTCCTGCGTGCGGGCCAGCGTTTCGCCGTTGCGGCCGTCAATGGCGTCGAGCGCGAGGACGTAATGCCGGCCGAGCGCGACGATGGATCCGGCAATCATGGCCTTAATGCCTTCGCGGCGGCAGATCTCCGCGCCCAGGTCCCTGGTGACGCGCTCGTCGGGTGAGCGGCCCATGAGCCGAAGGGTCTGCTGGACCCGCGCATCGGGGAAGATATTCAGAAATGGGCTCTGTTCCAGCTGCACGGCCAACCCCTGCTTGAGGGCGCGATCGAAGACCGGTTGACCGGTCTGGTTGACGAAGTCAATCAGCAGGATTGTGTCCTTGCTGGTGAGGATGGTGCGGCTGCGGAAATAGAGACCGCCCCCCGTAATCGTGAGAATGAGTACGCCCGCCGCGACGAGGAGCGCAGTTCTGCGCCGCGGCCCAACGGGTGAAGACGGCCCTGGCGCGTCAGATGTGGCCGAAGGCGGTTCCGCAGCGGTCTCGGCCTCCGCGTCCTGCCCGTCTTTCACGGTTGTGACGGCGGCTACAAAACGATAGCCGCGCCCGGGCACGGTCACGATGTAGCGATGTTCATCCGGACTTTCCCCGAGCGCCTTTCGCAACGCCGAGATGTTTTTGGCGAGCCCGACTTCTTCCACCACCGTCCCGCCCCAGACCTCCCGCATCAGTTCGTCCTTTTCGACCACGCGGCCGTCGCTGATGACCAGGGCCAGGAGCGTGTCGAAGGCCTTGGGCGTGAGCGGCACCGCGTCGCCGTTCTTGAAAAGCAGCCGCTTGGCAGGGTCCAGGCGGAAGTCCTCGAACTGATACAGGTGATTGATGACGCGGGCCATACGAACAACGGAAGAAAACCAAAAACGTCCAACCCGGGGATTAGACTCGGCATCCGCTTTTCGGCCATTTTCACCGAAGCGATTTTGAAATCTTGCTCATTTTACACCGCTGCCTCCGCGGCAGGCCAGCGGCCGTGCCGTCAGCACTCTCGGCAGGGAGGTGAGAGAGGGGATGCCCCGACCGATCTGGCCCGGGCTCTGAGTTCAGGGCGTCCCCAGACGGCATTCGGGACGAACCAAACCTTTTCCGGTTGGGTAGAGCTACAGTATGGAAATGATGCACACCCGAATACCTTTCGCGGTTCTGGCCGGGGCGTTGCTTCTCGTGGCTGTCGGCTCGCTGTTGGCCGCCGATGTGACGGGAACGTGGACAGCCTCCATCGACACACAGATCGGCGTCCAGGACTACACGTATACGTTCAAAATCGAGGACGGAAAGCTCACCGGCACCGCCAAATCGCAGTTCGGCGAGACGAAGATCGCCGAAGGCTCGGTGAAAGGAGACGAGATCACCTTCGTGGAGAACCTCGACTTTCAGGGCCAGCCGCTGCGGATCGTCTACAAGGGCAAGATCTCCGGCGATGAGATCAAGTTCAACCGCCAGGTGGCGGATGTAGCCAGCGAAGATTTTGTCGCGAAAAGGAGCAAATAGCACGAATCGGCTCCTCGCGGGTGCGATCGCGAATCCATCCTTATATCCGCTGAAATTCCGATTTCCAAATCGGGCCAGAAGGGTTATCATTTGGTTTACTCCCCCGATTGAAATCTGAAGGCATCGTGAACTCCACCAAAACAGCAGTCATCCTGGAAACTGATTTTGAGGGCGTCGAACGCCATGGCCGCGGCAAAGTGCGGGACGTGTACACCATCGACGGCCGCCTCCTGATTGTCGCCACGGATCGCATTTCGGCTTTCGACTACATTCTTCCCACCGGTATCCCACGCAAAGGCGCCGTGCTCACGCAGCTCTCGATTTTCTGGTTCGATTTTCTGCGCGATCTCACGCCCACTCATTTCCTCACCGCCAACGTCGACGAGTATCCGGCGGCGCTGCGGCCCTTCCGCGACCAGCTTGAAGAACGGTCGATGCTGGTGAAGCGCGCCGACATGATCGAGATTGAATGCGTAGCGCGCGGCTACCTTTCAGGTTCCGGTTGGAAGGAATACCGGCAGCAGGGCACCGTCTGCGGCATTCGCCTGCCGGCCGGCTTGCAGGAAAGCGACAAACTGCCGGAGCCCATTTTCACGCCCGCCACTAAAGCGCAGACCGGCCACGACGAGAATGTATCGTTCGAGCGCGTAGCCTCGCTGGTTGGACAGGATCTGGCCGCGCGCCTGCGCGATCTGACGCTCTCGATTTACAGCAAAGCGGCGCGCTATGCCGAAACCAAAGGGGTCATCATCGCCGATACCAAGTTCGAATTCGGTTTCGTGGATGGCCAGCTGGTGCTCGGCGACGAAGTGCTGACGCCGGACTCCTCGCGTTTCTGGCCGGCGGAGAGCTACAAACCGGGCGGGCCGCAATTCTCCTACGACAAGCAATTCGTCCGCGATTACCTGGAGTCGATTCACTGGAACAAGCAGCCGCCCGCGCCGGAACTGCCGGCCGGTGTCGCCGCCAAAACCAGCGAGAAATATCTGCAGGCGTGCCGGGCCTTGACTGGCCGCGACCTATGAACTGGCTGGACGCCGTATTGCTGCTTCTGCTCGGCTGGTCCGTCGTGACCGCATTTCGAAAGGGCTTCACGCGCGAGGTGATCGGCGTGATCTCCGTGATTGTGGGGTTGCTCGCCGGCGCCTGGTTCTATGGAACCGTGGCCGCGTATCTGTTGCCCTACGACAGCTCGCGCGGGGCTGTTTGGCCCCATTTCACGTCGCGGGCAGCGGCGAATCTGGCCGGTTTCCTGGTGGTCTTTTTCGGCGTGTTGCTGCTGGGCGCGTTTGTGAGCTTTCTGGTGCAGAAATTCCTGCGGCTCACCGGCCTCTCGTTCTTCGACCGGTTGTTGGGCGCCGGCTTCGGACTGCTTCGCGGCGGGCTTATCGGAGTGGCGCTGGTAACCGGGATCATGGCGTTTTCCCCGGATCAACGGCCGCCGGCCGCGGTGGTGGGGTCGCGCGTGGCTCCCTACATGATTGATGGCGCCCGGGTGGTGGTGACGGTGGCGCCGCATGAGCTGAAGACAGGATTCCACAACACATACGAACAGGTGAAAATCGCCTGGAGAACCGCGTTGGATCAAGGCAATCGAAACGGCACGGGAAAAAAGAAGCAATGACAAGCCAAATTGAAAGCCTGGTGAAGCAGTTGCTCGAGGGAAACATCTTCTTACAGGAGGCCATCGAGCTTCTGGAGAAGGGCATGATCGCCGGCGCCCTGGAGCGAAATGGCGGAAACCAGTCGAGCGCCGCGAAACAACTCGGCATCCATCGGAATACCCTGCAGCGCAAGGCCGCCGATTACGGTCTCAACAACGGCCGCCGTCCGCGCGCCGGCCGCAAACCTGTCGCCCGCGCCCGCGGCGGCCGCAAGCTGAGGACGGGAACCGACTAGCCCGGCTGAGATCTCCCGCGGATTCAAAATCCTGGTTCGCGCGTAACGTTTTCTATATTCCGGAGTACTGTAGCCATATGGCAGTCACCGATCTGTTGCGCGATCTGCGCCAGGCCATCCGGGTTCTCGGCAACGCGCCGAAGTTCGCGCTTGTGGTCGTGCTGACGCTGGGATTGGGCATCGGCGCCACCACCGCTATTTTCACGGTGGTCAACGGTGTGCTGCTGGCGCCCCTCCCGTATCGCGATCCCGGCCGGATTGTCAGCCTGGCAACGCGGTGGAAAGATACCGGCCGCGTCACGCCCCGCCTGACCGGAGGCGACCTGGTCGATATTCGCAACCAGGCCGGCGTGTTCAGCGCATTCAGCTCATACGTCGGCGGCGACATCGGCGTGCAGATCGGCGGACACGGCGAATTCACCGGTACTTACCTCGTGAACGCCGGGTTCTTTGGGGTCTTCGGCGTGACTCCGGTTTACGGCCGTCTCTTCGACGATAGCGAAGCCGGCCGCTCCGCTTTGGTCAGCCGGCTCTTCGCCGAACAATGTTTCGGTTCCGGAGCCGTGGCCATCGGCAGGAGCATCCGCGTCGAGAATCAGAGCTACGCGATCGTGGGCGTTTTGCCGGCGAGCTTCCACTTTCCGGCAAAAGCGGAGGTATGGCTGTCCGCGGCCACCACGCCGGGGAACCTCGAGCGGGATGCTTACAACTATCGCGCCGTGGCGCGGCTGCGGCCCGATATCGCCGTGGAAACGGCGCAGTCGGACCTGGACACCATCGGCGCCCGTCTCCAAGCGGGCTTTCCGAAGACCAACCGCAACAAGACATTCGCCGCGGTCCCCTTGCGCGAGCGCATGGTCGGCACCATTCGTTCCACTCTCTACCTTCTGTTGGGCGCCGTAGGTCTGGTTTTGCTGATCGCCTGCGCGAATGTGGCGAACCTGCTGCTCGCACGGACCCCGGGACGCGCCCGCGAACTTGCCGTCAAGACCGCGCTCGGCGCCGGGCGATGGCGGATCGTCCGCCAGTTGATCGCGGAAAACCTGGTGCTGGCGGCGGCCGGCGGAGTGCTCGGCGTGGCGCTGGCGCGAGGCGGTTTGAATCTGCTGCTTCATCGAGCGCCGGCCAATCTGCCGCGCGTCGACGAGATCTCACTCGATTGGCGGGCGCTGGCCTTCACCACTGCCATTGCCTTGCTTTCGAGCGTCCTTTTCGGATTGGCTCCGGCCTGGCAGGCGGCTCGATTGGAGGTTGTCGAGGCGCTGAAGCTGGGCGGCACGCGCGGCGTAGTCGGACGTGGATCGCATCGCTTGCGCGACGCCGTGGTAATCGTCGAAATCGCGCTCTCGTTCACGCTCGCGATCGGCGCCGGATTGCTTTTCCGCAGCTTCATGGCGCTGACCGGCGTCGATCTGGGATATCGCGCCGCGGGTTTATTGGTGATGTACGCGCACGCCCCGGCGCATACCCTCAAGGATTCGCTTGCCGTCGGCCGCAGGTTCGACGAGCTGCTGCAGAGCATCCGCTCCATTCCCGGAGTCGTGTCCGCCGCCGGCGCGATGGGAATGCCGGCCGGTCAGTACGGCTCTAATGGCGGGTTCGCAATCGAGGGAAGACAGGTCTTCGGAGCCGGGCGCCTGCCGCAGGCCGGATTCCGGTTGGCCAGCCCAGGCTATTTTGCGGCCATGGGCGTGCCGCTGCTCGCGGGCAGGGACCTGAACGCCCAGGACGTGTACGAGTCGCCGTTCGTCGCGGTGGTGAGTGTCTCGCTGGCGCGGCAGAACTTCCCGCAGGAGAACCCGCTCGGGCGGAGGATACAGCTCGGCCTGGACGATGCCACGAAATGGCTGACCATCGTGGGCGTTGTGGGCGATGTGCGCGCCGACCCGGCAACGCCTCCCGGACCCGAAATCTACATGCCGCTCCGCCAGCATCCGTTTTATGCGAATGAGATTCAGGTTGCCGTCCGAACCAGCATGCCCCCCGCTTCCATCTCCGGCGCCGTCCGGCGTCAGGTAATGGACCTGTTGCCGGAGACGGCCGTGAAGTTCACGACAATGGACGAAATGCTCTCCGATGCCGTGGCCACGCCTCGCTTCCGCACTTCGCTGGTGGCGATCTTTGCGATGGTGGCGCTTCTGCTCGCGATGGCCGGCGTCTACGGGGTGATGACCTACCTTACCGCGGAGCGGACTTCCGAGCTCGGTGTGCGGCTGGCGCTTGGGGCTACGCCCGGCGCGGTAGTTCGGATCGTCCTGGCCCGCGCGGCGGTGTTCGCCTCGATCGGCCTGCTTCTCGGCGTAGCCGGCTCGGCGGCGCTCGGCCGATTCCTCGCGACGCTGCTCTTTGGCCTGAAATCGAGCGATCCCGCGACCTACCTGGTGGTGATCGCGGCGGTCGGGCTCACCACGCTGGCGGCGGCATTCGGACCCGCCTGGCGCGCCGGCCGCATCGATCCGCTGGCGGCAATCCGCCAGGAGTAGCGGATTCACCGCGCGTTCTGATACTCCAGGAGGCGCGCTATTTCTGCGGTCGACGTCCCGTCCAGGTGCCGATCGCGCCTACCCGCCGCAGCGGACGGGCGGGTCCCGGTGGCGGCGTCGAAGGCCAGATAGAACGGCCGGATCGACTCCACCGCCAGGATCCCATCCACCACCCCGAAGGCAATCCGCCAGGTCGGGCTTTGCTGACATTCGATCGAGGCGGGATGCCATCCCGCCGCAGATTCACAATCTGCCCCACATACCAAGATTTCCATTGCGGTCGTAATACCAGGAGTAGAGGATTCCCAGCGCGTTCTAATACTCCAGAAGGCGCTCCATCTCCGCGCTCAACGTCTCGGTTTGCGGCAGAATCGCGGCTTCCAACTGCGGATGGTACCCGACCCACGTGTCGAGCGCGCCCACGCGCCGCGGCGGAGCGTCCAGGCTGTCGAATAACTCGCTGGCGATGCGCGCCGCGATCTCCGCTCCGAATCCCCACGAGAGGGAATCTTCGTGCGCTACAAGCACGCGGTTGGTCTTCTCGACGGATGCGCGAATCGCTTCCCAATCGTAGGGCGCCAGCGACCGCAAATCCACGATTTCGACGCTCGCGTGCGCCTTCCGCTTCTCGACCGCGGCGGCGGCCAGGAGCGATTTCTGCACCAGCGCGCCGTAAGTGATCACCGTCAGATCGCGGCCCGGTTTCACCAGGCGCGCGCGGCCGAAGGGAATGGTGAAGTCCGGTCCGGGGTGCGGCGAGCGATTGTAGGCTTCGCGATACAGCTTCTTGTGCTCCAGGAACATCACGGGGTCGTCGCTGCGCATGGCCGTCCTCAGCAGCCCGCAGGCGTCGATGGCGGAAGACGGCATCACCACGCGCAGTCCCGGAATGTGGGTGAAGATCGATTCCCCGCACTGGCTGTGATAAACCGATCCCCCATTGATATACCCGCCGATGGCCACGCGAATCACCGCCGGCGCCGCGAACTCGCCGTTCGACCGCCACCGCAAAGTCGCCAGCTCGTCGCGGATCTGCATCATGGCCGGCCAGATATAGTCGAAGAACTGAATTTCCGCCACCGGCTTCAGGCCGCGGGTCGCCATGCCGATGGCTCGGCCCACGATCGCCGCTTCCGCCAACGGTGTGTTGAAGCTGCGGCGCGAACCGAATTCCCGTTGCAGCCCGCTGGTGACCTTGAATACGCCGCCTTTCCCCTTCACGAGCGGGAGGTTCTCTTCGCGGCTGCAATCCGCCACGTCTTCGCCGAACACCAGAATGTCGGGGTTGCGCCGCATCTCTTCGCGCATCGTGGCATTGAGCAGATCCACCATCGTCATCGGCTCTCCCTGGAAATGGGGCTCCGCGGAGAATTCGTCCGATGTCGGATCGATCCTTTCGGAATAAAGATGGCGGAGGGCCGTCTCCGGCGCCGGAGGCTCATCGCGCAGCGCCTGGTGGGTGGCGTCGTGAATCTCGGCGTCGACTTCGTGCGTGAGGTTCTGCAGCATCTGCTTATCGATCACGCCCTCGTCGATGAGGAATTTGGGGAATCGCTGCACGGGATCGCGTTCCGCCTCGCTTTCCCGTTCCGCGGGCGGTTTGTAGAACCGTTCGTCGTCGGAGAGCGAGTGCGAATACGGCCGGATCATGTGCGCGTGCACGAGGGCCGGACCGACCCGCTTGCGGCAATGCTCCACCGCGCGCTTGAGCGAGCGGTACGACTCCAGAAAATCCGTGCCGTCGCATTCCTCGATGTGCAGCCCGGGAAATCCCGACGCCAGTTTGGAGACGCTGCCGCCCGCGGTCTGGCATTCGATCGGCACGGAGATGGCGTACCCGTTGTCTTCCACGAAGAACAGAAGCGGCAGTTCCTTTACGCACGCGGCGTTGAGCGCTTCCCAGAATTCGCCCTCGCTGGTGGCGCCCTCGCCCGAGCAGACCAGCGTGATGTTGTCCGATTGTTGGTCGCGGTAGACTCCCGCCTCCGCACAGCCGACCGCCTGCACAAACTGCGTCCCCGTGGGAGACGAGCTGCTCACGATATTCAGTTTCTTCCGGCCCCAATGGGAGGGCATCAGCCGGCCGCCGGATGCGGGATCGGCGGCGGCGCCCACGGCCTGCTGCAGCATTTCGTAGGGTGTCACGCCCAGCGCCAGACATAACGCGCGATCGCGATAGTACGGATAAACCCAATCCACTCCAGGCCGCACCAGCATTCCTAAAGCAACCTGGGCCGCTTCGTGGCCGGCCCCGCTGATCTGAAAGAATATGCGGCTCTGCCGTTTCAGAGCGACCTCGCGATCGTCCAGGCGGCGTGCGGTCTGCATGATCCGGAAAGCGCGGATCAGTTCCTCGGGCTGTAATCCCTCGAATCGTCCCGTCGAGGCAGAAATCGGGCTGGTAGTGGGTGAAGTCAGAGCGGACCCCTCCTTGACTATATTAGCCGGGAGAGCCGCCATTGCGGCGTGGATTCTCCGTAATCGGACCGAAAAATCGAGTCCCGGCCGGCGCCAAAGTACTAATTGCCCGCATTACCCGACGGGTTGCGCACATGCCGAGCAGCGCCTGGCGCCGATCGGTATCTCGGTGAGGCATTCGGGACATTTTTTGGTGGTGGGGTCGGGCGGCGCTTCGCCGCGGTGTCGCCGCGCCTGTATGGCGTTGACGGGAGCCACCACGAAGAAATAGATCGCGGCTGCTGTCATCAGAAACGCCACAACTTTGTTCACGAAATCCCCGATCGCGAACTTCGATCCGTTGATGGTGAACTGGATCGCGGAGAAGTCCGGTTTTCCGCCGATCGCACTAATCAACGGTGTCAGCAGGTCGGCGACGAGGGCTTTCACCATATCAGCGAAGACGGCGCCAATCACGAAGGCAACCGCCAGATCGAGTACATTGCCGCGAAGAATGAACTGCTTGAACCCTTTGAGCACGAGACCTCCTTCGTTCAGCGCAGAAGAAATCAGCCGCCGGCATTGAGAAAATTGCCGAACCGTTCCATGGCCGGCTCCAGGATTGATTTTTCGGCGGCGTAGCAGATACGGATCGAGCCTTCGCCGCCGGCTCCAAAAGCAACGCCCGGCGCCAGTCCGACTCGGGTTTCTTCCAGCACGCGCTTGCAGAACCCGAACGAATCGGCCAGTCCGTCGATGCGGGGAAACAGGTAGAATGCGCCGGCGGGCTCGGGCACGGTGATGCCGTTCAACCCGCGCAGCGCGTCGAGACAGAGATTGCGGTTCTCTTGCAGTCGATACAACATGCGGAGAAGCTCCGGTTCTCCTTCAGCCAAGGCCGTCTCGCCGGCTTTTTGAGTGAAGCTGGGCGCGTGTGAGACGATGAATTCGTTCAACTGCGTGGCTTTTTGAGCGAGGTCGCGGCGGGCGATCAGGTAGCCGAGCCGCCATCCCGTCATGCAATAGCTCTTGGAGAAGGAATGCGCCACCATCACCGCGTCTTGGCGCGACGCTTTGCGCAGAATCGAAGGCGCCGGCAAACCGAGCTCCGCGGTGTCATAGTAGAGCCGGTCGTAGACTTCATCGGCCATCAGCCAAAGGCCGTGTCGGCGCGCAAATTCGAGCAGGCCGTCCTGTTCCTCCGGGGACGCCACCCAACCCAGAGGGTTCGAGGGCGACGTATAGACCAGCAGCCGGGTGCGCGGCGTGACCGCCGCCTCCAGCGCGTCGAAATCCACGCAATAGCGATCGCCGCACAGCGGATGGGCGATCTGCCGGACGCACGCGTTGGCCATCATCACGATGGAAGTGCCGTTGGGCCAAACAGGCGTGAGGATCAGCGCCTCGTCCCCGGGATCGAGGGCGCAGCGGATGCCGACGTTCAGCGCTTGTACGCCGGAAGCCGTCACCACGATCTCGCTCATGGGGTCGAGGTCCACGCCATGAATCCGGCGGTAGTAGTCGGCGATGGCCCGGCGTGTCGAAGGAAGGCCGGCGTTTTCGGTGTAGAACGTGTAGCCGTTTTCCATGGCGCGCTGCGCCGCCTGCTTGATGTACTCGGGCGTGGGCAGGTTGGACTCGCCGAAATAGAGGCGGAGAACGCCATCCATCGACATGGCGATTTCCGCCAATTCCCGAATACGCGAGTGCGGGACCCTTTCGACCGAGACAGCAACGTGCGCCATGTCTGCTATTCTCGCACCGGCGCCATCGAGCACGCCGCCGCGCCGATAAATATAATGAAACAACGCCGCGGAGAGTTGGATTTCGAGGAGGACCTCCATGCGTCAATGGTTGCAGGACGTCCGCTACGCCTTGCGGATGTTGCGCAAGACTCCGGGCCTGACCGCCGTCATCGTAATTTCGCTCGCCATCGGAATCGGCGCCAACTCCGCCATCTTCAGCGTGGTGGATGCGTTGCTCCTGCGCCCGCTTCCGTATCCTCAGCCGGAGCGGCTGGCGGCCATCTGGATACATTCGCCCGGCATCGGCATCTTTCGCGATTGGCCTTCTCCCGGACAGTTTGACGACATCCGCAAAGAAAACCGCTCCTTCGAAGATGTCTCGATTTCGCGCCTGACGAGCTGGACCATCACCGGCCTGGACCAGCCGCGACGAGTCGAGGGCATGCGGACATCGTCGAACCTGCTCAAGATCCTGGGTGCCAGGCCGTTGCTGGGCCGGCTGCTGCTGCCGGAAGACGACCAGCCGGGCAAGTCGCCGGTGGCGGTGATCAGCTATGCTCTGTGGCAGCGGCTCTTCAGCGCGGATCGCAACATCGTCGGCCGCACCTTCCAGATCAACGACTTTTCGGTCACGGTGGTGGGCGTGCTGCGGCCCGAGTTCCATCTCGATACCGAGGTGATGCCGTCGGAAGGACCGATGGATAAGGCCGATATTTACATGCCGCTGCCGCTTTCGGGCGAGTTCCTCAAGCGGCGCGGCGACGAAAACTACGACTTGATCGCGCGCCTGAAACCGGGTGTCACGGTGAAGCAGGCGCAAACCGATATCGACATGATCGCCGCGCGCATCCGCGAGAAGGACAAGCGCGACCGTACATTCGGGATGACCGTCACCGGGTTGCTCGACCAGGTCGTTGGCGATGTCCGGCCCGCGCTGCTGGTGCTGTTGGGGTCGGTAGCGCTGGTGCTGCTGAGCGCCTGCGTGAACGTGGCGAACATTCTGCTCACGCGGTCGGCCGCGCGGGAACGCGAAGTGGCCATCCGCACGGCGCTGGGGGCGGGTTGGCAGAGGATGGTGCGCCAGTTGTTGACCGAGAGCATCCTGCTGGCGGTGTTGGGCGGCGCGGCGGGATTGCTGCTGGCGCGCGGCGGCCTGCTGGTGGTCCGCGCCATCAATCCGGGCAACATTCCGCGGCTGGAAGAGATCGGAATATCGGGCAGCGTGCTGGCGTTTACGTTCGGCGTAGCGCTGGCGACGGGAATTCTGTTTGGGCTCGTGCCGGCATGGCGGGCGGTGCGGGTGGATCTGAATACCACATTGAAATCGGGCGGCCGCAGTGGAAGTACGGGCGGCGGCCTGCGCGTCGGACGGCATCGGCTGCGCGGCCTGCTGGTAGTTTCGGAACTGGCGCTTTCGCTGATGCTGCTCATCGGAGCGGGGCTGCTGCTTCGCAGTTTCGTGCGGCTGCAGAGTGTTCCCCCGGGATTCCGCACGGATGGCGTGCTGTCGGTGAACGTGGTTGCGACCGGACCGAAGTATCGCGACAGCGCAACGGTCGAGCGATTCTACCGGGAAATCACGGACCGCGTCGCCCATCTGCCCGGCGTCAGCGGCGCCGGGACGGTCGATCCCCTGCCGCTGACGGGATCGGTTTCGTGGGGCGGCATCAACGTCGAAGATTTTACGCCCGCACCCGGCCAGGAACTGCAGGTCGACCAGCGCAGCGCGTCGCCCGATTATTTCCGCACCATGGAAATTCCGCTCAAGCAGGGGCGGTTCTTCACCGAGCACGATACCGGCGGCGATCCGAAATTCGCGATCGTGGAGGACCGGTTCGCGCAGCGGTTCTGGCCGCACGAAAACCCCATCGGAAAGCACGTATGGTTCGATCCGAAAAAGCCCATCTCCGTGGTGGGAGTGGTTGGGACGGTGAAGCAATACGGCCTCGGCGATACCGGCAAGATTGCCGTCTACTTCCCCGGCTCGGGCACGTCGCTGGTGGCGCGCGCGCCATCGAATCCGAAGGCCTTGGCCAACGCCATTGCGCGCGAAGTGCACGCGGTGGACGCCAACGTAGCGGTCTACGGAGTCCAGACCATGCAGGACCTGCTGTATCGCTCGTTGGCGCGACAGCGTTTCGCCGCCGTGATGCTGACCGCGTTCGCTCTGTTTGCGCTGATTCTGGCGGCGGTGGGCGTGTACGGAGTGATGTCGTACCTGGTGTCGCAAGGCACGCACGATATCGGCATCCGCGTTGCGCTGGGCGCGCAGAGAGGCAGCATCGTCGGCATGATCGTGCGGCAGGGCCTGGGACTGGCGGCGATTGGAATCGTGGCGGGATTGACCGGCGCGGCAGCGCTCACCCGGCTGATGGCGAGTTTGCTATTCGGCGTCAGCGCCACGGATACAGCGACATTTGCCGCCCTCGCGCTCGGCCTCGCGCTGATTGCCGCTTTGGCGACGTACCTGCCGGCGCGGCGCGCCACGCAGGTCGATCCGCTGGCTGCGCTGCGAGAAGAGTAAAGCTTACAGGATCTGGAACAGCACGCCCTGTTCGGGATCTTCCGCCAGTTCCGGCCGGTACTCCGCCGGCCGCGATTCCAGGCCATAACGCTCGCGGATGCGCTGCACCCGTACGGCCAGTTCCCGTTTGTATTCCGGCCCGAGGTAAGCGCTGTTTTGGTAGGTTGCCCGATACCGTGGAGCGAGGTCGGGAAAATGCTGCTCCACGAAAGGCATAAAAATCTTCTGCGCGCTCGGCATCAGAAATAAAGGACCGCCGCCGAAATATTGCGCTCCCGCATCCTTGGCCGCCTTCGCCAGCCGGTCGAGATTGCGCAGGCCGTCCGTCAGCCCGGGCATGATCGGACTGGGCAGGACCCCAACCGAGAGTCCGGCGCCGCTGAGCGCTCTGACCGCTTCCAGGCGCAGTTCCGGACGCGGCGCCCGGGGTTCCAGCAGCCGCGCCAGCTTCTCGTCGATCGTAGTGATGGTAAAAGACACTTCCAGCACGTTGCCGCGCGCGATTTCCCGCAGCAGGTCGAGATCGCGCGTGATCAGATCGCTTTTGGTGACAATCCCGAGCTTGCGCCCGCGCTCGCGCACGAACACCTCGAGAATCGATCGGGTCCGGCCGAACCGGCGCTCCGCCGGCTGATACGGGTCGGTGGCCGTGCCCAGCGCGATGCGCTCGCCTTGCTTCACCCGCAACAGCTCGCGCTTCAGCAGCCGCGCGACATCTGCCTTGGCATAGATCTTGTCCTCGAATTCCTGGCTTTCGAGCTCCATGAATTCGTGTGTATAACGCGCAAAGCAATATTTGCAGCCAAATTCGCACCCGCGGTAGGGGTTGATGGTCCACTGAAACGGCATGGTGGGCTTGGTGCGATTCAGGATGCTGCGTGTCGGAATTTCGAAATACTGCACCTGGCGTTTGGCTTCGAGCAGCTCGCTCTGCGAGGCCAGGCGCGCAATCCCCACGAGAGCCATACGATCATTTTCGCCTTTTATTCGCCTTAGCGCAAGTGCCGCCTGCAGATCCGGGCTGAAGCCACGGTATCCTGAACTTTGGCGCGATCGGGCAACTCCTTGGCATCCCAATACATCATCGGCATCGACCTGGGCACCACCAACTCCGCGCTGGCGTTCGCGTCCGCGTCCGAAAACCCTGACCCGTTCGCCCCCGCCAATGTCCAGGTGATGGCGATCCCGCAGCTCGCCAATCCCGCGGAAGTGCGCGAACCGGACCTGCTGCCCTCGTTCTTGTATTTGCCCGGAACCGCGGATTTCCCGGCCGGGTCGCTGGCCCTGCCGTGGGATCCGGGCCGCGGTTACGTGGTGGGACAACTGGCGCAAATGCGCGGCGCCGAGAACGCCGGGCGCCTGGTCTCCTCCGCCAAAAGCTGGCTGTCGTTTTCCGGCGTGGATCGCACCTCGCCGCTGGTCCCGTTCCGCGCTCCGGAAGGTGTCGACAAGATTTCTCCGGTCGAGGCCAGCCGCCGCTACCTAGAGCATTTGCGGGAGGCCTGGGATTCGGCCAATTCCGCGGCGCCGTTCGCCGATCAGCAGGTGCTGGTGGCCGTCCCCGCGTCTTTCGACGCCGTCGCGCGCGAACTGACGCTGGAAGCCGCCCGGCAAGCCGGTTATCAGAATCTGACCCTGCTCGAAGAGCCGCAGGCGGCCTTCTACGCCTGGATCGAGCGCCATCCGGATTGGCGGGAACGGGTTCGCGTGGGCGATCTCATCCTGGTTGTCGATATCGGCGGCGGCACTACGGATTTCACCTTGATCGCCATTACGGAGCGCTCGGGCGAGCTGGCGCTGGAACGCGTCGCAGTCGGCGAGCACATTCTGCTGGGCGGCGACAATATCGATCTGGCTCTGGCCGGTATGGTGTCGCAGCGGCTGGCGGAAAAGGGCACACGCCTCGACGGCCGGCAGTTTCAGACATTGTGGAACAACTGCCGGATCGCCAAGGAGAAGCTGCTGGCTTCCGGATCGAAAGCCGCCGAGCAGCCGGTGACGATCCTCGGGAAGGGAAGCGGACTGGTCGGCGGCACCATCAAGGCCGCGCTTCGCCGGGAGGATATCGACCGGATTCTCGGCGAAGGCTTCCTGCCCGAGGTGGGCAGCCGCGACATGCCCGAGCGGCAGCGTCGCGCCGGGTTGCAGGAGATCGGCCTTCCGTACGCCAATGATCCGGCGATCACCCGCCACCTGGCGCGTTTTCTGCGGCAGCAGGCGGCTACGTCGGAACACGGCTCGGTGCGGCGCGGACCGACCGGCCTGGCGTGCCCCACCCACGTCCTCTTCAACGGCGGCGTTCTCAAAGCGAACCTGGTGCGCCAGCGATTGTTGTCCACGCTCAATGCCTGGCTGGCCGAGGAAGGAATGGCCGAGGTCAAACCGCTCACCGGCGAGGATCTCATGCACGCCGTGGCACGCGGCGCGGCCTATCATGGGCTGGCGCGGAGCGGGCGCGGCGTTCGCATCCGCGCCGGCGTGCCGCGCACCTACTACGTCGGCATACAGACCGCTATGCCCGCCGTTCCGGGCTTCCCGCCGCCGTTCAAGGCGCTCACGGTGGTGCCGTTCGGCATGGAGGAAGGCAGCGAAGCCCGTATTCCCGGACCGGAGTTCGGCCTGGTGATCGGCGAGACGGCCGAATTCCGGTTCTTCACCTCGGCGGTCCGCAAGAACGACCAGCCGGGCGGCCTCATCGACGATTTGAGCGACGACATCGAGGAAATCGCCCCGATGGAGGTCACACTGGAGGGCGCCGAAGGGTCAAGCGAAGTGGTGCCGGTGTCCTTCGAAACCGTCATCACCGATACCGGGCTGCTGCAGCTCTGGTGCGTGGCGCGCGACCAACGCCGCTGGAAGCTCGAGTTCAACGTGCGCGAACGCGTGAACACCGCATCGTAGCTGGATCGCGCGGATTACTGCCGCTGGCGAATGCCCACCAGCGCCATCGGCAGCGGGGTGGCCGCAAGCAGCAGCATGGCCCCGGGCAGGCCGAACCGCGCTGAAAGAGCCTCGATGAGCGGAACGCTGGCGGCCAGTCCGATCGCGCCCGAGGCGAACACCACACCCATTCCCATACCAGGTGAGCGCGGCAGAACGCGATTCGAAAGCGCCAGAGTTGCCGGTAAAACCGGCGACATGGCTACTCCCAGGCAGAAAGCCGCCACCCAGCACGCGGACGGGCTTCGCGCCAGCAACAGCAGGCCCGCGGCAAATGCCATGGCGGCTGCGTTGAACCGCAGAACCGTCACCGCCTTCACATTCGCCAGAATCCGCGCGACGCCAATCCGTCCGACGATCAACCCCAGGGGCACGCCATATGACAGCACCTGCCAGGCGTCGGAGCGGTCCAGAACGTGAATGGCGCCGAGGAATGGCACCACCCAGTTCCAGATGACGCCTTCGTAAAGCCCGAAAAGCGCGAACAGCACGATCAGAGGAATCACGTGCGGGGCGATACCGTCGCGCGCGCGGTCGGTTGCCTCGGCCATCGGCGTAGCGATCGCGGCTGCCAGCGATAGCGTCGCCAAAGTGGCCGCGGCATAGCTGATCGTCGAGGGTGAAAGCACCGGATTGCAGAGCATCCCCACCGGCAGCACCACATTGAGCACAGCCAGCGCGGACCCATGGCTCAGTATCGTAGTCTGTAAAACGACGGCGCTGGCCGCCAGCATGGACATCGCCGCGCCCGCTGCCACCAGGCCGGATCCAAGCACCAGGGCGAGGTGAGACGCGGGGCCCAGCAGCAGCCTCCAAAGACCGCCGCTCAAGAGCGCCAATCCGACGATCAGCGCCAGTTTGTGTCTCGAGCGGTCGAGCACGATGCCGCCCAGCAGCGCTCCTCCGATCAGCCCGGCCGCCGGCGCCCAGCCGGTATTGCCGATCACCGGCGAGACCCGCAGCCACATGGCAGCCGTCACGCCGCAGGCCAGCACGCTGAGAATCGCGCCCAGTTTCACGAGCCGGCCGGCTGCCCGGCGAGTTCCAACGAGCCCGCTTCCTGGAGTTCCATGGGCAGCGTGATGGTAAAACGGGTGCCTTCTCCGGGCGAGCTGTCCACTCGCACGCTGCCGCCGTGAGCCTTGGCGATCCAGGCCACGAAACTGAGCCCGAGTCCGAGCCCCTGTTCGGGAACGGGCGCCGTGCCGGAGCCGGGCACGCGATAGAACCGGTCGAAGATATGCGGCAGATGCTCGGCCGGAATGCCGCGGCCGGTGTCTTCCACGGTGATCTCGATCCTGTCGTCGTGGGCAAACGCGCTCACCTTGACCCGCCCTCCTTCCGGCGTGAACTTCACGGCGTTTGACAGCAGGTTCGTGATCATGCGTTCGATCTGCACCCGGTCGGCGGTGAGGAAGCATCCGCGCGGCGCATCGGCGCTGAGGTGGACGCCGGCGGCTTCGGCTGGAATCTGGAATTGCTCGGCGAGATCCTCGATCAACTCCCCCAGATCGACGCGCGTTTTCTGCAAAACCAGCTGGCCGGATTCGGCTTGCGAAAGCAGCAGCAGCGCGCGCACGATCTGCGAAAGCCGGTCGATATCCTGCAGCGCGTTGAACATGGCTTCGCGGTACTGGTCGGTGGTCTTGGCGGTGAAGAGGGCCACTTCGAGCTGTCCGCGTATGCCGGTGATGGGGGTGCGGAGCTCGTGTGAGACGTCGGTGGAGAATTGCTTCATCTGCTGGAACGACGCGTCCAGCCGGTCGATCATGCGGTTGAAGGTGAGAATCAGATAATCGAGCTCATCGTCCGCCTGGCGGCTCGGGATGCGCAGGCTCAGGTTGGAACCGGTGATGCGCTGCGCGGTCTGGGCGACTTCGCGCACAGGCGTGAGTACGCTTCCGGCCATCGCCCAGCCGAGCAGGGAGCCGAGAATCAGCGCCCCGGGGATGACCAGGCTGTAAACGAACAGCGTATACCGGGCGAGGATCTTATCGTTGGGATCGAGCGATTCCCCGATCGCGACGTAAAACGGCTCCTGCGTTTCCGGATTCAGAATCACGCCGCCGCGGATCCGGTAACGGACATGGTCGGAATCGCGGCGGGTATCCCAATCCGGGGGCGCCGTGGGGTTGGCCTGGAATTTCTCGATGCGTCTTCGAATGGCCGCCTTGTCGATGCCGATGTCCTCGAAAGTGGACGAAATCTGCCGCTCCTTGGTTTTGTAGTCCAGGAGCACATTCCCGTGGCGGTCGGTGAGCAGGAAGACCTTTTTGATTTCGCCGACGAGCGTGCGTTCGTCGGGGTCGGTATCGTCGTAATACCAGTCGGCAAAATACTGATGGCTGCCGCGATCCCAGAAGATGCGCAGGTAGCCGCCTTTAGCGCTGATCCAGTAGTCGTTGAGGTCCTGCTCGACCTGCTCGTTCAGAGTCTTTTGCAGATACAAGCGGAAGCCCGTGGCCACGCCGATGAGGATGAGAGAGAACAGAATGGCGTAGCTGGCGGTGAGGCGGAAACGCAGCCCGCGCGAGAGCCGCCGCAAATCGCGTTTGCGCCAGCGCCGTATCATGCCGGCCGTTCCGCGCCGTCCGCCGGAGGCCTGTCCGGCGCTTCGATCATGTAGCCGATTCCACGAACCGTCTGGATGAGCTTCTGCGGAAACCGGTCGTCGATCTTGCTGCGCAAGTGGCGGATATACACGTCCACGATATTGGTAAGGCCGTCGTAGTCCATATCCCAGACGTGTTCGACGATCATGGTGCGGCTGAGGGGCCGGCCGCGATTCCGCATCATGTATTCGAGAATGCCGAATTCCTTGGGCGCCAGGTCGATGGTTTCCGTGCCCCGCGTGACTTTGCGGCGGACGCAATCGAGGGTCAGGTCGTCCACCTGCAGCCGCTCGGGCGCGGGTTGGCCGCGGCGGAGCAGGGCGCGCACCCGCGCCAGCAGCTCCACAAACGCGAACGGCTTCACCAGGTAATCGTCGGCGCCCTGTTCCAGTCCCTTTACGCGGTCGTCCAGCGTGCCGCGGGCGCTTAGTATCAGGACCGGAGGGCCGATCTTGCGGTTGCGGATCTTCTCCAGGACCTGCAGGCCGTCCATATCCGGCAGCATCAAGTCCAGGACTACGAGGTCGTAATCGGTGGCGTGGATGTGGTCAAGCGCTTCACTGCCCGTAGGGACGGCATCAACGGCATACCCCGCGCCTTGCAGGCCGCGGCACAAAAAATCGGCAATCCGTTTTTCGTCCTCGGCCACCAGTATCCTCATGGAATTCAGCTTATCGCAGGCGAATGGAGCCGGAGCGCCGCCGGGCGGCCTATTTGAACTTCAGCGTGATCCGATTGTCCCGTCCGCCATATGTAAGTTGCATGTCCTTCATCTTCACCTTCTCCAGGGCGAAGAACAGCCATCCCTCCACGGGCTTGTCGGTCGGCCCTTCGGGAAGCATTTTGGCATCGAGCGATTTCTCGAGCGGCGTGTCTTTGGCCGCTCCATCCTCGTGCGATTTGGCCTGCGCCGGATCGAGAGGCGGGTTGATTTTTACGCCCGGGCTGGTCATGATCGGACCGGTAATGGTGGGCTTGGGCCGGTTTTTCTTGGTCGAATCTTTTTTGTCGTCACCATCGGAGGCGCTGCGCTGAACGACCAGCGCCGGGCCTACGATCTGGTTGGCAGCGAAGGGGCGGCTCTTGTCGTTGTGGTCGGTATCGGCCAGAACGAAATCGTCGCGCGTAACGGTGACCGTCTTGCCGTATTTCGGCGTCACTTTCACTTCGCCCATGACGAAATGGCCGCCCAGATCGGAACCGACCATGTCCTTGAACTCGGCCGGATCGATATGTAGCGTCATCGTGACCATCAGGTCGTCGTTCTCGCCCGCGGCGGTGGAAGTCGTTTTGGGATTGGAAGCCGCCGCCAACAGGAAACAGCAAGCCGCCGGCATGAAACCGGCAGCAGAGAGAACTGCGGCCAAGCGTGACATGGTTACCTCTGTGGAGATTATAAAACCACCCCTCCGATTTCAGGTGTTTTCCCCAAATTTAACTAGGGTACCAGTACGTTCGGGACGCCCATTGGACTGCGCAGGGGACGAAACTCCGGAGACGGGTCCGCCCGGAGCGCCACTGCTACAATGAGACTTCACCAATTCTTTCCCCAGGAGAAACATCCCCAATGGATGAACGCGAGCGCTCGCGCGCTTTGGATCTGGCGCTGGGCCAGATCGAGAAGCAGTTCGGAAAAGGGTCGATCGTCCGGCTCGGATCGAAAGACGCCATCGTCCCCGTCACGGTGATTTCGACGGGCTCCATTTCTCTCGACAACGCGCTGGGCGTGGGAGGCTTTCCGCGCGGACGTATTTGCGAGATCTTCGGACCGGAATCATCCGGTAAGACCACCATTGCCCTCCAGGTGATCGCCGAGGCGCAGAAACTGGGCGGAATGGCGGCCTTCATCGACGTCGAGCATGCGCTCGATCCGATTTACTCCAAGAAGCTGGGCGTGGACGTGGACAACCTTCTGGTGTCGCAGCCGGACTATGGCGAGCAGGCACTGGAAATTACCGGCGCCCTGATCAACTCCGGCCAGATCGACGTGCTGGTGGTGGATTCGGTGGCCGCGCTCGTGCCCAAGGCGGAGCTGGACGGTGAAATGGGCGACAGCCATATGGGCGTCCAGGCGAGGCTGATGTCTCAGGCGCTGCGAAAACTGACCGGCGTGGTCTCGAAATCGCGCACCTGCCTGATCTTCATCAACCAGATTCGCGAGAAGATCGGCGTCATGTTCGGCAACCCGGAGACCACCACCGGCGGCCGCGCGCTGAAGTTCTATTCGTCCGTGCGGCTGGACATACGGCGCATCGCCGCCATCAAAGATGGCGAAACCGTGGTCGGCAATCGTACCAAGGTGAAAGTGGTGAAGAACAAGGTGGCCTCGCCGTTTCGCGAAGCCGAGTTCGACATCATTTACGGCGAGGGCGTATCGAAGGAAGGCGACCTGCTGGATCTGGGCGCGGCGCAGAACATCGTCGAGAAAAGCGGCTCGTGGTTCAGCTACAAGGGCGAGCGGATCGGGCAGGGCAGGGAAAACGCGCGCCAGTTCTTGAAGGACAATGCCGACATACGGCAGTCGGTCGACCGCGACCTTCGAAAGGCACTGGGGTTGACCAAGCCCGAACCGGCCGCGGCTCCGGCTCCCGAAGCGCCCGCGGCAAAACCGGCAACCGCGAAGAAATAAACTCCTCTCCGCCCGCACGAGACTTTGACCGAGCAGGACCGCAAACAGCGCGCCGAAGCCGAGCGGCGGCGAGTGATCCAAAGCAAACTGGCCGGTCTGGCCGGCGGCGTCTCGCAGCCGAAAGCTCCCATTCCGACCGGATTCCCGGCTCTCGACCGCGCTCTCGGCGTCGGGGGATTCCCGCGCGCCGCCGTGACGGAACTGTCCGGACCGCCTTCGATCGGCAAGACAACCCTGGCGCTGCAATGGGTGGCATGGCTGCAGGAAGCGGGACTTTCGGCGGCGTGGATCGATGCCGATCGTACGTTCGACCCCGTCTACGCGGCGTCGCTCGGTGTGTCGCTGGAGCGGCTGCCGCTGGCCCGCCCGGATTCGGCCGAACAGGCGCTCGAAATGGCGCGGCGATTGGCGCTCTCGCAGGCCCTGGATGCGCTGGTGGTGGACTCCGCGGCCGCGCTGGTCCCGCAGTTCGAACTCGATTCCATCGCTTCTGTCGGCCCCGACCTGCAAAGCCGCACGCTCTCCTCCGGTCTGCGCTCGCTGATGCGGGATGTTGTAAAAACCGATACCGCTGTCCTGTTTGTGAACCAGATGCGGAGCCGGATGATCGCGGCCGGGGATAACGCCGAAACCACGGCCGGCGGGCCTTCGCTCAAACTTTACGCTGCCGTGCGGGTGATGCTGATGCCGGCCGGCGCCGGCGCGATCCGCTTCCGGACCCTGAAAAATAAGGCGGCGACGGCATTCTCCGAAGGGCTGCTGCGGCGCGTCGGCGGCGCGGGATTCGATCGAAACGCCTGAAAATGGCCGTTTCAGGGCCTCTTCTTCAGGAAAACGGCAAAAAACGGCCATTTTTCGCGTATTTCTCTTTACTTCAGAAAATCGTTCCCTTATGATTGGAAGCGATCCAGGCCCATCGATGGAGAACATCGATTTTGGGCCTTTTGTTTGTTCGATGGAAATCTAAAGGAGAATTATGGCGAATCAGAGAATGACCCAGACGCAACTGGTCCGCGCTCTGGCGGAGAGCTGCGAAGTCAATAATAAGACAGCGCGCGGTTTTCTTGACTGCCTTGCCGGTATGGCGATCGCGGAAGTGAAGAAGAACGGCATGTTCGTGCTGCCCGGAATCGGCCGTCTTGTACGCGTGGATCGCAAAGCCCGCACGGGGCGCAACCCGGCGACGGGCGAGACCATCAAGATCCCGGCCAAGAAAGTCGTGAAGTTCCGCGTAGCCAAGGCCGCCAAAGACGCGATCGTGCCGCCCAAGAAGAAATAGCCGAAGACAGCTTTCCAAAATCAAAACCCCGCGGACTCGATGGAGTAGGCGGGGTTTTTCTTTACCTGCAGAAGCCGAATCAACGGCCCAAATTGCGGGCCGTCCGGGAAGCCTTATTCCTACTTCGTTTCGACCTTGGCGTCTATTTTGCCGGACGTCTCGTCCTTCTTCTCGTCTTCCTTCATGGCTGTTTTGAAGTTGCGGATCCCTTCGCCCAGACCTTTACCGAGATCGCCGATCTTTTTGCCGCCGAAAAGAAGCACCGCGACGGCCGCGATCACCAGTATCTCGGGAAAGCCCAGGTTGAGCGGACCGGCTGTCAGCACCGGACTCATAAGGCCTCCTTCATCATCGTCATTGTAGCGGATTCGGCGGGGTGGGCGCTTGGTGGGGCCGATTAAAGCTCACCTGTGCCAGATCCATCGGAGATTGTGAAGGTCCTGCTGCATTCCGGTGGAATAAGGAGCCATCAGCACGTTAATCGCGAACCAGGTGGTGCTGATGGAGAGGAGAATCCGCGTGAGCTTGTTCTTTCCGAAGATCACCCGCAACAGGATCGCGGCCGCGAATGGCAGCACTGCCGTCGTAACCCGGGCGTACGGACTGAATTCCTGCAAGACAATCGTCGGGTGCACTAGACGGAGTTTACCTTTGTCAGGGCAGCATTGGTCAAGATATCGTCGGTTAGAAGGACGTTGATACCGAAGGATCGGCTGCCGGCGCTATCGCTACGCAACTTGCGCGCTGGCTGGAGCAGGTTCTGAAAGTGGCCCGGCGCTTCTCGCCGCCGCGCGGGATAATGACAGAACAGGTCACGATGGATTTTGCCGATCAGGTGAAGGCGTATGCCCGGATTGAGGATGTGGTGGGCGAGGTCGTCCGTCTGAAACGAAGCGGAGCCCAGCGGTTCATGGGGCTGTGCCCGTTTCACAACGAAAAGAAACCGTCCTTCACCGTACACGTGCCGCTGCAACTCTATAAATGCTTTTCCTGCGGCGAGGGCGGCGACGTCTTCAAATTCGTCATGAAGACGCAGAACGTGACCTTTCCCGAGGCCCTCAAGGTTCTGGCCGAACGCTACGGCATTCCCATGCCGAAGCGCTCCGCTTATGCCGACGAAGACGCCAAAAAACGCGGCGCGCTGCTGACCATGCACGAGCTGGCGCAGGAGAATTTCCGCGCCAGCCTGCAAGGCCCCGCTGGTGAAACGGCCCGGGCTTATCTGACAAAGCGCGGTCTCGCGCCCGACACTATCGTCGAGTTCGGCCTGGGCTATTCCGACCGCTCCGGCCGCGCCCTGCTCCGCCTCTTCGAGCAGCGCAATTTCAGCGTGTCGCAGATGGTGGAATCGGGGCTGGTCGGCCAGCGCGACGATGGCAGCCTCTACGATACTTTCCGCCACCGCGTGATGTTTCCCATCCACAACGAAGCCGGCAAACTGGTGGCCTTCGGCGGGCGCGCGCTCGATGCCGACGATCCGCGCAAGTATCTCAACTCGCGCGGCACCGATATTTACCAGAAGAGCCATGTGCTTTATAACCTAAATCGAGCCAAAGATGCCATTCGAAAGGAGGATCGCGTCATTCTGGTGGAAGGCTACATGGACGTCATCGGGGTTTCGGCCGCGGGCTTCGGCGCCGTGGTGGCGCCCTGCGGCACCTCCTTCACCACCGACCAGGCGCGCGCGCTCAAGCGGCATACCAACCGCATCTTCATGAATTTCGATCCCGATGCGGCCGGCTGGAAAGCCGCCGAGAAGTACATCGGCATGCTGCTCGAAGAAGGTATGCAGCCGCGCATCGTGGAGCTGGACGGCGGACTCGATCCCGACGAATACTGCCACGACCGCGGCGCCGCCGGGTACCAGGGCAGGCTCGAGGGAGCCAAAGGATACTTCTACTGGCTGGCGGACCGCGCCAAGACCACCCATGACGTCCGCACGTCGGAAGGCGTGGTGGCGGTATTGCGGGCGCTCCTGCCGGCGGTTCAACAGATCACCGATCCGCTGGAGCGCTCGGCCATTGCCGACGATCTGGCGGCGTACGTCGGCGTCGAGCGCGGCATGGTGCTGGACAGCTTTCGCAAATCCGCCGCCAGCCGCGGCGGGAAACTGCCGGAGCGGCAGCGGCCGGCGCTGCGGGCGGATGAACGCATCGTGCTGCAATCGCTGTTCCTGGACGCGGAACATGCCGGCGAGATCCTGGGGGAGCTGGCTTCGATCGACAACCTGGGGCCGATTCCCACGCGGCGGATCTTTCAGGCGATTTTCGCGCAGCGCAACAGCGGCGAGGACGGCGCGGCTCTCAGCTTCGAACAGGTACAGGCCCGTCTGGAGGAAGCCGATCGCGAACTGCTCGACGAAGCCGTGATCCGCGAAGATTCGTCCGCTTCCTTGGAGGAGGTCATGGCGGCGGTGGCCAGCCTCCGCCGGACCGAGACCGAAGATCAGCGCAAGCAGATGAAGCTGCGCATAAAAGAATTGGAACGCGGCGGCAAGTGGCGGGATGCCCTTCAAGTGACCGCCGAGCTCCAGGAGCTGGAGCGCCGCGCGCGGGCGGGCAGATGACTTCCCAGGTGTGGCTGGCGAGAACACCGCCGGGTAAGCGCGGATGTTGATAGTACGAGGGTTCACGCCTGGTACTTCGGTTGCATCCCAGAGCCGCCGGTGGGCGGTCGGCTGAAGGGAGTCAAATAAACCGGACAGGGTTGATTCGCTCGAATCAGCGGCCGTCCTCCCGCAACCTCAGTTCGTCCATAACCGTCTATAATGCGTGAAGGCGATGCTGCTGGCTGGCACGCCCCTCTTCCCGCAATTCCATGGACGACGATCCGATTACGCCTGCGACGCCGCCTGATGTTCCCGCCGGACCGGCATCGGTGCCCGGAGAAGCGTCGTCGGCCAACGCGCGCGCGGTAGTGTGGAACGCCCTATCCTGGGTCCGCGACCTGGCGTTTTCGGTGCTGGTCGCGGTGGTGCTGATCGTCTTCATCTACCAGCCGGTCAAAGTGGAAGGCACCAGCATGGAGCCGGCGCTGACCGACCAGGAACGCATCTTCATCAACAAGTTCACCTACAGCTTCGGACTCGGAAACATCGAGCGCGGCGACACCGTGGTGTTCGAGTATCCTTATGACCCGGATAAGCTGTACATCAAGCGAGTGATCGGCGTCCCGGGCGACCGCATCCGCATTGTCGCCGGCCAGGTGTACGTCAACGGCCGCGCCCTGGTGGAGGAATACGTCCCGCAATGGTGCCGCGATTCGGTCTCCTGGCCGCCGACGGCGCCCGGCGAGCAGCCGGAAGAGCGGGAAGTCCCCAAGGAGCACTACTTCGTTCTGGGCGACCATCGCAGCAGCTCGAGCGACAGCCGTTCGTGGGGTTGGGTGCCTCGCGCCAACATCCACGGAAAGGCCGTCTTCATCTATTGGCCCCTCGACAAGATGGGCCGCCTCCACTGATTACCGGCGCCAGATCCACAACACCAGCGTCAGCAGCAGGCTCAACAGAATGCAGGTGGTAAGAGGGAAATAGAAGGCCGAGTTCTTTCCCTCGATGCGGATATCTCCCGGCAGGCGTCCCAGGCGGAAGGGAAGCCGTCCCGCGAAGGTGACGATCAGACCCGCCGCGACCAGCACGATCCCCATAACGATGAGCATGCGGCCGAGGGGCATAACTTGATTATGGCAGCTTCACTTACCCCCGCAGCTCCACGATCAACGCGTCCAGCGCGATGGTCTTCTGGATATTGCGGCGGACCAGATCCATCACCTCGTCGAGACGGGTGACGGCGCGGCGAATCCAGGCGAAGCTAACCTTGCCGGCGAGGGACTCGAGTTCGCGGCCGATGTCGCGGTTTCGAATCTCGCTGCCGCCTTCGGCCAGCACCAGCACGTCGCGCAGAAGATCGTAGAGCGCCTTCAGGTGAAACTCCAGTTTTTCGCTCTTGCTGCGGGCGATGGTCTCCGACACCGGGACCCATTGCGCGAACGGGACGGCTCCCGCGGCCACCTGCAATAAGGTCAGCATGGCGGAGCGGCGCCGGTCATAAGTCTCCAGGTCGAGAGAGACCGCCAGTCCCGGGCTTCCCGCCGCGAGCATGATCCGCCGTTCGCCATCGTCGAGGCGGCGCGCGGCCGCGAACCGCTCCATCTCCTCCGGCGATAACGGCGCGAAATGGAACGGCACCGCGCGCGAGCGGATGGTGGGCAGCAAATCGTAGGCGTTGGCCGCGGTCAGAATCAGGATCAAGTGCGGCGGCGGCTCTTCGAGCGTTTTCAGCAGGGAGTTGGACGCCTGCTCGTTGGCGCGATCCACGCCATCGATCAGGAACACCCGGCGCTCGCCGCGATTGGGGAGAAATTGCGCCAGCTCCTTCAGCAGGCGGGTCTGCGAAATCGTGATCTGCCGCAGCGGACCATCCGGCGCGAAGGTGACGAAATCGGGATGGCTGCTGAAGAGCAAGGGATCTTCATTGCGCTTGTCGGCCGGCCAGCGCTCGCGGTCGGCGATGATTTCGCGATTCCCGGGCAGGCTCAAATCGTCCTTTTCGATCAGATCGCCATGGCCGAGCAGGCGTGCGCCCAGGCGCCGCGCCAGCGTGGCCTTGCCGACGCCTTCCGGACCCGAGAACAGCAGCGTTTGCGCCAGCCGATTCTGCGCCGCCATCTGTTCCAGCGCGCCGGTGACGTTTGCATTGCCCCAGAAGTTCTCAAACATACGCGCTGACGATGCTCCAGACCTCCCGCTCGATGGTGTCGATATCGGCTCGGCCATTTACCAGTTTGACGCGTTCCGGTTCGGCGGCGGCCAGGGCGTGGTAGGCTTCCCAGACTCGCTTGTGGAACTCGAGGGATTGATCGTCCATGCGCGTTTCCGAATGCGGATGCGCGGCGTTGCGGGCGCGGGCCCGTTCGAGGCTGCTTTCGGCGTCGACGTCGATCAGGATGGTCAGGTCGGGCTTCATACCGCGGCAGGCAATGCGCTCCAGGTCGCGGACCGCCTCGGCCCCAAGATTACGGCCATACCCCTGGTAGACCAGCGAGGAATCGGTGAACCGGTCGGAGAGAACGATCTCGCCCCGCCGGATCGCCGGCACGATCCACTGATCGACATTTTGCGCGCGCGAGGCAAAATAGAGTAGGATTTCGGTGGTTGGGCTGAGCTCCTGGTTGGCGGAATCGAGAAGAATGTGGCGGATTTTCATGGCGATTGGCGGGCCGCCGGGCTCGGCTGTTTCGATGACCGTGCGGCCCATGGCGCGAAGACGCGCGCCCAGCCGCTCTATTTGAGTCGTCTTTCCGGAGCCGTCCATGCCTTCGAAAGTGACGAAAAGACCGCGTTCGGGCATTTGAAGGAAGTCCTATTGTAACGGGTCGGCCGGACAGCCCGCCGGCGAGTGCTGTTCTATGCTTCGCGACAAGAGCCTGGTTCCGCTTTCGGTTCAGCATCACAACGGCCTGGCGCTGTGTGTCCTCACGCGCCGCGCCATGGCAGCCGATCCATCGCCCGAAAAACTGGTGAAGCTGGCGCGCCGCATCGCCGAACGCTATGAAGTGGAACTGGCCAACCATTTCGAGATCGAAGAGCAGGTGCTGTTTCCGCTGTGCGGTCCGCAGCCGCTGGTAGCCGACCTGATCGCCGAGCATCGGAGGCTGGAAGCGATGGTGGCCGATCTGCAGGAAAGTCCCTCGGTCGAGCGCCTGGAGGAATTCTGCGCGCTGCTCACCAGCCACATCCGGCGGGAAGAGAATCAACTCTTCGAAGAAGTGCAGCGCGAGCTTCCCCGCGAGGAGCTGGACCGCGCTGGCGCGGAAATCGACCGGCTCGCGGTCCGCGTCTGTCTGCCGCCCGATTTGCCGTAGTCCTGGTACCGAACCGGCGGCGGCCGGCGGCCGTCCGGTCGCCGGCCCCGGAAACCTCTGGTATCCTTTGATTGCTGTGACACCTACACCGCCGGCGCCGCCGCAGGTTCCTTCCTGTTCCAGTTGCACCACCACCACGCAGATGCAGGGCGCAACCGCTTCGCAGCAATCGCCCTCGCAACTGATCAAAGCCAGCGACGGCAAGATGCGCCTGGATGTGCCTAACATGTCCGTGATTACGGACCCCAAGGCGCAGCAGGCAATCGTGCTCGATCACGTGAAGAAGACCGCGCAGATCCTGCCGATGCAGCCCAGCGCCCCGCAGTTGCCGGGGATGCAGGTGCCGGGGATGCAGGCGCCGTCGATGAAGCCTCCGCAGCCGCCCCAGGTTTCCATGCAGGATTTAGGGAAGAGCATGATCGAGGGGCATGAGGTGGATGGCAAACGGTACATCGTGCAGCCGCCCACGCCGCCGCAGTTGCCGGGAGCTCCGCAGGCGCCGGGTGCGCCTCAAATGCCGGGCGCGCCGCAGCCTCCGCAAATGCCGGGCATGCCGAAGCCGCCGCAGATGCCCACGCCGCCGCAAGTCCCGACCGTGGCGGACGTGTGGTCGAGCACCAAGCTGGGCACGCCGGTGCTCACCAAAGTGACCGGGTCTTTCGGTCAGCAGATGACTTACTGTAAGCCGCAGCAGACCGGCGAACCGCACCCTTCGAATTTCCAGATTCCTCCGGGATACCAGCAGATCCTGCCCAAGCCGCCGGCGCCCCCAACACCGCCGACGCCGCCTACGCTACCCAAGTAGCCAGTGCGCCGGTTGACGGCCGGCGGCGCGATCCGGAAGCGCATCAATTCACCTGCAGCACCACCAGCCTGGAAGACTGGCCGTCGGGATTCGTCAGTTGGAGAAGCCAATTCCGTTTGGTGGCGCCGACGTTCACGGTTATCTTGAGCTGATTCGGCGATACCAGCGTAACCTGCGACCCCGCGTAGGTGGTGACGACAGTGGCGTTGGTCGGCACCATCATCAATTTGGTGCCGCTCTGAAAACCGGAGCCGTTGATCGTGAGGGTCTGGCTGCTGGCCGAATTCGGCATGGGCGTCGGGTTCAACGAGCGGATCGAAGGCGGCGGCAGAGGCGGAGCTACCGTCAGGTTCGCGGAGTTCGACGGCAACCCATCGGCATTCACGATCTGTACGGCCCACACGGATGCCGTCGTGCCCGGCGACACCTGCACTTCGACCTGGGTGGCCGTGACGCTGATAATGGACGTTCCCTGATAAGTCGTGGTGAGGTTGTCCCGGGTGAGATTGACTTTCAGTCCCGTCTCGAAGCCGGTCCCAGTGATCACCAGAGTCTGCGCCGAGCTCGACCCGGTCATCGAATTCGGACTGAGGGAGGCGATCACCGGCGGCACGGCTACCGGCAGGTTGAGCACGTTGGAACTGCTGGTGGCGGAGTTGAACACCTGCACCGTCCAGGTGCGCGCGGCCGTGCCGACGTTCACCGACGTCGTGAGCGTGGAACTGCTGACGAATGTCGTATTCAGAGTTTCCACCGGCCCGCCGCCGTAAGTCAGCTTCACCGTCGCGCCCGAAACGAATCCGCTGCCGTTGATCGTCAACGTCTCGCTGGCGCTCGATGCCATCATCGGACTGGGACTGAGAGACGCGATGGTCAACGCGGGGGTGGCGAACCCCCAGGCGGCGGCCAGCGCATTGGCGTCTACCGAACCCCATCCGGTAGCCAGGTCGTACCCCGCGCCGGCGCTGAAGCCGTTGGTGGTGCCGACGGTGGAAGCAGTCGTTGCCGAGCAGTTCGGGCTGCCGCCCTGGCACGGAACCGCATTGCCGCCGCCGACCGTGTCATGAAACGCCGCGGGCGACTGGCTGGCAATCGGATAGAAGTGCAGATTCGGATTTCCCAGCCGTGAACCAGCGCGCTGCACCAGGATCGCCATGATTCCGGCCATCGAAGGAGCGGCCGCCGAAGTGCCGCCAACCAGGTACAAACCCCCTTCGACGAACACCAGGTATCCGTCGTGCCCGGCGGCACTCAGGGAGACGTCGGGAAGATAACGATGATGGCCGTTCAACGTGCCGGGGTCGACCGCCGGCACTCCTGGACCCGTCTGCCAGGACGGCGTGGCGTACATCGCGCTGACGCCGCCTCCACTGGCCCACAAACCGTTGGCGGCAGCGCCGGTCGAGGAATAGCTGCTCTCGTTCCACGCGACTTCCGGAATGTATCCCGTGGCGGAAGCTTCCT
>Ga0335078_10001271_pt1 | contig 38283 bp, 38 predicted proteins | sample Lox_Sample_32_FD_206711 | JGI IMG/M metagenome (GOLD analysis project Ga0335078, IMG submission 206711) | Soil microbial communities from Loxahatchee National Wildlife Refuge, Florida, United States - Lox_Sample_3.2 | ecosystem: Environmental > Terrestrial > Soil > Wetlands | place: USA... | reverse complement strand
CGGAGCCGCCTCGGGTTTACTATGCCTCCCAAGCAGGCTCGGAGGTTCCGCGCTGCGCGACCAGGTCCTCAGTCACGGGTTGCAAACTAACACCTTGCCAAGGAGTCCGGAAAATGTCTCGATGCATTCGTTTGGCCGTAGTCGTCCCTTTTATGCTGTTGACAATTCCTGTGGGAAACGCACAGCAAAAGAAGCGCGTCGCAGTCATGGATTTTGAGTATGGGACGGTGCGGAGCTCCGTCGCCGCAATTTGGGGCACCGACCAGGATGTAGGGAAAGGAATTTCGGATTTGCTGGTGCAGAAACTCGTGCAGGACGGCAAGTACTCAGTTATCGAGAGGAATGCTCTGGACAAGATTCTGAAGGAACAGAACTTTTCCAATAGCGATCGAGCCGATTCCAGCACGGCCGCCAAGATCGGGCGGGTGCTTGGGGTGGATGCCATCATTATCGGTTCCATTACCAAGTTCGGACGCGATGACAAGAATACGACCGTGGGCGGCGGCGGCTTTGGGGGCATTACCGGCAAATTCGGGATAGGCGGAGTTCAGAAACGGGATGCCAAAGCGGTTTGTGCCATTTCCGCGCGGCTCGTGGATACGACGACGGGAGAAATTCTGGCGGCGGTGACAGGCGATGGGGAGTCCAAACGATCGGGGACGTCCCTAGTCGGAGCGGGTGGGAGTTCTGGCGGAGCAGGCGGCGGCGGAATGGATATGTCGAACAAGAACTTCTCCGAGACGCTCCTCGGAGAAGCTGTCACGCAGGCCGTGACCTCTGTCGGGGCTCAACTGGACAATGATGCGGCGAATCTTCCCACTGTGACGGCGACTTACTCAGGGCTGGTAGCCGATGTGAGCGGAGCAACTCTGATTCTCAACGTGGGTAGCAAAAACGGAGTGAAAGTGGGAGACAAAATCGAGATCAGCCGCCAGATCCGCACCGTGAAGGATCCCGCTACCGGGAAAGTCCTGAAGGTGATCACTAACAAGATCGGCGAAGCGACGGTAACCGAAGTTGACGAGGGCTCGGCCACGGCGACATTTGCGGGCTCCGGAGCGGCAAAAGTGGGAGACGTCGCAAATAACGAGTAGACCGAAAGCTTTCTTGAAAATTTGAAGCGCGCGGGGAATCAACTGGAAGAGCAGAAATTTGGCGGAGAGGAGCATTTCCATGAGCCAGGATTTCAATGCGGGGCAGCGGCTGGGTGACTATGAAATTCTCTCCGTGCTTGGCGCCGGTGGGATGGGGAAAGTCTACAAAGTTAGAAACGTCATCTCCGACCGCACGGAAGCCATGAAAATCCTCCTACCGAATTTGTCTTCACAGCAGGAGCTGGCGGACCGTTTTCTCCGTGAGATCAAACTGCTCGCGAGCCTCAATCATCCGAACATCGCTCAGCTTCGCACTGCGCTCACGATCCAGAACCAGCTTGTAATGATTATGGAGTTCGTGGACGGCAGCACGATCGCGTCGCGGCTTCAGAACGGCGCGTTACCGCCCGTGTCGGCCGTGAGCTATGTGGACCAGGTGCTCGCAGCGTTGAGCTACGCGCATAAGATGAACATCGTCCACCGCGACGTCAAACCCGCGAATATGATGGTGACTCCGCAGGGAGTCGTGAAGTTGATGGACTTCGGGATCGCGCGGTCTGCCAGCGACCGTGGCCTGACCATGACAGGTACAACTCTCGGTTCATTGAATTATATGCCGCCAGAGCAAGTGAAGGGCGACCCTGCGGATGCCCGATCGGACCTTTATTCCTTGGGAGTTTCGCTCTACGAGATGGTTACGGGGCGCCTGCCCTTTGAGGGCGATAGCAGTTATTCGCTCATGGCTGCACACCTCAATGAGCAGCCCAAGCCCCCGATCATGTACCGGGCGGACATTCCGGATGCGCTGAATCAAATCATTCTCATCGCTCTGCAGAAAGACCCCGGGCAGAGATTTCAATCCGCGGACGCATTCCGAAACGCGCTTAAGAGTGTGAGTGGTGGTGCCCGAGTTGCCACCCAACCTGCGACTCCGGCAGTTACTCCGGCCCCGCGGCAACAGCCGATGCCCGAGACTCAAGAGACGTTGGTGGAACCGCCGGTTCACGCGGTAGGAGGCTCGGCCACAGCGCTCTTTTCGCAAGGATCTAATAATAATTCCGCCACTGTTCTACCGGACGCTCCTCCACCGGTGCGGCCCTCGGTTTCTACGCCTGCCCCGTTGTTCGCAGCTGCGCCCGGTGCGAGTCAGGCTCTGCGAAGTTCCGTCACCGGGTCTTCCGCAGGTGCGCCAGCCATTCCTGCCGCCGCTTCCCGGAGTCACCGGGGAGTCTATGTTGCGCTGGGTGGCCTGCTGGTAGTGGGATGCCTGGCCGCCGCGGCTTTTGTCCTGCCACGGCGGGCGAAGACCCGGGCAGACGCCAATAAGTCTTCGTTTTCTACACAAGCACCCCCCGCTTCCAGCGCACCTTCGACTCCGCAAGCGCCAGCCGATCCCTCCAAGGACAGTGTTTCGGTGAGTCCCTCCGGGATCACGGCGACAAGCACAAATCCAGATGGTTCGACGTCGAAGGTCAGTGTCACACCTGGCGGCGGCGTGCAGGTCACGGGTACTCCCCCGCCATCAACTTCCGTGCCTTCTGGAAATCCGGACGAGAATCAGCCTGATGCTGCGCAGCCGACGGGCGGCGTCAAGCCGCCTGTTCCGACGCACCGACTGGCGCCTAGAGGTAACGCTCAAGCGCCGACGCAATCCCAGGCGGATTCTCGGTCAGGCGCAAATTCAGGTGCTCGATCCCAGCAGGCACAAGCGGCGGAAGATGCGCTTGCCGAAGAGGTTGAGAAGCAGAACGACCAGGTGGGTAGCCGCGTGGAAGCTGCTTCCCAAAGTATTGACAACCTCAAGCGGGAGCAGGAGGCGCAAGGTTATGGACTGCGAGGCGATATCGTCAGTTCTCAAGAGCGGATGAACACTTATTACGCCAAGGCGCAGGCGGCCTTGCAGAATCAGGATCCCAAGTCCGCGAAGAAGTACCTCGATCTGGCAGAGACTGAATTGGAAAAACTCGAAAAATTCCTAGGTCATTGACGGTTAACTTGAGTTTCCGAGAAATTGCGTGCGGCCTGACTCCTTACTTCGCCGCAACCGCACCTGACAAGAAACGATCCACCGGTAGGGATAAGCGTTCGACGATTGCCGCCATCCATAGAGCCGCAATCAGGCCCGTGAAGACATCCATTGTGTAGTGGGCACGCAGAACAATGACTGCTGCAATCTCGAAGAAGACGACGAAGATCGCAACAGCGGTCAGCCACGGCTTGTGCAGACGCGCGATCTCCGTCGCGCCAAAGACTGCAATGGCGGTGTGGCCGGAAAAAAAGAAATCGCTCGTGACCGAATAGGTGACGAGCGCCGAAGGCACGCCCGGATCATGCCAGATCATTCCTTCTGGCGGTGGAAGCGCGCAAAGAGCCTGCATCACCTGCCGTAGCAAAAGCAGGAGGACCAGTCCAAGAAACGGCCGAACAGATTTTCCGAACAGCCAGCTCACGAGGAGGAAAAATCCGAAAGCATCGATCAGAGCTGAGCTCGCGATGAGGAGAGCGTTGGCGGCACCTGGATGCAGGTGCAGGTAGCTGTTCCAATTCGAAGTGTAGATATGAAGGGCGTCACCGATCCCAGCGTCACGTAGGGCTCTTGACCCCAGCAAAGCCTGGGTCCAAAACCACAGCGCGAGAGCGGCAATGGTTAACGCGAGCCGGAACAGGAAGGAGCGAGCCACAGGTTTCATGCGCGCGGTTCCTTTTGCTGCAGCTCCAAGGCTAATTCGCGAAGCCTGCGAAGATCGAGCTTGCCGGTTCCCAGATATGGCAAGGATTCGATCCGAACAAACTGGTCGGGTTTGGGCTTCCAAAGAGCCGGCAAATCGGACTTTGCAAGCTGGGAGAGGCATTCGGCCAGCTTCTCTTCAGGGATTGTAGTCAGAACGATGAGGCGTTCGCCTTTCCGCTCGTCGGGAACCGAAGTGACGGCAAAAACCTGTTCAGTCGCGTCCGCGATTTCTTGGAGAGTTTCTTCCACCTTGATGTGCGGCACCATTTCTCCGCCGATTTTGCTAAAGCGGCTCAGACGATCGGTAATCCGCAAAAACCCGTCTTCATCGAGCGCCGCAATATCTCCGGTGTTATACCACCCGTTTACAAGAACTTCCGCGGTTTTCTCCGCGTGGTTCAAATAACCCCGCATGACATTGGGGCCTCGCACCAAAAGCAGCCCGCTCTGGCCCGGCGGAAGCGCTTCAAGGGACTCCGGATGCAAGATGCGCACGGCGATTCCCGGGAGCGGATGCCCGATCGTTCCGCGCTTTGCGCCGACCTGCCGGAAATCAGCGGCTCGGAAATCGTAGGTGTTCACAGCCACGACCGGCGAGCACTCCGTGCAGCCATAGCCTTCCAGGGGACGGATTCCGAAATGATCTTCGAAGGCAACGGCGATGCGTTCGGTAAGTTTTTCCGCGCCTGCCATAACAATGCGCAAACTGCCAAAGTCCTCGGGAGGGCAACGGCGCATGTAGGCATTCAGAAAGGTTGGAGTGGCCAGCAGCATGGTCACCGAATGTTGGTTCACGAGCGCGCCGATGACGCGCGCATCGATGGGACTGGGGTAGAACACAACGCCCATGCCCGCAGCCGGCGGAAGGCACAACGTTCCAGTGAAGCCGAACGAATGGAAGAAGGGCAAGATCCCGAGAATGCGGTCCGATGCATGTAATGTAAAGACCTGCAGGAGCTGATGCACGTTCGACGCAATATTGTAATGCGAAAGAACCACGCCTTTGGGGTCGCCCGTGGAACCGCTGGAGAAGATTACTGTTGCTGTGTCGTCGAGGACATTTGATTTTCCTGTTCCGCAAAATTTTTCGAGGAGGCTGGCCGGTAGAAGGATGGCGGCGAGGAAAGTACCCAATTTCTCGGAAGTACGCGGCATTTCCGCAATGTCTTCAAGGAAACGGACTTCGCCAGGCGGCTGAATCTTGACCTTTTCAAGGAAGAGGCGCGACGTCATTACAGTCTGCAAACCGCATTGCCGAGCGCAGGATGCCAGCGTTTCCGCTGAAGCCGTGTAATTCAAATTGACCGGCACCTTGCCCATGAAAAAGGCGGCGTAGTTGAGTAATGCGCCCGGGATAGAAGGCGGCAGCAGTATGCCGACCATGGACTGTTCCCGCCAATGATGCCGAAGGCGGCGCGCAAGGAAGATGGTTTTCGCAAGCGCCGAAAAATAGGACAAGCGCCGCGTCTTGCTGTCAGCCATAGCAAACCGGAACGGATGACGGCGCGCTGTCCGCAAGAAGGTCCGATGCAGAGTTCGCATATAGCGCTTGCGGCCGTCAAAAGATTCCACGCCGAGCTCTTGCACCGCCTGCCGCGCTTCGGTGGAGGTAGCAGTGGGTGGAAGTGGAGCGCCGTAGGTCACATATACCGGGTAGGGGATTTTTCGTGGAAATTTCCAGAGATACCTTCCGCCAGAGAAGCTGAAGATCGAACCCCACACTCCGTCAATGTGGACGGGGATGATTGGCGCCTCGACGCCTTTCATAATGCGCTCCATTCCTCGACGGAAGGGCAGTAATTGGCCAATGCGCGTCATCTGGCCCTCTGGGAAAATGCAAACAAGTTCACCGTTTTTCAACGCGTCTGTTGCTTCCCGTAAGGAATGAATGAGCTCCCGCGGCCGCTGCTGTGAGGATATGGGGATCACCTTGAGGACCTTGGCGAAGGGCTTCACAAGCCAGTGCTCATACGAGCGCTGATACATCAGAAAACGAATTGGGCGGTCGGTCGTTGTAAGAAGGAGGATGGCGTCGAGCATGGAAGCATGATTTGGAACGAGCAAAGCCCCGCCGCGTGTGGGGACGTATTCCGCGCCTTTGATTCGTAAGCGGTACAACGTGTGCGTGGCAAACCACAGCACCATCCGGAGCATGGAGTCGGGAAGAAGAGCCACCACGTAAGCGGCGGCACCTAGGGAGATCACCGCCGTCCAAATGAAGAAGCTGCCGAGCCTGACTCGAAAATAGTGTGTCAGGCCCGAATAGACGGCGGATGCCAGAAGGATACCGACGAAAGAAAGGAAATTCGCGAATGCGATTACGCTGCCCTTATGGCGCTCTTCGGGGCGATGCTGGATCAGGGCATTGATGGGAACTACGAAGAATCCTCCGGCGAATCCGAGTAGGGCCAAGAGTGCGATTACCTCATCGAAGGTAAGGCCGTGCAATGACAGCGCGAACCCTACCGTAGTCATACCAACGGCGCCAAGCGGAATCAGCCCGTATTCGATCTTGTTACCAGAGAGATAGCCGGCCGCAAAGCTTCCAACGCCAATGCCGATGGCGAGGGCGGCCTGTAGGTACCCGCCATGCGCTTCGTCAAGGCGCAGAATGTCTCTACCATAGAACACGATTACGAATTGCAACAATGCGCCTAGAAACCAAAAATACGTATTGCCAACAATTGCAAGTTTAAGAACTCTGTCGGGCCGAATCAGCCGGAATTGATCCCGTAGATCCCCGAAGATGTTCCAGCGGAAGTTCTTGTTGGAGTCCGCCGCCAAGACTCGAGAAATTCCAAGACTGCTGACCAAGCCAATCAAGGTGCAACCACCGAAGAACAGGGCGACCAGGGCTTCCCGGCCGCGGAATAACTGCGCCAGCAAGGGACCGATAACGGCGCCAAGAATGATCGCCACAAAGGTGGTTAGCTCCAGCACCCCGTTCCCCCAGGAGAGCAGTTCGGACGGCAAGACTTCCGGAAGCAGTCCATATTTTGAAGGACCAAAGATCGCCGCTTGCGTGCTGGCAAGGAAAATAACCACGAAACTGAGGTAGACGTTTCCATTTGAGAAGGCGTACAGAGCGAAGACCATGGCGCCTACTTCAAAGATTTTTGTCGCAATTGTGACACTCCGCTTGCTGTACCGATCCGCGAGAAATCCACCGGTCATGGAGAAGAGGAGGAAGGGAATTGCAAACAGATTTCCGATCAGAAAGACCCAGAAATCTTTCTGTTCCTGGCTTGGATTCGTCCCAAGGACGAGGAAAATTACGAAGAATTTGAGCCCATTATCGTTGAACGCACCCTGAAACTGGGTAGCGATCAGACTCCAGAAGCCGAGTTTCCAGCCTTTGCGGCTATTCTCCATCCAGAACACTCCAAGCCGGGTACCCGCGCAGATCCGTGCGAGTCAAATGTGAGTTTACCCCGTTTGGCTCGAATCCAGTTTTCCTCATGGAATCATGCCGCCAGGGCGGCAACTTGCTGCGCGGGCCCTCCAAACGTCCGCAGCGGCATAGGATAGCTCTTGCGCTGCGCCCACCTGCCTACGGCTTGCTTGCATGGGTTGAAACCGCGAAAATATCTTCTTCCCGCCGGGGTGTTCCGGCCACTGAGTTGCAGAGAATCTTTGTGCGAGTGTGACACGACTTTCATGGGAAACGGATTAGCTTCACCAAAACGACTGGTTGCCTATTTCTCGATGGAAATCGCATTGGAAAATGCGATGCCGGGCTATTCGGGCGGCCTGGGCGTTCTAGCGGGAGACACAATCCGTGCCGCGGCCGATCTTCGACTGCCTATGGTCGCCGTTTCGCTGCTATACCGCAAAGGATATTTCACGCAAGTTCTTTCGGAAGACGGGACGCAGACGGAGGAATCTACGGAGTGGCGCGTGGAGGATTTCCTTACGGAAGAGACGGCACGCGTCAGCGTTCCGCTGGAAACGCGGCGCGTGGAGATTCGTGCCTGGCGCTATGATGTAAAGGGCGTCCATGGATTTGTGGTTCCCGTTTATTTTCTGGATGCCGACCTGCTTTCCAATGAAGAGCGAGACCGCAACCTGACGGGCACGCTCTATGGAGGCGACTCCTACTACCGTTTGTGCCAGGAGGTGTTACTTGGGGTCGGTGGCGTGCGCATCCTGCGCGCGCTGGGGCACACAGACTTGGGGCGCTATCACATGAACGAGGGGCATGCGGCGCTCCTCACCCTGGAGCTTCTTGGCGAGGAAGCGGCTGCGGAAGGCCGCACCTCGATCAGCGGAAAAGACATCGAAAAGGTGCGAGCCAAGTGCGTTTTCACCACCCATACCCCTGTCCCGGCGGGGCATGACCGCTTTCCCATGGAATTCCTTACGCGCGCTTTTCCGGCGCAGCAGGAGTTCTTGGATCTGAAGGACGCATCTTCTGCGGATTTGTTGAAGCGCGTACTACAGGCGGAGATTAATTTTCCCGGTCTGCAGGAAGCGGCAAGGCACGGCGCGAGCGTGAACATGACGCAGCTCGCCCTCGGCTTGAGCACATACGTCAATGGGGTTGCAAAATTGCACGGGGAAACTTCCCGAAAAATGTTCCCTCAAGTGCCCATCGAAGCCATCACGAATGGAGTTCACGCGGCTACCTGGGCCGCGCCTGCTTTTCGCGATCTTTTTGACCGATATATACCTTCGTGGAGGGAAGACAACTACAGCCTTCGGGGTGCACTCGGACTTCCCTCAGAAGAGGTTTGGTCTTCTCACTTGATTTCCAAGCACGAATTTCTGGAAAGAGTGCGCCAAAAGACGGGGCTCTCGCTTGATCACGATGTATTCACAATTGGCTTTGCGCGGCGCGCGACGGGCTACAAGCGCGCCGATCTAATCCTTTCCGATATAGACCGCCTGCGCGAGATCGCAAAGAACGCCGGCTTATTCCAGATTGTCTACGCCGGCAAGGCGCATCCGCGAGACGCCCATGGCAAGGAAATCATCCGCCAGATCTTTAGAGTGAAAAAGGCACTTCGAAAATCCGTGCATATCGTTTTCCTCGATAACTACAACATGGAACTTGGCGGGCTGATTACTTCAGGCGTGGATCTCTGGCTCAACACTCCCCAATTTCCCCTGGAAGCCTCCGGCACGAGCGGGATGAAGGCAGCTCTCAATGGCGTGCCGAGCTTGAGCATTCTTGATGGCTGGTGGGTGGAGGGCCATATCGAGGGCGTGACGGGATGGGCCATCGGGGAGTTACGCCGAAGCGGGGACGACGAACCAGACAATGAAGCGGATGTGAGCTCTCTATACGCGAAATTGGAGGGTGTGATCCTGCCCCTGTACTACAACGAGCGTAAGCGTTACCTCGAAGTGATGCAGCATGCCATCGCTATCAACGGATCGTTCTTCAATACGCAGCGGATGTTGCAGCAATACGTTACGGACGCCTACTTGCGCTGACTCCGCGAAAACGACTTTTTACTGAGAGGCAGGCTCTGGAACCCGTTTGTCTCCGCGGATCTCTGCCGCCATATCCTGCACGTTCCGCTTTGCGAAATACGAGAAGAAACTCCAAGTCCCGTATTTTTCCTGCAGTTCAGGCATAACAACGCTCAGGAGCGCATCGCCTGCTTTCCCATCCTTTATGGCGCTGGCCGTCCACTTCCGTAAATCGCTTATATAGTCCTGAAAAGCGGCGACATCCGCCATCGTTCCCACATCACCGTGGCCGGGCACATAAGTCCCGCTCGTGTCATAATCTTGAATTGTGTTCAAAGATCCCATCCATCGGCTTGTCGTCGCGTCGATCAGGTTCGGAAGCGTTTTGCGCCAGAAAAGATCGCCGCAGAAGGTGATATTCGCGTCCGGAATCTGGACGATGGAGTCTCCTCCCGTGTGACCGGGAAGAACTCTCACAATTAAATGCCGATTCCCTAAATAGAGATCTACGCCCGTGTCGTAGACGATTTCTGGAGCAGCAAGGTTTTCGACTTCGGCCTTTTGTGCGGGGGTGATGCTTTTGCCGAAGAACTTCAAGTTTTCCGTATGGATCCAGGAGCGCACGTTCGTTTGCGCCAGGACGACAGCGCCAGCATCCTCAAAGAGTCTATTTCCGGCCACATGGTCAAGGTGATAATGGCTGTTAATGACGAACTTGATGGGAAGCGGAGTGAGTTTGCGAATTTCCGCGAGCACGGCCCTCGCCGCGGCTTCATGCTCAAAGGTATCAATAACAGCGACTCCGTCATCGCCAATTACGAAACCTGCGTTCGCTCCAGCATCGCCTTTAGCGTCGTCAATCGCTGCGTAAACGCTGCGGCCCAAAGGTTTGAGCGTAAAAGGCAGTTGGTTCCCGTCCGGCGCGGTTGCCTGGCCGCACAAAGCCGGGGCAAACATCGAGGTGATGAGTAAATTTATTAGAAGCCTTCGCATGGCTGCGTATGGTAACCCATTTGTGTAAAACGATGTAAGAGGACCGGCGGGGGTGGACGCCGCGGTACCCGTTCCTAGAGAAAAATCATTTCTCAGCGAAGACGATTCTTATACATGGCCATCCCTACGGCCGCGTCCATTTCAATTTGTTCCAAGGCTAGAATTTCATGCCAAGTGCGAATGCCGCCGGCAGCGATTACAGGATAGGCAGTTGCAGCGCGGATCTTCTTGAACCACTCCAGATTGGAGCCAGACATCGTGCCTTCGCGGTCCACTTCCGTGCAAAGAAACCCGGAACAGTAAGGTTCCAGCTCGTGGACTACTTCCTCCGGTCTAAGCGACAGTTTCTTTCGCCATCCATGGATCACGATTTGTCCGCGCCAAGTGTCTAGCGCAATGACGATATGTCTCGGGGCGATGGTCCGGGTAAGCGTGCTAAGAAACTTCACATTCACCAGGCCGCGTTGGAAAGCGGCGCTTCCGACGATGATTTGCGTGGCGCCGACACCCAGAAGCTCTCTCGCACGAGCTACTGTGCGGATTCCACCGCCGACGCGAACTTTCGTTCCATGCTTCCTCTTGGCCAATTTGCAGAGTTCCCGTAACAGGGCGAGGTTTTCCCCTTTGCCCATCGCCGCGTCGAGATCAATTACGTGCAGCCACGGATGATTCTTGAAGCGATCCAGCAGTCCAAAAACGTCGGCAACAGCCAGTTCTCGCTTGCGGCCATGCACGAGCTGTACAGCTTGTCCGTTCTGAAGATCAATGCAAGGGATTAGCATCGGAGACGCACTTCAATCCCTTGCCGGGCGAGATATTCTTTTAACTTCCCGATTGGCTGCACACCGTCGTGAAAAATGGAAGCGGCAAGCGCAGCGTCCGCGCCGCCGACATCGAAGATTTCCGCGAAGTGCTGGGGAGTCTTTGCGCCGCCCGAAGCAATTACGGGGACGGACACCGCGCGCGCGATTGCGGACGTGAGTTCGACGTCAAAGCCACTCTGCGTTCCGTCGCGATCCACGGAAGTGACCAGGATTTCTCCCGCGCCCATCTCCACGCCTTTTCTTGCCCACTCGATGGCGTCCAGGTGCGCCGATTGATGACCTCCGCGGATGAGAACGTCCCAGTGACCTCCTAAAGGATCGGGGGCCGCGCGGTGTTCGCGTTTTGCGTCAATCGCCAATACCACGGCTTGCGAACCAAATTCGTTCGCGAGCTCAGCCAAGAGTTCAGGATGCACTACCGCAGCGCTGTTGACCGTGATCTTGTCCGCGCCGGCGCGCACCACAGCTTGCGCGTCTTCAAGTGAACGGATGCCTCCGCCCGCCGTAAGGGGGATGGCGAGCCTCTCTGCGACATTGCAGATCGTCTCGAGGAACGTAGGCCGTTCGTCCCGAGAAGCGGCGATATCCAGTACGACGAGTTCATCCGCGCCCTCCGCGTTGTAGCGTTCGGCAAGTTGCGTTGGACTTCCGGCATCGCGCAAACCAACAAAATTGACACCCTTTACGACCCTACCGCCTTCTGTATCCAGGCACGGAATGACGCGGCGGGCAAGGCTCATGCGGCAAGCCGTAAAAAATTCTGCAGCACCCGTGCTCCTGGGGTGCCGCTTTTTTCAGGGTGGAACTGTACGCCAAATACATTTTCGCTTTGAAGAACAGCAGTGAACGGAGCGCCATGGTCACAGGTGGCCACGACCTCCGGACTCAATTCGGTCGCGGCGAAGGTATGGGCAAAGTAGAAAAAATCACTTTCACTCAGTTTGTCGAGCAGCCCCGAACGTCGGCTCACCCGGATGCGATTCCATCCCATGTGCGGCAGCTTCACGGTCGAGGGAAGCGCGCGAACCTCTCCCGCAAAAATTGCAAGTCCGGCGAACTCCGGAGCTTCTTCGCTTCGCTCATAAAGAGCTTGCAAACCCAGGCAAATTCCCAGAAATGGAACCCCGCTTCGAATCGCTGTCGTCAAGGGCCCGCGAAGGCGGCGTTCATCGAGAGCGCGAATCAGAGCGGCAAAATGACCTACGCCTGGAAGAATGATTGCGTTTGCATTCGCAAGATCGCTCGGCAGCATTGCGGGATGAGACTCTGCGCCCAGGCGGCGCAACGCGCGTTCCACTGACGCGACGTTTCCCGCCCCATAGTCGAGTAAGGCGATGCTCATAAGAGTTCCTTTGTGCTGGGTAGCACATTTTTCAAGCGTTTGTCGCGGGCCACCGCAAATCGCAGCGCGCGCGCAAAAGCCTTGAAGAGTGCTTCCACCTGGTGATGCGAAGAACGCCCATAAATGCAGCGCAGGTGAACGTTTGCTCTGGCGCCTTGCGCAAATCCGTGGAAGAAATCCTCCATCAGCTCGACCACAAAGTCTCCCACGCGTGCAGCCCTGATTTTCGCGTGCACCACGCAATACGGCCGGCCGCTCAAATCAACAGCTGCCGCAGCCAGTGTCTCGTCCATGGGCATAAGAAAATATCCTGCCCGCAGAATGCCAAGCTTGGATCCCAGCGATTTTTGAAGCGCCTCACCGAGGACGATTCCCACATCTTCAACGGTGTGATGCTGGTCTACGTCCAAATCGCCTTCCGCGGCGATTTCCAGATCGAAGGCACCGTGGCGCGCAACGAGTTCCAGCATGTGGTCAAGGAAGCGGATTCCCGTGGCAATTCGCGATCTCCCGTGTCCGTCCAGATTGAGGCGCAGCCGAATCTCGGTTTCCTTGGTGGTACGCTGGATCGTCGCGGTTCTCGGCATTAGTATTTCACCCGATGGCGCTGAATTTCCTTCAACAGGGTCTGCATCTCGCGGGCCGTGCCAATCGTGATGCGAACATACCCGGGGCCAATCTCACGGGTACGCTCGCGGAGCAAAATCCCTTGGCGTGCAAGGAGTGCAAACAGAGGCGGCCCTGACGGGCCAAAATTCGCCAGAAGAAAATTTCCCCCGCTCGAAAAGGTCTTGATGCCCAATTTCTTCAGTTGCCCGGCGAACCAACCGCGGATACGCAGCGTTTCTTGAACGTACGTACGAATCGCGCTTCCATCTCGCAGTGCAGCTTCCGCGGCAACGAGCACTGCGATATTCACGGGGAAAGGAGGCATGGCGCGGCGAAGAATGTTCAAGGACTCTTTGCAGGCAATCACCGCGCCGAGCCGCAGAGCAGCCAGGCCAGCGGCTTTTGAGAAAGTCCGTGCAATGAACAGTTGCGGAAAACGGCGAATCCAGGAAATCGCTGTCATTCCAGAGAACTCTGCGTATGCCTCGTCAAGCACCACAGCAGTGTGTGTCGCAGCTTTAAGAATTTTCTTGACGTCGCCCATGGGAACGAGGGTTCCCGTAGGATTGTTCGGGTTCGCCAGGAAAAAAACTTGTGGCCGGCGCTTTAAAGCGGCAAGAACCGCTTGCAGTGGAAAGCTCATCTCGCTGTCGTAGCCCAGGACGTCAATCCTGGCTCCGTAAATCTCTGCATAGTAGCGGTACATTGGAAACGTGGGCTCGCAGAAAAGAACGCCGTCGCGCTCATTGACAAATGCATCGAAAAAAACGCGCAAGGCATCGTCACCGCCATTCGTGAGCAGAAATTCATCGGCCCGAACGCCAAAATGCCCCGCGATCCGCCTCGAAGGCCGCTCGTATTCCGGATACATGGCGATCTGCTGCGGAGTGAGTCTCGTCAAAGCGCGAATCACTGCAGGAGAACATCCCGAAGTGTTTTCATTAAAATCCAGACGAATCTTACCCGCACGCCCTTCCGCAGGTGCTTCGTAGGTACGCCGTTTCAAGATTGCTTCACGCACAGGCAGTCGTGCCTTCATCGGCGAACCCTCACCGCGTTTCGGTGCCCCATCAGTCCCTCGGTCTCGGCTAGAATCTCTGCGCTTTTCGCGAGGCGTAAGTAACCGTTGCTTGAAATTTCTTGCACGCTGATGCATTTGACAAAATCCACAGTGGAAAGGCCTCCGCGGCGCCTCGCCCACCCACCGGTGGGCAACACATGGTTGCTTCCGCTTACATAATCTCCGAACGGTTGTGCACCCCAGGGCCCTGCAAAGATCGTGCCCGATGAGCGAACCCTGCGTAGCAAGGAGGCTGGACTCGAAGGCAAGCTCAGATGTTCTGGAGCAAAACGGTTGACGAAATCGCACGCTGCTTCAAGAGATTTGGCCACCAGGATTGCTCCTTTGCGTGTCATCGAAACGCGAGCCGGATTCCGCGGTGGCAGCTGTTGTAATTGCAGTTCAACTTCCTGCGCTGCGCGCGACGCCAAAGCCTTTGAAGTCGTCACCAGGAAACTCCCCGCGTCGGGAGCGTGTTCGGCTTGAGCAATAAGATCGGCGGCAATCCAGCTTGGCTTTCCTCGATCGGCCAAGACGACCGCTTCAGTAGGCCCCGCGGGCAAATCTATCGCGCAGTCGGCGCTGACGAGTTGCTTGGCCGCCGTGACGTAGCGGTTCCCCGGGCCACAGATTTTCTCCACGCGCGATATTTGATGGGTCCCATAAGCCATGGCCGCAATTGCCTGCGCGCCGCCGATGCGAGCAATTTTGTGCAAACCAAGCATCCCGGCAGCCGCGAGCAGTTCGGGACCTGGCTTTGGACACACGACAATAATCTTGCCTACTCCCGCAACCTGCGCGGGAACGACAGTCATGATCAGCGTCGAGACCAGTGCGAACCTCCCGCCGGGAACATAACATCCGACTGACTCGATCGGCCTCACGATTTGCCTGATCCGAACACCCCGTTCGACTTGAACCGTCCAATCCCGCGGCATTTGGCGTTCCGCGACGCGGCGTACATTCCGAATCGTGTGACGCAATGCGGCGAGAAACTCTGGCCTGGCGTGCTTTTCAGCAGCGTCCATTTCGTCTTCTCGAACCCACACTCCTTCTTGCCGCAAATCACAATGATCAAACTTCAGTGTCCAAGAAAACAGGGCTTCATCCCCCCGCTTCCGCACATCGCCCACGATGCGAGACGCGATTCGCTCCGCGCTGGCGTCGTGAGCGAGCCGATCCGCCAGAAGCTTCTTCTCGTTTCGAGGATTGAGTTTGAGAATGCGCATCAAAGCACGATTTTATTCAAGGGGTATTCGACAATTCCTTGCGCCTTGGCCGCTTTCAGTTTCGGAAGAATCTGTCGTACCACAGCCTCTTCGATAATCGTGTTCAATGCCACCCAGTCGGGATCGCTCAGCGTGGAGATGGTGGGCTTTTTCAGTGCGGGCAAAACTTCCAGGACTCCGGGAAGGTCCTCGCGTCTTACGTTCAGAAGCAAGCCGACGCGGCTGGCCGCTGCGATCGCGCCCTTGAGCATTAGAATCAAATTCTCCGCCTTTTCGCGCTTCCAGGCATCCGCAATCGTGGTTCTGTTCGCAATGAAAACGGTTGTGGACTCCAGCACCGTGTCCACAATGCGCAGCCGGTTGGCGCGCAAGGACGATCCTGTTTCCGTCACCTCCACAATGGCATCCGCAAGCCGCGGCACTTTTACTTCCGTCGCTCCCCACGAGAATTCCACTCTTGCCTTCACTCCAAAGCGCGCAAGGTAGCTTTCCGTGATGCGTACAACCTCCGTGGCAATGATTTTTCCATTCAAGTCGGCTGCCTCACGGATCGTGGAATCTTCCGGCACCGCCAGCACCCACCGGACTCGCGCCAAACGCTGCTTGGCATACACCAGCTCCGCCAGTTCTTGGACAACCGCTCCGGTTTCGATCACCCAGTCGTGGCCCGTGATGCCAACATCGAGCGCTCCTGTCTCGACGTACCGCGCCATCTCTTGTGCGCGCACCATCAGGCATTCGATTTCAGCGTCGTCAATCGCAGGCACGTAGCTCCGCGATCCGAGCGTAATCTTCCACCCTGCGCGCGCAAACAGTTCGATTGTCGCGTCCTGCAAGCTGCCTTTTGGTATGCCGAGTTTCAATCGGTTCATCGCGAGCTTTCCTTTCCATAGACTGCCTCTGGAGAGAATGCAGGTACTTCCGCTATCCTCGCTTCACCAAATTCGTCAATTTCGCGGAAAAAGCAGCTCCGGTAACCTTCATGGCAGACACCTGGTCCAAGCGGCTTGACCCGCACCAGCAGCGCATCGGCGTCGCAATCGATTCTTATTTCGGTCACCCTGAGCAAATGGCCGCTCGATTCTCCTTTCTTCCATAGCTTATTTCGCGATCGGCTGAAGAATACGACCTCGCCCGTTTTTCGGGTCAGCTCAAAAGCCTCGACATTCATGAACCCAAGCATGAGCACACTCCCGGTCTGATCGTCCTGGATGACGGCGGGGATCAGTCCGTTTCCCTTTTCAAAAGCGAGTTTCACGCTAGCCCCTCCTATTACAGAATCCGCCAGAAAACAAAAAACCCGCTGGGCTTGCTGCGCCAGCGGGCTGTTTGGTGTTCTTTTTAGCGATATGCTATACACACCCCAGCGCGTCCGGCGTATTGCCGTCATGGGCATAATGATACCGATGATGCGCAGCGAAGTGCATTTTAATCCAAAAGCTAAAGCTATCTGAGACGGAACCTTTTGTCAATCGGGAGGACTGTGAAACTGGTGATATTGGTGATCGCACCATCAAATCCGCGAAACGGAGTTTGACTTGGCCGAGGCACTATAGTTCATGGTCATGAGCAATTTTACGGCAATTCCAAATTTGCCGTTTGGCTGTTCTTCCACGCGGACTACCTCAGCGACATATTCGCAGTTCATCGGATCATGCGAGGACGTAAACGGAAAAGTGACAAACACCCGCATGCCCTTGTAATAATTGGACCTGCGGGTTACGAAGAAGATCCCTTCTTTGGAGGCATTTACGCTCACCGGGAGATCTTCGAAATGTTCATCCCTTGGATCGGAAGGCCGTACGCGGACAGGCTTGGCTATTTTGACGCGACGGCTCTGGCGTTGTTCCCTCTTTTTGTGAATAGGTTGTTCCGGCATACAGGTCTTTGAGCAAACCCCATTAAAATGACTATCGGTCACTGGGTTTGTAACGTCAAGGGGCTGCGCCGAATCGGATACTGCACGGGAAGCACCTAAGCTAGCCGCTGGGAGGGCCGCCTAATGGATAAAAAGATTGAAAAATCAGAAGCCGAATGGCGGAAACAACTGACGCCAAATCAATACTTTGTGACCCGCCAGAAGGGAACGGAGCCGCCCTTCACCGGCGAATATGAGAACACCGAGATTCCTGGTACCTACAAGTGCGTCTGTTGCGGCCAGCCATTGTTTCGTTCTGAAACAAAATACCACTCAGGCTCGGGCTGGCCGAGTTTCTACGCTCCGGCCAATACCGATGCCGTTCAAGATGAGGCCGACGTAAGCCATGGGATGCTTCGTACGGAGGTCAAGTGCGGCCGCTGCGATGCCCACTTGGGGCATGTGTTTGACGATGGTCCAGCACCCTCCGGACAGCGATACTGTATCAATTCCGTGGCTTTGAAATTGGAGACTGACAAATAAATGCGGGCCCGCTTCGGAGCCGACCAGCTCCCTGGTGTTCAAGAAAACGTCTGCGCTTCTGAGCTTGCAGGAAACCATCGGGGCATTTCCCGCGGCCAGAATGAGTTGGCCAACGCCTATGCGGCTGGGCAAGAGCAGGCCGCCATCTCTGCGACCGGATCGCGATCCCAGACTCCCAGCAGAAGAATCTTCGTTCCTGAAGGATACTTGAAGATATAGAACACCCGCTCCGGACCCGGCACCTCGAAAAAACCCGGGCGGCGGGGATCAGGACGCATCTGAGCTCCATCGGCGAGCAATACACGGAGCTCGGCCATCTGCTCGGGAGCATGATCCCTGAGATCTTCGAGAATCGGCGGTAGCTTCGGTACGTTCATTGCCGTGACTGCTTTCTGCTTCATGCCTTGCGTGCTTTCCCTCATTGGATAAAGACGAAAACCAGCTGAAAATGTTTCACCGTCTGCATAATTTTGTCGTTCAAAACAGCCAGGATCCGTGCATTCTCAACCTGCTGAATCAGTTACGCAAATATGATGCGTGAGGTAGCTTTCTCGTTACCACGATTCCGCCAGTAAGAGCCTTTTGCCTGGTCAAAGTGATCGCTTGGCCGTCCATTTGGGCTCGAGAATGTTCAGCAGATATTCTTTCGGGTATCCTCCAGGATGAATCAAGAAGCCAGCGCACTGGATCGCGTTGCTCTTCCGATCCTTGGAGAATTGCTCTCTAGTAAATATCGTGCTACTACCTCGAACGGTACTTGCGTTGCGGCCTGGAGACTGGGATAGTTCCTAACTAGATTTCGTTTGAGGATACACCGTGAAAAACAGCACAGGCAGAAAGAAGCGTGCGAAGTCGCCATTCAACAAGGATAAGCGGAGGAAACATCATCACTGGTTGGTGACGGTGTTCTATGCGGACGGCGAGCGATTCGGCAGGGTGTATACGGATAAGGAAAAGGCAACCAGGTTCGCCGAAAGGCAGCGCACATCGCCGGTTGTAAAAACCGCCAGGGTTACCCAGGTTTCCTAGGATTTTGCTTCGTGAGTCAAGCGTCCAGGGACGCGACACTTGTGGTGTTTCCTTCGGACGTGTTATAAAAATAGAGCAACAAAGCGGCCTTAGTATAATGGTAGTACGGAACCTTGCCAAGGTTCAGGCGTGAGTTCGATTCTCATAGGCCGCTCCATCAGTTTCAACTGCAGAGCACGATTCCGCGAATGTCCCATCCTGGAATTGGTTTTTGCTGTCCCCAAGCTCGTCAATGGGCTTTTGCTGCAAATCGAGAGTTTCATCGTGAAAAGACGAACTCCTCGTACGGCTTGCCTACAAAGCTGAGAATTTCATTCAGCATATTGCCCGCGGCGTCTATTCCCGCGTGCCAATCGGAGCGCGGACCCTCATGCCGAACGGCCTCTACGATCCCGAGACTTTCATACTCGACGATGAGTTCCACAGGCGATCCATGATTCGCGCACACCGGTGAGAGCCTCGGCGCATGGGGTAAGCTGAAAACACAGCCCGGCCAGCAATATGGAGGGGGATGGACTCATCAGCTGCGCGAGGCAATGCGAGCACCTGCCCCGGTTCTAGGTCAAGCAACCTCCGGACAGCGATCGGGCTGCGGGACAAACTCAAATCCGCCTTAAATTTGCAATCGAGCAGCCGTTCCCGGATGCGTTTGCGGGACTCACGGGAGGGGACTCTTTCGGAGTAAGAACCTTGAAGGGAGAGACGCCTAAGCAAAGCGCTGGACACCACGCCGGGCAAAAGTATTGCGAACGTGCCGGTAGATTCAGAGAGCTGCAGTTCGAAGCTGATGCAGAGAATTTTTTCGTCGGGCAGCATGATTCCCTGTATTTGAAGATTCCTCTGGCGCAACTGAAAGCGAAACTCGAGATCTAGTACCGGCGCCCAAGTGTCATGGAGATCCCGGACGATGAAGTGAAAAACGGTCTCTATGATCTGTTCCTCAATTTCAGTGAGGTCCCTGGGTTCGACGGAAGGGGCTCCAGAGCCGCCCAGGAGAAGGTCAATGATGGGATAAACCAGGGCAATATCGAACTGAACGGCAGCTCGTACATCAATGGGCATGACATGAAGGGAAGCGAGGTACGTGAGATCGGGCAAGCGGCCTAAGAATTCCCGGTAAGTTAGTTGCTCGACTGAAACCAGGCGTGTTTCCAAAGCGACCCGAAGTTGAGTGCCGAGAGAACTGGTCAGGCGACGCGCAAAGGATTCATGGAGCGTGGTGACTGTGGCAACTTGATCGGAGCTAAGTTGATTACAACGCCGAAGGTCGCAGTGGACCACGTTTTTTGAAAGCTTGCGCTCGCCGGCCAAAGGAGAGACTTGCGCTTTACTAAAGAGCGCGTCAATCTCGCTCTGTGTGAGTGTTTTGCGCATTGCCCGTAGCTCCTTCTTCCCGAAGAATCATCGTGCAATCCGATTGCCGGGCCCCCTGGGATTCGTCGGCCGAATCCGCAGTTTCGCCCCAAAAAGCTCTTTTTCGCGCACGCAAACATGCGCAAGGCAACGAGCTGTTTCGGAAAACCGCTTGGAACATTAGAAAGTTCCCATGCACTCGGAGAATTTCGGATCACCTCCCCGAGAGAATAGCGGCGGCTTTGTTGGTTCACTTCGCACTTCATCCGAGCAATCGGATAGACGCTCTGAATCCCGGCATAGGGATCCACCGAAAAGGCTGGGTTTTAAACATGAGTAATCAGCGTGACCCAAATTATTTCTGAATGCAGGGTCATCGCGATGGTGAATCCCTCGCTCGGATCGACAGCGGAAATGGAGTAATCATCCCCGGTTATCACGGTTGGGACCGAGAGCATGCAATGATTCGCCAAACTGCTGACTTTCGATTTGAAATTGCCTGCGATCATGTTGCACAGCTCACCGACTGCGTCCCTGGCTGAAGAGGGACTGCTTGCTGCCTCCTCGCCGAGCATAAGGGAAGCGAGCTTCGAGGCCATGGCTTTAGAGCATCGAAATGTAGTCATGCCGCAAAGCGCTCCGGCCATGCCAACCATGGCCATCTGCTCTCCACGAGGTTCGCCTTCGGGAGAACCGATAACTTCCGGGCGCACCCCCGCCATCATCTCGAAAACTTCGACCATCGCGCACTCGAGCAGGGATTTCCAGGCGGGATCTAACGGCAAAAACGATTGAGACCTCTGGTTCGCCATGATTCTCATAGATTTACTCCCAGCAGCGGAGCGACTCTCTCCTTGACCTGGTCTGGCGTAAAAGGCTTCCGCAGATAGCCTTTGGCGCCGGCCGACAGAGCTTCGACAACACGAGCTTCGCTCCCCTCGGTGGTGATCATCACTACCGGGACGCCCTTGGCCGAATCTATGCCGGCGAGACTTTTCAGGAATTCAAGTCCATCCATGACCGGCATATTGATGTCGCTGAGTATCATATCCAGCGATCCTTTCTGGACTTCCACGAGAGCCTCCGCTCCGTTGCTGGCTTCGAGCACTTCGGTGAGGTCTAGACCTGCCTGGCGGAGCGCGCGCTCAATAATCTTTCGCATGACGGAGGAATCATCCACGATCAACACTTTAAGTTTTTTCACATATCATCTCCTGGTATCAGTCTCCCGCCGCCAACTTCATAACTGGGGTCCGCCAAAGAAGCGACGAACGATTTGTAAGGGACGAACCGCGAAGAAACTCCCGCGGCTTGTCCCTCTTTCGGAACGAAGAAGCAAATAGCGCGTCGTATCATGCCGGCGTCTTTTCGGGCGTGAAGATGGAATCTACAAGTTCCTGGACGCTCACAGCATGCTCGTCCAGCTCAAGGGTGAACCGTGCCAAATCGATGTCCGCGGCGGCGGGATGTATTTCCTGCAGCATCCTCCAGGGAGCCGCGGCTGCAAGATCGAACTCGCGGGCTTCGTAGTAGCCGTAGCCGAGGTTGCGAAGGCGGCAGAGAAGATCCGCGAGATAAACAGTGCAAATCATCTCGAGGTTGGGGTGGTCCGCCATCGGGTGATGGTGACGCTCAATGGCCGCGGAGACATCCGCCGGCAGATTCCAGAGGCCGGCCAGGATGGTGCCGGTATCGCAATGTGTGAAGCCGAGGATTCGGGCTTCGACTTCGAAAAGTGGAGTTTCCGAAGCTTCTGCTTCCTGAAGAACGCGTTGGAACTCCTCGCGGAAAAGCAAGGAATTGACCAAAATTCCGATGTCGTGAAGAAGCCCCGCGAGATAAAACTTTTCGCAGTTCTCGATTTCGAATCGCTGGGCCAGGTGCTGGCTGACGAGGGCCGTGCCAAGAGCATGTCGCCAGAAGACCACGGGAGCCATCCCGTCCTTGGAGCCGGCGAGCAAGCCCGGCAGGGCGCAGGAGTAAACAATATCGCGGATCCGCGAGACACCCAGGGCCATGACTGCGCTGCGGATTGAGTCCACTTCGGCCCTCCGCCGGAACATCGCCGAATTTGCGATCCTGAGGCATTGAGCGACAAGTGACTTGTCATAGGAGATCAGCTCTACAATGCGCTCGAGGTTGACGTCTGAGGGGTTGGCGCCGAGGCATTCCCCAAGTGAGCGCAGCACGGTAGGCATGGCCGGCAAATTATGCAGTTCGTTTACCCTGCGTTGCAGAAGATTGGCTGTCTCCGGGTTCAAAGCGCGCCTCCCGTTTCTTCTCCTGGAGCAGGTTTGAGATATCCGGTGGCTCCGGGAAAGTGCACGAGGCGGAACTGGTCGAAAATGCCGAATAGCGTTTCGCACTCGCCAAGGAAGAAATGGCCGCCGGGAATCAGGCCATTGAAAAAATGCTCGACCGTCCTTTTTTTTGCCACGCCATCGAAATAGATAAGGACATTGCAGCAAAAGACCATATCGAACCCCTTCATGAAGAGCATCTTGGATTGGTCCTGCAGATTCAGGCGCTCGAACTTGACCGACGCGCGGATCCGTTCTTTTAGGCGAAGATAATTGCCTTCCGGAGAAAAATACTTTTGGCGCCGTTGGGGGCTGAGGTTACGCACGGCATATTCGCCGTACAGCCCTTCGCGGCACTTGCAAACGGAATTATCGTTCAGATCGGTTGCAACAATTTCAAACGTCCAATCCTTACCCTTTAGTGCAAACTCTTCTGTCAGCAAGATCGAGAGGGAATACGGTTCTTCTCCGGTTGAGCATCCCGCACTCCAGATGCGAATCTTTTTGAAAGCCTGTTTGGACTTCAGGCCCATCAGCTTCGGAAGGATGATCTTGCTGAGAGCCTCGAGTTGAGGCTTGCCGCGGAAGAAATACGTTTCGCCAATGGTAATCTCATTGAGAAGATTTCGCATTTCCGCGTCGCGGTTCGGCCGCGTGGTCAAATGATCGAAATAGTCCGCGAACGTCTTGGAATTGACCGCGCTCATTCGCTTTCGAGCCCTGCCGGCAAGCAAATAAAACTTCGCATCCTGGTAGTAAATTCCGGAAATGCGATAGATGAGATCGCGAATCTTCACCAATCCCGGATCCCTCAAATCAGCGTCCGCGGCCTCGCGGCTTTGCGCGGTCAGAGTCTCTGCCGCCATTATGCGAAGCTCCTCACGTGTGCTCCCCCTGCCGTTCCCCGTCGGGGACACATAAACGCCCGGTAATCGAGGATGTTGAGATAATTCGCTGCGATCCCACCCTGCGAACAATTTCCTGGGCAATCGAACTTAGCGGGTAGACGCCGTCTGCGAGGCCCGCCGCGACGACTTGCCCAGGCATCCCCCAGACCACGGAGCTGGGCTCGTCCTGTACCACTACCTGGCCGCCATTCTCGCGAACGTGTTGAGACCCTCTTACGCCGTCGTAGCCCATCCCGGTCAGGACCACGGCAAGTACATGAGCCCCGAAGGTATTTGCCACCGATCGGAAAAGCGGATCAACGGCCGGCCGGCAGGAGTTTTCCGGGATGTCCTGATTCAGCGCGAGATGCACGAAGTCGCCTTGGCGCTGAACGGTCATGTGGTAATCGCCCGGCGCGAGCCAAGCTTCTCCCGGCTTCAAGGGGCAGCCTTGCTGACCCTCCTGAATCGTCAGCGGGGAGAGTGAATCCAGACGCGCCGCCAAGAGCTTTGTGAAAACCTTGGGCATGTGCTGGACAATGACAATCGGAACGGGGAAATTCGCGGGAATAGAGGGAATTACCGCGGCCAGCGCGTTTGGTCCCCCGGTCGAAGTTCCGATCGCCAGAATGTCAACCCGGCTAGGAACAGCAGCCGGAAACTTCCGCGGCTGTACGGGCATTCCCAGGGGAGCGCTATTTTTGGGAAGCTTTGCGCGGGGCTGACACAGAGCCTTGAGCCTTGGAATCAGTTGATCGTTTATCTGGCCGAGGCTTGCATCGAGGCTTCCCGTATTGCTGGGTTTGGTGACATAGTCGGTGGCGCCCCGCGCAAGTGCATCGAGCGTGATCGCCGCGCCACGCTCCGTGAGCGTACTGAACATGATGACCGGGAGTTTGGGATGTGTTTTGCGAATTTCCGTCAATGTTTCAAGGCCATCCATTACCGGCATTTCCACGTCGAGGATCACCAAGTCCGGATTCACCTGCTGGAGTTTGCTGAGCGCGATTCGCCCGTTCGCCGCCATGCCGGCGATTGCCAGCGCCGGATCCTTGGCAAGCTCGTCCGAGAGAACTCTGCGGATCAAACTGGAGTCGTCAACGATGAGGATTCGAATCGGCGGCAATGGGCACCTGTTTTGATTTCCGCTACTTTCCTGAATGCACCTGAGCACCAAATCTACGCCGCAAATGGCTGACCCGGCTTCCGAGCTCTGTGTACGACTCGCAGTTCAGTACTTGAACTGCCCGACGAGTTCGCGAAGTTCAGTGGACATCTGAGCGAGCTGTTGCGCGGCCTTCTGCGAATCGCTGGCTCCATGCGAAGTGCTTTGCGCGGCCTCGGCTACGCCGGAAATGTTCTTGGCGATTTCGCCCGCGCCCCGCGCGGCTTCCGTCACGTTGCGGGACATCTCGTTCGTCGTCGCGTTCTGCTCTTCGACCGCAGTTGCGATGGTGTTCGAGATATCGTTGATCTGTACAATCACGGAACTGATCGTCGCAATCGCATCCACGGCGCTCTTGGTATCACCCTGAATGGCCTCGATCTTCAGGCTGATATCTTCTGTCGCCTTTGCGGTTTGCTTGGCCAGCTCCTTGACCTCATTGGCTACTACCGCAAAGCCTTTGCCCGCTTCGCCGGCACGCGCGGCTTCGATGGTCGCGTTCAGCGCGAGCAGGTTGGTTTGCTGCGCGATCGAGGTGATGACCTTGATGACTTGCCCAATCTCCGCGCTGGATTCTCCAAGTTTGCTTACAGTGGAATTTGTGTTTTCCGCGACGCGGACCGCCTCGGTGGCTACCTTTGCTGCTTCCGTGGCGTTCTTGGCGATCTCTTTGATCGAAGCACTCATCTCTTCGCTGCCCGTCGCGACAGTTTGAAGATTACGGTTGACCTGCTCGCCGGCTGCAGACACCACGTTCGCCTGCGAGGAGGTCTCCTCCGCGTTGGCGCTCATCTGCTGGCTGGAGCTCGAAAGCTGCTCGCTGGAGCTGGCCACGACCTGCGCGTTGTTCGACAGGGATTGGATCACCGCGCGCAGATTGTTTTTCATTTTGTTCAGCGCAGTTACTGCCTGGCCTATTTCGTCGCCGGAGCTGACGGCAAGGTCTTGGATGGCTAGATTGTTACCGGAAATACTGTCGATTAGATCGAGCATATGGGTAACCGGCCGTACGATGCCGCGCGAGATCAGGAGCGCAAGAACCGATCCGATCACGAGCCCTGCGAGCAATAGGATCAGCACGACGGTCTCGACGCGAGAAATCAAACTAGTCGCATAGGCAGCGCTTTCGTTGGCAAGACGACCTTCCAGCGCCATGAAGTCATCGGCGTCCTTTCGATAAGCTTCCTTGGCAGCGCTATTCTCGGGGGTGTTGAGGATCATGAGAGCTTCCTTCAGCTTCCCTGACTTGCGTAAGTCAAGCTCCCTGTCGAGAATGGCAAAGAAGCTTGCTCTACTCTGAGTCAAAGCCTTGAGCGCCTCCTTTTCTTGGGGCGTGTCCGCCAATGGTTCAAGTCCTTTCAGCTTTTCGTCCCCGAGTTTGGTGGCGTCCTCAAAACTCTTCAAATACTGGGGATTGTCATCGATAAGATACCCACGAACCGCGGCGATTTTGCGTTCGGTGGCTAGCCGCATCTCTAGAGTATCTGCGCGCCCGTTTGCGGCCGCGACCGCATCATTTGAAGCTTGTAGGATATTTCGTACCTCGACGATCGAATAGCCACCCACCACGGCCAGAATCAGCAAGATCGAGCCAAAACCGAGCCAGATTTTCGTTCTCAAGCCAAGATTGAACATGTTTCGCTATCTCCCTTTGCCGCCTTTTTGACTGCCGCGTTGTTGCCTCGAGTGAATCCTCGCAATAGCATAAGTAAGGCCAAACAGAATCCGTTTGTGGGGAGCGCCTTTCGTAATGCCGACGTCGATCGCGGAGTCGAGGACCAATTGGCGGCGCACCCTCCAACTAAGCCCCCAAAGGGTGGTGGCAAAGGCGGGCTGGTCGCCAAGCCTGGTTTCCGAGCTGATTTCGGCCATTCCCGTAAGCGGACCGTACAGTGTTCGCGAGAACGTGAGAATGGTCGCGGCGTTTTGATTGTATCCATCCGCGCCTTCTTGTCCGACCAACTGGTATCCGGCGTTGAAATCGATGGTGATTTTGTGAATGTCCTTGCTGGCAAGGAATGTGAAAGCGTGGTCCGTGCGCCCCGAGCCCAGGCCTCGTGATTCGTCGCCCGTGGGGAACTTGATGGCGTAGCTAAGAGCGAGTGCGGGGATTTCCTCCGTCTGCTCGTGAAATCTGTATTGCGCCGAAAGGTATTGGTCCCCGAAACCCTGCTCGTTGCTGCCAGGCGATTCGTTTTCCACGAATGAATTGCCGCCCCAGCGGAGTTCGATGTTGCGCCAAACTCCAACCCGCAGTTCACCACCCAGGAGATTCTGGCGATCATGATCGGTACCCCAGTCTCTCGAAAATCCGTATTCCAATTGCAATTCGCCCGGGGCGAGCACATCGGCTGAATTGGAACTCGAGGGGCGATTGGGATTGGCTTCGAAGGAGCCAAAGGTAAGATCGAAGACATTTCGGCCCGCTTTGACGGGAGGGCTCTGCGTCGTTGTAGTCGTATCTTGTCCCGCTGTGGACAATGGGACAGCGCAGATCAGCATCAGCACAAAACAGCCTTCCCGAACCTTCATGTGTCTAGCTTCCGGCAGCCGGTTCCCAAGCGGCGGCAGCGCATGACTCTTTCTAGTCCCGATTCTTGTTTCGCAATTCGTTTGCCGGGCTAACCGTGCGTTCCGTGCTCAGTGCCAGAAGGAGACGGCCCTCCAGCTTGTAGGCTCCGCCAATCAGATTCCGCATCTCGCCTTGCAAAGTATCTGGCGGCGCCTCAAAGGAATCTTCGTCAACATCCAGAACCTCCCCGATTTCGTCCACCAGAAAACTCACGGGAGAATCGTCGGTGCGAACCACCACATTCATTAAGAGTTTGGCATCGCCGGGCTCGCCTAACCCGAGCCGGTACCGAAGGTCAATGGCAGTCAAGATCTGTCCGCGCAGGTTAATTAGGCCGCGAATGACCTTGGGTGCCAGCGGAACGGGCGTAATGGGCTGCGGCCGCACCACTTCCTGAACCCGCTCGACTGGAATGCCGAAAAATCCCTCGCCTACACTGAAAGTGCAAAGCTGTTTGGTCGCTCCCATCCGTCAGGCCTCCACCGTTGCCCGTGGCTGCCTGCCCGGCTTTGTGGACGGGTTATTGAGGATTGCCCGAATATCCAACAGCTCGGTCACTCGGCCCTGGACGACGGAACTGTAAAGGACACCAAATCGGCTGGGAGGGGATTTCACTTGAATCATTTCATCCACGATATCCAGGATTTTTTCGATGATGAGACCGACCCGTTTTCCTTCATGTACATAGACAATACCTTGCAGACGGTCGGATGCGGATTCGTTCGCTGGTCTCAGATGGCGTGGACGCTTGCGGCGCTCTTCAAGGGCGTCCGACAAAAACACGAGGGGAAGTATCTCGCCGCGATACTGGACAACGAGTGAATCGCCGGCTCGTTCGAGAGAGGAAACCGGAAATTCCTCGAGACGTCCCACGCGGTCCAGCGGGACAGCCATATGCCCATCGTCCGCCGCGCTAAAAAGGAGAAGAGTCTGTTTCTCACCGCGATCCGTGGTAAGTTCTGCTTCTTTTTCCTTGAGTGCCCGGGTCCGTGCCTCGCTCACAACATTGGAAGACTGGGCTAGGCCGAGGACATCCAGAATGAGGGCGACCCTTCCGTCTCCCATGATGGTCGAGCCCGCGAAAGTTCTTATGCCCTTCAATTGCTTGCCAAGTGGCTTGACTACGATTTCTTCTGTGTCATTAATTTCATCTACAACCAGTCCGAACTGCCGGTCATCCGCGTGCAGCACCACGATATTGACCGCGGCCGCGTGAGTGGCATCAGGGGACCCGTTCTCTACGCGCAGTTCCCGATTCAGGTAAACAAGAGGAAGAAGTCTTCCTCGCAGCCTGTGCACGGGAGCGCCCTGGAGCTGCTCGATTCCTTTCCGTGCATCTTCGCCCTCAAGACGCACGAGCTCGAGGAGGCTGATTTGCGGTATGGCATAACGGTCTCCGCCACTCGTGACAATAAGCGCGGGAATGATGGCCAACGTGAGGGGAATCTTCATTTTGACGGTTGTTCCAACTCCCTCTCGGGAGTGCACATCCACGGTCCCCCCGATTTTCTCGATGTTGGTTTTCACCACATCCATGCCGACTCCCCGGCCGGAGACGTTGGTTACTTTTTCCGCCGTGGAAAACCCGGGTAAAAAGATCAAATTGACAGCTTCTCGCTCTCCAAGTTGCGCGGCTTGCTCCAGGGTGATCAGCCCCTTCTCCAGCGCTTTCTTCCGGATTTTTTCCGAGTCCAGGCCCGAGCCATCATCCGAGATCTCGATATTGACTTGTCCCCCTTCGTGGTAGGCGCGCAAGAGCAGTCGGCCCTCCGGCGGCTTTCCTGCGGCCATGCGTTTGTCCGGCGTCTCAATGCCATGATCCGCGGAGTTTCTGACGATATGCGTCAACGGATCCTTAATGGCTTCAATAATTGTTTTGTCCAGTTCCGTTTCTTTTCCTTCCATTTCGATACGAATCTGCTTACCACATGCCGCAGCCACGTCTCGGACAGTGCGGGGAAACTTGCTCCAGATATTCCCGATGGGCTGCATGCGTGTTTTCATCACGCCCTCTTGTAACTCAGTCGTGATCAGGTTCAGCCGCTGGCTCGGCGCGAGGAGAGCTCCGTCTTCTATCGTATTGGTGAATTGAAGGATCTGATTGCGCGCCAGCACCAGTTCACCCACCAGATTCATGAGCTTGTCGAGAAGTACGACGTCCACCCGAATCGAGGCCTCGCCAACGCTGGATCGGCCAGCCTGCTGGGCTTGTGAGGATTCGGCCTGGTCTTGTCCGGCCTCCTCCTTCGATTCGGGCCGCGTCTCCGCAGGACATTCCGGACGGGGTGGCTCCACGCATTTCGCAATTTCGGGTGTGTTGCGTTCAGACAGGTCGCCGTCGGTTGAGCCCGGGCCATGTCCGTTCCCGCCGGCCTCCGCACTAGTCTCAGATTGTTGAAGCGGTTGTGCCGACTTCACCGGGGAGCGAACGTCCCCACTTTGTAGGCTGGTGAGTGTCTGGATTAAAGTCGCGTCGTTCCGCTGCCCCTCGTTTCCACCACTCTCGATGCTCCGAAGCATCTGGCGAATGGCATCAACCATCTGCAAGAGTGCGGTGGTAATTTGGGGAGTTAGCGAAAGTTGGCCATCGCGCAGGCGACTCAATAGGTTTTCGCCGACGTGCGCGACAGCTTCCAGTTTTGTGAATCCCAGGAAGCCGCAGGTGCCTTTGATCGTATGAATCGTGCGGAAGATGCTCGCGAGCGTATCCCGGTTTCCGGGTTTTTTTTCCAGTTGGACGAGCTCGCGGTCCAGCAGATCCAGGTTCTCGTTGCTTTCAACCAGAAACTCAACGACGAGGTCGTCGCTCATGCTAACTCTGACTCTCCTGAGAGGGAGACCTCAGATCAATTCATCCACGACCCTGGGGCTGGAAAAAGCTAGGCAGCTTTTTATCTGCAGTTTGGCAGCCCATCGTTCCCAAGTGAATTTCAGACGAGCCAAAAACTCTTATAATTTCCTAATCCGTGCTGGATCACGATGTCCAGCCTCATGTTCGTAAGCAGTTGAGATTCCACAATGGCTCGAATTTTGAAGCTATGTCTTTTCCAATGGTTCATCGGCAATCTCTGTCGATGCTTTTCTCGTATTGCATTGTACTTACTCGGTTTTAACTCTGCTCCCCCGACAGCAGCTGCGGCATCGCCCGATCAACTTGCGCCATTCCAACTTGGTAGCGAATCCCTGCCAAAGGTCAAACTGGAACCAGCTTACGCTCCGCTTTTTTGTTGTCTCACCGATTGCCAAGAAGCCTGTGATCCCTTTAGTTTCGAAATGGAACATCCCGCTCGCAGTTGTCCCTTGCGTCTGCCACACCCAGATGCGATTTCCCAGCGGGATCATTTGCGCACAACGATGCCTTATTCATTCGTAATGCGAGAGCGGCAAACAAAGGCAAAAACTTAAAGTTGAATCCCTGACTCAGGGTTCCTGAAATGCCGAAGGCGAGCAACCCGAGGGACCGCAGTGAACGGCGGAAAGTTTGAAGAGCGCGAAGGCTCAACCCGCCACAGGACGCGAGTGCGCACCGAAAAAAGCTTCGTGGACTCCGAGAGATTTCCAGAGGAGCCGGAATTTGCAATTGTCGTTCAAGCAGGAAAATGAGTACAATCGCGTGGCTGAAACGTTCCGGATGAAAAACATCATCGTTGCGGTTGGTAGTACACGAAAGCCTAAGCTCAATGCTGTCAGCGAAGCGCTGCAGACCATCAAGCCGTTCTTTCCGGTCGGCGTCGATTTTCAAATCCTGGGCAGGGAAGTAGCCAGCGGCGTCAGCCCTACGCCTTCCTCGCGCGCAGAGTTGATGCTCGGCGCCCGCAAGCGGACTCAAGCACTCTCTCATCTGGCGGCCGAAAGCAGCGAAAAATGGGACTATCTCGTAGGACTCGAAGGCGGCCTCGACGTGATCATGGAGGACCGCGCGCGACGCGTGTTTTTGGAAAGCTGGGCGTACGTCACGAACGGCACAACCGGCCATTACGGGCGTTCCGGAAGTCTCGAAATCCCCGAGGTTCTTGCGGCGGAAGTGCTGGAAAAGGGAATCGAGTTGAGCGAAGCAATTGATCGTTTCGCCGGCGAAAAGGGGGTTCGCAATCTACAAGGAGCTTGGGGCGTGCTCACCTTGAACCTGATTGACCGCCAGAGTGCTTTTCGTGTTGGCGTACTCGCGGCGTTCGCTCCGTTCTATAATGCGGGAATGTACAGTTCTGCATCTGCTGCGAACGGATAAGGGATCCGCCGTAAGCGGACGATCACTTTTGAAGACATCGCGGAGGAGCCGGCGGGGATATCGTTAAAGGGAATATGGGCTGGATTGAAGTGGTGGTCGGGCCGATGTTTTCGGGGAAAAGCGAGGAGCTAATCCGAAGGTTGCGTCGCGCCGAGATTGCCCGACAGCGCGTCCAGATTTTTAAGCCGGCGATTGACGAGCGCTACGCCGCGAACGAAATCGTTTCGCATTCCGGGCTGGGGATTCCGTCCGATAACGTTTCCCGCGCCAGCGAAGTCCTTCAAAAGGTGCAGCCGCGCACGGAAGTTGTGGGAATTGACGAAGCACAATTTCTTGGCGAAGAAGTTGTGGATGTTTGCACCCAGCTCGCGAACTCGGGTAAGCGCGTGATCGTTGCTGGACTGGATACCGATTACCGCGGGCGCCCCTTTGAGCCCATGCCGAGGCTTCTGGCCATCGCGGAAGAAATCACGAAGCTTCTCGCAATTTGCGTTCGTTGCGGCAATCCCGCGGTGCATACTCAGCGTCTTGTGGAGAGCGAGGAACTCATCGTGGTCGGGGCGATGGGCACATACGAAGCGCGTTGTCGCCGTTGTTTCGAACCTAACCCCGCTTTGGCCCAGGACAAGAAGGGTGGTCCGCAACTTCTTGTCCGTTCGCGATCCGCCAATTCCTCCGGCTCTTAAGCGAAAAACATTTAGCCGGGACGTTGAATCAAGCGAGGCTTGAGGGGCCGGGCACGCTGCGCGCATTTTTCTGCGCGGGATGTTGTCTAACCCTGTATTCTTTCGGGTGCGAACACCATCGCTTCTCTCTCAAGTCATGTGAGGCACAACCCTTGCGAATTGAGTCTAAAGCCCCGACACGCGTGGATCTTGCCGGTGGAACTCTCGACATTTGGCCGCTCTACCTCTTTCATCCCGGAGCGCTCACCATCAACGCAGCCATCACTCGCTATGCCTCATGCGTGATCGAAACTCATCCTGCGGGCAACCCGCGCATTCGGCTCGTCTCGCAAGACACCAAACGCGAGGAAAGTTTCTCCTCATTCGCTTCCATGGTTAATGCCAAACGGTACCGCTTGCCGCTTCTTGCAGAGATCGCTAGATTCTTCAAGCCGGAGGGCGGTTTTACCCTGACGACCGATTCCGAAGCGCCCGCTGGCGCTGGGATCGGGGGATCGAGCGCCATGGCCGTCGCGATTTGCGCGGCCCTCGACCGCTTCACCTCCGCCGGCAAAAGCAAGGTAGATTGGATTCACATCAGCCGCGACGCTGAAGCAATCGTCATCAAGGTTCCCACCGGGACTCAGGATCACTATCCTCCGGCCTTTGGCGGGGCCGCAGCCATTGAGTTGCCTCCCGGAGGAGAACGTCGCGTCGAGCTCCGCGTGGACTTGACCGAGCTGGAAGACCGCCTTCTCCTTTGCTATACCGGAAAGCCCCGGCAATCCGGCATCAACAATTGGGAAGTCTTCAAAGCGCACATAGACTCAAGGGCCGGAGTCATCGGGAATCTGGAGCGCATTTCTGAAGTGGCGCAAAGCATGCGTGTGGCCCTCGAGAATGCCGATTGGAAGGAAACGGGAAGGCTCATGCGCGAGGAATGGAGCTTCCGCAAGAAAAACCTGCCTACCATTTCCACCGGCACGATTGACCGCATCATCAGCGGTGCGCGCCGGAATGGCGCTCTGGCTGGCAAGGTCTGCGGAGCCGGCGGTGGGGGCTGTGTGGTGCTATTGGTTGAGCCCGACGCCCGCGAGCGAGCCAGCGCTGCCGTTGAAAAGGCTGGTGGCCAATTATTGCCTATGCAGATCGACCGCTCCGGGGTCCAGGTAACCGTACTCTAAATTCCACCCGGAATTCGGCTTTAGGAATTTTCCGGCGCATCTGTTCAACTGCCTTTCCGCATCGTAGAATAGAGATCCCGGCGTGGCCGGGGAGCAAAGATCTCCATGCCAACCTGGTTTGCCATCGTGGTTGCGTTGACTCTGTTCTCAGGCGCCGATATCCCTGGTGCTGACCCGTTTCGCCCCTCAACTCCAGAATCCAAGCCTTTTCCCGCGGGTGAAGAAGTTCCACTGTTCTCGAATGCCGTCCCGGCGGCACAAGATAACCAGAAGACAGCCACTCCCCACCCCAGAGCGGCAACACTCCAGGAGGATTCCAAGCTGGAGTTGATCCGTTACGTATCTGGCGAATTCGCCAGGGCCATCAGATCACTCCCCGCGGGGAAGCAAGGTTTTCAGCAAAATGCTGGCCAGCCTTTGAACGAGCAATCCTTGGATAGCGCGGTAGCCACCCATGGCGCGGCGATTCATTTGGGTGATCAGGTCCAGATTACCAGGCTCGAATTCCACGATCGCACCATCGTGGTGGATCTCAATGGAGGTGGTCGAGGCAAGCACCGCTTTCTGGATCATCTGCAGATCGGGATGGGGGGAGGCATGCCTTTGCCCCAGTCTACGGTCACTCCGGAAAATCAAGGTCCCCCAGGCCTCCAGCCGGGCGCGGGCAGCACGATTTTCCTCGAATTTTCTAAATCCGTTCCAGACCTTACTCCGGACGATCTAAAGCACCTTCTCTCGCCCTTCTTGAATTTCGCCAAGGAACGTTCCGCCGCAGTTCAGTGGTATGACACCTTGCCTCCCGCGATGAAAAAAGCGATTCAGGATCGCCGTCCTACGGTCGGCATGGACCGCGAGATGGTCGTGGCGGCGATTGGCAAGCCCGAACACAAGGTGCGCGAGTGGGATGCGGAAGGGAACGAAATAGAGGACTGGATCTATGGCACACCTCCTGACAAGACCGTTTTCGTTCGCTTCAAGGGCGATCACGTCACCGCGATAGAACAATTTCCCAAATAGACTCTGGCTCACAGCTCTCGAAGACGCTGCTATTCACCTTTTTGTTGCCGCATTGCGTTTCCCGCCCAATTCTCCGTGATGGGCGTCACAAAAGGTCTGTGACTCCAAAGGTTGACAATTTCTTCCTCTACTCTTAGGCTTTTTTGTTCGCATCGCGGTGCGTCTCGCTCCATACGCCGCACAGACCAACATCGTGATGGTCAGCCGCTGCCTGGCGCCTTCAGGTGTGGAACCTAATCGGAGGAAGTATGCCCATCAAAGTAGGTATCAACGGCTTCGGCCGCATCGGTCGCAATATCGTCCGTACGGCGTTGGACGATAAAGACATCCAGTTCGTCGCTGTGAACGACATCACCGACGCCAAAACTCTGGCTCATCTTTTGAAATATGACTCCATACTCGGCAATTTGCCTCATACCATCACGCATACCGACGATTCGATCTCGATTAACGGTAAGTCCTTCAAAGTCTTTAAGGTAAAGGACCCTGCCCAGCTGGATTGGGCCTCTGTGGGAGCGGAGATCGTCATCGAATCCACGGGTCTGTTCACCAAGGGAGAGCAGGCCCGCGCTCATCTCCGCGGTCCGGTAAGGAAAGTGATCATCTCTGCGCCCTCTGAAGGTCCTGATGCCACATTCGTTCTGGGCGTGAACGACAAGACCTATGATCCTGCAAAGCATAATGTCGTCTCTAACGCTTCCTGCACCACCAATTGCCTCGCTCCCGTCGCCAAGGTCCTTCATGACACGTTTGGCATTCAAAGCGGCACGATGACCACGATTCACTCCTACACAAACGATCAGCGCCTCCTCGATCTTCCGCACAAAGATCTGCGCAGAGCTCGTGCGGCAGCACTCAACATGATTCCCAGCTCGACAGGTGCTGCCAAAGCTCTGCATCTCGTGATTCCGGAGCTGAAAGGCAAGCTGGATGGCTATGCCATGCGTGTGCCGACCCCGAACGTCAGTGTTGTGGACCTCACGGTCTTCGTGGACAAGCCCGCAACGAAAGAGTCCGTCAATGCCGCCCTCAGAGCGGCCTCGGAAGGACCCATGAAGGGCATTCTTGGCTACACGGAAGAAGAGTTGGTTTCCGCCGATTTCAAAGGCAATTCCAATTCCTCCGTCGTGGACTCCGGGTACACCAAGGTCGTCGGAGACCGCTGCGTGAAGGTTTTGGCATGGTATGACAATGAGTGGGGCTACTCCTGCCGTTGCCGCGATCTCATCAAGTTCATGGCGGCCAAATTCTAATTTCGAGACTCGCGATAGCATTCTTCGAGCCGAAAGAAGAAAACAATGAACAAGCTCACGATTGATGATCTGGAATTGCGCGGAAAGCGTGTTTTTATCCGCGTTGACTTCAACGTCCCTCTGAAGGATGGCGTGGTTACGGACGATACGCGAATCCGGGAGACTTTGCCGACTCTGCGATTGGCAATTCAAAAGGGCGGCCGCCTCGTGCTGGCCTCACATTTGGGTCGCCCCAAGGGTGGGCCAGAACCCAAATATTCACTGAAACCTGCCGCCAAAAAACTCGAAGAGCTATTGGAACGCCCAGTGGTGTTCGCTACCGACTGCGTGGGGCCGGAATCCGAACAGCAGAGCAAAACACTGAAGGATGGCGACATGCTCCTCCTCGAAAACGTTCGTTTCCATCCGGAGGAAGAGAAAAACGACGAGGCCTTCTCGAAGCAGCTTGCAGCGCTTTGTGACGGCGTCTTTGTCTGCGATGCGTTTGGCTCCGCGCATCGTGCTCACGCCTCTGTTGTCGGGATCACTCGATTCGTCAAACAAGCCGCGGCGGGCAAACTTATGGAGAAAGAACTCGCCTATCTCGGCAAAGCAGTCTCAAATCCGGCCAGGCCGTTCGTCGCAATTCTTGGCGGCGCTAAAGTGAGCGACAAGATCGAAGTGGTCGAAAATCTGATGAAGATTGCCGACTCCATGCTTGTCGGCGGGGGCATGGCCTATACGTTTCTTAAGGCCAGAGGGCTGCCCATTGGAAAATCTCTCGTGGAAAATGACAAGCTGGATCTTGCCAAGAAAATTCTTGCCGACGCTTCCGCAAAGGGTTTCAAGCTTCTCTTGCCTGTGGACCACATCACTGCGCCGGAGTTCAGAGCCGATGCTCCCGCCGCCATCGGTGATGTCGCTTCCACTTCCCCAAACGAGATGGGCCTCGATATCGGCCCGAAAACCGTCGCGCTATATACGGCGGAAATCGCCAAGGCAAAGACCATCGTATGGAACGGTCCGATGGGCGTTTTTGAGATGCCAGCATTTGCCAAAGGTACCTTGGAAGTAGCCAGAGCCGTCGCAGCAGCCACCACCGGCGGCGCAATTTCCATCGTTGGCGGCGGGGACTCGGTCGCCGCGGTTCATCAGTCCGGCTTGGCAGGCAAAATCTCGCACATTTCCACGGGAGGCGGGGCGTCTCTGGAATTCCTGGCCGGCCGTAGGCTACCTGGCGTGGAGGCGCTCACCAACACATGACCACTCCTTCTCGCCGCCGCGTCATCGCGGGCAACTGGAAAATGTACAAAACTCAGGCGCAGACCCGCGAGTTCTTTTCGGCTTTTATTCCCCTGGTAAAGAATATTACCCACTGCGACATCGTGGTTGCACCACCCTTCACTGCCATCCCTACTGCGGTCGAAGCTGTTCGCGGCACGCGGATCGCCATTGGGGGACAGAACCTGCACTGGGAAAAGGAAGGCGCCTTCACCGGCGAAGTATCCGCTCCCATGTTGCTGGAAGCCGGTTGTACTTACGTGATTATCGGCCACTCGGAACGCCGGCAATTCTTCGGCGAGACGGACGCAACCGTGTCGCAAAAAACCAAGGCGGCCGTCGTCGCCGGTCTTACCCCTATCGTCTGTGTCGGTGAATCGCTCGACGAGCGCGAGCACGGACGGACCGAGGAAGTTCTTTCGCGCCAGTTCATCGGTGGGCCAGGTTCGTTGACCCTCGAGGAGTTCTCCCGTATTCTATTAGCGTATGAGCCGGTCTGGGCGATCGGCACGGGGCGGACGGCCACTCCGGAAATTGCCGCGGCGGCCCACCGATTCCTTCGCCAGTGTGCGGCGGACCAGTTCACGGAATCTCAGGCTTCTGCGCTGCGGATACTTTATGGTGGCAGCGTCAAGCCGGACAATGTTCGGGGGTTGAAGGCCCAGCAGGATGTGGACGGCGCGCTCGTAGGCGGGGCAAGTCTCACTCCCCAGTCGTTTTCCGCTATCGTGAGCTGCCCGTAGATTTGCGGATTCATACAAAACGTTTCGGTTCAGAGGTGTAGCAGATGCCAGGTTGGATGAAGTGGGCCATAGCCCTGTTGATCGGATTCGCGATCATCTTCGTGGGTTTTCGTTGGGCGGGATGGCTCTTGACCGGATTTTTCATTGCCAATTGCTTCGTGTTGATGGTTGTCGTGCTTCTACAAAGCGGCAAGGCTGCCGATTTGGCGGGAGCTTTCGGCGGAGCGGGCAGCCAGACTGCCTTTGGGCCACGGGGCGCCGCCTCGGTGCTTTCGCTCGCGACAACCTGGTGCGCGGTAATGTTCATGGTTTGCGCTATGGTCATGGTTTTGCGGACGGATAAGGCAGTGGAACAGGGCAGCTCCGTGTTGCAGAGTGTCTCGAAGCCAGCCAAACAGGAAGCGCCAAAATCGCCCGCTACGCCTCTCCCCGTGCACTCGAATTCGCTCCCGGCGAATCCGGCCCCCGCTCCTGCGCAACAGAATCCGCCTCCCGCGCCGAAGCATTAACGACGTTGGATTTCTTGCGGCGTTTTGCGCTTGCGGCTAAAATAAATCGGCTCCGAAGTACTGCGGAAGTGGCGGAACTGGCAGACGCACCATCTTGAGGGGGTGGCGCCGTAAGGCGTGGGGGTTCGAATCCCCCCTTCCGCACCAGAATTCGGAATCTCTACGGGTGACCCTGTGAGGTGATTCTCTCTAAGCGGCCGTTCGCTGCTGGAATGAGCGCTCGCGGAGTTTCCGTTTCCTCGGCCTTTTCTCTTTTCTTCTTCTGAATTTCTCGGTATGAATGGTTCGCATCGGCGCGCGATTCGCAATGGTGACCCAAGGCAATCCCGGACGTGGCTCGGCAGAACCTTCCCGCCACTTCCTTTCTCGCTTTCTTTTATCCACGGACCATAAGACGATAGGACTCCAATACCTCTTTTT